>Ga0105238_10004033_pt1 | contig 14566 bp, 18 predicted proteins | sample KBSC34metaG_FD_81526 | JGI IMG/M metagenome (GOLD analysis project Ga0105238, IMG submission 81526) | Corn rhizosphere microbial communities from Kellogg Biological Station, Michigan, USA - KBS C3-4 metaG | ecosystem: Host-associated > Plants > Roots > Rhizosphere > Soil | place: Michigan, USA... | reverse complement strand
TTCGGCACGTTGTGCGGGAAGTGGACGTTCAAGATAATCGGCACGCTGGGTGGCGGCGTGTCACCGAGGATCGAGTGATAGAGAAACCCGTAAGCGTGCGGGATTCCGCCCCGCGGTGCCGCTTTGGGCGTGATGTCGGATTGCGCCAGATCGAAGTTCTCGGCAGCCAGTGAATCGAGGATGTGGTCGGCCAGCTCAGACGCGCCGGGGTAGGTTGCGCCTTCTTCGGGAGAGTTGCCAGGCTCGGCGATGTTCAAGCCGGGAGCATCTTCATGCAGATGCTGGACGTTCTTGATCTGCGCGCCGCGGTAAACGGTGATGGAAGGCGTCAGACCCTCATCGAAGAACTCGCGCTGGTCGTTGCCCAGGATGACGACCGCATCGGGCGCAGTCTCTTTAAACTTCTTGCCGAGCACTTCCATGGCGCGCCGGCACTGCTGAAAACGATCGCGCCGGACCTCGACGGTGACCTGATCGGCGAATCCAGGGGCACGTAACTTCATCAACTCTTCGAAGTCGTACGTCTTTCCGCGAAACCAATGCTTCTTATTTTCGCGATCGGCTTTCGCGCGCAGATCCCACTGCTCCGGAGGCGTCGACAACAGAGGTCCGTGAGACGATCCTATACCCAGTACAATTTCCGCCATATATTTGAATCTTGAGTGTACTACTACTTAAAGGCTAGCTTGCCCTTGCGATCTTCTTCAGCCTTGATGCTGGGACCGAATAGATTCTCGAAGAAATGTTCGCGCACCAGGCGTTCCACGACGCTATTGTCGATGACCTTGCGGAAGTCATAAGCCTTCATCCGGGCGCCTATCTGCGGGTCGGCCTGATGCTCGATGATCCACTGCACCGCGGGGGCCAGCACGTAGGGGATCCGCTCGTAGGATTCCGACTTGCGATCGTGATCGTAGAGGCGTTCCACATCAGCCTGGGTTTGCGGATCGTACACCGCGTAGGCCTTCACGGCCATGGCTTTGTCGTCGTAATAGCGCTTGATGCCTTCGGCCTGGGCCTTGATCAGCAGCTCGGGCAGCTTGGGATTGGCGGCGATCACGCTCTTCTTGAATACGTAGGCCATGGGCGCGTAAAGATCCTGATAGTCCGCCAGGTTGCCGATTTCTTTGAATCCTTGCGACTCCAGCTTAAAGTAGGCCGGCGGAGGCAGCATGGTGGCGTCTATGCGTCCGCTGACCAGCGCGGCGACGCGTCCGTTGCCGTCCGTGCCGAGAGGAACCCACTCGACATCGCGCGCGGTCAGCCCGTTCTTCATCAGAATCGCCAGGGCAAAGTTGTAGGGCGGATCGTTGAGCTGGCTGACGCCGAATTTCTTGCCCTTGAGATCTTTGATGCTTTTGACGTCGTTGCGGGTCATCATGGCGAACAGGCCGCGATTCATGGGACTTCCCATGATCACCAGCGAGCCGTCCAAGGAAGCAGCCTGCATGGCCTGCTCCATCGGATAGTTGGTCGCCTGCGCTTCGTTGCCAACCACCATCGCGATTCCAGCGGGATGAACACCGAACACCATGGTCGCGTTGACGCCATACTTCTGGTAGTAGCCGCCTTCTTTGGCGAGAAACAGAGGCCAGTTGGCGGGAGCCTTGGCGGGGTAATTGATCGTGATGTTCTGAGGGGCCTGGGCGACTACGGTGAATGTGGCCAGAGCGCAGAGGGCCAAAACCAGGCTGAGAATGGTGAAGGTTCGCATGATGCCTCGCAACGGAGGATTATATCGGCTCGCGGCATCAAGCGCAAAGCCAACGGGCATTTTATACTTAGCTGGATGCTGGACGAAGCCAGGAATCGACTGCTGACCGAGGTAGGGTCGGGTACGCCCATGGGCGGCTTGCTGCGCCGCTACTGGATGCCGATCGCCGCTGTCACGGAGTTCGATGACAAATCCATCAAGCCGGTTCGAGTGCTGGGCGAGGATCTTACGCTCTACAAGGACTTGAGCGGCACCTACGGCTTAGTGGACCGGCAGTGCGCTCATCGGCGGGCTGACCTGGCGTACGGGTTCGTCGAACAGTGCGGGTTGCGCTGCAACTATCACGGTTGGCTGTATGACGAAGCGGGCCGTTGCACGGAGCAGCCCTATGAAGACGTCGCCGCTCCGCAGGCGAATTTCAAAGACAAGATCCGGATCACGGCGTATCCGGTGGAAGTGAAAGCCGGGCTCATCTGGGCGTATCTGGGTCCGGAGCCGCGCCCGCTGGTGCCCGATTGGGAACCATTCCACTGGAAGAACGGGTTTGTCGAGATCGTCTTCGCGGAAGTGCCTTGCAACTGGCTGCAGTGCCAGGAAAACTCGATCGATCCGCTGCACTTCGAGTGGATGCACATGAATTGGAGCGTCCGACTGAACGACAAGCTCGGGCCATATTCGCCACGCCACCTGCGGATGGAGTTCGAAGAGTTCGACTACGGATTTGTGTATCGACGGCTGCGCGAAGGCATGTCCGAATCGGACCTGATGTGGACCGTGGGCCGATGCTGCCTGTGGCCGAACGCTTTGTTCACTGGCGATCACTTCGAATGGCGGGTGCCCATCGACGACCAGAACACGTTGAGTGTCACGTGGGCGTTCACGCGCGTGCCCAGGGAGCGCGAACCATATGTGCAGGGCAAGATTCCTGCGTGGCGCGGTCCGGTGCGGGATGAAGTGAACGGAGGCTGGATCTCTAGCCACATCATGAATCAGGACTTCGTCGCCTGGGTGGGCCAAGGGACGGTCGCGGACCGGACCAAGGAGCACCTCGGATTGAGCGATCGCGGAATTATTATGCAGCGGCAGCGGTTCCTAAACGATCTGGAGGCGATCGCGCGCGGAGAGGATCCCAAGGCGATTATTCGCGATCCGGCGGTGAATCAGAACGTCCCTCTGCCGGTGGCCGAGCGCAAGCTCCTGGTCGACGGGCTGACGCGTGCGGAGCTACTGGCCCATCCGATTCTCGGCAAGCAGTACGCCGGAGATTATATCTTTCAGGCAGGTCAGCCTGAGGAAGTTCGCGCCGCGTTCAAAGAGGCGATGGGGATCTAGGCGGGCGAGGCATGCCTCGCCCCTACTTAGCCTGTTTCTCTGGTTCTTCGTCGCCGCTGGATGAGCCGAGGAAGAGTTTCTTCCCATCCTTGAAGGTCATCGAACTGCCGTTGGCTTTGTTATCGCCGCTCTTGGCCTGGTAGCCGCGGATGATGACCTCAGTGCCCTCCTCCAGCGACTTCTTGGTGAAACCTCGGCGGAGCAGCCCATTCGGAGTATTGGCTTCGATCATCCATTCCGTTGTGGTGCCGTCTGGATTCTTGGCGGCCACGTGAATCCAGGCATGCGGATTCACCCACTCCATCTTGATGATGGTGCCGGTGATGTTCACGACTTTGCTCCGATCGAATTCTGCCGCGAAGGAGTGATGTGCCCAGGCGGGTACGGTTCCCAGAACTCCAGCTACGATTGCAATCGCCTTCATTGTTTTGCTCTCCTCTGCTCTTCCATTCGGGCGCCCTTGAGGATATCGGCCATCCCGTAATTCGCCTCGTGGCAAGCGTACTCGAACAGCTCATAGGTGGGGTCCAGCGGATAGTCCACGTGCATGGTCCAGGGGCGGGCCCAGGTGCCCGGATCCTCGATGGTGGCGTCGTAACTGAGCTTGTCCTGGGTGGTGCGTGTGAAACGCTCGACGATGCGCAACTGGTCGGTCAGCAGCGCGAAATTGATACCGTTCATGGCGATATCTTTCACGAAGTTGGTAGTCTCGACGACCATGGTGTTGCCCTCCCAGTGGCCGCGTCCGTCGCCCATGTACGTGCGAATGTCCTTGCCGCGGTGCGGACGCCCGTCGGTCGGAATGATACGCGTCTCATGCACCATTTCGTTTTGGATCACAAAAATGCCGGGCGCCTGGATGATGCGATTGCCCTTGTTGTAGAGATTGCCTGGCAGCATGGATCCGACCAGACCTTTGGTGATGCAGCGGCCCCACAGATCGAAATCTTCAACCGATTCGGCGCGCTGTTCGGGACTGGACAACGTTGGCGGACCGAGGCCACCGCGAACGGCTTTGTTGCGGCGCTCCGCTTCGGGAATCATGGGAGGAAGCCGCCCGTTCTTCGGATCGACAACGAGGGAGGCTTGTTCGGTGGCGGGATAGTATTCGATCCAGGTTCCGGTGGTGGCTCGCTGCTTACCCGCGGTATCTCGGGCCTTCTTTTCTGCCTCGGTGAGAACGGCTCGCTCACCCATATTCTCGGGCCGCTGCAGAGGAATGTTGATGCTGCCAGGCCAGTTCCCTTGCAGGTCGGGATCGCCCCAGGGGGTTTTAGGCGGCGTGTAGGACTTCGGTTTCGGCGCTTGCGCGGCCATGATTCCGGTTACCAGCAGACTCAGAAACACGATATATCGTTTGTTCATGGATGCCTCGTTAGTCGCTGTGGTCGAGTTTCAGGGCTTCGATCTGCCGCTTCCAAAGGTCCTCATCGGAAGAGATCCATTCGAGGACGGCCTCCTGGTGACTGACGCCGGAGTGCTCGGATCCGAGGGCGATCTTCTGGCCGCTCTTAAATATGATGGAACTGCCGCTGGCGATATGCTCGCCGCTCTTCGAAAGATATCCGCGGACCGCGACTTCGGTTCCCTGAGCCAGCGACTTCTTGGTGATGCCGACGCGCAGCAGGCTATTGGGCGTGTTGCCTTCGATGGCCCAGTTCGTGACCGTGCCGTCGGCGTTCTTCACGGCGATGTGGATGAACGCGTGGGGGTTGACCCATTCCATGCTGGTCACGGTTCCCTGCAGAATCACGACCTTGTTCTGGTCGAACTGGGCAGCGAACGAGTGGTGGGCCCACATCGGCGCGGCGGCTAGAAGCGCGCCTGCGACCATCAGCGAGAGCTTACCGGGCATCCGAATCACCTCCGGGTTGCGGAATTAACTCCAACAATTCTACAGGCATGGGAGCTGGAATTGTAGGGTGGCTTGGCCTTCCCAATGTCTTCGTGAATACCGCGGAGATTTTCGTCCGCGCGTATCCTTCCCGAAGGTAGAAGTTGTGAGCTTCCTCGCGCGCGATCTGCGAACGCACGACCATTCCCCGAAGGCCGCGTTGCCGCGCCCAGCTCTCCGCGCAGGTTATCAGGTGACGCCCGACTCCGCGGCCACGCACTTCACTTGAAACAACCAGTCCACCGATTTCGGCACGTGGCTCTGATTGCAGATGACGGCAAATGCCGACATCGATCCAGCCGAACACCGTTCCAGCGACGCAAGCAACATAGATTGCGTGATCTGGGAGTCGCGCCACTGCCTCGATGCGTTGCTTCATTTCGGCCGGAGAGACGGGATAGCCAAGCTCTTCACTCAATTGGGCAGCCGCCTCGGCATCCTCGGGGGTGATTTCGCGCGCGAGCAAATCGTCAGGCTGAGTGTTTGGCATGGCTTCACCCAATGGTCACAATACTCCCGGGCTGAAGGTTGCTCAGTGCCGAAAGGGCTGCCGGTACGATGGCCTTCTTGCAGCCGGTTGGTTGGAGCCCGAAGAATCAAGAGAGCAATCTTCCGGCCAGCGAAGTTCTGTTGATCTGGAACACTCTGATCAACTGTGATCAGGACATGGAAGCCGCCGGCTTCAACGGCATCGAGCAGTTGTCCATTCTTCAATCCTGCAAGCCGAGCAAACCGAGCGGTTTGACAGTCGTGATCCGGGAAAAGAAGACGGAAGCGTTCATCGACGCACTCGTCGAATAGAAGGCGCATCAGGGGCGTGCGAGTAGAAGTTGCTTGGCTTCCTCGAGCGCGGCCAGAGCGAGCGCACGGGTAACGGTGGGGAATCCCTCCAGGAAGTCCTCCAGGGTGTCACCACCCTCCAGGTAGTCAAACAGGGTTTGAACTGGCACTCGCGTCCCACGAAACACGGGGGAGCCATGCATCGTTTCCGGATCTCTGGTGATAGCGCTTGCCACGTCCTTATTGTCTCTCAGTCCCCGGTCATTTTTTCAGTTCAGAGTACAGCATTCGCACGAAGCGGTCCGCGCTGGTGCCTCCACCAGGGGCCGTACCGAGTGCACCAGGGATTTTTGCGTCATACGCGGCGGTGGGCTTGGCAGCAAGCACTTCCTGTTGGGTCTTGCCCTGCTTGATCAAGTCCTGCACCTTCGACTGCACGTCCAGGATCATGCTGCGGTAGGGGACAATGTCGTCGCGTCTGATGATCGTGCCGTGGCCGGGGATCAGTTTGGTATCGGGACCGGCGATCTTGACCAGATAATCCAAGGCTTCCAGCGCGCCCTTGAGGCTGCCGCCATTGTTGGTATCGATGAAGGGATAGCCGTAGTTGCGGTAAAAGTCGCCGATCATGATGACATCGGCTTTCTCGAAACGGATGATGGTGTCGCCGCCAGTGTGCGCGGCCCGAATGGGAATCAGGTCCACGACTTCGCCGTTCATGCGGAACTTAATCGGATCGCCCATTCCGTAGGTGACGTTGGGTAGACGCGCCGGGTCAGTGTTCGTGGCTCGGGCCATATCGCTGCGGAGCTCTTCGCGCGCAATGAGCAGCGCGCCTTGCTTCACGATATTGCCATTGCCACCGGTGTGATCGACATGCAGGTGGGTGTTGGCCAGGTAGCGAATGGGCTGTGGGCTGATTTTGCGGATGGCAGCGAGAACTTTGCCGGTGACCTGTTCGTATTGGGAATCGACCATGAAGATACCGTCGGGACCGGTGAGCAGGCCGATGCGTCCACCGGCGCCGTCGGGGTGGTTCGGGTCGGCGTCACCGGGCGCTCCGGCGAGCATATAGAGGTTGGGAGTGTACTGCTCAGTTAGGATCTCGATTTTGGCGTAGTTGATGGTCTGGGCGGAGCTGGTGACGGCGAGAGCGACAAGCGCGGCGACTTTGGGGAGTCTCATTTGGGGACCATTGTCCCTCAATTGGCAGGCGAAAATAGGCGCGACCCTATTCTCGGTAGGTCGCCGCAGCGGCGAGAGTTGCGAGGGGATATTCCAGCAACTGCCAGGCCACAGGCAACCATACGATATTGTGCGGAAATATTCCCGGAAGTCCCGCATGCAAGTATACGGCTGCGTACACCGAGGAAAGAAACCATGCGACCAGACCTACGCACGCCGCGGCCGTGAATCGCGAGCCGAAGCGAACTCGGATAACGGCGTATAGCCACGCCATCAGGACTCCCTGCCCGAAGGTCAGCACAATCAGCAAGACTAGATTCATCGCATCCGGGACAACCGTCCGATTCAACACCGCATAGGCGGCGGTCGTCGCTTCTCCAAGAATTCCCGCGTGCAGGGCGGCCTCACCGATGTTCATAATGAGTCCAGCTACCAGTCCCGCGATCAAAAGCCGGCCCATCCGAATCTCTGCGGTCATTTCTTTCCCTCGAGCCGATTCTGAAGCGTTTTGAGCGTGGAACCATTGCCGGTCTCGAAGAATCTCCGCATGGCCATCGACTCCTCATCGGCTCCAAAGCCCATGCTGGCGGTGCGAATGTGGGTCTGGTTGTTCCCCAGGTCGGTAAGTGTGATGACCGTCCACACGGTCTTCCAAGCTTCCTTGAATGGAAATGACTTGGGGGGACGCTCAATCCGCATCGCAATCATGCGCTGCGGCTCGTACGCAAGGATCTTGTTCACAACGGTCTCGTCATCGCCGAGGACACCTGTAGCGCTATAGTGTGCGCGAATGAAGCCACCAACTCGAAGGTCCACCTCGGCCTGGGCTACTCCCAGCGACTTGTACGCTTCGCCGGAGGTCCAAACGTTCCACACCGCAGCCACCGGCGCGTTAATCGTCGCCTCATTGATGAACGATGGAGCAATCGAGGTCTGGCAGAATACTGGCGCGGTTAAGACGAACATTGCGCGAACGATTGTGCTCATGTAACCTCCCTAAGATTCATTTCCTCGTGCGTGGTTTGGTATGTTTCTTCTTGCCCGTTCGGGAACGCCCCGCTTGCGTACGTAGGAGCAGATTCAAATGATCGCGGAGCACCGCTACCGAGTCGTCGAACGGTTTCAGATCATTCGCGGCACGCGCTTGCATCAATCCGCCTTCCATTACCGTCAGGACGAAACGCGCTAACTGGGCTCGATTTACATCAGATGGAAAGCGGTAACCGGCTTCCACCAGCCAACCCTCGACACGGCTGGCCCAGTTTTCGAAATTCCGATGGATTAAACGCCGTGCGTTCAGATTGCCATCGCTGACCTCAAGCGCCAAGTTTCCGATTGGACAACCCATGCGGCAGCCATGCCGCACCATCCCGTCGCGATATTGGTTGAGCAGCGCAAAGATGCGGGCGATCGGGTCCGGAGTCTGGCTCTCCACCGGCTCCATCACCGCCGGCCCGAGATAGCCGATGGCGAATTCAAGCACATTCAAGAGAAGGTGATCCTTGCTCTCGAAGAAGTGATACAAGCTGCCCGGATTAATGCCTGCTTCCCTCACAATCGTGGCAATGCCGGTGGCATGAAAGCCCTGTTCGTGAAACAGCTGGAAGGCTGTTAGAAGAATACGTTCTTTTGTTTCCAGCGCGGAACCGGGTTGAAGTTGAGCGACCACTCAAATGATGTTAAGTGAACGCTCAAGTGTTGTCAAGACTCGATGTTTGCTTCAAGCCGGCGCCCGCAAGCCATTTAGAATAGGAGACCATGGCCTCAAAATATAGAGCCGATCAGGTCGGCAGCCTGCTACGGCCCAAGGAGTTGCTGGACCTCCGCCGCGATCTGAATACTCCACCCGAAATCCTTCGCGAAAAGGAGGATCAAGAGATCCTGCGGGTGCTGGGGCGGCAGAAGGATCTCGGCTTCAAGATCTTCACGGACGGCGAGCTGCGCCGGCATGGATTCATGAGCGACTTTCACGAATCCGTCGAAGGGCTGGACATGCAGGCGGCCATCGATCGCAACTGGCAGGCCGCGGGCACGGGGGCTCCTACGACTCCGACGTCGCGGCCGGTGGCCGGGATCGTGGTGAATAAAGTCCGCAAGAAAAAGCGGCTCACGGAACACGAAACCGCCTTCCTGAAGCAGCACAGCCCGGGCGACATCAAGATGACGCTGCCCAGCGCCAACCAATTCCCAGCCATCGCTTATCGCAAAGGAATCACCGATAAGATCTATCCGACGCACTCGGAACTGCTGTGGGACATCGTGCCGATCATCAAGTCGGAGATCCAGGCGCTGGTGAAAGAAGGCGTGAAGTATATCCAGATCGATGCGCCACGCTACAGCTATTTTATCGATCCGAAATGGCGGCAATACATAAAGGATGAGATGGGCGTGGATCCGAGCCAGGCGCTGGATGAGGCGATTAAGGCGGATAACGCCTGCCTGGAAGGGGCACGGCGGGAAGGTGTGATGCTAGGGATTCACTTATGCCGCGGCAACAATCGCAGCCAATGGTACGCGCAGGGCAGCTACGATCCCATCGCCGAGAAAGTCTTCAGCCAGCTGGATGTGGATGCGTTCCTGCTGGAGTACGAATCGGAACGCGCGGGGTCGTTTGAGCCTCTGCGCTTTGTGCCCAAAGGCAAAAATGTGGTGCTGGGCTTGGTAAGCAGCAAGCTGCCGCAGCTGGAATCGCAAGATGAACTGGTAGGAAAGATCGAAGAAGCCGGCAAATTCATGCCTCTACAGAATCTGGCGCTGAGTCCGCAGTGCGGATTCGCGTCCACCATGGAGGGCAACCTTCTGACTGAGGACCAGCAGTGGCGGAAGCTCGACCTGGTGGCGAAGACAGCTCGCCAAGTTTGGCAGGATGCGTAGCAGCCCTACTGCGTGAGGGCGCCGGGAGTGCCGGGATCGCCCGACGATCCAGCATTGAAGACGCGCTTGCCATCAACCGATGTCACGCTTCGGGCGTTGGCCATATTGGATCCGTCCTTGGCCTGAGAGCCGCTGACGACGATCATGTCGCCCTTCTTCAGCGTGTCCCTCCTCCAGCCATTCCGCATGAGGAGGTTGGGGCTGCCCAGTTCGCACTCCCACTTGGTCACCTTGCCGCTTGCGTCAGTCACTTCCATGTGGATCCAGGCATGAGGATTCACCCATTCCAGCTCAATCAGCTTGCCCTTGAGTTCGACGGGTTTCTTGCTATCGAACTCGGCGGCGAAAGAGTGATGCGCCAGCAAAGGGGCAGCGGCTACAACCAAGAGCAAAACGTATTTCATATTATTTCCCCACCATGTGTTGCGGATCGACGTTCTTTTCGCAGACGAACTCGAACAGATCCGTATCGGGAAGCAATGTGTACCGCATCACCGGCATGTTCCATTGGCTAGTGTACGTTTTAGAATCGTCGATGGTGACCTGCACGTCCATGTGTCCGAAGTCAACACGCTTATAACGCTCCGTGATGTGTAGCGCGTCGGAATGCGGATGCCCTGCCAGATCGATATTCCACACTTGATCGTTCACGCCGGCGGTGTGAACGACAAACTCATCGCCTTCCCACTTACCGACGGAGTAGCCCATCCAGCTGGGCTGCGCGTATTCTTTGGGAAGCTCGCGGCCGTCGGTGAAAATCTGGCGGCGGAGCGAATACATTTCGAACAGGATGAGAGTCTTGCCGTTGGCGTTCACGATTTCGAACGGATACGGCAGCGTGCTGGCTTTGGGAACTCCCTGCGGCATACAGCGGGCTTCGGGATCGTCACGCAATGAAGTATCGCGGCGTTCATTGAAAACTTTCTGAGCCCAGGGCAGCATCTCAGGGGCGCCACCGCCGCGTCCACCTCCACCCCGGCCGCCTCCGGGAGGATTCGGGCGGCGACCCGCGGGAGCCCATTGATCGCCCAGCCAGATTCCCGAGAGGTCAGGCTTGCCATCGGCAGTCTTAGGAGTAGGAGCGGTAAGATTCGGTTTGCCGTCCGGCAGACGCGGGATTCCCTTGGTGGGTTGATCGAACCATTGTGCGCCGAGGGGCGCGGATAAGAACGTTATTAGCGCAGCTGCAGACAGGTTGATTCGCATGGCTCTAGGTAATTCTCGCATTACGGTCTTCCGGCCGGGCCCACCAGGTGCTGCGTGTCGCGCTGGTTTTCCTGGCAGATGTATTCCAGCAGCTCGTCTCCGGGCAGCAGGCGATGCTTGGCGTTAATGGTGAACGGTTTGGTGTACGCTCCGGGATCTGTGATGGTAACTTCTTCGGTGAGGGTTCCGAGATCGGGGCGGGTGTAGCGCTCTACCGTGTGGAGCTGCTCGGTGTGCGGATGGCCTACGAAGTCGAACCAGAATAGGTCGTTGAACCCGACGGTATCGATGACCAGACTGTCTTTTTCCCAGCGGCCAGTGGAATGCCCATACCAGGTCGGATTAGGATCGGAGGGATGCGCGCGGCCGTCCATGAAGATCTGGCGGTAGCTGTGGATGTTCCCTTCGAACAGCATGTACATATAAGGAGGCGCATCGACGAACTTCCAAGGATAGGGCGCATGACGCGGCACGCCGGTAGGCAAGCAGTTGGCTTCGGGATCGTCTTTGGAGAGCTGCTTCTTCATTTTTTCCTGGGCCCAGGCGTTCACTGGAATGGTCTCGCCGGGTTTGAGACCGAGCGCGATGTCTTCGATCAGGAAGATGTCGGCTGGCCGCCAGAGGCCGGTGAAATCGATACGGCCATCGGCATGGCGGGGAGCCGGCCCCGCAGGAGCGACCTGTTTATTCTTGGCGCGATCGGTAGGCGGGGCTTGAGCGAAGGCTAAGACCACGAGCAACATTAGCGCGCCAAGAATGGCCGCGATCTTCGAGGGGGTTAGCTGGCGCATGTTGGGGCTCCTGGGAGTAGATTCTTCCACAAAATGGGGCAGGCGTGTTTAGGCAGGCTCACGGGCGGACATCTCTTCCCGGAACATTCGAAACAGCGCGAGGGTTACAGCCAGAATCACGGGACCGAATAAGATACCCATCAGACCGAAGGCTTCCACTCCACCCAGCATGGCGACGAACACGATCAGCGGATGGGCAGGCAGCTTCGCGACTACCACCCATGGCCGGATGAAATTGTCGATGGTGCCCACCAGGCCGGCGCCCCAGATCAGCATAAACACCCCGCGTCCGATGGATCCTTGGAAGAATAATACCGCCGCGGCGGGGAGCCACACCAGCGCCGAGCCAAATAGTGGAAGAACCGATAGGATCGCTGCCGCCACGCCCCAGAGTATCGGCGAGGGCAGACCCGCGATCCAGGCTCCCACACCGCATAAAAAACCTTGGGCAGCCGCAACGGCAATCACTCCGTAGAAGCTCGCGATAATCATTTGGTGCACGGTCTCGAGTAGTGTTTGGGTCCGCTGCTCTCCCAGTGGAGACAACGTCACCACGGTCTTATGAAGGCCCCGCCCATATAAGAGCGTGCAATAAAGAGTCCCCACGGCGATTACGATTTTCACCACACCCCCGCCTGCGGCTCCGAGTGCGGCGCCGGTCTTCGCCAGCACCGCGGGGCCGGCGGACTGCAGCCGCGCCGCCAGCATCGCGCGGAGTTCGCTCGGCTCCATTCCGAGCCACCGCCCAACCGCCGCCAGAGGGCGGTCCAGCCGTGCCCAAATTCCGTCGGCTCCCTGCTCGGAGATCGCCGGCGCAAGGGCTTCGTATGCCCCACGCAACTCCCTCATGACCGTGAGCAGAAGCAGCGTGAGTGGAACAAGAAAGGCGATCAGCACCAGAAGTGTGGATAGCAGGGCCGCCAGACCGCGCTGGCTGAGCTGTTTCTGAATGTGCAGGTGAAGAGGGTAAAAAATTACGCCCAGAACTGCGCCCCCGATGATGGAGCCGAGAAAGGGCCGGACCATCAGCACGCATAACGCCGCGGCGGCCGTCAGCAACACGACCAGCGTGATCCGGGCGGCGCGCGTGGAAGAACCCGTCGAAGGCTCGGGATCTTTGGGCCGAATCTGCATTCAGTTCAAGCATGGCCGCAATACACTCCCGCCGCAACTCCTCTGCCTCCCACTGCGGTGAGCGACGGGGTGGTAGCAAAGCGAACCCGAGTGGTCCGTGCCAGGACATCGTCCGCTGTTGATATACTTGCGATTGAAGGCGAGCGGGAGTAATTCAGTGGTAGAATGCCAGCTTCCCAAGCTGGACGTCGCCGGTTCGACCCCGGTCTCCCGCTCCAAAATCAAGAACTTACAAGCACCAAAAAAACCGAGCTTACTGCGATTACTGCGTTAAGCCAATTCACTACTGAATCACTGCCGAGTCCAGCGCCCTGACTGCTTCTAGTTTCTGCGCCAGATCGGCCCGAGTATACACGTCTAACGAGACCCCGATACCGTGGCCCCGCTGGTCGGCGGCCACCTTAGGATCGACGCCTTTCTTGTGCCCCAGGCTAGCATTCGTACGACGCATCACCTGGAACGTCACCCAATCTAGCCCGATGGTAACGAGCTTTGGCTGAATGAATCTGCGCTGAACGTTGTCACGCATCAGCGGTTTCTTTACGTTTTCCGATTGGAACACCCACGCTTCGGGCCGCTGATCGGCCAAAAACGTGATCCACTCGGACCACAAGGAATTGGTTGCGGGACTCAAGGCGACTTCACGAGCGCGGCCCGTCTTCGGCGAATCGACATCGTTGCCATATACGCGACGACTGACGCTTATAGACTGACCGTTGAAATCCTGAAGCTGTAAGCCCAAAATCTCCCCTGGCCGCATTCCCTCGATGGTACCCAGGCGAAATATTAGACGCTCCCGGATTGGCAGCACCTTGAGAGCCCGGTAAACATCTTCAAGAGACAGTTCCCGTTTCTCTCGCGGCGCAGCCGCATTTTTCGGTACCGACAAGCTTAGGGAGGGATTCCGAACTATTACACCCTCGGCCATGGCTAGCCGAAAAATCGCGGCCATCTGCCAGCGGAGATGACTAACCACGCTACGACTCAGGCCCGCGTCTGCCGTCCGATCAAGCAATCCCTGGAGGTTCTCACGCGTGAGTTCCTCAAGCAGCCTGTCCCCGAACGCGGGTACCAAGTGGGCGTTGATCGTAGCTTCAGTAGTCATCGTCGTAGATACCTTCCACCTTCGGCGACTTACCGGTAAGTAGATCGCCTCGATGAATTGCCCGAACGTGTAGACGGGCTTGGTGGGCGTTAGGATTCCCCTGTTTAGGGGCTCCATCGTAGCTGTCCGCATTGCCTCGGCCCGTGCCCGGCTGATTTCCGAACATGGCCCCAATTCCTTCGATTTCGGTCTGCCGTCTTCTCTCCACTGGAGATACCAGTACAGCCGACCATTTCTCTTGCGTTGTGATAAGCCTCCTCGTTGGAATCGCCTTCGGCGCATTGTTCCTCTTTCCTGCGCCAACTGCGTTGAATCCCGACATGGAAGTGATGCTATCACGCCATCGCCCCAACTGGCTGCTCGACTGCGAGTAGCCAACGTTCAAGGGCTGCGCGCCGAATCAATATTCGTCGGCCCACTCGAATACATGGTAACGGTGGGACATTGGCGACCCGACCGTAGATCACGTTGACCAGATGTGCCTTCGAGCAGCGGATCATTCGCGCAGCCTCGGCAAGCGTAAGAACGAGATCGATAGCGTTAACATCCCC
>Ga0105238_10004031_pt1 | contig 14570 bp, 14 predicted proteins | sample KBSC34metaG_FD_81526 | JGI IMG/M metagenome (GOLD analysis project Ga0105238, IMG submission 81526) | Corn rhizosphere microbial communities from Kellogg Biological Station, Michigan, USA - KBS C3-4 metaG | ecosystem: Host-associated > Plants > Roots > Rhizosphere > Soil | place: Michigan, USA... | reverse complement strand
CGAAACCGGGCAAATGCGGATGGATGGTCGGCTCGCCGCCAAGCAGCGAGAAACGGTTGACCGCAACCCTGCCGCTCCACAAGGCCATCCAGCGATCCGCCTCTTCAAGGGAGACCGTGCCCGCATGGCCATGGTTCGAATAATGCGAACAGCTTTCGCAAGCCAGGTTGCAGCCATGCGCGACATGCAGTTCCAGCTTCCGGAAGACTGGGCGCTCGCGCCGCAGGAACGGGCCGATCAGCGCCGAGAGCGTCATCCTACGGCAACGCCACGCCGTCGTTCCCTGCCGGTGCGGGCGTGGCCGCGACCAGCGTCGAAACGCAAAGAGTCTGTCTCAAGGTCATGGTTTTGTTCCAGATTTTCGACGAAGTAGCCTAGATCGTGATCGGCTTGCCGATCTCCGGCAACGCTACCTTGACGCCCGAGCCCTCCATGCCGGCGACGAACTTGTCGGCGGTCTGGTCGATCATCGAGAAGGTACCGAAATGGCAGGGAACGACGGTATCGAAGCCGAAAAAGCGACGGCAGGCAAGGGCCGCCACCGCGCCGCCCATGGTGAAGCGGTCGCCGATCGGCACGATGCCGATCTTCGGCTCGTGCAGCTCGTTGATCAGCCCCATGTCGGAGAAGATGTCGGTATCGCCCATATGGTAGAGCGTCTTGTCATCGGGGAAGTGCAGGACGAGGCCGCCCGGATTGCCGAGATAGGTGTTGGTGCCGCCTTCGCCGCCGAAAGAGGACGAGTGCAGCGCCTGGACGAATGTCGTGGTGAACGGCCCGCAATCGACGGTGCCACCGATATTGCCCGGATTGATCTTCTCGCCGCTGACACCCTGGCCGACGAGATACATGCAGATCTCGAAATTGGCGACCAGCATGGCGCCGCTTTTCTTCAGCACTTCAACCGCGCCGCTGACATGGTCGTTGTGGCCGTGAGTCAGGAGCACATGGGTCACCCCTTCCGCCGGACCTTCCCAGCCGCCTGTCCAGGACGGATTGCCGACAAGATAGGGGTCGATGAGGATGGTGGCGTCCTTGGTCTCGACGCGAAATGCCGAATGTCCGTACCAGGTCAGTTTCATGAATGCTTCCTCGATTTTTCTGTTGCCGGAAGATAGAACGCTGGCGGCAAATTGAAAGTGGCGCAGCGCTTCCCACCGTCAAAAGGATGTGTAGCGCCCAGGTGTCAGGGGGAGCCGTTGGCCATTATTTCAATCGAGGACCTGACGGAGCGGCTTGCCGTCGGCAAAACGCTCGCCGGGCTCGATCTCGGCGACAAGACGATCGGCGTGGCGGTTTCCGATCGCGGGCTGTCTTTTGCCCATCCGCGTCCGGTCATCCTGCGCAAGAAGTTTTCGCTCGACGCCGCCCAGTTGCTCGCCCAACTCGATAAGGACAACGTCGGCGCCATCGTGCTCGGCCTGCCCGTCAACATGGACGGTTCGGAAGGTCCGCGTGCCCAAAAATCCCGCGCCTTCGCCCGCAACATGGCCACACTTTCCGACCTGCCCTTTGTGCTGTGGGACGAGCGGCTGTCGACGGTGGCAGTGGAACGCACGCTGATCGAGATGGATTTCTCGCGCAAGAAACGCGCCGGGAAAATCGATTCGGCGGCTGCCGCCTTTATTCTGCAGGGAGCCCTGGACCGGCTTCAGTCGCTCGGCCGAGGCGGTCTTCGCTGACATTGCCTTGACGGCGCTGCCTGATCCATTCGGCGATGTTGCGGCGCCGGCGGAAGGCCCACAGCCCCATGAGCAGGAAAAAGTCGAAAATGCAGGTCCGCCCCACCATGCCCGGGATGATTGCCGGATCGATGCCGAGCATCTGGCCATAGAGCTGGAAGACGAAATCGTGCAACTGCCGGCTCAGCATCACATAGCCGAAATTCATGTCGTTGAGCGACAGGAAGAACCATCCCCAGAAGATGGCCATCGGAGCGGCCCAGAGTGCGAACAGCGTGCGCATCAGCGGCTGCCTCCAGGCTTGTTTTCCGGACGACCGGATATGCGGGAAAGAAGCGAACTGTGCGCGGCGCCCATTGCCATGCGCGCGGCGGCGCGAACATCGGCCTCCGGCAAATTCATCGCAGCAAGGCTGGACCGGCGTTCGACCATCACCGCGACATAGGAGGCAAGCAGCGCCGTCATCTGGATGGCGACGATCATGAACAGGCCGTCGATGCCTTGTGTCACGCCGCCGATGAGGATCAGCGACAGCAGGAAAGATGCGCAGATGAAGGCAATCCGCGCCACGCTCTCGCCCGCGTCCGGCCTTGCCGCCGCGTTGAGCAACGTTTCGACGAAGGCCCAGCAGAACAACACCGCCACGGTCAGGAGCGCGACCGAAAGCGGCGCGACCACGGCAATATTTTCAAACTCGGGAAACCGGCTGCCTTCGATTGGGAAGCCAAGCACGCCAAGCGCGGTCGCTATGCCGCGGCTGCCGTCCATGCAGATATAGGCAAGCAGGGCGAAAACCACCGCCCAATGCAAGGCCAAAACTGAGCTCAACACGTGCCGCATGCGCTTCCCGCTAGGCGGAGCCCGGGATGTCATGGTTAACCTTTCCCTACTCCGGCAAGCGGAGATTGGGCTTTGCAACGGCTCGCCGCAATGGAAACCATTCGTTAAGGTTAACGTCTATCCACAGATCGGCAACCTGGCCTTTGGAGCATGATGCCGAAACGGGTGAAGCGGTTTTCGGATGACATCATGCTCTATCTCTTTAGAGCCGGGTCAGGTCACCGGCGGATAGAGCGTGTCGATGATCATGCGCGCATCGTGGCGCGAATCGAGCATGCCGTAGGTCGTGCGCCATTGGCCGCCGAGCCGTGTTTCGACAAAGGCATCAGCGATCCGCCCTGCCCCCAGCCTGCGAAGCTCCGCCGCGGCAGCCGACAGCGCGAGCTGTTCGGTGAGCAGGCGCGCCGAACCCTGGTCGGTCGCAGCCACCTGCATTGCCGCCTTGAGCACGCCGATGGTGCCGCGCCCACCCGTGCCGAGATCGCGGTCGATACCGACCAGCACCTCCTCGAACAGGCCGGGCGCGCGGCCAAGCACGCGCAGCACGTCGAGCGCCATGACATTGCCCGAGCCTTCCCAGATCGCGTTGACAGGCGCCTCGCGATAGTAGCGGGCAAGCGGCGCTTCCTCGACATAGCCATTGCCGCCAAGGCATTCCATCGCCTCGTAAAGCAGCTGCGGCGCGATCTTGCAGACCCAGTATTTGACGACCGGCGTCATGGCGCGGGCAAAGGCCGCCTCGCCGCGATCGCTCGCGGCCTCGTCGAAAGAGCGCGCCAGCCGGAACGACAGCGCCGTGGCCGCGGCGACGTCGAGCGCCATGTCGGCCAGAACCCGCTGCATCAAAGGCTGGTCGATCAGGTTCGAACCGAGTACCTGGCGATGGCGTGTGTGGTGAACGGCCTCGGCGAGACCCGCCCGCATAAGCGCCGATGACGCGACCGCGCAGTCGAGCCTGGTCAGCGTCACCATGTCCATGATCGTCTTCACGCCGGCGCCCGGGTCGCCGACCATCTCGCCGATCGCGTTGACGAACTCGACCTCCGACGAGGCGTTCGAGCGGTTGCCGAGCTTGTCCTTCAGCCGCTGGAAGCGGAAGCCGTTGCCGGAACCGTCGCCCAGGATGCGCGGAACGAGGAAGCAGGACAGCCCCTCCGGTGCCTGGCCGAGCACCAGGAAGGCATCCGACATCGGCGCCGACATGAACCATTTGTGGCCGGTCAGCCGGTAAAAGCCGCTGCCGGTGCGCTCGGCCCTTGTGGTGTTGGCGCGCACATCGGTGCCGCCCTGCTTCTCGGTCATCCCCATGCCGAGCGTCAGCCCGGTCTTCTGCACCGGCGGCTTCTGCGTCTGGTCGTATTTGCGCGTCGTCACGCGCGGCGCCCATTCGCGGAAAAGCTTCGGGCTTGCCATCAGCGCCGCCAGCGAGGCGCTGGTCATGGTGATGGGGCACAGATGCCCCGTCTCGAGTTCTGCTGTCAGATAAAAGCGTGCCGCCCTCACCTGATGGCGGCGGCCGATCTCGGCATCGCCGTTCTCCCACACCGAGGAATGCAGGCCGCCGGCAACCGAGCGGCGCATCAAGGCATGATAGGCAGGATGGTACTCGACGAGGTCGAGGCGCCGGCCCTGGCGGTCGTGCGTCCGCAATTTCGGTGTGTCGGTGTTGGCCAGGCGGGCGAGCTCCTGCGCCTCCTGCGTCATCACGAACCGGCCAAGCCCATCGAGATCCTTGCGCACGGGCTCGGAAAAACGCTCGGCGAGCTGGATGAGCAACGGATCGCCCCGCCATGCATTGCCGCCCGTCAACGGCGGCGGCTGGTTGATCACCTCGTCGGTCACGCCCAATCCTTCAGTTGGCAGAAAGGTCCTTGTATCCCAAGGCCACGATCTCGAATCCGAGGCCATCCGGCCTTATAACCCAAGCGCCGCGAGGCGCGCGATGAAAATACCGGGGAGAACGCCCGCAATCCAAAGCTGGCGCTTGCGGCAGGCCGGACCGCACCCTATAGCAGCGCCTTGAGATGACCGACGCTTCGTCCCTGCCGCTCTTTCCCCACCGCCATCTTCTGGGCATCCGCGATCTTTCCCCCGCCGATATCGAGCTGTTGCTCGATCGCGCCGACCGCGCCGTGGCGATCTCGCGCCAGCCGGAAAAGAAGACGTCCACGCTGCGCGGCCGCACCCAGATCAACCTGTTCTACGAAGCATCGACCCGCACGCAGTCGTCCTTCGAGCTGGCCGGGAAGAGGCTCGGCGCCGACGTCATGAACATGTCGGTGGCAAGCTCCTCGGTGAAGAAGGGCGAGACGCTGGTCGATACGGCGATGACCCTCAACGCCATGCGGCCGGACATCCTGATCATCCGCCACCAATCGGCGGGCGCGGCTGCCCTGCTGGCGCAGAAGGTCGGCTGCTCGGTGGTCAATGCCGGCGACGGCGCGCATGAGCATCCGACGCAGGCGCTGCTCGATGCGCTGACCATCCGCCGCGCCAAGGGGCCACTGTCGAAGCTCATCGTGGCGATCTGCGGCGACATCCTGCATTCGCGCGTCGCCCGCTCCAACATCATGCTTTTGAACGCGCTTGGCGCGCAGGTGCGCGTCGTCGCGCCCTCGACGCTGCTGCCGTCCGGCATCGACAGGATGGGGGTGATCGTCACGCGCTCGATGGCCGAAGGACTGAAGGATGCCGACGTCGTCATGATGCTGCGCCTGCAGCGCGAGCGCATGGAAGGCGCCTTCGTGCCGTCGATCCGCGAATATTTCCGCTACTTCGGCCTGGATGCCGAAAAGCTGAAGGCCGCCAAGGACGACGCGCTGGTCATGCATCCGGGCCCGATGAACCGTGGCGTCGAGATCGCCTCCGAAATCGCCGACGGACCGCAAAGTGTCATCCAGGAACAGGTCGAGATGGGCGTCGCCGTGCGCATGGCCGTCATGGAGGCGCTGCTTGACCCGCGCCGCAACCATGAGGGGCGCGGCGCATGAGCGTGACCGTCTTCAGCAAGGCGCACATCGTCGATCCGTCGCGCGGCGTCGACGAGATCGGCAGCGTCATCGTCGACGGCCGCAAGATCGTCACGGCCGGAAAGGCCGCGTTGAACCAGGGCGCGCCGGAAGGCGCCACGATCGTCGACTGTGCCGGCAAGACGATCGTTCCGGGGCTCGTCGATGCACGCGTCTTCATCGGTGAACCCGGCGGCGAACATCGCGAAACCATCGCCTCGGCGAGCGTCGCGGCGGCAGCCGGCGGTGTCACTTCCATCGTCATGATGCCCGACACCGATCCGGTGATCGACAATGTGGCGCTGGTCGAATTCGTGCTGCGTACCGCAAGGGACACGGCAAGCGTCAACATCTTCCCGGCTGCCGCGATCACAAAGGGGCTCGAAGGGCGCGAGATGACCGAATTCGGCCTGCTGCGCGAAGCCGGCGCCGTCGCCTACACAGACGGCCGCCATACGATCGCCAATGCGCTGGTGATGCGCCGCGCGCTGACCTATGCGCGCGATTTCGGCGGCGTCATTGCGCACGAAACCCAGGACGCCGACCTGGCTTCGTCCGGGGTGATGAACGAAGGGCTCTACGCAAGCTGGCTCGGCCTGTCGGGCATTCCGCGCGAGGCGGAGCTCATCCCTCTCGAGCGCGACCTGGCGTTGGCCCGGCTGACCGGCGGTGCCTATCACGCCGCCAAGATCTCGTCCGCAATGGCGGCCGGCGCTGTGAACCGGGCAAAGACGGATGGCGCCAATGTCACGGCCGGCGTCGCCATCCACAACCTTTCGCTCAACGAGAACGATGTCGGCGAATACCGCACCTTCTTCCGGCTGACCCCGCCCTTGCGCGCCGAGGACGACCGGCTGGCGATGATCGAGGCGATCAAGGACGGCACGATAGACATCATCGTCTCCTCGCACGACCCGCAGGACGTCGACACCAAGCGCCTGCCCTTCGCCGATGCCGCCGCCGGCGCGATCGGGTTGGAGACGCTGCTTGGCGCGGCGCTTCGGCTCTACCACAATGGCGAGGTGCCGCTGCTGAGGCTGGTCGAGACGCTGTCCACGGCGCCGGCAAGACTGTTCGGCCTGCCGGGCGGCACGCTGAAGCCTGGCGCGCCCGCCGATCTTGCCGTGATCGACGTCGACGAGCCTTGGATCGTAAGCGAAAGCGGTCTGCGCTCGCGTTCGAAGAACACCTGTTTCGAAGGCGCGCGCCTGCAGGGCAAGGTCTTGCAAACGATGGTGGCGGGCCGCACGGTGTTTTCTGCATAGACACCCATCCGCTTTGAGCCTGCCCGGCACGGAGTTGCTTGGCGAACCCTCCCGACTCTACCATTATGATCAACTGATGCCCGAGCAGGGCTGCCTCTTGCAAACTATGGTTGCATCACGCACAGTGTCTCAATCCTAGAGAGAGCAACCGGAGCGACAGGAAATAAGGGGGAAACAATGGGTTACGCGGTCGCGCTCGTCTTCGGCTATCTGCTTGGTTCTATCCCGTTTGGGCTTCTGATCACCCGAGCGGCCGGTCTCGGCGACGTGCGTAACATCGGCTCCGGCAATATCGGCGCGACCAATGTGCTGAGGACGGGCAATAAAGGGCTCGCGGCCGCCACGCTGCTGCTGGATGCGCTGAAAGGCACGGCCGCGGTGCTGATTGCCGGGCATTTTTCGCCGGACTTCGGACTTTTGGCAGGCTTCGGTGCGTTCCTCGGCCATCTCTTCCCGGCGTGGCTCGGCTTCAAGGGCGGCAAGGGCGTCGCAACCTATCTCGGCGTGCTACTCGGGCTTGCCTGGCAAGGCGCGCTGGTCTTCGCCGTCGTCTGGCTCGTGATGGCCTTCCTGTTCCGCTACTCATCGCTAGCCGCGCTGACTGCGGCCGTAATCGTGCCGGTCGTACTCTATTTCATCGCCACGCCCCAGATCGCCGGCCTGTTCGCGGTGATGAGCCTGATCGTCATCGCCAAGCATCGCGCCAACATCTCGCGGCTGATGGCCGGCAGCGAAGGCAAGATCGGGGCGAAGGGATGAGTACGCCGGCCGCCGGCCCGCGGCTTAGCGACCGGCAGCGGCTTGCCTGGCTTCGCCTGATCCGCACGCCCAATGTCGGCCCGGCTTCGTTTCGCGAGCTGATCAACCGCTTCGGCTCGGCCGAAGCCGCGCTGGAGATGCTGCCCGAACTGATGATCTCGGGTGGCGCCAATCGTATCGTCCGCGTCCTCTCCGTCGCCGAAGCCGAGGCCGAGCTGGACGCCGCCCGGCGCGCCGGCGCCCGCTTCGTCGGTATCGGAGAAGCCGATTATCCGCCCTTGCTGAAGACGCTGGACAACCCGCCACCGCTGCTTGGCGTGAAAGGCGAAGGCGCGGTCTTCCGTTTGCCGGCTGTGGCGATTGTCGGCGCCCGCAACGCCTCGCTCGCCGGCATCAAGATGGCGCGCATGCTGGCGGCCGACCTCGGCCGCGACGGCTACGCCATCGTCTCGGGCCTGGCGCGCGGTATCGACACGGCCGCGCACAAGGGCAGTGTTGCAACGGGCACGATCGGCGTGTTGGCGGGCGGGCTCGATGTCCCCTACCCGCCCGAGAATGCCGGTCTGTGCGACGAGATCGCCGATCGCGGCGGCGCCATCGTTTCGGAAATGCCGTTCGGCTGGCAGCCGCGCGCCCAGGATTTTCCGCGCCGCAACCGGCTTGTCGCCGGCATGGCGCTTGGATTGGTGGTGGTCGAAGCGGCACAGCGCTCCGGCTCGCTGATCAGCGCGCGCCTCGCCAATGAAATGGGCCGGCTGGTCTTCGCCGTGCCGGGCTCGCCGCTCGATCCGCGCGCCGCCGGCTGCAACGCGCTGCTCAAGGACGGCGTCACGCTCGTCACCGAAGCCGCCGACGTGCTCGGCGCGCTGGCGCCGCTTGCCGGCACCCGCCACCCGAGAACCGCGCCGCTTGCCGAGGCGCCCGACATGTCGGCCATGCCGCCGCCCGCCGAAAGCGAGCGCGCCGATGTGCTGGAAGCGCTTGGCCCCACCCCGATCGCGGTGGACGATATTATCCGCCACACGGGATTGAGCGCCGCGCAGATCGCCATGGTGCTTCTGGAACTCGACCTCGCCGGACGGCTCGAGCGTCACGCCGGTGGAAATGTGTCGCTGATCGCGTGACCAGCGCATCAGCTCCGACTTCGGATTTCGCTATCGGAACAGATATTTGGACACTTCCGGATTGCCGCGGCGCCACATCACATTGTCAAGGAAATAGTGGTGCACGTTGATGAAGATCAGCACGATGAAGAAGAACAGCGAGGAACCGAGGACTTGGCTGTCATAGGGGATCAGGGCGGTCAGCACGAACGGGATCAGCCAGAAGCCGAGATAGCCAAGGGCGCCGCCCCCGATGATGAATCCCAGCACCCGCAGCCTGTAACGCGGCCCGAATACCGATAGTATTTTCGGCTCCGGATCCCGCGCGGCATCCGAGACGTCACGCTCGACATTGGTCTGATAGCGCCAGACCACGGCAAGGTACTGGAGCGAGTGGAGCGCCGGCACCACGAGCAGCCAGAGCGGGTTTATCCTGGCAATCAGTATCCATAGATAGAGCGAGGCGACATAGGCGACGATGCCATTGTAAGGCAGGCCGCCACCATTCCTGCGCCAGCGGTTGACCAGCATCAGAAGCGTGGCCGCCGTCGATCCGACGGCCGCCAGCACGGCGATATCGGTGATCCAGGAAGGTGCGGCGAATGTGTAATATTGAAGGCCGTAATACTGGCCCTGCGTCACTGCCGTATTCGTCTGCAGCCAGGCCAGGATCCACACCGCATAACTGTTGACCAGCAGAACTTTCTTGTCCCGGCCATCGAAAAATTTGCGCTTCAGCACGGCGTCGACCATCAGCATGCCGTAGCCTTGCTTGACGTAGTGCCAGCCGACGAAGAAGAACATGGCATTGGTCGCAAATCCGAGCAGGCGCGTGTTCGACGTCGCCGCGCCATAGACAAAGAACAGGGCCATGACCGCCGGAACTATGATCCCGGCGAAAAAGTAGCGAAGCTGCAGGCTCTTGTCGTAGCCGTCGCCACGCACCTTCCGACCGAAATTGCGATAGAAAATCTGGTAGGAATGGGCAAAGTGCGGATAGTTCACCACATACGCCACAACGACCATCGTCGCGGCCAACGGACCTTCATAGTTGCGCGGCACGAAGAACAGCACCGGCAGGATCAGGAAGGCGCTGCCGCCGAGCATAAGGAAGTCGGCGAGCGGACCGAAGAGATATCTGCCAGGTGGCGTCGCCGCCTGGGGGGCCGCGCTATGTACCGAAAGGTCAATTGCCATCCTGGAGCCTCCCTCGGAGGCCCAAGCTTAACCATGACCCTGTCCAGGGACAAGGTTACGTCGATCGTGCCTGGCCGATCGGAAAAGTCACACTCTAAGCCTTAGGCGCTGGGGGCGATCTTCATCAACCGCTTTCTGGCCTCGGCCACTCGCCTTTGTTCTGATCGTATGCGGCCGCATAGCGCCAGGTTGATCCCGACGCCACATTCTTCATCCAGCATTTCTTTCGCGTGATTGAGCGAAATCTCTGCGCGCTTGATGCGCTGCCTGGCTCTGGCCAGTTCCAAGTTCAGTACGTCCACTGTCCGCATCCCAAAATTGCGGTCCCTTCAAAGAGTAAACAGGCGCGGACAGCTTTTGTTCCGGTTGGCAGGACATCAAGCCGGCCGGCACGCAAAGCGTGGCTATTTCCCCGGCCCCATCGTTCCTGGAGCCGATTTCAGCGGACCCAACGCCGGGTGACCGTTGGTGCTGGCCTGGCCTAGCCCTTACCGATCATTTCGTCGTCAATGTTGACTATATCGGTATTCCGACTATGGCAGCACTACCTCAGTCCGCCCAATACTATAGGGGACACCAAGGACACTGAAAGAGACTCCGAGAGAATGGTAAGCTTGCCGTCTACGCGCGAGGCTTCAGCCTATGCCCTCGCATCGGGGAGGGCGGGCTGATGCTGATGGCTTCAAAGTCCAAGCGTCCAGTCGGCCCTTGGCAGTCTGATCGGCCGATCAGGCTCGACCAATGCAGCCTCGACCAACTCGGCCGCGGCCTTCAAGACCAGATCAGCACCGTCGTCAATTTGGTCGAGGCGTTTGATTACCCGGTCACGCAAAAGCGAAAGGCGCGCGGCCCTGTGAAGAGCGGCTCGCCTTTCGCCATCCCGATCCAACGGAGCAAAGTGCATAACAGCATCTACTCGAAACGCAGTGGTGCTGACGGCGACCGTCGCTCAGATCGATCGTGCCGACGAGATCACAATACGGCTGTTAGTCACCTACAAATGGAGTATTTCATGCCAATCGGAGCGTTCATTCGTCTTAATTTTGCCAGCCAGGTAACCTCGTCATTGTCGTCGAGGCTCTGCGAGATGGGTCGCCTCAACCAACTCCAGTAGTGCCTGCTGCACAGCGTCGGCCGAGGCGTCGGTCAACTGCATTTGGTGGTCGACCCGGAACTGCAGCAGCGCCAGCTTGGCCGACAGGTACAGCCCACCGTATGCATGCTCCTTGGTGTCGAAACTTCCGATTTGCATGAGATGAAAACAGCGCCACGCACTCTTGGTTCCGAGACCGCTGGCTCGCCTGATGACGACGCTCGACATCTTGTTCCTCGGAACCGTGCATAGCGGCCGGCTGGCGGCGGCAAAACAAGGCACCGTGCTTGTCGTAGCCTTGAAGTCGAGCTGCAGCGATTCCTGCGTCTCAAGTAGGATTGCTTTTTGTAGCAGAGCCTCCCCACCCGACACCCCAACTCTTCAAAAGTCATCTTGCTAGCTGCCCTTTGGACCCGTGTGGACAGCTGCCCCTGTTCGTTTCGGTCCGAAACAATAACTAACTGAATTTATTAGGAGATTTGGTGAGCGCGATGGGATTCGAACCCATGACCTACTGATTAAAAGTCAGTTGCTCTACCGGCTGAGCTACGCGCTCCCGCGGGCTCGAAACGCCGCCCTCGAAATTGCGCGGAACATAGGGAGAGTGCTGCGGCCGGTCAACCGGAAAAAGATGACTTGCAACCAGAGTTTTTCAGGGTTTTGACGAATTTGGCGGCCGGCGGCGCGGCACCCAGCCCGTCGAGGTCGCCGATTGCCGGCATCCATCCCGATATCTCAGAAATCCCCGAAATAACAATGGTTTGAGATTCAAAGGGGAACCATTGCGGTTATTTGCCGTTTCCCAAACACGGGACGTCCACCTTACAAGGAGAAGACCAATGAAGAAGATCGTGTCGGGCTTGCTTGCCGCCACTTTGTCGGTTTCGTTCGCCGCTGCCGCCGCATTACCCGCCAACGCCGCTCAGCCTTTCGTGCCGCAAGCGCAGGCCACTTCGCCTCAAGCGCAGGCCACTTCGCCTGACGTCCAGGCGGTCGACTACAAACCATGGATGAAGCATCGCAACTTCAACCGCAATTTCTCGCGCGACGGCGGCGCTTATTGGAATGGCCATCGCGGCTACAGCGAATATCGCCACGGTTATCGCCGTCACGGCGACTATTGGTTCCCGCTGGCGGCTTTCGCCACCGGCGCGCTGATCACCGGCGCCATCGTCAACAGCCAGAACAACCGCGTGTACCGCGGCAACTCGCATGTCCAATGGTGCTATGACCGGTACCGCTCGTACCGCGCCTCGGACAACACCTTCCAGCCCTACAACGGCCCGCGTCAGGAGTGCATCTCGCCCTACTGACGGCCTCCAGTCAGTACCCAGGGCCGTTGACTGAGCCCGTGCCTCCAGAGAGGCACGGGCTCTCTATATGTGCCCAGCTGGACATCAGGCGTATCAGTTTGCCCATCCAATGCTCTTGAAAACCAGATACAGAGCGCCGCCCTCGCCGCGCGGGGAGCGGTAAGCTCCAAGCGCATTGCAAACGCGAACCGTCGCCCCCGTAAGCTCCCAGCCGAGTGCCTCTAGGTCACCGCCGATGTCCAACACGTACGCCTGCACCAGTTCGTCTATGACTTTTTCATCGCCGAAGGAGCGAACTCGTTGGGCATCTTTGAGAAGGTCACCAGGCAGATTTGAATTTGCCCAGCCCCAAAGCCAGTTGCCTGCCTTGGCGCTCGTAGAGCCAGCGATCTGTATTTCGGAGACAACCTTAACGACACCGTCTGCTGAAAAGAGCAGCTTCCCAGCCGTTAGGTCGTAGTCGTAGCGAGACCAACTGCCGAGGCGGAATTCCTCATGCAAACGTTCGTTCTTGGCGTTCAGCTGATCGAAAGCCTCATCGCGCCAAGCAGGATACCAGTCTGGATACTTCATGCGCCCTCGCTCTTGCCGGGATTCGCCTGCTTATTGGGCACTCAAGGTCCTACGCACCGCATCGCGCCATCCGGAGAGCTTCCCCGAGCGCGTCGCCGCATCCATCTCCGGCTTGAAGCGCCGTTCGAGCGCCCAGCTCCTCGCGAATTCCTTTGCCTTCGGCCACACGCCGGCCTTGGAGCCTGCAAGCCAGGCCGCGCCCAGCGCGGTCGTCTCCAGGATGGTCGGGCGATCGACCGGCGCGTCGAGAATGTCGGCGAGCCGCTGCATGGTCCAGTCGGAAGCGACCATGCCGCCGTCGACGCGAAGCACCGTCTTGGCCGAGGCGCCTTTCCAGTCCTTGCGCATGGCGTCGAGCAGGTCGCGCGTCTGGAAGGCGACCGATTCCAATGCCGCGCGCGCGAACTCGGCCGGGCCTGAATTGCGTGTCAGCCCGAAGATGGCGCCGCGGGCGTCCGCGTCCCAGTGCGGCGCGCCAAGGCCGACAAAGGCAGGCACCAGATAAACTTGTTGCGCGGGGTCGGCGGTCGCCGCCAAGGCGCCACTCTGTTCCGCCTTGCCGATCACCTTGATGCCGTCACGCAGCCACTGCACGGCGGCGCCGGCGATGAAGATCGAGCCTTCGAGCGCATAGGTGGTCTTGCCGTTCAGCCGATAGGCGATGGTGGTGAGCAACCGGTTCTTCGAGCGCACCAGATCGGCGCCGGTGTTGAGCAGCGCGAAGCAGCCGGTGCCGTAGGTGGATTTCATCATGCCGGGTTCGAAGCAGGCCTGGCCGATGGTCGCCGCATGCTGGTCGCCGGCGACGCCAAGTATTTTCATCTCGGCGCCGAAGAGGCTTTTTTCGGTGACGCCGAAATCGTCGGCACAGTCCTTTACCTGCGGCAGGATCGCGGCCGGTATATTCAGGATCGAGAGCAGCTCGTCGTCCCAGACATTCTTCTCGATGTTGTAAACCAGGGTGCGCGAGGCATTGGTGGCGTCGGTGGCATGCACTTGGCCAGCGGTCAGCCGCCAGATCAGGAAGCTGTCGATGGTGCCGGCGAGCAATTCGCCCTTCTCGGCGCGCTTCCTCGCGCCTTTAACCTTGTCCAGCATCCAGGCGATCTTGGTGCCGGAGAAATAGGGATCGAGCAGCAGGCCGGTCTTCTTCGTGAATGTCTTCTCCAGCCCCTGCTTCTTGAGCTTCTGGCAGAGCGGCGCCGTCCGACGATCCTGCCAGACGATCGCGTTGTGGATCGGCTTGCCCGTCGCCCTGTCCCAGATGACCACCGTCTCACGCTGATTGGTGATGCCGATCGCCGCCACATCCGATGCCGTGCGGCCGGCGGCCTTCAGCGCGGCTTTCACCGTCGCAAGCACGCTCGCCCAAATGTCTTCCGGATCATGTTCGACCCAGCCGGAGGCCGGGTAGTGTTGCGTGAATTCCTGCTGGCCGGTGCCGGCGACTTTCATCTTGCCGTCGAACAGGATCGCCCGGGTCGAGGTCGTTCCCTGGTCGATGGCCAGCACAAAACCGCTCATTCCGCTTCCTCCACTCGTCATGCAACAGGGGAGACGGCAAAGCCGCCTCCCCCGCATTTCTTACGCGGGCGAGCACGCCCACGTCATGCAGTTACTTCTGCCAGCTCTTGACCAGCTCGTCATAGTTGATGGTGATCGGCTTTTCCTTCTCGTTCTCGATCTTCAGCTGAGGAGCGAGATTGCCTTTCTTGACCGCGTCGGCGTTCCAGTAGG
>Ga0105238_10004030_pt1 | contig 14574 bp, 6 predicted proteins | sample KBSC34metaG_FD_81526 | JGI IMG/M metagenome (GOLD analysis project Ga0105238, IMG submission 81526) | Corn rhizosphere microbial communities from Kellogg Biological Station, Michigan, USA - KBS C3-4 metaG | ecosystem: Host-associated > Plants > Roots > Rhizosphere > Soil | place: Michigan, USA... | reverse complement strand
TTTTTCCCGACATAAGGCTTCGCCACCTCCGATTTCTTATCCAGGTTCTCCCACACTGAGATCACAAAATGAGCATTCAGTCCATGCAATTGCCCGATAAAATGATCCGGATCGGGATAGTGATCTTCATCGAACTTCGGAACGCCCCAGCCATACTTACCCCAATACTGCCAGTCCTGTACGATCACATCCATCGGCAGCCGCCTCTTCCGGAACTCCTCCACAGTCCTCACCAGGTGCTCTCCGGAAGTATATCGCTCGCGGCATTGCCAGAAGCCATACGCCCAGCGGGGCAGCAGGGGAACACTCCCCGACAGCTCCCGGTATTCAGCGATCACCTCGTCGGCATCCCTGCCGGCAAATACGATATAATCCAGACGGCTCGCATTTGGCGACCTGAAACTGGTTTCGTCCCCTGCCGCCCTCCAGGATAACTTCGGCACATTCCCGGCGCGGCAGACCACCTGAACAACATGCTCACCGGCCGCCAGCCTGATCGTTTTCCCCACCGCCGGCGGCAGCCAAAGATTGGATTCATCGATCACCGGCACACCGTCGATGACCAGCAAATGCCGGTTATCCATATTCCCCAGATCCAGCATCAGGCCGTAATCACCCGCCTTACTCAATAAGAAACGCCCGGTATACAGGGCCTGTCGCTGCGATATCCGCTGCGTGCCGGACGTCGTCGTCACCTCTGCCTCACGGCCGGTACCGGCGACAGAATCCCGTTTCACCAGCTGCACCACGCTGTCCGCGGGATTAAGATCTGTCCGTCCATACTGATGCCACAATAGCCCGTATCCCTTGCTGGAATAAATAAATGGTATTGCGATCTGCGTATTCACCTGGATCAGCTGCCTGCAGACATTCCTCAGGTTGAAATTCCCGTCCTGGAATTGCCCCAGGCCAAAAAGACACTCATCCACCGGCGACTTAAAACCCTGTTCAGCCACATAACAGCGCTGACCCATCACCGTGTCCCCGGACAACCGCCGGCTCCCACCCTTTTCCCTCAAAAAAACCCGACCGTCTAACCAACGGTATTCGATCGCCCCCGACGCTTTATCATAATTTACCATCACCGCATTTGTACTCAGCTGCAACGCAGCGCCTGTCTCCCTGAAACTAACCGCCGGCGCCGCAGGATGATGAATAAGGATCAGGTCGGAATCAGGCCGCACCACATCCGCGTCCTTCCTCCATATCACGCGAATAACCTTCGCCGTTATTGGCCGTATATCCAGCAACCCCTGGTCCAGCCGGATATCCAGGCCGTCCTTTTTGACCGAATATCCTCTGTACTGCTGCCCCATTCCCAAACACGGCAGCAGCCCGAATACCAGAATGACCCATCTTTTACTTGCCATAAATACTATTCATTATTTTATTTCCTTACGGCCCAAAACCACCGGCTCCAGCTCCGCCGCAAACCCGCCACGCCGCAAAAGCTTCACCTCCACCTCGCTCGAACTATCCACCACCTGGTAACTCGTAACCAGCGCCTTATCATGCTCGCCATCCGCGATCAACTCCAGTTTATACGATACACCGCCCGGCAAAAACCCGAATTTCAACTTCTTCGTCTTCTCGCGCAGCCCACCATTCAGCCCGCCCAGCCACCAGTCATTCCCCTTACGCCGGGCAAGAGTGATCTCCTGCCCCGGATACCCATCAACCAGTCGGATATCGTCCCAGGCGTTCGGCACCTTCATCAGGAACTCCCTCGCCGCATCGGGCAGACCGTCATATCCCTCCGGCCGGTCCGCGAAATGCTGCAGCCCCGACTCGAAGACCACGCTCAGCGCCAACTCATGCCCATATGACGTAACATGGGGAAACTGAGAATTGGTAAACGTCACAGGCGTATAATCCATCGGACCGACCACATTGCGGGTAAAAGGCAGTGTACAATTGTGCTCCGGTGCCGCCAGCGTAAAGTCCGGACCGTTGTTATACCATTCCGCGCCGCGAACAGCCTCACAGGTCATCAGGTTCGGATAAGTGCGCGACCATCCCCTCGGGACCAGACAGCCATGGAAATAAACCATCATCTCCGCCTTCGCAGCATCGTGCAGAATATCGAGATAGTACCGGATCATGTCCTGCTTCTCGCTCTCAAAAAAATCCACCTTCACCCCCGCAAAGCCCAGTTGCTTCAGCTTCCTGAACTCCTCCACCCGGTTCTCATGCGTAAGCATCCTGTCCCGCGGCGTCGCCGTCACATAGGTATGCGGCCCGCCCGAATTATACCATATCAGCGGCCGCACCCCGCGCGACAACGCATAATGCGCCGCATCTTCCATCGTTCCACCATTCCCCATCGCATCCCACTCCCAGTCGAACAGCGTATACGGCCAGCCCATCCGCGCCGCCAGATCGGTAAAGGCGTTTACCACCTTATAGTCCTTCGTGCCATGATTATGCGACCAGTAATTCCACGACACAACGCCCGGCCGCACCCAGTCCGCCCCGCCCAGCACCGAGGGCGGTGACACATCCTCTACCAGTGTCGACGCTACGACGTCATTGAGACTGCCCGCAATAACCACCCGCCACGGCGACTGCCAGGGCAGCCGGATACCAGGCGCCGAAGCCCCCAGCCCCCTGCCGTCCCGCTGGTCCGGAAACGTTATCTTATACGTAGCGCCATCCGCGACATTGCTCAACTTCGAACCACAATAGGTTTCGTCCAGACCAGCCTCATGGATAAGGAACCACCTGTCACTGCCCTCGGCGTGAAACAGCGCCGGGTATCCCCACTCCTGCCGCACGCTGTCATCCTTCATCGCCCTGTACAACCCCTCATTGGCAGGATTCCATTTCTCCAGCCAGCGCGACGTCCCCGGACCTATCGTATACGCCGTCATTTCATCTTTGACGACCAGCGAATCGCCGCCTTCGGGCCACCGGTACCGGAATGCCAGCCCGTCATCATAAGCCCTGATCACCAGCTCCATCTTCGACCGCCGCTCATTCTCGAATAACACGACCACCTCATTGCCGCGGTTGCTGCAATGCGAGCGCTTCCCGTGCAGAGCAGTATATTCTTCGACGATCGCCGAAGGTTTCCCCGCCTTAATAAATCGCAGATTGTGGAAAAAATCCTGGTCACTCCGCACCAGCCCCAACGTTATCTTCGGGATCATACCCCCGACAGACAGCCACCACTCACCCCCCTCAGCACTATTTAATCCCACCACCACCCGATGATTCGGCGACTCTACCCTGACCCTCTGCCCGATAACCATATATCCGATCGACAGGAGACAACAACAAAACACAAGTCTCATCATAGAATAGTCATTTTTATAGTTTTTAAGTCTTTATCCGCCGAACTATTGCCATATAATACTTCATATTCACCCGGGCTGGTGGTCATCATCCCGCTGTTCCGGTCAAAGAACAGGAAAGCTTCCTCATCCAGCGCTACAGCCACTTCCTCATGTCCCCCTGCCGCCAAAGAGACCCTACGGAAGCTGCGGAGTGTTTTTAAGGGCCCCGCCGAGTCTCCCACCTTCCTGATATAGACCTGCAACACCTCGGTTCCCTTACGGCTACCACTATTCGACACCGGGACCGTCAGCACTACCGATCCATTACGCTGCATCTGAGAACCCGAAAGCCGCCCGTCCCCGATCGAAAACGTCGTATAGCTGAGACCAAATCCAAAGGGGAACAACGGATCATTCATATAGCGATACGTCCTGCCCTTCATCGAATAGTCGTCGAAAACCGGCAGCTGGCCGATATTCTTATAAAAGCTGACGGGCAGCTTGCCTGAGGGATCATAGTCCACCACCAGTACATCGGCCAACGCTTCGCCACCCTTTTCACCGCCGTACCAGGCCTGCAGGATGGCGTCGCAGCTCTCCGTCTCCGGCACAAGCCCGATGGCCGATCCGGAAAAGTCGACAAACACGATCTTCTTACCGGCCTGCTTCAAAGCCTTCAAACAATTTCTCTGGACAGCAGGCAGCTCCATATCCGTCCGGTCGCCGCCCTTGAAGCCAGGCAGGTCGATCGGCATTTCCTCGCCTTCCAGCCGGGCAGAGATGCCCCCCGCAAAGACGACCAGGTCCACTCCCTTCAATTTATTGATCAACGCGTCATAACTGACGGGGACCTCCCAGCCATAGTCGACCTTGAGGTTTGCCGTCCAGTTCTGCAGCTGCGCATAGTCGATCTCGATCCGGTATTCCTTGCCCGCCTCCACGGCCATGGGCACCCGCGTAGGTACCGACCGCCAGGTCCCGAACCGTTTCAGCGACGCCCCATTCACCTTCAGCTCGAACGCCCCCGTCGCTTCCACCCGGAACACCAACTGCCCGCTCTTCGATGGCCTGAACACCGTTTCATACCTCGCAGAAAAACCCTGCAGCGGAATACCCGTAGCAAACGGATGCTGACCCGCTGTGTTCAATGCCATTGGCGAGGCAACCTGCTCAGTCACCATCGGCGCGCCCTCCCGGGTACGGTTATTCCAGTAAGAAGCCTTCATGCCCGCCTTTCCGTCAATAGACGACTGCCCGATCATACTCTCTGTGACCATGTCATCGGTGAGGTCACAGGCCCGGTCGTATACGATCTCCGCCTTCGGCAGCTTCGCCCGGATGCCCGCCAGCAGCGTCACGGTATGAACAGGCGTCCCATTATAGTTTCCCCATAGGACCGGCTCGTCATTCGCATTCGGCCCGATCACGGCTATCTTCCGAAAATTCTTCGCAAGCGGCAGGACAGACCCCTTATTTTGCAGCAGCGTCATGGACTCCCGCGCCATCTCCAGCGCCAGCCGCTGGTGCTCAGGAGAGTTGACCACCGACATCGGTAACTTTGACCAGGACACGATCGAATCCGGGTCCATTTCTCCCAGCTCGAACCGTCCCGCCATCGCCCGCATCAGGTGCAGGTCCACCTCCTTCTCGCTGATCAGCCCCCGGTGCACCGCGTCCGGCAAGCTCTTAAAAGCATAGTTATAACCACATTCGACGTCTGTCCCCGCCAGCTGACCCTTCGCCGCCGCATGCGCTGCATCTGAAGATACCTTATGGCTCTGCCAGAAATCCGAAATAGCCCCGCAGTCAGACACCACCATATATTTGAACCCCCACTGATCCCGCAGAATACCCTGCAGCAGCCGGTTACTCCCGCAGCAGGGTTCGTCATCCAGCCGCTGGTACGCACACATCACCTCGCGAACATCCGCCTTCGTCACCAGCGCCTTGAAAGCGGGCAAATAGGTCTCCCACAGATCCCTCTGATCGACCTGGTATAAGTTCATGACATGCCGTTCCGACTCCGGACCTGAGTGCACGGCGTAGTGCTTGGCACACGCATACAGCTTACGGTATTTGCTGTCCTGCGGGCCCTGTAATCCGCGTACAACGGCCATGCCCATGCGGGACGTCAGATAAGGGTCCTCGCCATAGGTCTCCTGCCCCCTTCCCCACCTGGGATCACGAAAGATGTTGATATTTGGCGTCCACACCGACAGACTCAGGAAACGCTTGTTCTCCAGCCCCTGCCGGCGCGCATCGTTATATTTTGCCCTCACCTCATCCGAAACGGCATCGAAAACATGAAAAAGAAGACTATCGTCAAAAGAAGCCGCCATCCCGATCGGCTCGGGAAATACCGTCACATTCCCGTTATTGGCAAGCCCATGCAACGCCTCGCTCCACCAGTTGAATTTCCTTATCCCCAAATGCGGCACCGCCGACGACTCATCCAGCATCAGCAAAGCCTTCTCCTCCAGCGTCAGCCGGCCCACAAGGTCTTTCGCCCGCTCCTGCGGACTCAGCGACGGGTCCTGGTAAGGAAATGTCTGCGAATACCCCGTTAAGACCGTCAAACACAACAACCCGGATAAAAATATATTCGGTTTCATAAAAAGAATTAGTTGGATAAAAATGTATACGTCATACCGGCCTTCGTAGGAATATCATAAAGCATCGTCGGCTTCAGGTCAGACCCGACCAGCTTTGCTTCCGGCGAGACTATCGCCGCAGGCGTTTTCTCCGTCTGATAAAAAGGATTCGGATTGACTCCCGCGGCCGTCTTCAGAACACCCCCCCGAACCACCAGCCCATTCGGTACCCGCAGCCGCACATTCCCGCCCAGCCCCGAGACGATCACCACCTTTACAAGCCGTCCATCCTTCCATTCCATATCGGCTATCCCGAATCCGCCACGAGCCCGTAAACCCCGGATACTACCAGTCGGCCAGGCATCCGGCAATGCCGGCAGCAGCGACAGCGCCCCGTCCGCACTCTGCATGAACATCTCCGTGATCCCCGAAGTACACCCGAAATTGCCGTCGATCTGAAATGGCGGATGCGCGTCGAACAGATTCGTATACGTTCCCCCACCCTCATGATTGACCCCCAATGGCGACAGCTGTGATTGGATCAGTTTATACGCATGGTTCCCATCGAGCATCCTCGCCCACCAGTTCACCTTCCACCCCATACTCCATCCCGTCGATACATCGCCCCGCTGCACCAGCGTATTCCTGGCCGCAGCGTACAATTCGGGCGTCCGGTAAGGGGAGATCTGGCTGGAAGGAAAAAGCCCATACAGATGAGAGATGTGCCGGTGATGGTCGTTCGGATCGTCCACGTCCTCCAGCCATTCCTGCAGCTGACCATGCCTGCCGATATGCATCGGCGGCAACTTATCCCGAAGCAAAACCAACGTATCTATAAAGGCATCGTGGCGGTGCAGCACATCCGCCGCCCGGATCACCGTGCTGAAGATATCGAACACGATCTGGTTGTCCATCGTCGTTCCCGCATCCAGCGAAGACCCCCCATGCGCGCGCGGCGCATTCTCGGGCGAAGTGCCGGGATTGATCACCCTCCAGTGATTCCGCGGGTCCTCGACGAGATCATCCACATAGAACATCGCCGCCCCCTTCATCACCGGGAATACGGACGCCAGATAAGCCTTGTCCCCGTTGTAGAGATAGTGTTCCCACAGATGCTGACTCGTCCACGCCCCGCCATCACTCCAGATACCCCAGAAGACGCCGTCCACCGGTCCCGTGCTCCGCCAGATATCCGTATTGTGATGCGCCATCCACCCCCGTGCACCATACATGACCCGCGCCGTCTGTTGCCCGGTCACCGAAAGCTCCCGCACCATCTGAAGAAAAGGTTCGTGCATCTCCGCGAGATTCGTCTTCTCTGCGGGCCAATAGTTCATCTCTGCATTGATGTTCAGCGTGTACTTACTATCCCACGGCGGAAACAGCCTGTCGTTCCATATCCCCTGCAGATTCGCCGGCTGCCCACCGGGCTGCGAAGAAGAGATCAGCAGATACCGGCCATACTGATAATAAAGCGCCGCAAAAGAAGGATCGTTCACATTCCGGAAATTGCGAAGCCGCTCGTCCGTCGGAAGACTATCGTTGGCAGAACTCCCCAGATCCAGCTCCACCCGGTCGAAATATTTTCGGAAGGCCGACTCATGCGCCTTCCTGATCTCCTCAAATCCCTTCGGCCAGGCCCTGACTAAAAAACCTTCCGCCCGGACATGCGGATCTCCGCCAAGCGTATGATAATCGATAAAATTCGTTGCGATCGAAATATAAATGGTGGCCTCCTGCGCGCCGCTGACCACCAGCGACGTATCGGTTGTGGTTATCGTTCCGCCCCCGGCGCGCACCCTCGCTATCCCCTCATACTTCACCATACCCTTCACCGTCTCATGATCCTGTGTCGTCCCACCGATCACCAGCTCTTTGGCGCCATTTGTCGTCCGCAATGCACCCTTCTCCGGCGTCGTATAAAAGGCGCGGAACGACAAAGCCCCCGGCCGGCTCGCAGTCAGCCGAACTACAACCACCCTATCCGGCAACGACGCCAGTACCTCGCGCGTATAACGCACGCCGTCCACCACATACGTCGTCGTAGCCACTCCCCGGCGGATGTCCAGCTCACGACGGTAGTCCGTAAAATTCTCCTGCCCGTCGAACGCCAGCCGAAGACTTCCCAGGGGCTCGAATAGCTGCCCGCTCGACTTGCTGAACTTCACCGACTGCTCGAGGAATTTCTGCGCCTCCGCCTGCTTGCCCTCGAAGATCAGCCGCCTGGCCTCCGGCAGCGCCGTCAACATCTCAGGATAGTCGTTCCGGTTAGGGCTTCCGCTCCATAGCGTGTGTTCGTTCAGCTGGATATTCTCCAGCTCCACGTTCCCGTACACCATCGCCCCGAGACGTCCGTTGCCGACCGGCAGCGCATTCTCCCACCGGCTCCCCGCGGGCTGTCTGTACCACAGCTTTAGTTCCTTCTCGTGTTGGGCCTGAGCGATACCCGCCACCCCAAGCAATAGCAAAAAAAATGTTGTCTTCATTGAAAAATAGTATAATTGAATGTATCGGTATCGATCAGCTGGCGTTCCCTCAGCGCGCGCCAGAATTCCTCCGGCAGCTGCCGCCCCGCCATCCCAAGGTTCTCCTTTACCCGGGCCGGATTCGAAGACTGCAGTGCTATACTGCTAACACCCGGCACCAGCAGCGCAAACTGCACACAGGCCGTCGCCGGCTTTATTCCGAACTCGTCACAGACTGCAAAAAATTCGTCCCGCCAGCGAAACAGGCCGTCCGACACCGGGTCGCCGCGCCGCATGGGCCGGTAATCGAAATAGTCCGACCCCACGAGGAACCCGGAATGGAATACCGCCGAATTCACGACTTTTACTCCTCCATCCGCCAACTCTTTTATAAGGCTAACCAGTTCCCGCGGATGACTTCTGAGCGTCATGCTGTTGGCAAACATCACCCAGTCCAGCGGAACATCCCTGACCAGCCGTCTGATCACCCTCCAATCCTTGGACCCCACGCCGACCGCCGAGACTTTGCCCTCCCGCTTCAGGTCGAACAGGGCTTCATACGCATCCAGTATATCCTCGTACCGCTGTTCCTGCAACTCCGGACTGTTTCCGGCTGCCGCCAGATATTCATCCGGGTCGTGTACCGATACCATCTGCGGCACGTAGCCACCCAATAGTTGATTCCCCTGCTCAAAACATTCCAGCATCCCGTCATAGCCGATCCTCTGGACTGCATCGTACTCCAGCCCCTTCCAGACACCCGGCTCGAACGTCGGCTCCTTGCCCAGCAGAGGGCTGCGCAGCCACCCCAGCTTATTGCTGATGATGACGTCCTCAGCCGCAACACCCAGACCCCGCAAGGCACGCCCCAATACCTCAAGCGCCAGCCCGGCGCCATACTTACCCGCCGAATCGAATACCAGGGCTCCGCCGGCTTCCTCGATACAGGCCTTCACAATACTGATCTTGGTATCCTCATCCAGGGCTACAAATAAATTCCCGAGGCCACTGGTCCCAAAAATTACGGGCGGTAGTTTAATATCCATATGTTCTTTCAACTTTATTCAATTGAATCCGGCCATTCATCGTTTTTGCGTACTTTCAACATTATTTCAACGTTGAAAACGCCAGCATGAGCAGCCGAAAACGAGCGACGATCTATGACCTTGCCAAAGACCTTGGCATCTCCCCTTCCTATGTCTCCAAAGCCCTCAACAACCATCCGTCAGTCGGCGAATCCATGCGCCAGAAGGTCAAAGAAAAGGCCGGCGAGCTAAATTACAAACACAATTCCCACGCGGCCAACCTCCGGCGGGGTCAGTCAAAGACCATCGGCGTAGTGGTACCCCATATCAATCAAAGCTTTTTCTCGGATGCCATTTCCGGCATTGAAGAGGTCTGCTTTGCCTACGACCACAGCCTCGTCATCTGTCAGTCCCATGAATCCTTCAACAAGGAAGGCAAAGCCATCGAAACCCTCATACACCAGAACGTCGACTGCATCCTCATCTCCAACGCGGAAGAGACCGCCGGTCCCGACCACCTCCATCAGATCCGAAAGAACCATATTCCCGTCATCCAGTTCGACCGCTGCCTCGATGGCTTCGATAGTTTTAAAGTCGTCAATGACAACCGAAACGTTACCCTTGAAGCCGTGAGAACCCTGATCGGCGAAGGCTACAGAAATATCGCCTTCCTTGGAGGCCCCGCACGCGTAAAAGCTTTCCAGGACCGGAAAGACGGATTCGTCGCCGCCATCGCCGAAGCCGGTCTGCCCATCCCCTATAATTTCATCGTCGACAACGTCCTCAGCCGCGATCGGGCCCAACAGGCCGCGCTCCCCCTGCTCAGACTCCCCCACCGGCCCGACGCCATTTTTTCCGTCTCCGACCACCAGTCCCTCGGCGTCATCGACGCCGCAGCTACACTGGGCATCGCCATCCCGACACAGCTCGGCGTCTTCGGATTTGCCGACGAGGCTTTCGCGCAGCTCGTAACACCCTCTCTCTCCACCATCGACCAGCATAGCATCGAGTTGGGCCGAAAGGCCGCCGAACTCTATTTTCAGCGGATCTATCAGCAGGAAGGAACACCCGTAATCGAGACCATCGTCATCCCTTCCGATATCCGCATCAGGCAGAGCTCCCGCCGGCAATAGACACCAAAACCCCCAAAGAGCCCGGCCGGTAGACATCCAAATCCCTAAAGAGCCTGGCAGGAAAGAAAAGGCCAATAGAAATTGGCCTACAATATTCGACTGCTAGTATATGACACATTTCAACTGCATGAACACAATTTATTGCCACCCCGGCGACTGCGACACGTCCTTATCCCGCTTGATCTCCGCCCGCTCGATCGGCAGGAAGTTCATCGCGCTCGTATACGGTATCTTCTGCAGCCAGGTCACCGGCGTATAGGTCGTCACCCCCGTCTGAACATTTTTGATGATCTTCATCCCCCGCAACGGCCGGTTCTCGATATCGCCGGCGATCAGCCAGCGTCGTTCGTCGAAGAAACGATGGCCTTCGAAAGCCAGCTCGATCCTCCGCTCATTATATAGTCGGTCCCGCAGCGCCGTACCCGTATAGGTCGCAGGAACCGGCGGCATATTTACGCGCGCCCTGACCATATTGATATACTGACGGCACACAGCCTCGTTTCCCAGATTGAACTGCGCCTCTGCGTAGTTAAGATATATCTCTGCCAGCCGGAAAAAAGGCCACGGCGTAGTATAAAAGGTCGACCAGTTCAGCGGCGCATTATCCGGCATGAACTTCTTCAGGATATACCCGCCCTCCGGATTATCACTGCTCTGCTTGTACGAATCGAATCCCCAGCTGTTGCCATCCGAAGCTATCCATTGAAAACAGGTATCCCCGTGATAAATCCCCGAATCGCAGAGCACCGTCGCCTGAAAACGCGGGTCCCTGTTCCAGTAAGGATGCTGAGGGTCATATCCCGACGCCGGATTCGCCTGCTGGGTAGCCGCCGCCATGGCGCCCGGACCGCCGCCCACCCACTTGAAGGGAGGCTCGCCGGTCGTTGCCATATCATAGTCGTCGACCAGATTCTGAGATGGCCCGTTACTCGCCCACCATCCGCCATAAGCGCCATACCGGCGGCCTAAATTATGCATCGGATATTGCGTCCCATTGGCCGTCGTGAACTGCCGCGAAAAGATATACTCATTCTCCGGACTGCCGCTCGGCTGATTGAATAAGGTCCGATAGTCGGAGTACAACGAATACCCCCGATTCAGCAGGGAATCCGCGGCATCCGAAGCCGCCTGCCATTTCGCAATAGCATTGTTCGTGTTGTATAAAGGCGATGCGGCATACAGCGTCACCCTCGACCACAACGCCAGACAGGCGTCCTGCGTCGCACGGCCAAAATTCCCGTCCGTCGCATTGTACCGCTGCGGCAGCAACCCCTTCGCCTTATCCAGATCATTTTTGATGAATGCGACGCATTCGTCGAAACTATTCCGCTTGAAATCCGCACTGTCCCCCAGCGTGTAGGCCGTGTCTACCAGAGGTACGCCTCCGTATCTTTCGATAAGATTAAAATACATAAAAGCCCTCAGGAAATACACCTCCCCAACCAGCTGCTGCTTGTTGGCAAAGCTGATAGAGCCCGCCGCAGCCATTTTTTGCAGAAAAAGATTCGCCTCGCGGATATATGAATATCCCTGGGTCCAGTAGTACATATATCCTCCCCAGAAATCCCCCGAATTGGCCTGAGTGATATTATCGGGGTTGTAAGTATTCTGCGCAAAGATATTCGCGCCGCAGCAGGGCGCCGTATTGATCGCCTCGTCCGCATATTTCGAATACATATGCAGATAGAACCCATGGGGAACCCCATTATAAAGGTTGTTCTCATACGCGGCTACCAGATTCGGGTCCACCCACACGGCATTCTCCGATATCCGGTCCTGTGGCGGCATATCGAGTACGTTCCTTCGGCACGCCATCAGGCTGCCGGCTATGATCAGTATGGCAACTATTTTTTTCATAACGTTTTGCGATTTTAGAACTTGACAGTACATCCGAAATTAATGATCCTTTGAGGCGGATACGCAGTCGCATTGCCGTTGATCTCCGGATCCTCCCACTTGATGGTCTTCGCCCAGGTCAGAACATTGAACCCGCTGACATAGAACCGCACATCGCTGAAGGTCCTCGTCCGCGCCACAACACTGTGCGGAAGGCTAAAGCCGATCTCCGCCGTCTTCAGCCGGATAAAGGTCGCATCCTTCATATAAAGAGTCGATCCCCCCGGAGTCCATTCACCCGACCGGGGCAGATTCCCGTTGGGATTGGCCACCGACCACCGGCCATTCGCCCGCGCGACCATCGCATTGGAAAAGTCCGTATTCCCCAGATTCGAATAGACGGCATCGCTATTATAGGCTTTAGTCTGCCCATAAAAGAAAAGGTTGATATCCCATGATTTGTAACGAAAAATAGTCGACAGCCCGAACGTCTCCATCGGAACCGTCGAATAGTCGAACCTGAACTGGTCATTGGCCGTGATCTGCTGCCCGCCGCTCAGATTGGCGAATTTTTGATCACCCACCTGCGAACCGCTGCCGGCCTGATTCGCATTCTTGGTCAGGTCCGCCTGATCCTTGAATATACCCACAGTCTTGTACAGCAGCGTCGATCCGATCGGATGCCCAGTAGCGTTCTGCCAGGGCTCTGCCTGTGGAACCTCATCCATATACACGATCTCGCTTCGGGCATAATTGAAGTTCGCGGAGATGGAATACGACCAATCCCTGAAAGTCTGCCGGTGCGTCAGTACCAGCTCGAATCCGTGAACGTTGACCTTGCCGATATTTTCGGTGGGCAGACTGGGATAACCATAAATATTGCTGACAGAAAGATTCGGCTTTACGAGTATACGCGACCGGTGTTCCAGGAAATAGGTGGCGTCGATACCCAGCAAACCATTCCACAAAGTGGCCACAAGACCGGCATCCGTCTTCTTGCTTACCTCCCACGTGATATCCGCATTAGGTACCGTATTGGGATAGATGCCCGGAACATCATTATTCCCGAATACATAATTGCTGCCGAAGGAATACGACTGGAGGTACTGGTAAGGCGCCACCCGGTCGTTCCCCAGCTCCCCATGCGACGCCCGCAGCTTCAGATAGGTCACATAAGGAAGATTGTGCATGAACTTCTCCTCCGAGAGCACCCATCCCGCCGAAGCGCCGGGAAAGAATCCGTAGCGCTTGCCCACCGGGAATATCTGCGAGCCATTGTCCCTGAAAGAGAACTCCACCAGATACTTGCCGGCAAAATCATAATTCAGACGACCGAAATAGTTATTGTATGCCGCAGTCGAATCGACACCGCCCACCATCTGATCGGCCGCGGCCGTACTGCCCACATTCAACTCCGGGAGTGCCGTACTCACAAAGTTCTTCCGGCCCGCCATGGCATAGGACTTGGTGACATACTGCTGCTCCGCGCCTATCAGCGCGGTCACATGATGCCCGCCAAAACTCCGGTCATAGGTCAGCCGCGCATTGGACAACTGCGTCGTCCATTTGGTATAAGTATCATTCAGCTGGATAGCAGTGTTCTGCAACAACTTGTCGTAATTACCCGTATTGACATTGTACGAATAGAAATACGCCGGTATCTGCCATAGCTTCTCGAACTGATTCGCAAAATCATAGTTATAAGAGACGTCCACCCGCAACCCCTTCACGAAGGGCACCCGGTAAGTTCCCGTAAAAGTCGAGAAGACCGAAGCATTGCTGATCTTGTCGAATCCCTGCTGATCCAGCAACAGCGGGTTCTGATTCAAACGCCCCGGGGCGAGAAGCCCGTTGGGGTATACCGCCGGCAGCGTAGGATTTGCCTGCAGGATATTGACAAAGGTAACGCCCGACCCCGACGTACCCGTGATGGAGGAATACGTCGCATCCGTAAAAATTCCCGAGATATTCGCCCCCACAGTCAGATTCTTCGTCAGGTCCGCATCCACCCTGATACGGGTATTATACTGATGATAATTATCCGGATTGTGCCGGAAATCACCGTCCTGCGTCGTCGAACCGAACGATAACAGATACCTCACCGCGTCAGATCCCCCACTCGCCTGGATGCCGATCTTCTTCACATGGGATATTTTTAGCACCTGCTTCACCCAGTCGGTGTTCGGATAATTGATGGGATACGAACCGTTCTTAAATTTCTGTATCGCCGAATCAGAGTAAAATGGAGT
>Ga0105238_10004022_pt1 | contig 14585 bp, 10 predicted proteins | sample KBSC34metaG_FD_81526 | JGI IMG/M metagenome (GOLD analysis project Ga0105238, IMG submission 81526) | Corn rhizosphere microbial communities from Kellogg Biological Station, Michigan, USA - KBS C3-4 metaG | ecosystem: Host-associated > Plants > Roots > Rhizosphere > Soil | place: Michigan, USA... | reverse complement strand
GCTCCGGAGTTAAAGGCAAACACAGCCTGCTGGGGCACGCCCACGTAGCCCGTCTGGTACCACCGCGGAATCGCGCCAAATTGAAAATAATTGGGAGAGAGCCGGCGTCTGCCTGTCGCGATTTGCGGCACAATCGCCGCGATGCCCGCATAGCGTGTGCTCTCCCGTGCGGCCGCAGCCATCCTGACGAAGAAGTCGTCTGGAACCGCGGTGTCCTGGTCGAGCGTGAGCAGCCACGTCGACGGATGCTGCGCGGCCAGTTCAAGTGCCCGGTTGTAGGCCTTCGCCAGGCCCGAGTTGGCGGGATCGTGGAAGTAATCATCGCGGTACGAAAGCTCGCCCATAGTGGCGGGCTCCGGACTGTTGTCCCACAGCAGAACACGTACTTCACCTGCGTCCGAATTTAATCGCGTGCGGGCGGACATAACGCTTTGGAACGCTGGCGATTGTGCTGGCGCGATCCGATACAGCACGATGACCACCGTAGCCGTAAGCCTTTCATGGTGCTCGAAGAAAACTGGCTTGACACCGCTCATTCCGACACCATGCTTTGGACTGGGCCGTCACCCCACTGAATGCAATTGCGCTGCACTGCTGCCTGGATTGCAAATTGCAGCACCGTGGAAAGTGGAGAGAACATGTCGCTGAAAAAGATGAAAGTGAGGCAGGTAAGGAAAAGGCCCGCCACTAGGATGCTCTTCGGCAATGCACGCTCCATTAGCCATCCGCAGCCGATACCCAGCACCATGTTGGCAAGGTATACACCGAGATAGGAAAAATCTAAGGCGTAACCTGCGAGATATGTGCTCGCCCCATCGATGATGCTCAGATCATTGTGAATGGACGCATGTGGGTCAGGCGGAGTAAGAAACGAGGGCAACAGCGGATAAAGAAATGAGAGGGTCGGTCCATGAAAATTCCCTTTCGCAAAAAGCCAGCACAGGTTTGAAAAGGGAATGGATATGTAGGACGTTAGCCAGAGGTACGCCATCGGCCAGTCAGAATATTTATGCCGTATCTGGAGGTACTCGAGGAAAACACCTTGCGCCGTTCGCGCATTTCCAATCAGAGTTATTGCGACCACCGCCAGGGCGAGACAGCAAACTGCAATGATATAAATCTTCTTCTTGCTCATTCGCGTCTTCAACGAGAAGACGAACAGCATCTGCAGCAGCGAGACCATCAGCAGGCCACGGGTGATGTACAGCGCCATGCCCGCAATGCCGAACATCGCGAAGAGCACCTTGCGCCACCGCGATGAATCCAGAAGCGAATTCACTGTTACCACCACTAAAAGCGGAAACAGCACCTGCTTGAATCGGCCGTACGTAAGATAGGTCGAGGGATCGCCAATGGCCGGCGGCGGGCCAGACAGCACCCAGTTGAACACGATAATGAGGATGGCCGCGCCGCAGCACAACAGGCTCGCCTGCCACAAGCGCGTTACATCCAGCGTGTAACTCAGCGACTCAGTGCGCGTGGGCCAGCGATGCAGCACCGTGCGCGAGACCAGATACCCGAAGAGGAACGATCCCAAGGATAGGCCAGCCAGGAGAAACGGCATTCCCATGCTGGGGTAGGTCACGTACGTGATCTGGAAACTGAGCGAGACTAGCATCAGGATCCAGTTCATTACAAAAATTACGAGCGGATTGCAATACAGCGGAAGATCCTTACGCCCTTTCAAGATCCCGTGAAAAATCACATGTTTCTTCACGTTCTCTGCCACGGCAGGCCACGTAGCAGCAGGCACCATCTGCATGTGGCCAGATGGGCTGCCGCTTAAGCTCGCACCGTGGAGCGGATCGTTCATAGCATCTCCCGGCCCAACAGAAAATCTGTACGAAGGGACCCGAGCCCCCGCGCGTAGTGTACATAACGCGGCAGTTGCCCAATCATCTGCAGGGTGCGCACCCCCAGGCTTGGTGAGAGATTCGCCTGCTTGTTCAGGAATTCGATCTTCTCCCGAATCTTCCTGATCAGAGCGTCATCTTTATTCCAGCCTTCATCCAGAGTTCGTTGCAACAGGTCTTCAAACTGTCGCGCGACGCGTTTGTAGAATTGCCGCCGCGTCTCGCCCCGGCCATTAGTCGCCTGGCCCTCAGCCACGCCAAGTTGCTGGCCTGCGTGAATCCTGTACTCAATTAGAGGTACGGCAATCAGGCCAAGCCGTGAGTGAAGAGCGATCATCCAGGCAAGCCAGCCATCGTGAACCCACGAGGACGGAATGGGTGAGCTGTAGCGACGGACCGACCCTCGAAACATCAGCGTTGCCCCGGTTACTACATCGTGCTTCAGCAGAGTATTCGTGGGGCAGCTTACGAACTTCCGCTGCTTGGAAGGCGTGAACTTGTGCTTAGCAAACAGCCGTTGGCCGGTCTTTTTGCCTTCGCCGTCGATTAAATTCGCGTCTGAAAAAACCCCGTCTAGGAATGGATTCTCACGCAGCGCTTCCGACAGCCTCTCCAGTTTCGTCGCCGCCCAGCGATCGTCTTGATCGCACAACGCGATCAGGTCGCCACGTGCAAGACCGATCGCCTGATCAAAGTTTTGCGTCGAGCCCAGCCGCTGACTGTTTCGCACGACCTTGACCGTGAAAGGCGCCTCGGATTGGAATCGCTTCAGAATAGAAATCGTTTCGTCTGTTGATTGATCGTCGCAGACCACCAACTCCATGGGAAGCCGCGATTGCAACGCGATACTCTCCAGTTGCTCCTGAAGATACCGGTCGCCATTGTAGGTGCACATGGCTACTGAGATGCGCTGCATCGAGTCTTCTTTGCCGTTCAGATGCATCAATCAAATCTCCGCTTGCGCCCACTGGCTTCGTTTACTTCGGAAAATTGCGGTAGCCGAAATCACGCCCGCGACGCCGAGCACGATGAAATAAGCCAATGAAACTCCCCACGCTCCGGACGTCTTCGCGAATACGACCACGCTGACCGCAGTGCAAAGGGCGATAACGACGGACTGCACCAGGAATGGCTCGCACTTGTGAGCGCGCAGGTAGATTGCCTCGCTCTGCACTACGTGACTGCTCAGCGCCGTAAGGAGCAGCAGCAGGAAAATGGGCCAGTCTTCGATTCGCCGACTGATCTTAGGCAGGATGTAAGGCGCTGTCAGCACTCCCACCATAACAAGAGTTGCCGCTCCGATAAACAGCGAAATCGATTGACGCAGCGAGCGGAAAAACAGTCGATCCAATTCCGGAGTATCTTTCTTGGCGATTAGACTTCCGAATGGAGCGGCCTTTGTCGTCATCCAAGCCAGCATCATGGCGCTTAGCTGCAGGACCACGCTCATGGAAAGGCCCATCTTTCCCGCTTCTTCTGGTCCACGAAATGCAAATAGCACGGGGGTAAACAACTGAAAGATGAAGTAGTCGCAAAGCCAGCTGATAGCGATCTTCCATTGGAACGGCCAAACCTCGCGCCGCCAGCTGATGCCCATTTTCGCCACCCGCATACGCAGCAAAGGAAGCAGCAGCTTTCTCCGCGACAACAGTAGAACGCTTGCGACCAATCCCTGGCCGAGCAGCACCATCGCCGGAGAAAACAGTCCGTGATGAGTGAGCATCGCCGTCCACGAGAGAGCAACGCTAACGGTCGACTGGAAGAAGCGCATGCGCGCTACCTGTGCGACCTGCCCGCATCCTTCAAGAAAAGAAAGGATCGGGCCTATCGAAAAAGTGATGGCGCACGCCAGCACCGTTACCCGCAGCGGAACGATCCAGATGTTAGGGGCTTGGGGTTGCTGATGCAGCGAGAAAAAACGCGTGCCCCCAATCATGAGGACAATTCCCATCAGCACGGCTGCAATCGAGTACCAGCGTACTGCGCGCTGGAGCAAGGATGCCAGTCTGAAATGGGCTTTCTCGCTGCCGGTGATGCTGCCATCAGGATGGAACTCAAGGTGCGCTCTCTCGTGCGCGGCAACTTGGAGAATGACGAAGGAGAAGCCAAGTTCGAATACCGCCTGCAGGGCGACCAGACTCCACAGCGCGTAGTAATACCCTTGTTCGGCTGCCGACAGAAAATGCACAATCAGCAGTACGCTTCCTACACTTCCCAGTCCCTGAACAATTCTGCCCAGCACCGTAAAAGCAATCGCCCGATCCAAGCCGATTGAGCGAGCAAGCTTGTAGCGAATGAAATCGCGAACCGCTAGCCAGAGACTGCTTCCTGACGGCCGTGGAGATGTCGTTGTCTCGGTCAGCATGTGTCCTGGGGTACTATGCGGCTGAAGAATCTTGCAAAGTTGACTAAATAATCTCGCGTGCGCCTAAAAGAGTTCTTAGGCGGTTCGTGGTCTTGTTGCGCGCTCACCGCTGCTTACTTCCTCGGGCACCGGCTTGGCCTTGGTGCCTTTGCGCCCTTCCCAGATGGAACGTCTGAGCAAGTCTAGCTTGTCTTTTGTAGCCGGGTTGTTGCGCATCCGTACCATCCCGCCTTGGAACAGGGCGAGCATAATGCCGAAAGTAAAGCCGCCAGCGAAACCGGCAATGACGAACATCCCACGTTTTGGAAATGACTTCTGCTCCGGCGGCACGGCGGGATCGACGATCTGGATGAAGGCACCTTCCCTTGCCTCGTCCAGCTTCGCAAGTTCAAGTTGTTTTGCCAATATATCGAAGATAGCTTCGTAGTACTTCACATCACGAAGCCTGCGCACGTATTCCAGGCCAGCTTGCGGCACCTGCCCCTTGGGAAGAAAGACGTCGTCGGCAGAGCCGCCTTTTGCGCCTACCATCTTATTGAACTGCGCGCGGAGACCGTCGAGTTCAGTCTGCGCCTGTGTGAGCGCCGGGTTCTCGTCGCCAGCATAAGAACGCATTGCCTGAATCTGAACTTCCTTCGCCACGATCTGGGCTCGCAGACGCGCTGCAGAGTCAATCATCGCCCGCGCTTGCCCGTCCACCTGCACCATGCCGGTTGAAAGCTGGGTGCGTTTTAATGCTTCGTCGGCGTTTTCCAAATCTGTCTTGGTTTTTTCCAGTTGACTCTCGAAAACCACGCGTCGCTGCGATGCTTCGGTAATCGCCAAATGCTGCGATAGATTTCTGAATTGATCCACGTATCCGTTGGCAATTTCTGCGGCGCGGTTAGGATTGCGGTCGTCAAAGTTCAGGCGGATAAGACCATCCTTCGTGGACCCATCGATCTTCGTGTGCTTTTCAAGAGCCTTGCGCGTATCAGCCAGATATTTCTTCTTGTACTCCGACTGCAGTTCGTAGCGTTGAATGACCGCGTCTTCAACTGAGCGGCTTTTTAACATGGAGACATACATGTCGTTGATGTTTTTCATGCCCAGCATGCTGCCGGCTACGCCACCCATGGCGCTGTTCATGCCCGATAACTGACCGGCTAGCATCGAACTCATCGATGAGTTTCCCTGCGGCGGAAGAATAATCACAGTCGCGGTATATTCCTGCGGCAGCGCGAATGCGAGGATCAATCCAAGCGCGGTGCAAACTGCCGTTATTAGTCCCACCAGCTTCTTGCGCTGCGTAATGATAAGCAGCACATCCAGGAACGTCAGGTCTTCCTGCTCCATTGGAAGAATAGGCGGGAAATCGAAATCTTCCGGCATTTCCTTTATCGTTCCCTCGGTTCGCATTTTCACCATGGCTGATGTACTCCGATTGGTGCTATCGCAACACTGGAATGTTTTATGGTCGTTTGCTCACTCCGCCGAGTCTTTCAGATCATCTTTAGCGAAGAATATTGATCGCGGCCGCTCCAAGGGCAAACTGCGAGAACACAGCCGACCAGTCGGTGAGTCCTCGCAACACTGTCGTCTTATTCAATTGCTCCGGAACGATTATCGTGTCGCCCGGATAAATAGCTTGCTCGTTGAATTTATCGTTGCTCCACAAAGTGTGGTCAAGGTACTGGCGGCTTACGACCGAGCCGTCCGCGCGAATGATGAATATCTGCTTTTTGTCTGCATTGCGGTTAGGTCCGCCGGCGTTGCGTAGATAATCACCTGCGTGCTTGTGTTCCTGGTACACAAATGAATTGGAGTCGTATACCGCGCCGACAATTCCGACCGTGGAAGGAACGGGGGGGACCACAAATCGATCCCCATCTTCCAGAGGCAAATCCGGAAGAGATGCCACGTCTGACTTGAAGGGTTCAATGTGCAAGACGATTCGGCCTGTGGCTTTGATTTCCCGCAGGCGATTCACAAGCTGTCGCTGGCTGGCAACGGAGGCGCCCACTGTGGCGGCTTCTTGCGCGCTCACCACGGACGAAGCTTTATTTGAAGCTCCAATTTCAATCTGATATGACAACGAGGAAACATACTCATCGAGTCGCTGTTGCTGCTCGCGCCGTGTGCTTTCGCGGCTGAACTGCGATCCATATAGGTACGCCTGCTGGGTCAAACCACCGGCGCGCAGCACAAGTTGGCGAAGCGTCTCACCCGGGAGAACGCTGTAAACGCCGGAGTGCGCAAACTCTCCTTCAAGCCGAACATACTTTGTCTGCTGCGCGCGTGGAACCCGTATGTCAGCATCAGAGAAGATGGTGATGACGTCGCCCGGCTCGAGCGCGATGTTTGCACCTTCATCGCCGTTGAGGATCGCAGCGCCCAAGTCAAAGGGGAATAGACGCGTGGTCAAATTTTTCTGATCAACGCGCTCGACTACCGCGTAACTCCAGTCGATATCCGGCGACATCCTTACTACCTGCGTCTCGATTGGAAAGTGCGGCGCGGTTACCAGGTGCGGTCCCGACCCGAGCATCTCGTGCTCTGATCCCGTGATCTGCGCGACCCTGCCGGCCTGATCGCCTTTCGATCCATTATCGAGTTCGCTTGAGGCTGCCAGCGATTGAAACTGTGCCGCGTTTCCGCTCTGTGCAGTATTCGTGTCGGTGGGGACTCCCGCGGTCAACTGAGGAAACAGCCCGCTGCTCCCAGTTTGCGCGTCCTGCGGCGTCACGGGCTTATTGATCGCTTGGCCGGGCTGACTTTGAGGCGCCTCGACTCTTACCGGCGGCATCATCGGCTGAAAATCCGCGACCGGCAGACCTAACTGCTCGCGCCGCAGCCAATAATCAGTAGTCAGCAGGGATTCCTTATTCGGTATCAAATCGCGAACACGCATTCCTTCGTGCCACGCAAATCGTCCTGGCGTCGCCACGTTTCCGCGCAAAGTCACCGTCTTATCAAATTTGGGCGCCTCCGCACGAACACGAATAATGTCGGCGTTTTTCAGCGGTGTGGCTAGTGAAGATGGATTCATTGCCACATCTACAGCAACGCGCGAACTCCTGCCGCCATCCTGCGTATCTGTGCGTTCGATCTCGAGTGAGGAGGTCGAGGCTGCCGCTGAAACACCCCCCGCAAGCGAGAGGGCTTCAGCCACGCTCTCGTTTCCCCGCAATTCATATATGGCCGGAACGTGGACGCTACCCACAACGGCGATCTGCGGACCAATGGGAGAGAAGAAGATTATGTCGCCGGTTTCCAGATTTACATCTTTTGACTTGTCGCCCTTCAGCAGGAGCCCATACAAGTCGAAATCCGCGATTGTGGCGCCATTTCTCTTGAGCAGAATGTGCCGCAGAGATCCTTCTGGTCCCGGGCCGCCGCACGCGAACACGGCATTTACCAGCGAGCTCAGCGAGCTGACAGTGTAGCTTCCCGGTCGCCGTGCCGCACCTGTGACAAACACCTGGATAGAACGCAACTGCCCCAAGTTCACATTCAAGTCGTAATTGCGATAAACGCGATTGAATCGCGCCTTCAAGAACTCCTGCAGTTGTCGAAACTGCATGCCCGCCACGCGAAACTCGCCCACCTGCGGTATGTACACCGAGCCGGATCGATCCACCGTCAGATGCAGATTCTGCGTCACCTGTCCCCAGGTACGAATCAACAGCTCGTCGCCCGGCCCGATTACATAGTCTGGCAGCACAGGAAGCCGTTGCACCGGAGCAAACGTATCGGGTACGTTGGCAAATAGCTCCGCTCCGTAGACCGGCACAATTCTTCCTATCGAGCCGGCCACCATCATCTGAAATTCAGTTAGTGAATGCGGCTTGGCCGGCTGGTTGCGCTGCTGGCGCAGTCCTGCCGTTCTATCCGTCCCATCTGCGTCATCGCGATAAACCGACGTCGGCGTATTTGGAGAACCGGGGTACATGTTGGGAAAGCTCCACGATGAGGCCCCTGCTCCTCCATCCCCAATGCCGGTGGTGGATGTGGACGGACTCAGCGACTGGCATGCAGATATATCCCCATTCTGGCAATTAGAGGTCGTTGAGTCCTGTTGAGAGCCACTGGTGCTCTGGGACGGAGATTGCGTCTGTGCTCTCGCTGCGGTTATATCTAGGGCAACTGAAAAAAGAATCAATACGCGCAAGCACTTGCTTATGCTCGTTCTCATGTTTTCTGTCTTCCGGTCTTAAAATTCAAGTGCCGCACATCCCCATGAACACGGGCGAAGAGGTGCGGCCAATCAACCTATGGATCGTTCTACGTCTGGAATCCGTATCCTGGTGGTGCACCAAAAAACCGCCTGTTGGACCCGTAGATGAAACCGGGTCCAAGCGGTCTTGCGTTGAAGAATTCGCTCTCTCTTAATACGCTCCGCGCATCGTGAGCACTGCGGGGATCGTTCTCGTCAGGATCTTCAGATCAAGCGAGCAGCTCCAATCGCTGGCGTACTCGCGATCGAACAGCACGCGGCGTTCAAAGCCCACGTCACTGCGACCCGAAACCTGCCACAGTCCAGTGATGCCGGGACGGAAGAGATCGTAGTAGGCGAAATTCTGCCCATATAACGGAACCTCTGCCTGAACGATTGGACGCGGCCCTACCAGGGACATGTCTCCTTTGAGGACGTTGAAAAGCTGTGGCAACTCGTCGAGGCTCAGCTTGCGAATGATCCGGCCCACGGGTGTGATCCGCGGATCAGGCGTGTCTTTGTTCAACGGGTACGCAGCTTCATTGCGGCGGTCGATTTCTGAGCGCCGATGATGAGGCACATTTATTTCGAGCACGTTGTCTTTATGCTTCCGCGTGAACATCGATCGAAACTTGATGATGCGGAACGAGGCCCCAAACCGACCCAGCCTCTCCTGGTAGAAGAAAATTGGACCGGGTGATGTGACCGCCACGGCGATTGCCACGGCCAGCATGACCGGGAAGAACAGCACAATGAGTATGCTTGAGAGCACAATATCAAGCGTGCGCTTTACCACCGCATAGCGCCACGACAGGGCTCGTTGCACCGCGGAAGAAAGGTAGGGGGTGGGTCGTCTCCAGGCCGAGGCCAGGAGAGTTTCATGCAATATGCCGATAGGTGATATCGTTCCAACTCCAGGGCCCTCGGCTTCCAATATATTTATGGCAGAACTTCCTTGCATTCGCGATACCCTCGCTTTTTGTGTTTCCATGCCCTGGCGATTCCGATATAGGTTCGCCGCAGCGTGGCCTTGCTTTATAGTTTTCCTCTGACGCCGCTACCGTCGCCGACTGACGAGGCAAGGGAAGGGCATCTGAGAAGTTTGGGTTAAGGGATCAAGGCATTAAATCTGTACAGCATTGTTGACTGCAGTAGGTTTAGATTTTTGTGTGTAGTGATCTTGATATCTTGTAGGTTCCATCTGTGACGCTGATGCCTCCACGAATTCAACATCATCGCCGTCAACTTCGATCGCGATACTCTGCATAAGTAGACTCAATGTAAGTACCAATCTGAATCCGCCCTTCTTACGAACTACAATTCCTTCGACTCCCGCCAGCGCGCCGCTTCTTATGCGGACCCGCTGACCAACCATAACTAGTGGATGCGGCTCGGCCTTTGTTGGATCCAAACCCGCCCGCAAAGCCTCCACTTCAAAATCGGGCAACTCCGCCGGCCGGGATCCCGAGCCAATCAATGAAACTACTCCAGGCACTTCCAGAACGCCCACACGCTTGCTCGCATTAATCCGTACAAAAACGTACCCGGGAAACAATGGCAGGTCTAGCATGACCTTCGATCCATCTTTCCACCTGTGCTGGGTGCGATAGATGGGCAAAAAATAGTCGATATCCCTCTGCTGAAGGTGCTGTGCAACCCGCTTCTCGTGCCGGCACGTTGTATATACCGCAAACCACCGCTTATCCCCGCAGAATCCAAGTTCGTCGGCGATTTTGCGCATAGCTTCGCTATCCTCACTTGGGGGGTATTTTCCAAACTAGTCCCAAACAATTCGATTGAGAGGGTTTAGCTCGTCCAGACACGAATGCCTTAACGGGCGCTCCCCACGCTCATCGGCCTGATTGCTCAAGTATTTTTGCGGGCAACAAGTACTGCAGGGACTTGCAATTCAAACTTCAGACGACCGAAGTTGTCTGTTTTCTACTATTGGGCTATGAAATAGGACCACACTCGAACCGGGTTGCCCCTCCATAAAAATCTTCATCTTGAAGGTGCGGAAAAACCGGTTACAAAGGTAAAGACGCAAAATCCCACCTAAAAGTTATCTAGCCCTACTGCATTGTGACCAACTTACCTATTGCCTCTTGGGCTGGGTTAGGTGGCAGCGTCAATGCGTTTATCCAAACAGTTCATACAAGAATAGGACATTTCGGCATTCTTGTTGAAAACCCCGACTTCGTGTCGATGTTTCGTGACCTCTTGTTTTCATTTAGCGGCCGTCTTGCATGAATGCGCTACTCTACTGCAAATGCAGGACTTGCAAGCGTCAAACATGTCGCGGATTGTTTGACGCAGACGCGGCAGATCGGCTTAATTCGAAGCGCTCTCGCAGCAGCTGCCCTCTCCAGCTCTCACAACCCTGCTAAACAAGAGGGAGATGGAGATTAGTGGGAATTTCACGTTTGCCCCTGTCAGGTTCGCCAACGCATTTTTATAAACGTGCCTACAATCCGACGGCAAGATGGCTTAGGATCGGCACTTTAACCTGATGCTTTCGTAAAGATCACACGTTGAGATCCACCCGCGCATTGTGCCGCAGTAATAATGAAAACCATGCTGTTTGAATGGACAAGCGGTCCCCTGGCAGACGGGCTTCATTGCTATCTCAACCGGGAATTCTTCGAAGCTCATGAACACTGGGAAGCCGAATGGCTGAAGTGCAGCGAGCCGGATAAGACTTTCTTGCAAGCCCTGATCCAGATCACTGCGGCTTTCCATCATCTTGAGCGCCGCAATTTCGCGGGTACCGCATCCCTGCTTCGGGCTGCGCTGTGGCGATTGGAGAATTTCCCCGCGGAGTTCCAGGGAGTTGCGGTCGAGGAGCTACGTCAGTCTCTCCGCGCCTGGATAGAAGTCCTCAAAGACACGCCGGACAAATTCCAACTTCCCTTGCCCCGCATTCGCTGATCTACCTGGGAGTGCGGCTTATGCTTGCCGCTTCCGTGACGTAGACGATTCGATCCGCATCGACATCCTTTAGCTGTTGCAAGATACCGCTTGGCCACACTATTTCGACAGAGATCGCCTTCGCTTCAGCGCCTAATCCGAAATGAACGGGGCCCAGGCTAGACGACGCATAGCAGACACTTGAAGTCTGGTGGTTGTGCAGGCTGGCAGTCTTTGTCACGATCTTGATGCGAGCGCCAATACCGTCGCGATTGCTTTTGATTCCGTGGAGCGCAATTTCTAGCCAATGGTTTGAATTGACGCTCCGATTCATCCAGAGCTCGGCATTTCGATCAAGCGAGGTGACCACGGCGTCGACCTGGCCGTCGCCGTCGAAGTCGCCAAACGCGCAACCTCGATGGTGAGCAGCCGTAGCGTCGACAAAGCCTGCTTCGGCTGTGAGAGCCTGCACTTTTCCGCCGTTGCTCAAATTTCGAAACACCGTGTTAGGCTGCTTCGCCACCATTCCTGCAGGCAGTGATTCCCAGGAGGAGTGTCCACGCGCTACAAAGATGTCCTTCCAACCATCATTGTCGAAGTCATACACTGCGGCTCCAAAGCCAGCCATCCTTATGCTTTGCGGTCCCATCCCGCTGGAGATGGTCACCTCCTCAAAGTCGCCTTTACCTGTATTTTTGAGAACGGGAAAGGTTTCGCCGTTGAGCGCAACGTAGACGATGTCCGCATAACCGTTATTGCGAAAGTCGCGAAAATCCAAGCCCATTCCTGAGATCGCGTTGCCATCCTGAGGCAACATGGTATTGGTTTCGAATCCTACTTCTTCGAATCTGTTCCCCATGTTATGGAATAAGAAATTCGAATTGGCATCGTTTGTTACAAACAGGTCCTGCCTGCCATCGTGATCGTAGTCCGCAACGCCGACGGCCATCCCCTTGCCCACGTGGTCCCGAATTCCCCACTCCTTGGAAGCATCAGTGAATGTTCCGTCTCCCTGGTTCAGAAAAAGCTGGTTCGGTGATCCCTTATAACGACGCGGATGGCAATAATCACTGCACAAGGGGATGTCGGTGTACTGCCAGCGCAGGTAGTTGACGACAAATAGATCGAGAAAACCATCATTGTTTACATCGACCCATGCCGCCGCCACTGCCCATAGAGGACCGAAATCGGGATCATTCGAATGATCCAAACCGGCTTTGATTGTCACGTCAGTGAAAGTGCCGTCGCCGTTGTTGCGATAGAGAGTGTTGCGATGAACACCAGCAATAAAGAGATCGGGATGTCCGTCGTTGTCGTAGTCGCCCGCAGCAACCCCAACGTCAAATCCACTTCCGGTTAGTCCGGCCTTCTCCGTCACGTCAGTGAAAGTACCTTTGCCATCGTTCCGGAAGAGTCGATTGGAATACTTGGTTGAAGTTTTTTTCAAGGTGGCCAGGTCAGCGCCGTTGGTAAAAAAGATATCCGGCTTGCCGTCGCCGTTGTAGTCGAAGACAGCTACACCTCCGGCCATGGACTCTGGCGGGTTGAAGGCTTTGCTCACGTCGCTTTCGAGATGAAATGGGAAATCTTTCAACCCGAATTTTATAGCGGAGTCAGGAGTTTGCTGGCCTGCCGCGAACGGGCAAAGGAGGAGTCGAACGACAAGCACCGCTGGCAACGTCTGACGGGCAAATTGCTTGAGCATACTGAACCGAAGGAGAAGTGAAAGGATTGTATCCCATCAAGGCATTGGCAATCTCTTCGCAATCGGAACAAGGATGGCGACGGCAGGTCAAAGACAAAATGAATTCCGTCGCAACCGATCAGGGCCTGTTGTTACTGGAGTCGCCAATCCAGCTAATCCGCGTTGTTCACATAGCATTCGTGAATGGCATCCAATGGAGCATTGGGCCACCGATTCTTCACCAGATCATGCTCTGAAAGTTCACGCAGCTTGAAGTCGATTCGTCCGTCTGCGTGCACCTGCCCTTGCACATATCCGTAAATGTGCGTCTTCGCGCCAGTCTTGGCGGTCTTGGGTAATGCATACCGGCGCGCCCCAGCCGATCCGATGATCAAGCCTGGAACGACCCGATTTGAATACTGCTTCCAGTAATAAGTGTCGAAAATGTTCGGAGAGTAGTAGTGCGAATGACTCGCGATCAGATACACATGCTTGCCCGCAGCCTGTGCGTCATAGAACCACGTGTAGACTTTGTCTCCGGTGCGTTCGCCCAGATCCCAATCGTCCATCGCGTGCTCTGCGCCCGTCGAGTGCGGCAGCGCCTCATGCATGCCCGCCACAATAGCGCTAATGCCCGAGCCGGGGGCCAGATCATGGTCCAGCACGCCGCGCAGCCAACGCAATTGCGCGTCGGAGAATTCTTCTCTGCTGGCGTTGTCGAGAGTGATGAAATCAACACCTTCGCGCGTCCAGTGGTACCAGGGACCGACGGGACCGGCGGCAGCTCCGTCAGCTTTCCGCTGCGCAGCGATTTCCGGGCGATCAAGCAGGGTTGCGAACTTGGCCACGTAGCTCTCCCGGGTCATCGGAGGAACGTTCTCGTGGTTACCGCGTCCCACAAAAACTGGCATCTTTCCGAAAGCCGGAATCTGGTGCTTGAGAAAATCATCCCAGGCAATGCGGTGATATTCATCGATCGAGAGAGGCTTGCCTACCGGCAGCATTGATACCAGGTCTTCGTCTGGCTGCGACATCCAGCGAAAATCGCCGAGATGCCAATAGAACACGTCGCTCTCAGCCCGCGTAGCAGCTGCGATTGCGGGCATCACAAAATCACCACAGTTCCGGCTGTCGCCCGACACCGCAAAACTCCATGTCGGGTCAGTGGTCTGGGCAAAGACAGAAACGGTCGCAAAAGCAAGGAGGGCTGGCAAAGATCGCATCATCAGGAACCGCAACATGCCTCCAGCATAAATGGCCACTCCTGCTGATTTCGCGTCAACCTGATTCAACAACCCAATCCGAAGTGCGTTTCATCATCGGTCTTTGTGATTCGAATCACGGAACACCGCGGCACGCGCTGGCTAAGCTCGAAAGAGCGCCATCACCTTACGGCGCACCGCTATCAAAGGAGCACTTTTTAATGGCTTACGTTATAACCGATGCTTGCACCAAGGATTTCGTCTGCGTTGCCGAATGCGCAACTGCCGCCATCGCGCCTCAATCGACCGATGCGGCTGCCGCAACGGTTTCACAACTGTTCATCAATCCCGACGAGTGCATCGACTGCGGCAATTGCGC
>Ga0105238_10004021_pt1 | contig 14586 bp, 15 predicted proteins | sample KBSC34metaG_FD_81526 | JGI IMG/M metagenome (GOLD analysis project Ga0105238, IMG submission 81526) | Corn rhizosphere microbial communities from Kellogg Biological Station, Michigan, USA - KBS C3-4 metaG | ecosystem: Host-associated > Plants > Roots > Rhizosphere > Soil | place: Michigan, USA... | reverse complement strand
TGAGCAGCTCGTCGAGGAAGCTGCCTGCACCGATCGTGTAGATGGGCGAGTCCCACACGTGCCAGAACACGGTGGGATGCTCGAGATGCTGCGTCGCCGCGCGCACGCGCGCGAGGGTGCGCTGCATCGTGTCGACCACGCTGGCGGCGCGCGCGCTCGCGCCCACCGCGCGCCCGAGCTCGCGGCTCGCGCGCACGAAGTCCGCGAGGCGATCGGTGCGCAGCGCGTTCACCGAGGCTCCGGCCGCTCGCAGCTGCTGCGCGGCCATGCGATTCTCCGCGCTCGCGTACAGCACCACGAGATCGGGATGCTGCGCGAGCACCGCCTCGATGTTGGGCCTGAGTCCGGGCCCCACATCCGTCACGGCGCGCGCAGCGGCGGGCCACACGTCCCAGGTGGTGCGCGCGACGACTCGCGGTCCGGCACCGAGCGCGAAGAGGAGCTCGGTGGTCGCGGGGTTGAGCGACGCGATGCGCGCGGGAGACGCCAGGGTGCCCGCGCGAATCGTATCGCCGAAGTCATCGATGTCGGGCGCGGGCGCAGCGCGATGCGTGTCGCCGCACGACGCAAGCGCAACCACCGCGAGCAACGCGAGCGGTACGCGCAAGAACAGGAGTCGACGAGCCAACCGGCGGGCTGAACGCAAGGACGGGCACCTGTCTCCGCGGAGAAAGTGCCCGGCTGCGATGGAGCGATGGAATGCACGCGCCTATCGCCACCAGCCCTTGCTCCGAGGGACTGAACGTGTGGCGCGGACGCGAGGCGTCTCCTGGCTTCGGGATTCGCGCCCGCCTTCCCGGCATGTGCCAGTGGCCTCGAGCGCTCGACTCTTCCCGTTACAGTGGCGGGACCGCGCCGGACTCACACCGGCTTCCGTGACCCGTATCCGCGAATCGACTTCTGCGAAGAAGCTAGACGGAGCGCGCCGATGCGTCAAGCGCGCTCGCATCAGGCGCGCTCGACACGAGCGCCTGCGCGAGCTCACGCTTGAGCGCCCGCCGTCGGCTCTCGTACGCCGCGCGCGCGGCCGCGTCCGCCCCACCCGCGCGCTCGAACTCCGCGTCGAGCGATGCGATCTCGCGCGCGAGCGCCTCCGTCCGCGTGGCCACCGGTGCGCGTGGCGAGGGCGCGGCAAGCACACTCCGCTTTCGCGCGCGCGCATACCAGGCGAGGAGCCCCGCGGCCATGAGCGCGGCGAGGGTGCCCGCGATCCACCAGTAGATGCGCACGTTCTCCGCCGCATGGATCACCGGCACATCGATCACGATCGTCGCGCCCGCGGGCGCATCCGCTCCGAGATAGCGCTGAAACACCCGCCCTTCGATGGTGGCCGGCGCGACCGGCTTGAGCGATGCGCCGCGCGCCTGCGCCTTCGGCTCCTCGAGCAGCAGCTCGAGTACCGTTGCGCCCTGCTCGACCGGCATGTGCAGCGGGAACGACGACTGCGGCAGCAGATACGAGAAGGACAGCTGCTTGAGCCCCGGTGCGAAGGGCGCCGTCACTCGCACGCGCCCGTTCGACGCCGAGATCGCCGCGGCCGAGATGTCGCTCTCCCCTGCCTGCACGTTGGCTGCGCCGGCGGGCAGCGGTGCGGTCCACGACGGATGCGCATCGTCCGGAGAGATGAGCGTCTGATCGCTCTCGTTCGAGATCTCGTAGGCCTCGACCACCTGGCGCGATCCATCCACGTTGGGTGACGAGATGATGATGTGCCGCCCCTTGATCGCGAGCGGAAAGTGAATCGAGGTCGTGTCGAAGACGACGATCGTCGCGTCGTCGCCGCTCACGTGCGGAGTGGCGAGCGGACGCGAGAAATACGCGATGCCGTCGTACATCGCGGACAGAAAGTAGACGGCATCCGCCTTCCCCTGGCGGACATACCGGAAATGGAAGCGTCCGTTTGCGCCCACACGGGTGGAATCGAGCGGCCCGGCGGAATCCGAGGCGACGCGATGGATGGTCACCCACACGTGGCCCACGGGCGTGAGGCCGTTGCGCAGCGGGCGCATCACGCGACCATCGACGGTGCTGGGCGTCGGCGCCACCGTGGCCGTGTCCTGCGCGCCCGCGACGCGCGAGGACAGCGCGAGCGCAGCGATCGCGAGCGCACCGCAGATCACGCGAGAAGGGCGGCCGCTTCGCGCGACCGCCCTCTCCGGAACCGCGCGCACAGGCCCGGTGGCGCTCACAAATTGAACTTGCCGAAATCCTCGGGACGCATCTTCTCGAGATATTCCTTGAGCTGTTCCGCCGTGATGTCGCGCGGATCCTCCGGTATCATGGGCGCGTCCTCGTCCTCATCGTTGCTGCCGCCCTCCACCTCCGCCTCCTCGACCTCGATCGCGGTGAGCAGCGACTCCTGTGCGAAGATCGGCGCGGAGAACCGGAGCGCGATCGCGATGCTGTCGGAGGGGCGCGCATCGATGTGGAAGACATCCTCGCCCCGGAGCAGGTGCAGCTCCGCGAAATAGGTGTTGTCCTGCACCTTCGTGATCTGCACGCGTCGCAGCTCGGCGCCCATGCCCGTGATCAGGCGCTTGCAGAGGTCGTGCGTGAGCGGCCGCGGCGGACGGATGTGATTCATCTCCATCACGATGCTCTCGGCCTCCGGCTGCCCGATCCAGATCGGTAGCAGCCGGTCACCGCCCTTCTCCTGCAGAATCACTACGTACGAGCTCGAAACGCTGTCGAGCCCCAGTCGGGCCACACTCACTTCGATCATCTCATCTCCCGCTCGAGGCCGACTGGCGCCGCCAGGGCGGCGCCTATGTCGGCGTCACGTACCCATGTCCCACGACGCAAGATACTTCTGTTGCGCCGGCGTAAGCACGTCCACGTTCGAGCCCATCGCCTGCAGCTTGAGGCGCGCGATCTCCCGATCGACCACCTCGGGCACGCGGTGCACCGTGTTCGACAACGATGCGCGCTCCTTCACGAGGTACTCCGCGCCGAGCGATTGGTTCGCGAAGCTCATGTCCATCACGCTCGCGGGATGTCCTTCCGCTGCCGCGAGGTTGATCAGTCGCCCTTCGCCCAGCAGGAAGACCCGTTTCGAGCCGACGACGTACTCCTGCACGAACGGGCGCACCTCGCGCGACTTTCCTCCCGCGAGCTTCTCGAGGGCGGGAATGTCGATCTCGACGTTGAAGTGCCCCGAATTCGAGATCACCGCGCCGTCCTTCATCGCGGTGAAGTGCTCGCTGCGCAGCACGTCGATGTTGCCGGTGAGCGTGCAGAAGATGTCGCCGATCGGTGCGGCATCTTCCATCGTCATCACGCGATAGCCGTCCATCACCGCCTCGAGCGCCTTGAGCGGATCGATCTCGGTGACGATGACGTTGGCGCCGAGCCCGCGCGCACGCGAGGCGACGCCGCGACCGCACCAGCCGTAGCCCGCGACGACGAATGTCGAGCCCGCGAGCAGAAGATTGGTCGCGCGGATGATGCCGTCGATCGTCGACTGCCCCGTGCCGTAGCGATTGTCGAACAGATGCTTCGTGAACGAGTCGTTCACGGAGATCACGGGGAAGCGGAGGATTCCCTCCTTCGCCATGGCCTTGAGGCGAATGACGCCCGTGGTCGTCTCCTCCGTGCTGCCGATGACGTTGTCGAGCAGCGCCTTGCGCGCGCTCGCGTCCATCCCTTCCACCCAGCGGCGCACCGCGGGCGGCAGATCATCGAACCGGCCGAGCGCGATCATGTGCAGCGCGCCGACGACATCGGCGCCATCGTCCATCGTGATGTCGGGCCCGTGCGCGATCGCCGCGCGGATGTGCTCGTAGTAGGTCTCGTTGTCCTCGCCCTTGATGGCGAAGACCTTGATCCCGTGGTCCTTCACCATGTGCGCCGCGACATCGTCCTGCGTGGACAGCGGGTTGGACGCGCACAGCGCCACATCGGCGCCGCCGGCCTTGAGCGTGACCATGAGGTTCGCCGTCTCCGCCGTGACGTGCAGACAGGCGGACACCTTCTTGCCGGCGAGCGGCTTCTCCTTCGCGAACCGCTCCTTCACCTGCCGCAGCACCTGCATCGAGCGCTCGGCCCACTCCGTGCGGCGACGTCCCTGCTCGGCGAGCGAGAGATCCTTCACGTCGTACGACGCGGCGGCGGGTGAGTCCTTCGTGATCGTAGCCATCAACGAGTCCAGGTAGAGGTCAGGGAAGCGCTCACGCGCGCGAGCTGTCGGCGGCAGTGCGCAGATCGTCCACGCGATCGGTGCGCTCCCACGAGAAGAACGTATGAGACGTGCTGCCGGCCTTTTCGGTCACGGCCGCTCGGCCGAAGTGGCCGCCGGATGCCGTGCGCCGATAGATGGGCGAGCGAAGCCCGAGCGCCTTGATGATCGCTCGCGGGCTGAGATCGAACACCTCGCGAATCGCGTGGCGGATGGCCTCCTCGGGAATCGTGCACGTGTTGAACGTGTCGACCATGATGCTCACCGGCTCGACCACTCCGATGGCGTAGGCGAGCTGCACCTCGCAGCGCTTCGCGAGCCCCGCCGCGACGACGTTCTTCGCGACCCAGCGTGCGGCGTACGCTGCCGAACGGTCGACCTTCGAGGGATCCTTGCCGCTGAACGCGCCGCCGCCGTGCCGCGCGGCGCCGCCGTAGGTGTCCACGATGATCTTGCGCCCGGTGAGTCCCGCGTCACCCTGCGGTCCTCCGACCACGAAGCGCCCCGTCGGGTTGATGTGATACGTGACGTCGCCCGCGAGCAGCTCGGGCGGAATCGCGCGCTCGATCACCTCGGAGATGATCGCCGAGTGCAGCTCGTCGTTCGACACCGTCTCCGCGTGCTGCGTCGATACGACGACGGTGCCGACGCGGACGGGCCGTCCGTTCTCGTAGAGCACCGTGACCTGCGCCTTGCCATCGGGACGCAGCCACGGCAGCGCGCCGGACTTGCGGCGCTCGGCGAGCGCCTGCGTGAGTCGGTGCGCGAGCTGGATCGGCATCGGCATGAGCTCCGGCGTCTCGTCCGACGCGTAGCCGAACATCATCCCCTGATCGCCCGCTCCGCCGGTGTCGACGCCCTGCGCGATGTCGGGGGACTGGCGGTCGATCGTGCTGAGCACCGCGCACGTCTTGCCGTCGAAGCCGAAGCTCGCGTCGTTGTAGCCGATCGATGAGATCGTGCCGCGAACGATGTCGGGGATCGAGACATACGTGTTCGTCGTGATCTCGCCGGCAACACACGCCAGCCCCGTGGTGACGAGCGTTTCGCACGCGACTCGCGCATCGGGATCAGCGCCGAGAATCGCATCGAGGACGGCATCGGAAATCTGATCCGCGATCTTGTCGGGATGACCTTCAGTCACCGACTCGGATGTGAAGACGAAGCTGTTCATTGGGGGCGAGAAGGGTTCGCGCGCGGATCAGCGGGAGCAGCACGTGAGAGCCGCCAGACTGAAGCGATCGGATTGCATTTTACCGCGTTCACAACGCGTGGGGCAAGCCGTCGAGCAGCTCGGCGACCTCGCCGAAAGTCTCCGTAAAGGCTTGCAGAATGAGAGCTTCGGACGCGGCAGCCGTCCGCGCCTCCATCGCCGCCGACGCACACTTGGCCGCACTGCTCGCGGTCGTGCCGCGAACGAGCCGCTTGAGCAGCGTTACCGAGCGCGGCGACACACTCATCGTGCGCACGCCGAGCCCGATCAGCGCGTACGCCGTGAGCGGCTGCGATGCCATCTCTCCGCACACAGTGACCTCGATTCCGTTGGCCGCGCCCACCTGCACCGTTCGCTGGATCAGGCGGAGCACCGCGGGGTGCAGCGGGGTGAAGCGAGGCGCCAGATTCGCGTTTCCACGATCGATCGCGAGCGTGTACTGGGTGAGATCGTTCGTTCCGATGCTGAAGAACGACGCATCGCCGACGAAGCTGTCGGAGGTGACCGCGGCGGCCGGCGTCTCGATCATGACGCCGAGCGGGATGTCGTTGCGATGCGGAACGCCACGCGCGTCGAGCTCGGCGGAGCACTCGTGGATCAGCGCACGCGCCTGCCGCACTTCGTCGTTCGAGACGACGAGGGGAAGCATGATGCGCACGTCGCCGAATGCGGCCGCGCGCATGAGCGCTCGGAGCTGCACCTTGAACATCTCCGGCTCATCGAGGCACATGCGGATCGCCCGCCAGCCGAGAAACGGGTTGGCCTCGGTCGCGTAGCCGCCCACGGGGAGCTTGTCCCCTCCGATGTCGTACGTGCGAATGACCACGGGCGCGCCGTGAAACGACTCGGCGACCCGCTTGTACGCGCGAAACTGCTCCTCCTCGTCCGGCATCGTCGTGCGCCCGACCACGAGGAACTCCGTGCGCATGAGTCCCACGCCGTCCGCCCCGCTGCGCACCGCGAACTCCGCCTCCTCCGGAAAATCGATGTTCGCGCGGAGCACGAGCCTGTGTCCGTCGAGCGTGATCGACTCGGCGAGGCGCAGCAGCTCGAGCTCCTGCGTGAGCCTGGCCTCGCGATCCGAGCGCTCCCTGAACTGGCTGATCTCGTCGGGCGTCGGGTTCACCGAGATCGTGCCCGCACCTCCATCCAGAATCGCGAGCTGGCCCGTGGTCAGGCGGCTCGTCGCATCGCGCAGGCCGACGACCGCCGGAATGCCGAGCGAGCGCGCGAGGATGGCGACGTGCGAGACGCGTGTGCCCGCGTCGGTCGCGATGGCGGCGATCGCCTCGCGATCGAGCTGCACGGTGAGACTCGGCGTCAGATCGTGCGTGACGAGAATCGCGTTGGCTCCCTTCGGCACATCCACCGGATCGTGGTCGGGCAGTCCGAGCAGGAGCGACAGCACGCGGATCTGCACGTCCGCGAGGTCTCCGACGCGCTCGCGCATCATGGCCGACGCGTGCCGGGCGAAGTGGTGCCGGAGGTCGAGCATCGTGATCTCGAACGCCGACTCCGCCGCGAGGTTCTGCCGGATGAGCCCATCGACGCGGCCGATCATGTCGGTGTCCTGCAGGATCAGCATCTGCGCCTCGAAGATGCCGGCTTCCTCCTCGCCCGCATGATGCGCTGCGCGCCGGCGCACGTACTCGAGACGCTCGCGCGCTCGCACGAGCGTGCTGCGGAAGCGCTCGATCTCGTCCGGTATCTCCTCATCGGACACGATCCGCTGCGGCACCTCCGGTACTTCCCAGTGGAGGACGTAGACGGGCCCGACGACGATGCCGGGCGAGGCCGAGATGCCGGTGAGCTGGCGATCCACTACCGCTCTCCGAACTTGGCTGCGACCAGATCCGCGATGGCGTTCACCGCCTGCTCCGCGTCGGGCCCGTTCGCACGCACGAGGATGTTCGAGCCGTACTCCGCGGCCAGCATCATCACTCCCATGATGCTCTTTCCATTCACCTCGAGGTCGTCGCGGACGATGGTGATGTCGCAATTGAACTTGGACGAGAGCTTCACGATCTCGGCTGCCGGGCGCGCGTGCAGCCCGTTCCTGTTCACGATTTCAACCGTGCGTTCCATCATCATGTGGCGACCGAGTGAAGAGCCAGAAGAACCACAATCAGCAGCGCGACGCGCCAGCCATCGACGCGTCCGTGCAGCTTGACCAACGCGATACCCAGAAGAGCCGCGATCGCGAGCAGGAGAAACACGAGCGCGTGCGCGCCGAGCACGGATCTCCGCGCCGCCTCCGCGAGCGGCATGTCCGAGCGGCCGAGGATGCGCGCGGAGGCGAGCGGCAGTGCGAGCCCGCACAGGGCCATGACGGCACGTGCGAGATACTCGGGGCCCTGGCGCAGAATCGGCGTGGCGAGCGAGCCCGCCACGCGCATGCCGTGCCGCCAGCCGGTGCGAAGTCCCCACACGCGGAGGGCGACGTGGCCCGCGTTGTAGAGCACGAGAAAGAGCGTGACCACCAGCACGGGGCCGGCGCCGAGCCCGTACGCGAGCAGCGCCACGAGCACGGTGAACGGAAGCCAGCCTGCCCACACCAGGCGATCGCCGACGCTGCCGAGCGGGCCGCAGAGCGCGATGCGAAAGCGCTCGATCTGTGCGGGCTGCATCGCGCCGTCGAGCTCCACTCGCGCGAGCGCTCCGACGGCAACGGCCGCGAGATAGGGATGCGCATTGAAGTAGTGCGTCTCACGCGCGAGCGCCGCGTGATAGGGCTCGCCCCCGCGGCCGCCCGGAAGCGCGCGCAGTGCCGGCTCCAGCGAGAATCCGATCCCCGTGCCGAGCATGGTCTCGTAGTTCCACGAGCTCTGGAGGGCGAGCATGCGCACGAAGATGCGAAGGCCCGTGAGGAACGGGAGCGGACGCGTGTCGGGGGTATCCATCAGTCGTGCAGCAGCATCGCGCAGCCGAGCGCGAGCCCTCCGATGAAGAACCATGGACCGTGCCGCGAGCCGTGCGAGAGCTTCCATGCCGCGCTTCCCGCGATCGATGCGGCGACGGCCACGAGCACGGCGCGTATCCTCGCGGAATCACCGTGGCCATTCGCGATCGCGAAGGCCGTGAGCGGAGCGAGCAGCGCCAGCGCGATCGCGGTGAGCACGAAGCTGCGCACCCAGTCGGCGGCGAGCCCGCGCATCTGGAGCCACGTCACCACTCTCGCGTTTCCAAGCTCGAGCGCCGGCAGCGCGCGCTTCGTCCAGCGGCCGTTCATCCGGCGCAGCGCGTACATGCTCCATCCCCCTACCCACGCGGTGATCATCGCGCCCAGCATCGCGAACAGAAGTGCGCTCGTCGCGTCGCCATGGCGCGTCACGTACAGCGCACCGCCGACGACGGACGCAGTGCCCCACTCGGGATAGCGGGACGCGCCGACCGGCAGCGTCTCGAGCGCCATCATCTCGAGAAAGACACCGGCGAGAAGTCCATCGCTGGCGCTTCCGCCGAGCGTCCCGGCAAGGGTGGAGGCGACGATCGGGCGCGAGAACATCGCCTGCGGAAAGCTCACGACATCGAGTCCGAGGAACGCACCCAGCAGTGCGAAGAGGAGGATGGTCGTGAGCGTCATGCGGCACCCTCCCTGCCGGCGCCCTCGAGCAGCGCGCTCAATGGAACGGGGCGCGAGGCCGGCACATCGCGCGCAGTCACCTCGACACCGTGACGATCGAGCTCCTGCAGCGCACGTACCTCATCGCCCGTGAGATAGAGATAGCGCAGCCGCTCCACGCGGTCGGCGCGATGGTGAATCCCTCCGAGATTCACGGCGCGAATCGTGGATTGCTTCGCGGCCGCGAGCCGGGCCATCGTGTCGATGTCCGACGTCAGCAGAATTCCCGGACGCTTGTCCCGGTTCCACTGATCCAGCTGCACCGTCGCCTCCGCAACGGAGGCGAAGAACACATCGAGCTCGGGCGGTACACCCATCCGGTACAGCTCCTGCTCCCACTCGCTGTTCGCCACTTCGTCGTCGACGAGCACGAGAAAGCCCAGCCCCATCGGCTGTCCCCAGCCGACGATCACCTGACCGTGGATCAACCGGTCATCAATGCGGTAGAGCTCAATTGCCACGAGCCGTCCCGAGCGTGACCTTGAGCGTCGGCGCTCCGCGCTCGACGGCCTCCGCTGCCGCGGAAGCGGGCGACGGATTCGGATGCAGCACGAAGTGCAGCAGCGTGGGGAGGTTCACTCCGCTCACGACCACCACATCGCGATCACGGAGCAGCCGGAACGCGGCGATGTTGCAGCTGCCCGCGGGCAAATCCGTGAATACCACCTTCGCGCCCGTCTCTTCCACCATCGCCCGCAGCCGCTGCTCGAGCTCGGCGCCGCTCAGCCCCGAGTTCGACATCGCGACGAGCCGGCTCCCCATGCCCGTGATCTGCTCGACCGCCGAGACGAGCCCCGCCGCGAGCTCGCCGTGCGCGAGCACGATCGAGGGCGGGGCCGTGTCCGTTCGCTCATTCATCGTCTTCCGCCAGATACTGGCGTACATTCGCGGCCGTGCGCATGCGCCCGATCAGCCGCTCGTTGAACGCCTCCGCGGAATTGATTCCGCTGAAGCGCAGGAGGTGTGTCATCGCGACGACTTCCGCGACGACGGTGATGTTCTTGCCGGGATTGAGCGGGATGACGGCCGTCGGAATCGGCACGTCGAGGACATTGGTGGTCGTTTCATCGAGCCCGGTGCGATCGATCGCGTCCGCCTTGTCCCACGCCTCGAGCCGTACGATGACCTCGATGCGCTTCTGCAGCCGCACCGCGCGAATGCCGAAGATCGCCTGCACGTCCACCAGTCCGACCCCGCGAATCTCCATGTGATGTTTCTGCAGCTCGTGGCCGCGACCGATGATGATGTCGTGGCCGCGCCGCGTGGCGATCACGAGATCGTCCGCAACGAGCCGGTGTCCCCGCTCCACGAGATCGAGCACGCACTCGGACTTCCCGATGCCGCTCTGGCCAACGAAGAGCAGCCCGACGCCGTACACGTCGGCGAGTGAGCCGTGCAGTGTGGTGGTGGGCGAGAACTCCTCGGCGATCGCCGGCTTCACGCGCGCATAGAACTCCGTGGTCTTGAGCGCGCTCCGAAGAATCGGCACCCCGCGCGCGCGCGAGGCCTGCATCATTTCCTCGGGCACGCTCTGCCCCTTCGTGACCACGACGCACGGCACCTCGAAGGAGAAGAAGAGCTCCATCACCTTGCGGCGCCGCGTGGGCGACAGCGAGGCGAGGTACGTCATCTCCGTCTCGCCGAACACGAGCACGCGATGCGCGGGAAACCGGTCGACGTAGCCGGCCAGTACGAGTCCCGGGCTCGACACCTCGCTGCTCAGAATCTCGCGCGACAGACCGGCGTCGTCGCTCAACAGCTCGAGCATGAGCGGCTCGCGCATGAGCTCGAGCACGCGCCCCACGGTGAACGTCTTTCTCATTGAAGAATGCTCCGCATCAGGCAACCCTCGCGGTCACGATGCGCTCGAGGTGGGCCTCGGTCTGCTCGGCCGCGGCCTCCCAGGTGAAGCGCGAGGCGAAGCGGCGCCCCGCGCTGCCGAGCGACGCCACGAGTGACGGATCGCTCACGATGCGCTCGAGCGCGCCGACGAGCGCGGAGAGATCACCATGCGGCACGAGAAAGCCGGTCTCGCCATCCCGCACCGATTCCCGCAGCCCTGGCGAGCATGAAGCAACGACGGGCGTGGCGCATGCGGCAGCCTCGAGATTCGTGATTCCCCACCCCTCCTTCGGCGACGTGAACGCGAGCACCCACGCGCTCCGCAGCAGCGCCACTTTCTGCGACTCGGAGATGAACCCAAGAAAGTGCACGCGATCGCCGAGGTCAAGCGAGGCGGCGAGGCGCTCGAGCGCGGATCGATAGCTGCCGGCGCCGGCGATCGCGAGCTGGGCCGTGGGGTGCCGCATGGCCGCAAACGCCCGGATGATCAGGTCCACGCGCTTGTACCGCTTCAGGCGCCCGAGGTACACGACGAGGGGCACCGTCGAGCGCTCTTCCGGCGCCGGTGTGTACGCCTCGGTGTCGATGCCCGGGTGAATCACTTCGATGCGCTCGCGCGGGATGCCGCGCGCTGCGAGATCATCCGCCGTGCTCTCGCTGATCGCCTCGAATGCCGTCGTCGCGTAGACACGACCGATGGGTCGCTCCTGCAGCCACACGGCCGCCGCCAGCGGCGCCGGCAGCTCCTGGAACGCTGTCGTGCCGAAGAGATGCGGAATCAGCGCCACCGTGCGGCTCGCGCCCCATCGCGGCGTCCAGAGCGGCACCTTGTTGATGTCTTCCACCAGCACGTCGAACGCGTGCGACGAGAGCACGCGCCGATAGTAGCGCCGCGCGAAGAGCTGGAAGGTGTAGCGGGTGCCGACCCGGTGCACGGAGATGCCATCGATCGTGGTCCGCCGTGGAGCGCCGGCCCATCCGCTGCAGAGCAGCGTCACCTCGTGTCCGCGCGCGGCCAGGCGGCCGAAGATCTCGTGCAGATGAATCTCGGCGCCGCCGGCGAACGGGTTTTCGCGGTCCTGCCAGTTGACCACGAGCACGCGCACTAGAGCTTGCCCATCTGCCGGGCGAGAGCATCGAGCACGCCGTTCACGAATCGCGCGCTCTGCGAGCTGCCGTACCGCTCCGCGAGCTTCACCGCCTCCTGGATCACGACGCGAGGGGGCGTATCGTCCAGCCCGAGCTCCGCGCTGCCGAGCCGCAGCACCGATCGCTCGATCGCACCGATGCGCTCGAGCCGCCAGTTGACGGTCACCTCGCGCAGGGCGCGATCGATCTCCACTCCCTCGGCGATCACGGAGCGCACGAGCACGGCCGCGCGCTTCCGCTCTTCCGGCGGCACGTGCAGGTCGTCCCAGATCTGCGCCGCCACGCGCTCGAGCTGCTGACCGGGTCTCATGTCCCACGCGTACAACGCCTGGAGCGCACGCGCTCTCGCCCTCGTTTCAACTTTCGCGCGCACGCAGCCTTTCGAAGAGATCAACCATCTCGAGCGCGGCGAGTGCCGCGTCCCACCCCTTGTTGCCATGCGCACCGCCGGCCCGCGCGTCGGCTTGCTCGAGCGTGTCCGTGGTGAGCAGGCCGAAGCCGATCGGCACATCGAAGTCCGCACCCGCCTGTGCGAGGCCGCGTGAGGCCTCGCCCGCGACGAACTCGAAGTGCGGCGTCTCGCCGCGAATCACGGCGCCGAGCGCGATGATCGCATCGTAGCGCTCGGTCGCGAGCAGCGCGCGTGCGCCGGCAGGCAGCTCCCACGCGCCCGGCACCCACGCCACGTCGATGTCCGCGCGCTTGCCGCCATGCCGCTCGAGCGCATCGATGGCCCCCTCGAGCAATCGCATCGTCACACTCTCGTTGAACCGGCTCACGACGATCGCGACGTGGCGGTTCGTCATGTCGGGTTCGCCCGTGAAATCCATTGTCAGTGCGCGAGCAGGTGGCCGAGCTTCGTGTGCTTGGCGACGAGGTAGTCGCGATTCTCGGCAGTCTCCGGCGCGTGGATCGGCACGCGCTCTTCGACGTGGAGTCCGTAGCCCTCGAGCCCCACCATCTTCCGCGGATTGTTCGTCATCGGGCGGATCGAGCGCAATCCGAGATCGAGCAGAATCTGCGCGCCGATGCCGTAGTTGCGGAGATCCGGCGCGAAGCCGAGCCGAGCGTTCGCCTCGACGGTGTCGGCTCCGCCGTCCTGCAGCGCGTACGCCTTGATCTTGTTGAGCAGGCCGATGCCGCGCCCTTCCTGATCGAGGTAGACGACCACGCCCTTCCCCTCCTTCTCGATCTGCGACATCGCCGCGTGCAGCTGCCATCCGCAGTCGCAGCGCATCGAGCCGAACACATCCCCCGTGAGGCACTTCGAATGCATGCGGACGAGAATGCTCTCGCCCTGATCGACGTCGCCGTGCACGAGCGCGACGTGCTCCCGGCTGTCGACGTCGTTCCGGTAGCCGATGATGCGCCAGATGCCGAACTCCGTCGGCAGGCGCGCCTCGGCCACGCGGTGCACGAGCCGCTCGTTCTTGAGCCGATAGGCGACGAGCTGCGCCACCGTGATGAATCGCAGCTTGTGCTCGGCGGCGAACTCCTCGAGCTCCGGACGGCGCGCGGGCGCGCCATCCTCGTCGCGCAGGATCTCGCAGATCACGCCCGCCGGCGCGAGTCCCGCGAGGCGGGCGAGGTCGACCGCCGCTTCCGTGTGTCCGACGCGCTGCAGCACGCCGCCAGGCCGCGCGCGCAGCGGCTGCACGTGTCCGCCGAATCGAATGTCCGCCGGACCGCTCGCCGGATCCGCGGCCACGCGAATCGTCTGCGCCCGATCCTGCGCGCTGATGCCCGTGGTGATGCCGTAGCGGGGCGATGCGTCGATGCTCTGCGTGTACGCGGTTCGCAGCGCATCCTCGTTGCCCTCGCCGATGAGCGTGAGCCCCAGCTGATCGATGCGCTCGGACGTGAGCGCGAGGCAGATCAACCCGCTGGCGCGCTTGGCCATGAAGTTGATGATCTCCGGCGTCACCAGCTCGGCGGCGCAGATGAGATCGCCCTCGTTCTCACGGTCCTCGTCATCCGCGACGATGAGCATCTCGCCGTTCCGAATGGCCTCGATCGCGTCGTCGACGTTCGCGAATTGCATGGTCACGTTCAGTCCTGTGCGTGCATGGAGGAAGGCGCGTCGAAGCTTCCCTGGTACGGTGCCAGCATGCGCCTCACGTACTTGCCGATCACATCCCCCTCGACGTGAACGTGCTGCCCGACGCGCAGCGCGTTCAGCGTGGTGTGAGACAGCGTGTACTCGATGAGCGAGAGCTCCACCGTGCCCGGCGCAGGCAGCGCGTTGACCGTGAGGCTCACGCCGTCGACGGTGAGCGAGCCGTGCGGGATCATCAGCTCGGACAGACCCTCGGGGAGCGAGAGCGTCACCAGGCGCGCATCGCCCTCCGTCTCGATGCCGGTGACGGAGGCGACGCCATCCACGTGTCCGAGCACGAGGTGGCCGCCGAAGCGATCGCCCGCCTGCATCGCACGCTCGAGATTCACGCGCCGGCCGACGCTCCACTCGCCGATGGTGGTGCGCTCGAGCGTCGTCGTCACGGCTGCGACCGTGAACCATCCCGGGCCATGCTCGCGCACGGTGAGGCACGCGCCGTCGACGGCCATGCTCTCGCCATCGCCGAGATC
>Ga0105238_10004017_pt1 | contig 14593 bp, 10 predicted proteins | sample KBSC34metaG_FD_81526 | JGI IMG/M metagenome (GOLD analysis project Ga0105238, IMG submission 81526) | Corn rhizosphere microbial communities from Kellogg Biological Station, Michigan, USA - KBS C3-4 metaG | ecosystem: Host-associated > Plants > Roots > Rhizosphere > Soil | place: Michigan, USA... | reverse complement strand
TGGTTCACATTTCTTAGTGCCTCGAAAGCGCGTACCGATGTGGTGCTGGGCGATGCGCGCGTGCAACTCGAGCGTGAGCTGGCGGCGGGACGCTCGCATGATTTTGATCTAATCGCGGTGGATGCATTCTCGGGAGACGCTATTCCGATGCACCTGCTGACTGCCGAGTGCGCGGAAGTTTACCGGCAGCGATTGGCTCCTGGCGGCATCATCGCGCTGCACATTTCGAATCGCTCGCTGGATCTGGAGCCGGTGACGCGCGGCCTTGCGCGCTATCTGGGATGGCAGGCGCGGATGGTGGTGGTGGCTCGGGATTTGCTGGATGAAGACAAGGGCGAGAGTAGTTCGCGGTGGGTGTTGCTTACGGAGAGGCGGGAGACGTTTACGAACTCGAAAATTCGGGATACGATTTTGGGGTGGAGTAGTTCCAGGGAACCGGTGATCACTTGGACGGACGATTTTGCTAGTTTGTGGCCGATTTTGAGGTTCTAGCGCGGGGACACTCTACGAAGTGTCCCCGCGTCGACGGCTAAACTAGCGGCGGGCCAACTTCACTTTCGGCGTCGCCAGGTAGCCGGTGACGTGATCCTTGGTAACTTGATTGATCACGATCTCATACGGTTGCATATTGCCCGCAACGTATAACTGCACCGGTTCGTTGATGGTCTTGTCGCGCTTTTCAACGTGGCGGTCATCGGCCAGCACGTCCATGGTGAAGCGGTTGCGTTTCGGATCGGTTTTCTTCAGGGTCAGTACGACATCGCCAACCTTTTTCGCAGCATCTTTCTTGTTGATGTCGAACTCGAAGTAGTTGCGCTCGCCCAGCGCGCGCAGCGAATCCAGATCCTTGGCGTTGGTCGCGATCAAACCGCTCATCACGCCCATGTCGCCCATGGCGCGCTTCAGATCGGCACTGGTCTTTTCAATGTCGCTCTGCGCGGTTGCGACGTTGGTTTTCACGGCTTCGACGTTGGCCTTCACGCCATCCACATTGGTGTTGACTTCGCTGAACTTGGAGGTAGTGGTGTCCTGAATCTGCGAAAGTTGCGTCGCTACTTGCTGTTGCTGCTCGCTCAGCTTGCCACTTAGCTCTTCGCCCTGCTTCTGCGCCTCGTTGCGTGCGTGGCGGATGGCGATGGTGGCGGAGTCGTTCACGCCCTTCACCTGCTGCTTCATTTCCTGCGCCAGGTCCTGGAGGCGTTGCCGCTCCTGTTCCAGCAAGGTGGTGGTGGCCTCGTTCAACTTGGAGATCTGCGTCTGGGTTCCGCTTTCGGTCCGCGCTAGATCGTCGTTCAAGTGATTAGCTCGCACCAGCAGATAGCCATCGCCGGCAAGCGCGACGGCCAGTCCAACCGCCAAAACTGTGATTGCCGTCTTGTGGCTGTTGGGCGACTCCTTTACGACTACCGTGTTCTTTTCATCGAAATCGTTGGTCTGCATTTTGTGTGCTCCTTCGGACGTCGAAGAATGCACGCTGCGTACCAAAAATAGTGGAGGACTGAAACGTTTGATACTAAGAGGGTTTTGAGATTCCAGAGGCGTTTTCGCTCCGCGTAAGACTTACGGCTTGTCGGTAATCAATTCGACCTCAAGCGAGCCCAGGCTATCCAATTTGACCTGAATGGGCACGCCCAGAGGCGCTTCGACGATACCGGCGTAAGACCCGGTGGTGACGATTTGGCCGGCTTTGAGCCCCTGGCCGCGGCTGTTCAGAAAATGTACCAGCCAGGTGAAGGACTTCATGGGATGTCCGCTGGGATGTGCGCGTTCTTTGTCGTACAGCGTCGCGGCGGGGGTTTGAATGGTCACGTGCAGGCGCTCGAGCGGATGGTCGAGGGCGCTAGGTATCACGGGGCCGATCAGCAGGCCGTGATGGTTGTAGGAATCCGCCAGAATCTCGGAAGGCGTCGCGGAAGCTTTGTCGGCGTAGCGCGTCGTGATCAACTCCAGCACCATGCGCGCTTCGCCAATGGCTGCGCGGATCTCGGCATCGCTGTAAGGCGTGGCGCGGGGCGGGAGATCGTGCGCGATCACAAAGGCGATCTCCGGTTCGATCTGCCCCATGTTGCCGGGCACCGCGCAGGGCAGTGACCGCAAGATCGCCGACGCCGGAATCGCGGCGACGATGGGGCCGGTGAGTGGATTGGGAACTCCGCATTTCCATCCGCCCACGGTCTCGCCGAGCAGTTCCAAAACACGGTCTTGAATCGCTAACGCCGAATCGGCGTCGGCGGGGCGAAAGCTCTCCGGAATAGTGGCGCCGGGTTTCTTGGCCTTGCGGGCGGCCAGCAAGTGGCGCGCGGCCTGATCTACTTTGTCTGCGGAAAGCATCAGCGGTTAGTGGTCTCCCTTGGTGTCTGCGTGTGTTTCGACGTGGCCGCCGAACTGGAAGCGCAGGGCGGATAAAACTTTGGCGGCGAAGTCGCCCTCGCCGCGCGAAGTGAAGCGCTGATACAACGCGGCGCTCAATACGGGAGCCGGCGCGGATTCGTCGATGGCTGCCTGAATGGTCCAGCGGCCTTCGCCTGAATCCGACACGCGTCCTGAAAAATTGTCGAGGCCGGGACTGGCGGTGAGCGCCGCCGCGGTAAGATCCAGCAGCCAGGAGGCTACGACGCTGCCGCGCCGCCAGACTTCCGTGATGTCCGCCAGGTTTAGCTCGTACTGATAATGTTCTGGATTACGCAGCGGGGTGGTCTCGGCGTCGACGGTGCGTGCTTGCAAGCCGGCGTTGGCGTGGCGCAGAATGTTCAGGCCTTCCGCGTACGCGGCCATCAAGCCGTACTCGATGCCGTTGTGGACCATCTTGACGAAGTGTCCGGCGCCTACCGGTCCGCAATGCAGGTAGCCTTCTTCAGCCGTGTTGGGTTTGTCCGTTCGTCCGGGAGTGCGATCGATCGAGCCGCGCCCAGGTGCCAGCGTTTTGAAGATCGCGTCCAGTCGCGCGACCACTTCCGTTTCACCGCCGATCATTTGACAATAGCCGCGCTCCAGGCCCCACACGCCGCCGCTGGTGCCCACGTCGACGTAGTGGATACCTTTGGCTGCGAGCTCCTGGCCGCGCCTGATGTCGTCGATGTAATAAGAGTTGCCGCCGTCGATCAGAGTGTCGCCGGGCGCGAGACGCGGCGCGAGCTGCGCGATCATGCTATCGACCGCGGCGGCCGGAACCATCATCCAGATGGCACGCGGTGCGGTTAGTTTCGCGACGAAATCTTCAAGCGACGAGGCGCCTGTGGCTCCTTCATCCGCTATTTTTTTTACGTTGGCGGGATTCAGATCAAACGCTACGCATGACTGGCCGCCCTTCTCGAGGCGGCGGACCATATTAGCGCCCATGCGGCCGAGGCCGATCATTCCGAGTTGCATTAGATCTCCATGGTATCGCGCGGGAGTGGGCCCCCCAATAGGACCCCCATCCGAGTGACGGACGAATTAGCCACGTGTTTGTGCGTTTTTCACGTGTTTAGGCGCACTTACTCGCATAGGCCCCGAACGGCTTTGCGCATTACTAGCCTCGCGGTCCTGCTGGGATGCGACATTTACAAGATGGGGCTGGTTCCGGTCACGGTGACCGTTCACGTTTCGCCCCAGTATGCTTGCGAAGCCGGGCCCGCAAGCGGCGCAGCGCCAGGGGCTCGATCTTCTGGAAGAGCTGGCAGAATAAACCGGCGGGCTGTACTTCCATGCACGTAACATCGCTCAGGCACAGGAAGCCATGACCAAAGCCGGTCAGGCATTGCGCAACGAGTACGTGCTTGGGTACCAGCCCGCCGATTCCGGATCATCCGAAAAGTGGCATCGGATCCGCGTTAAGACCGCCGAAGGTGAGCATTCACGCACGCAACGGCTACTACGCGCCCTAATCGCGAACTTACTTCTTCTCGATATTGTTGCCGAAGATAAAGCCGATTTCGCCCACCGCCCGGAACTGATTGTTATCCGTGCCATTGGGACCGAAAACGCTGCCCGGAACGTAGCTGCCGGCGTGCACCCAAGCGATATCTCCGCGAACGAAGAAACCACCCTGCTGGAAGGTCGGCGTCACCGTGAAGGACGTGCCCGAACTGCCGGGACCGTACATTAGATTGACGGAATTCTGAGCGACGGATCCTGAGCTCGCGATATATTCCCAGCGGACGGGGAGCGAGAAGCCATGTTTGAAGGCGTAGCTCGCCAGGATCGCGCCGCCTTTGGTGTTCGCGCCATTTAGAATACCGATTTTCGCGTTGGTCGGGATATTGGTGTATTGGAAGTACGGCTGAACGATCCAGGGCCCTTTCGTGAAAGTGTAGATGACGTTATAGATGCTGCCGTTGTTCTGGACGGGCGTGGCAAACGTCGCGACCGATGTCTGGCTCAGATTGCCACCGGCCACGAACGACAATGCATTCGGCCCATTGGTGTACGCCAACGAACCGCTCAGCCAGGAGTAACGATTGGAATAGAAACCGTCGTTCCAGCTCAGTGAGGCGGTGACTTTGCCCATGGTCTGATTCACCTGGATGCCACGGCTGATGGCGGGTTCCTGATTCCACAACAGGCCGCGCTCCACGTTCATGTTTTCAAAGCTGAACGTGTACTCGGCGCCGATCAGCGTGGGCAGGGAGCCAATTTGAAAAGAGGTATTCTTGCCGGCCTGCAGCTTCACAAAACCGACGGGCAGCGGGCCCCAGAGGCCGCTGATGGTGTCTTTGGTGCTGACGAAAGGCACACCCAAGTCCGGAATGTTGTAGGCGCCGGCCTGGAGGTAGAACTGAAACCAACCGTCGGACTTTTGAATGAAGACCTGGCCGTTGGCCAGATCGGCTTGCTTGGTGTCGTCTCCGGGGATGTGATTGTTCTGTACCAAACCCATGCCGCTAAGAACGCCGTTCACTGAAATTTTGCCGAAAAAACCGGCATCGAAGACGGCTGGGGGCAGATTCGACAGCGGGCCGGTGATCGCAGGAGTGGGAAGCGCTGTCGGCCCCGCTGGCGCTGCTGGAGCCGCTGGGGCGCCTGCGGCGGGTGCAGGCTGATCCTGTGCAAATGCCAGGGACGCGATGGCCAACAGACAGCTGCCCGCTAATAGTCTTGTGTTCTTCAAGTGAAACCTCCCAAAAATTTAAGCTGAAATAGGGGCAACAAGCAGCGCGGCTTGCGTCCAACCGAAAAGCGAATAACCCGATTGTAATGGCGGGCTCACAGCTTGGCTAATAGATAATTTGGATGGACCTTATAGCTCCTAATCCGATGGGGATCAGTAGGTTGGGTATCAATTATTTGGATTGACTCCATACAGAGTTTTTCATGGTCCCGCAGGGGGTTGCGTGCCGCGGATTGGTTAGGATAGAGAATGCCCAGCCTGGGAATCAGCCGCAGCATGGAGAAACTACAAACCAGCGAAGTGTGGAGCGGGATTCGCGCCGATTTTTATGCCTCGGGCGATGCCGCCGCGGTGCAGGCCCGGCTTACCGGCGTGATTGACGAAATGTCGATCGAGGCGTTTGAGTCGACGCTACGGGCGGCTTTTCCGAAGGGCATTGCGATGCTGGCGGTGGGCGGCTATGGACGGCGCGAGTTGTTCCCGTTCTCCGACATCGACATCATGATCCTGTTGGACAACGAGTCGTTGACGGCCGCCATTAAGGAACCCCTATCCGAATTCATGCGCTTGTTGTGGGACGCGGGGCTGCGGCTCAGCCATTCCGTGCGCACGGTGAACGATTGCGTGGAAGTGCACGATGGGAATCCGGAGCTGAACGTCAGCCTGCTCGACCGGCGCTTGCTGGCCGGCGACGAGCAGGTGCACACGCGGCTTGAAACCCGCCTGCCGCTGTTTCTCACCAAACAAGGGCACCGCCTGGCGCGGCATCTGTGCCAGTTGACGCGCTCGCGTCACGGCAAGTATCAGGACACGCTGTTTCATCTGGAGCCGGATGTGAAGGAAACGCCGGGCGGATTGCGCGACCTGCATTTCATCCACTGGATTTCCGGGCTGCGTCCGGAGTTGCGCCCAGAGACATCGCTCCAGGAAGCCACGGCGTTTCTTTCTTCGCTACGCTGTTTTCTGCACTTTGAAGCAGGACGCGACCGCAACGTGCTGAACTTCGAAACCCAGGAAATGATCGTCCAGCAGCCATTTTCCAGCGTGAAGACGCCCACGTTGTGGATGCGCGAATACTTCAACCACGCCCGCATGGTGTTCCGCGAAACGCAGCGCACGCTGGACGCCTATGAAAAAACCGACACCTCGCTGTTCAGCAGTTTCCGCGATTTGCGTTCGCGGGTGTCGAACTCGGAATTCACGGTGGCGCGCGAGCGGGTGTTTCTACGCAATCCGGCGCGTTTGCCCAGTGAACCGGAGATGGTGCTGCGGTTGCTCGAATTCGTGGCGCGGCACGGGGTACTCTTAGCGGCTGAAACGGAACGGCGCCTAGAAGCGGTCCGAGAGCCCTTCCGGAGTTGGTGCGAGACTCCGCGTCCGTTGTGGCGTTCGCTCAAAAGCATTCTGGCGCTGCCGCATGCGGCCATGGCTTTGCGCGTTCTACAAAATACCGGCTTGATGCAGGTACTCTTCCCTGAGTGGGAAAGTGTGGTGAGCCTGGTGGTGCGCGACTTCTACCATCGCTACACCGTCGACGAACACACGTTGGTCTGCATTGAGCGGCTGGAAGCGTTGCGCGCCACGCAAGATCCGGCAGCGCGCCATTTCGCGGGACTATTGTCAGAAATCGACGATCCCGCCGTGCTGTTGTTTGCATTGCTGTATCACGACGTCGGCAAGGGCGCCTTCACTGGCCATCATTCCGACGTGTCGCTCGAGTGGGCGATGACAGCCATGAAGCGCATGCAGGCCCCTCAGGAGGACCAGGATACAGTGGGGTTCCTGGTGCTGCATCATCTCGCGCTGTCCGAAGTGATGACGGGCCGCGATCTGAGCGATCCCACCACGGCCCGCGCACTGGCTGACCGTGTGGGAACCATTGAGCGTTTGAAACTACTGGCGGTTCTTACTTACGGTGACATTTCCGGCGTGAATCCGGGAGCTATGACGCCGTGGCGCCTGGAACAACTGTGGCGGGTCTATCGCGTGGCGCAGCATGAGCTCACGCGGGAGCTGGAGACGGACCGCATTCAGGAAGTCCCCGAGAACCTGGCCGCGCGCGCGGATTTTCTGAAGGGCTTCCCGGTGCGCTATCTGCGGACCCACTCGGCCGCCGAGATCCTGAGTCATGTCAAGCTTTACGAATTGAGCCGGCCCACCGGCGTGGCCGTTAGCCTGGAACATACCGAAGGCGCGTGGCGAGCCACCATCGTCGCCCGCGACATGCCGTTTCTGTTTGCGTCGCTGGCTGGGGCGTTCTCCAGCTTCGGCCTGGATATTCTCAAAGCCGAAGCGTTTTCGAATGCCCGCGGGCTGATTCTGGACACGTTTGTTTTTGGCGATCCGCGGCGTACGCTGGAATTGAATCCGTCGGAGAGCGACCGCTTGCTCGATTTGATCCGCAAAGTCGCTACAGGCAAGACGGACGTTAGGATGCTGCTGAAGAACCGGCCTCAGCCCGACTCAAAGCGGGCGGTCGCACCTCCCAGCGTCGAATTCGATTCCGAAGCTTGCGCCACCGCGACCCTGGTGGAGATCACCGCCGAAGACAGGCCTGGGCTGCTTTACAGCCTGGCCACGGCGTTCTCCTCGGCCGCGTGCAATATCGACGTGGTGCTGATCGACACCAAGGGCAACCGCGCCATCGATGTGTTTTACGTGGCGCATCAAGGCGCCAAACTCTCGCCCGAAACCCAATCCACATTGAAGCAACGCCTCTTGGCTTCCTGTTAGCTCCTGCGCGCGCCAGCGCTGATATATACTGGCCGGGTATGAAACGAGTGGGGCGGGGTCTAATCACTTTGATAGCCGGCTTGCTGCTAGGCGGCAGCTTGGCAAACGGGCAAGCGACGGAAGCGAAAGTGCCGCTGGCGGAAGAAGTTTTCAAGAACATTCAGGTGCTCAAGGGAATTCCAGTGGACGAATTCATGAGCACGATGGGAATTTTCTCGGCCGCGCTGGGCATGTCCTGCGAGAATTGCCATGCCGCGGATGATCGCGACTGGGCTAACTACGCCGGCGACAACACTCCGAAAAAGCGTACGGCGCGCGGCATGGTCATGATGATGGCCGCTATCAACAAGAACTACTTCGGGGGACGGCAGGTAGTGACTTGTTACTCGTGCCATCGTGGCGGCGATCATCCCAAGACCACACCCAACCTGGACACCATCTATGGCCATCCGCCCGAAGAGGAAGAGGATGACATTGTGGTGCAGGATCCCAAGGCGCCCACTGTCGAGCAGATTCTGGATAAGTATATTCAGGCACGCGGCGGGGCACAGCGCTTGGCCGGGCTGACGAGTTATATCGCCAAGGGAACCAGCGCCGGGTATGGTCCGGAGAGCGAACCGCGCCCGCTCGAAATCTACGCCAAGGCGCCGGGGCAGCGCGCGACGATCATCCATACGCGCAGCGGAGACAACACCATTACCTTCGACGGCCGCGTGGCCTGGCATGCGGAGCCGCTGCGGCCAGTGACAGTAGTGCCGCTCACCGGCGGCGAATTGGACGGCGCTAAACTCGATGCGGAGATGGCGTTCCCGGCGCAGATCAAGCAGGTTCTCACTAAATGGCGCGTCGGACGCACCAGCATCGTCAACGACCGCAAGGTGCAAGTGGTGCAGGGCTCGACCGCGAGCGGCGCCATGGCAACGCTCTATTTCGACGACGAATCGGGCATGCTGGTGCGGGTGCTGCGCTATGCCAACTCGCCGGTAGGCCGGATTCCCACGCAGATCGACTATTCGGATTATCGCGATGTCGCCGGCATAAAGATGCCATTCAAATGGACTTTTGGCTGGCTGGACGGCCGCGAAATGGTCGAACTGGCGAGCATTCAGCCCAACGTGCCGATCGACGCCGCGAAGTTCGCCAAACCTGCCCCGCCAGTTGAACCGGCGAAACGCTAACGCGTAACATGTTCATCGAAAATCCGCTGAATACTTCTGAGTGGACTTTCCCTATCCTCGAAGTACTTCATATCTCTAGCTTCGCGATTGCAATCGGAACCGTCGCTCTGGTGGATTTTCGTCTGCTCGGCCTCGCGTTGCGAGAGCAAACCGCGGGGCAACTCACCAGAGATACCAGCGCGGCTACGCTGATCAGCTTGTCGGTTGCGTTGTTTTCAGGGCTGCTCCTGTATTCGACGGATCCCGACAAGTTCTACCTCAACGTGTCCTTCCTGTTTAAGATCACTTGCCTGCTGCTGGCGATCTTATTTCATTACACCATTCATCGCAGAGTCGTTTTGTCAGATTCCTCAATGGCGTTGGGCAGATTGGTGGCGGTGGTGTCCATCGCGCTATGGGTGGGCGTGGTCTTCGGCGGAATCTTCATCGAGTTCGTTAAACCCGGCTTGGGCTTCGACTAGGCGCCGCACATGCTGCTCTCGCTGGCGATTTGGCTGCAAAACACCGGACTCTTCCGATTCCTCCGCGAATCGGATCATGGCTACGAGATCCTGTTGGCGCTGCATGTATCGTCGATTGCGTTGTTCGCCGCTACCGTGGTCATGACGGACCTGCGGCTTCTCGGATGGGCCCTGCGCGGCCCTACGATTCAAAGCGTAGTGAAGCAAATGCGCGTGCCTAAGCGGATCGGGTTCCTGTGCGTCGCCACCTTTGGTTTTCTTATGTTCGGCATCAAGGCGGAAGAATATTACTACAACGTCTTTTTTCGGACCAAAGTCCTGCTGTTTTTGTTAGTCGCCGTCCATGCGCTGATTTTTCGTCCGCGCGTATACAACCGGGCGGCTGCGTTTTCCGGAGTGAAACTGGCGGCCGGATGCTCTCTGGTTTTGTGGCTGGCGATCGTGTGTGCCGGAAGAGGGATCGGTTACATTCACCCGCCGGTCTTCTCGCATCATTTCACCATGCAAATTCAGCATCAGATCCCAAAGGGATTGAAGTAATCGGCGTTCCCGTATAATCTGGACGTTATGGCTTCGGAGGTGCGGCATAAAGCCGCCAGTGAGGCAGCGGCGCCCACTTCAGCAGTCGACTTTCGTCTTCTTTTTGAATCTGCTCCCGGTCTGTACCTGGTCTTAGCACCGAGCTTTGAAATTGTTGCGGTGAGCGACGCCTATCTGCGGGCTACCATGACCCGGCGCGAGCAAATTCTTGGAAAGAACATATTTGAAGTATTTCCAGATAATCCGGATGATCCTACTGCCAGCGGAGTGCGTAAATTGCAGGAGTCCCTGGAGAGTGTACTCCGAACCAGACGCGCGGACACCATGGCGGTCCAGAAATATGACGTCCGGCGACCGGAGTCGCAGGGCAGCGAGTTTGAAGAGAGATACTGGAGCCCTGTGAATTCCCCGGTTTTTGACGCAAATGGTGAATGTATTTACATTATTCACCGTGTCGAGGATGTGACGGAGTTTATTCGCACTAAGCAAGCCGGAGACGAGACCACCAAGGATCTGTTAAGCCGGTCCGAACGAATGGAATCCGAGATCTATTTGAGGGCGCACCAACTGGCGGAATCCAACCGGCAATTGACGGCGGCGAATCGCGAACTGGCACTGCTCTACGACCGGATCTCCCACCTCATGGCCCAGGCGGATGATGAGCTGCGCGTTGGCGGAGGACGGGAAGACCCTGAGACGTCCGCTCCTATCAGCCTGGAAGAGATGCTGGCGCGCGTGGGCAACCTGATCACCGGCCATAAGCGCTTGGAAGAGGAACTGCGTCAATCGCAAAAGATGGAGGCTGTCGGCCAACTGGCTGGCGGGATTGCGCACGACTTCAACAACGTGCTCAACGTGATCATCGGATATTCGACGCTGTTGCTGGCGAATACCGCGCCGGGCGATGTGGCCTACGGCAGGATCGAAGAGATCCGTAAGTCGGGTGAGCGGGCCGCGACTCTCACCCAGCGATTGCTGGCCTTCAGCCGCAAACAGGTGCTGCAGCCGCGCGTTGTCAATCTGGCGGACACACTGCGCGATATTGACCGCATGCTGCGCCGCATGATTGGCGAACACATTGAGATCGCCGCGACCATTGATCCTCATCTGGCGCAGGTCAAGATCGATCCGATTCAAGTGCAGCAGCTACTGATGAACTTGGTGGTCAATGCACGGGACGCCATGCCGCAGGGCGGCAAGCTCGCGTTCGAACTGAAGAATCAGGAGATGGATGAATCCGCGGGCCATGTCCACAATATTCCGGCCGGAAGATATGTGATGCTCAGCGTGAGCGACAACGGAAGCGGCATGACTCCCGAAGTCCGGCGGCACGTGTTCGAGCCATTCTTCACCACCAAGGAAGGCGGCCAGGGAACCGGGCTGGGATTGGCCACGGTGTACGGGATTGTGCGCCAGAGCGGCGGCCATATTTGGCTGTATAGCGAGCCGGGAATCGGCACCACCTTCAAAATTTTCTTTCCCCGGGTGGATGACCCCAGGGATCGTGTCGCGGGCGAACTCCCGCGCAAGATCGGCCGTGGAAGTGAGACCATATTGCTGGTCGAAGACGATTCGAGTTTGCGCGCCTTGGCGCAGCAAGTCCTGAGTTCGGCAGGATACCGGGTTTTGACAGCCGAAGATGGGAATGCCGCCCTGCTCGCTGCTGAGCAATACAATGGGACGGTTCATTTGCTACTTACGGACGTCGTCATGCCAAGAATGGGCGGCAAAGAAATCGCCAGCCGCCTCACGGTGCCGCGGCCGGAGCTGAAGGTGCTGTTCATGTCCGGCTACACCGGAAACGCGCTGGCGCAGCAAGGCACATTGAACGAGTTGGACGAGACGGTGGGGTTTATCCAAAAGCCCTGGACACCCGAGGGACTCTGTGAAAAGATTCGCGCCGTGCTCAGCGCTCCGTCGTCGATCCGCCGAATCCTGGTGGTGGACGACGAGCCGGGAATGCGCAAGTGGCTGGTTGAAATCTTAGAGGGCGCCGGCTATCGGGTATTCACGGCTGGCAACGGACGCGAGGCCAGATCGCGGGTGAAGGAACATTCCGTCGATCTGGTGATTACAGATCTAGTGATGCCCGATGAGGAAGGAATTGAACTGATTCGCACGCTGCGAAAGGCGTCCACAAAGCTCAACATCATCGCGATGACTGGGGCGGATGACCCGAATATTCTCCGCACCGCCAAGATTCTCGGCGCCCAAGCGACGCTACTGAAGCCCCTGAGGGCCGAAACCGTGCTGGAGTGCGTTAGAAATCTTGCGACGACGCGGCCGCCTGCCTAGGAGTGAGTAGCCATGTCTAGCGGATGGGCTGGCCTACCAGCATCGCCGGATTCGCTCCCGCGCGCGGCCGGAACTTCTGCGGACGCCCGTTATTCACTTCGGCAATGTAGAAGTTGCCCTGCTGATCGACACTCATCCCGTGCACGTTCCACATCGCACCGGGCCATTGACCGCCGCTCCCCCATGAATACAGATAATGACCCTCCAGGTCGTACTTGATGATTTTGGATGTCTCGTTATCGGCGATCCACAAGTGTTTATCGGCCGAGAGGTGAAGCACCTGCGGCGTAGACGGCTTGCCGGTGCTGAACTGGTCCAGGAATTTCCCGTTTTCGTCAAAGACTTCGATTCGCGAGCTGGAGCGATCCGTCACATACACGCGGCGCGTGGCGGGATCCACCTGGACGCCATGCACGGCATCGAAGGTTCCGGGCCGGGTGTCATTCGGCGGATTGCCCTTTTCACCCCAGGTCATCAAGAACTTTCCGGTCTTATCGAACTTCACGACACGCGTGTTGGCATAGCCATCGGATACATACAGGGTGCTGTCCGGCAGCCATGCCAGGAACGTGGGCCGGTTGAAATGCTTGTCGTCGGTTCCGGGAACGCCGGGCACGCCCAACGTCTGCACCAACTGCTTGCCGTCGTGCGAAAACTTATACACCGCATGCATCCGGTCATCCACAATCCAGATGTGCTTTTCGGGATCGTAGGGATTCATCGTGACCGAGTGCGGCCGGCGGAATTTTGAATCCCACTGGGTCCAGTCTTCGGTGATGTTACCGTCCGCGTCGACTACCAGGACGCAGTGCTCCCAGCGCGCATCCACGCCGAGTTTGCCCTTCCAACCGTTCCAGCCGTCGCTGCCGGCATTGCCAGGGCTTGCGAGCGGGCCCACGGAAGCATTTCGGAACGGCGCTTGCGAAACCGGATACGACAGACTGGGCCCGAACTGAGGAATCGGAACTTCCGCGGGCCGCTTAAGATTCGGAAGTTCACCGCGCATCAGGATGAAGACACGGTTGGGAGTCTCCGCAAAGATGCCCTGCACCGCGCCCCAGGTCCAGTCCTCATGACCCTTCAGCTGGGAAAGAGGCTTGGGCCAATTGGCCACCACTTCGTAGGGGCCCGTCGCGTCCTGGCCGCCCCTCTGGCCCGGCACCGCGGCGAATCCAGAGACGTCCGCCTGAGCGGCGCTGGGTGGGGGTGAATAAAGCGCACGCGCGAACATGCCGAGACCCACGCCCGCTCCTATGAGCACACATCCACTCATCCAATTACGCACGGTTCACCTCCTGACGGATTCGCGGTTCCCCGGCGCACGGTTTGCGCCCTTACTGATTGCTGAAGATGTAGACGGCGCCCGCGCCCATCGCCGAGGTATCGTTCTGATTTCCGTTGATACCCTTGGCGGCGCTGTCTTCGCCACGTGCGCCGACGGCCATGATCTTGCCGTCCCTGCTAAAAGCTACTGAGGCGCCAAACTCATCGTAGGCCCTGGTGTTGGAACCTTTGACGTAGGCCTTCTGAACCCAGGTTGTGCCCGTGCGTGTGAACAAGTACAACGCTCCTGAATCTTCGGCAGACAGGTCTTTCTCATTGCCATTGATGCCTTTGGAGTTGCCGTTCTCCAGTTGCGCGCAGACGCCCAGCGTGTTGCCATCGCCGCTGAGATTCAAGCGCGAGCCGAACCAGTCCTCTTTGCCGGGATGCGAAGCTTTGATGAATGCCTGTTGAGTCCAGGTGCCGCCGTTGCGAACGAAAACATACGCCGCGCCAGTCGAGGTGTCGGTTCTAAAATCGTTGTCGCATTTGTCGGCGGGATTGACCCCAGCGGCGAAGCAGTCTTCGTCACCGGCTCCTCCGACGATGGTGTTGCCATCCTGGCTGATGGCCATGTCGTACCCCAGAGAATCGCCGTTTTCCGCATTCGACGCTTTGAGATACGCAGTCTGCGCCCAATTGGCGCCGGTCCGCGTGAAGACGAAGATCGCGCCGGAGCCGCGCCGCATCTTGTCCATCACACCGTTGATCTCGCGGGCGGAGCTATCCTCATCGTAAGCGCTCACCGCCATGGTGTTGCCATCGGCGCTCAGGCCCACGGCGTAGCCGAACAGATCCATGGCGTCCGTGTTCGAGGCTTTGACGTAGGCCTGCTGCGACCACTTGGTTCCCGTGCGAGTGAAAACGTAAACGGCGCCCGAGGACTGCGCCGAGTTATCGTTCTGATCGCCGTTGATGCCCTTGGCGGCGCTGTCTTCGGATATTGCTCCCGCTGCAAGCGTGTTGCCATCCGC
>Ga0105238_10004012_pt1 | contig 14607 bp, 16 predicted proteins | sample KBSC34metaG_FD_81526 | JGI IMG/M metagenome (GOLD analysis project Ga0105238, IMG submission 81526) | Corn rhizosphere microbial communities from Kellogg Biological Station, Michigan, USA - KBS C3-4 metaG | ecosystem: Host-associated > Plants > Roots > Rhizosphere > Soil | place: Michigan, USA... | reverse complement strand
GGCCGCGACCTCACCGCCCGGGTCGCCAATGTGCGGGAGATCGACTGGGGCGGGCTCGGCATCAATTTCTCGCTGGTCTTCGCCCCGGGCTTCCTGGAAGGCGCGCCGCAGACCGAGATCGCCACGGCCTACGCCCCACGCGCGGTCGAGCCTGCCATCGAGAGCGCGGTCAACAAGGACTTTCCCGGCATCACCATGATCGGCGTGCGCGATGCGCTGTCGACGGTCGACGGGCTGATCGGCCAGATCGGAGTCGCGGTGCGGCTGACCGCCGGGGTGGCGCTGGTCGCCGGCACGCTGGTGCTGGCGGGCGCCATCGCGGCAGGGGAACGGCGGCGCATCTACGACGCCGTGGTTCTGAAGGTGCTGGGTGCGACCCGCGCCACCGTCACCCGCGCCTTCCTGATCGAGCACGGGCTGCTGGGCCTGATGGCCGCGGCTGTCGCCATCGCCCTTGGAAGCATTGCCGCCTGGGCCATTGTCGTGCCGGTGATGGACCTGCACTGGCGCTTCAGCATCGCGGCGGCGCTGGGCGTTGCAGGGATCGCCGCGGCCATCACGCTGGCCTTCGGAATGGCCGGCACATGGCGGGCGCTGGGACAGCGTGCCGCGCCGCTATTGCGGAATGAGTAGCGTTGAATATCTCTAAAGCGTAGTATTTAAACGCCTGGATCGCGCTACAATATAACATGGCGCGACCAACCAACCGGGTTCTTTAAGGAGAAACCCCTACATGTCTTACGACTTCAACAGTGGGATCAGGACCGCGCCTCGCGAGGCGGGCGTCACGTTCGACGCGGCGCTCCGTGCCCACATGGTTCGCGTCTACAACCACATGACCGCCGGTCTGGTGGTGACGGGCCTCATCGCATTTCTCGTCAGCACGTCGCCGGCGATGATCCATGCGATCTTCGGCTCGCCGCTTCGCATCGTCGTCATGCTGGCGCCGCTGGCCTTCGTCCTGGTGATGTCCTTCGGCGTACAGCGCCTATCGCTCGGCGCACTCGTCGGAACATTCTATGCGTACAGCGCCGCGATGGGCCTTTCGCTGTCATTCATCTTCCTGGTCTATACCGGCGCGTCGATCGCACAAGTCTTCTTCATCAGCGCCTCGATGTTCCTGGGGATGAGCCTCTACGGCTACACCACCAAGTCCGATCTCACGAGCATGGGGTCGTTCCTGATGATGGGCCTGTTCGGCCTCATCATCGCCAGCCTGGTGAACCTCTTCCTCCATTCGTCGGGGTTGAGCTTCGCGATCTCCGCGCTGGGCGTGCTGGTCTTCGTCGGCCTCACCGCCTACGACACGCAGAACATCAAGGAAAACTTCTCGGAATCCTGGGGTTCTGAGTCGAATGGCAAGCTCGCCGTCATGGGCGCGCTCCGGCTCTATCTCGACTTCATCAACCTGTTCATGTCGCTGCTGCGCCTGATGGGCAACCGCAGGTAATCAGCCGACCATAACGGCATAACGAACCGCCCGGCCCGCAAAGCCGGGCGGTTTTGTTTTTGGGCTATTCCCGCCGCGCCGCGAAGAAGGTCCGCAGCAGCTCACTCGCCCTACCCTCCTCGATGCCGCCATAGATTTCCGGCCGATGGTGGCAGGTCGGCTGCTGGAACCAGCGGGGGCCGTGCTCGACGGCGCCGCCCTTGGGGTCGTAGGCGCCGTAATAGACGCGGCGGATTCGGGCGAAACCGATAGCGGCGGCGCACATGGCGCAAGGTTCCAGCGTGACATAGAGGTCGCAATCCGGAAGGCGCGGTTCGCCGACGGCGGCCGCGGCGGCACGCAGGGCGAGGATCTCGGCATGAGCGGTCGGGTCGGCATCCTGCTCGGTACGGTTGCCGGCGGCTGCCAGCACCAGGCCTGTGCGGCTGTCGACGACCACGGCGCCGACCGGCACCTCGCCGCGTTCCGCCGCCGCTTCCGCCTCCACGAAGGCGCGGGCCATGGGTGAGAGATTTGCCGCCGTATCGTCCATCGGCGCACCATAGACCCGGCCAAGCGTCCGGCCTACCCTGAGACCATCATGACCGATTCCGAAATCGACGACCCGCCCCAGCATAACGCAACCGGGGGCGAACGCATCGCCAAGCGCATGGCGCGCGCGGGCCTGTGCTCCCGCCGCGATGCCGAGCGCTGGATCGCCGAGGGCCGTGTGTCGGTCAACGGCACGAAGCTCTCCAGCCCGGCCGTGGTGGTGAAGCCCGGCGACACGATCGTCGTCGACGGCAAGCCGCTGCCCGAAGAGGAGCCGGCACGGCTGTGGCGCTATTACAAGCCCGCCGGCCTGGTGACCACCGCGCGCGACGAGCGCGGCCGGCCGACGATCTTCGAGCGGCTGCCGGCAGGGATGCCGCGGGTGGTTTCGGTCGGGCGGCTGGACCTGACTTCCGAGGGTCTGCTGCTGCTGACCAATGACGGCGGGCTGGCCCGGCATCTTGAGCTGCCCGCCACCGGCTGGGTTCGCCGCTATCGTGTCCGGGCCTTTGGCCGGATCGACCAGGCCGGGCTCGACCGCCTGAAGAAGGGCATCACCGTCGAAGGCGTCGCCTACGGCCCGATCGAAGCCGAGATCGAGCGCCAGCAGGGCGCCAATGTCTGGCTGAACATGGCGCTGACCGAGGGGCGCAACCGTGAAATCCGCCGGGTGCTCGAGGCGCTGGGGCTTACCGTCAACCGGCTGATCCGCGTGTCGTACGGTCCGTTCCAGCTCGGCAAGATGGTCGAGGGCACGGTCGATGAAGTGCCGCGCCGGGTGTTGAAGGAGCAGTTGGGCACGTATCTGAAGGGCGAAACCGAGGCCGCCAAGACCAAGCGCCAGGAAAAGATCCGCGAAGCCGATGCGAATCGTCGCTGGCAGCCATAGGGGACGGCGGCTGGAAACTCCGGCCGACCAGCGCATCCGCCCGACATCCGACCGCATCCGGGAATCGCTGTTCAACATCCTGGACCACAGACTGGGCGGCCTTGCCGGCAGGCGGGTGCTGGATGGATTCGCCGGCACCGGCGCCTTGGGTTTCGAGGCGCTGTCGCGCGGCGCGGCCTCCGCCCTGTTCGTCGACAAGGATCGCGACGCACTGGCCCTGGCCCGGCGCAACGCCGCGTCGCTGGGCCTCGCCGCCAAAGCCGATTTCCGGCTGGCCGACATCACCCGGCCGCCGCAATCGGCGCAGCAGTTCGACCTGATCCTGCTCGACCCTCCATACGGCCAGGGGCTGGCGGCGGCGGCGCTCGGGGCATTGGCCGCCGCCGGCTGGCTGGCGCCCGATGCGACGGCGGTGATCGAAGCCGACAAGTCCCAGCCGGAATCCATCCCCGAAGGGTTCGCAGCCATCGACAGCCGCGATTACGGCCGCACGCGGATCATGCTGGTGCGCGGCGTCTGGCCGCCTAGTGCTGGGTGATGGGGATGCTGGCCGGCGTGACCGTCGGCGCCAGCGAATGCCCGTTCTGGCTGTACATCATGAAGGCTATCGCGATCATCAGCCAGGCGATGATCACCAGCAGCCCGTAACGCCGGAACAGACGCTCCCGCTCCTCGACGTCGGGGGATTGCGGCAAGGGCGACGAGGCGCGGGGCAAGAGGTCGACCAGCCGGCGGGCGGTCTCCGCATCGCCGGCGAATTTGAGGATGGCCGTCACCGCGGCTTGATGCGGCAGGGTGGCCAGGCGTTTCGCCTCGGCCCAAGGGTCGACACCGGCGCGCGCCAGCGCGGACAGGACGGACAGATCCATCCCGTTCTCTTGAACGCCCAATGACTCGAACAGAAACGCGTCATAGGCGTGGCCGCTATAGGCGTCGCTGACCATTTACCCATCCAAAACGAGACGGACTTTTGTGGCCCTCACGCGGGGCGTCCGTCGCGTATGTCATAACACATTTTTGAGAGATTTGATCTGGCTGATTTGAGTTCAAGCCCCGCTTCCGCTGAAACTATTCGGCTTCTCCGGTTTTACTGAGTCCCGCAGAGAGTACAAAGCACCATGCCCCGCCAAAGATATTCCCAGCCCTATATGCTGCCCTTCATGCTCGCCGAGTTGACGGTCAGCGCCTGCGAGACGATCGCCAGGCGCACCACCCTGATCGCGACCGGCCGATGCAGCGCGGCCGAATATCGCCGCATGATCGTCGAGAAAACCGAGGCCGCGCAGGCCTCGATGTTCGCGGCCACCAGGGCACACCCCGTGACGGCGGCAATGGCGCCATGGCTCGACAGCACCCGGGCCAATGCGAAGCGGCTGCGGCGTAAGCGCTAGGCTTTCAGAATGTTCTGCCAGCCGCCGCCCAGGGCAAGGAACAGATTGATCTGATCCTCCGCCACCCGGCTCTCCGCCTGCGCCAAAGCCGATTCGCTGGAGGCCAGCACCCGTTGCGCGTCGAGGTCGGTAAAAAAGTCCTGGCGTCCGTCCTTGTAGAGCCGGTCCGCCTGCCCTGCCGCCTCCGCGGCGCGATCGCGCGCGGCCTGGAGCGCGCTTCGGCGGTCAAGGTCGTGGGCATAGACGGTCAGCGCGCTCTCGACCTCGCGCAGCGCACCCAGGACCTTGCCGTCGAAATTGGCCAAGGCGGCATCCGCCCCCGCCTCGGCAGCCCTGATCTTGGCGTGGATCGCATTTTGCTGTGGAAAATCCCAGGTGATCAGGGGACCGGCGCTATAGGCCATCGTCGGGCCGGCCATGAAATCCTCGATCGCGCCGACCGATTCCAAATTCAGCCCGAAATTGATCTTTGGATAGAGATCGGCGGTAGCCACGCCGATCCGCGCCGTAGCCGCTGCCAGCTGGCGTTCGGCGGCGCGGATGTCCGGGCGCCGCTTCAGCAGCGCCGCGCCGTCGCCGATCGGGATCGGCGCCTTCAGCACCGGCTCCGCGGCACAGCGATCCACGTCCCTGGGGAATTCCGCCGGCGGCCGGCCGGTCAGTACGGCCAGGCGATAGAGCGCGGTGCGGTGCTGGGCCTCCAATTGCGGAATATTGGCCCGGAACTGCTCGACCTGGGCCTGGGAGCGCGTGGCGTCCAGTGCCGTTCCCCTGCCCGCCCCGACCAGCCGGCGGGTCAGGTCGAAACTCTGCTTCTGGAGTTCGAGCGAATGGCGCGCGACGGCAAGTTCATGACCGGCCGCGCACGCCTCGACGAAGGCACGGACAGTTTCGGCGACCACGGTGATCCGCGTGACGTCGCGCGCGGCCTGCGCCGCTTCGGCATCGGCCTTTGCCGCCTCGATGCCACGGGCGATCTGGCCGAACAGGTCGATCTGATAGCCGACAGTGGCGGACGTATCGTAGAGCCCCCCGGCCGGCGGGGAACGCGGCTGAAGATATTCCTCACCCGAAATCTGGCCGTAAGCAAAGGCGCCTCCCAGCTTGGTCTGCGGCAGGCGTGCATCCTCGGCCACCGCGAGCGCGGCCTCGGCACGGGCGATGTTGGCGGCGGCGGCGCGAAGATCGGTGTTCGCGCTCAGGGCCTGCTCGACCAGGCCGGTCAGCCGGTCGTCGGTATAGAGCACCCACCAGCGATCGGCACCCTCCTGCACGGTCACGGGCGGCCCACCTGAGCCAACGAATGCGCCGTTCGCGGCCGGGGCGTTCGCCAGGGCTTTGTCCGGAACCTTGTAATCGGGACCGACGGGATGACAGCCGGTCAGCGACATCGCGGCCAAAGCAGCCAGCGTTGCCGCGCGCGATCGGCGGCTCAACGCGACGATACCGCTTGGCTGCCGCCGGTCGCCGGCTTCCCGTCGGGCCCCAGCACGCTGACGGTCGCCGTTCGCCCGGCGATCAGGCGAACCTCGGACGGCGGCTTGTCGAGAGCGACCCTCACCGGCACGCGCTGGGCCAGGCGCACCCAGTTGAAGGTGGGGTTGACGTTGGAAAGCAGATTGGCGCTCGGGCCGCGTTCGCGGTCCTCGATCCCGCCGGCGATGCTTTCGACACGACCGTAGAGCAGTTTCGGCTCGCCCATCAGCCGCACCGAAACCCGGTCGCCGATATGGATGCGCGGCAGCTTGGTCTCCTCGAAATAGCCGTCGACATGCAGCGAATCGCTGTCGACCAGCGCGAACATCGGTCGCCCGGCGGTTGCGTAATTGCCGGGCCGCAGCTCGAAATTGGTGATGTAGCCGTTCACCGGCGCCAGCACGGCCGTGCGCTCCATGTTCAGCTTCGCCGTATCGCGCGCGACGATCGCCTGGGCCAGTGCCGCCTGAGCCTCGGCCAGCCGCGTTCCGCCTTGCTGCAGCACTTCGGTCGAGACCAGGTTGCCCAGATTGTGGTTGCGCTTGTCCTCGAGCACCGCCTCGTCGACCCGCGCCTGGGCGCTGGCGACCGCGGCCTCGCTCTGGCGCAGGGCCAACTCGAAGCGGGGCTGGTCGATGACGAACAGCGCCTGGCCCTTCTTCACGGTCTGGTTGTCGTGGACCAGGACGTCCGTCACCAGGCCCGAGACGTCGGACGCGACCTGAACGACGTCGGCGCGCACGCGCCCGTCGCGGGTCCAGGGATCGCGCTCGTAGCGGTCCCAGAGATAGCGCAGTGCGATGAGCGCCCCGACCACCACGACGGCGGTGACGACGACACGGCTGAAGGCGAGCAGGTGCTTAAGCATGGTCAGTGCAGATTCATCGAGTCAGGAGTTCCAAGGATTGTCGCAAGCCAGGTGACCGATCCCCACAGGATCGCGAGCAGGGCAAGTTCGAACAGGCCGCGATGCCAAACCAGGCGATAGAAGCCAACGAGGTTCAGAAGGCGCCGCACGAACAGGCTGATGATGAAGGCGACGATCGCCCAGACCGCGATCGAAGGGACAAACACGCCGCCGAAGTCGAACTCGCCGATCACTGCGCCGCCTCGCTCAGGAAAGCGGGGATATAGGGCTCGGCACGCGGGAACAGGTTGCGGCGCAATCCCGTCAGCGACCACAGAGCCAGCTCGCGCTCCGGCGAGCCATGTTCGGCCGAGACATCGCCGATCGCGGCGTCGATCTCGATCAAGGTCGCCTCGGGAACCGGCCGCGGCTTGCCGACGGCCCTGTGGCCGAAGCAATGGGCGAGATTGTTGAGCACGCGGGCAATCGATCGTTCCGCCTCGGGCCCGGCGCTGCGGCGTACCTGCTGGAGGTCCACCACATTGAGGCCGATCCGCAGATCGTTGAGCATGTCGGCCGACGCCAACAGCTCGTCCCGCCGCTCGACCAGGCCGAGGCGCGGGATGAGCAGGCCCAGCCGGTCGAGCATCCTGCTGGTCCAGACGGAACGATCGATGCAGTCCTCTGGCCTGGCGGCCGCATTGGCGGCCAGATCGCGCCAGGCGAAACGCAGAAGGCGGCGCGCCGACCAATCCGCGCCGACCGACCGGAACAGCTGAGTCGCGACCAATGCGCTGTAAAGCCCGACCTGCTGCGCGATGAAGCTGTTGGTGAAGAACTTGAAATCCGCCTCATACACTTCCTGGAGGCTCAGTGAGCCGGCGACGCCGATGATCAGCGCGGTCGCCAGCGGCGCGGTCGGCGGATTGCCCTGAAGGGCGCCCAGGATCAGGAATGTCGGCGCCAGCAACGCAACCAGCATGGGAAATCCGTCAACCGCCGGCAGTGCCGCGAAGAGATAGCCGGCGGCTATCGGGAACGCCACGACGAAGGCGATCAGGAATTTGCGGATCGCCGGCGCCGGATCGTCCAAGGTTGCAAAGAACGACGTCACGATCGCCGCGAACATGGGCCCGACCGATCCGTCCGGCCAGGCCGTCGCGATCCAGAAGGCGGAGCAGCCGATGATGGCGGCGAAAGAAGCAAAGGCTGACAGCAGCGCCAACCCGTGGTCGCGGTGCAGAACCCGAGAGCCGGCCGGGGGCAGCCGGTCGATCAGCTTCTGCGGCATCTTGTTCTGCGGCGCGGCGATATAGGCGGCCAGTTCCCGCGCGTCCTGTATGTCCTCGATCAGCTCGGCCAGCCGTCCCAGCATGCTCGCCTTCAGCAAGGCGGCCCAGTCGGCGTCAGCACCCAGTTCGGGCTCGGCCGCGATACAGGCATCACGCAACGCCAGAGCCTCCTCGCGGGTGCTTTTGGCCCCGCCGGCGACCCATTCACGGACATTGTTCATGAGCGCGACGACATCGTCGGTCATCCCGCCGACCGCCCTCAGGGCACGCCGGCGATCCTCGACCGCGCTCGCCAGCGGCAGCAGCAGCGAAAGGCGGTCCTGCAGCGCGTTGACGGCCTGGGCGGTAGGCAGGAAGTTGGCGGTGTCGAACGGCAGGTGGGTGGACAGGACATAGAGCTCGGTGATGTCGGCCGCGATCCTCTGGCGTTCCTTGTCCATGGCGACGCGACGCTCACCGCTCAGCACATCCGCGGCCCAGGTCTCGCACGCCCAATGCTCGGCCTCGTGCAGCATCGCGGCGATCCGCACATTGAGGAAACCGAGCACGCTGCGCGGAAAGAAGACAGTGTGGACCAGGGCGGCGCAGACGATGCCGAGGGTGATTTCCTCGACCCGGTTCAACGCCGTATCGAAGATCAGGTTCGGCGCATTGACGCTGGGAAAGCCGATGATCGCAGCGGTGTAGCCGGCCAGCAGGAAGACATAGGAACGCGGCGTGCGGTCAAGCAGCGAAATATAAAGGCAGGTGGCGACCCACAAAGCGAGCGCGACTGTCAGCACCTCGGGCGAATTGACCAGGTTCGGCACCAGCGCCACCGCGGAAATGCCGCCCAGGATTGTACCCAGCACCCTGTAAACAGCCTTGGAGCGGAGCGCGCCGGATAGCGGCTGCACGGTGATGTAAACCGTCAGCATCGCCCAATAGGGCCGCGGCAGGCCGATCGAGAAGGCGATATAGAGGGCCAGCATCGCCGCGACGAAGCTGTTGACCGAGAAGATCGCCTCCGGAAAACCCAACCGTTTCAACATCGGCATCTCCGCCGGCGTCGAATTCACGCCCTGTGCTTGTGTCTCACCTTATCACGAAACCCGCAAGATTATGGGCGGGCCCTGGTAAGGACGCGGCGGCCTCCCATCTTCAAAAATGCCGCTTTCATACAAACCGGAGTATTTTCATGGCCGATTTTCCCGCGGATTATCTCGACCTCGCCAAGCAGAAGGTCGCCTTCGCCGCGCTCGCGACCCTGATGCCCGACGGCACGCCGCAGGTGACGCCGATCTGGTTCGATTACAGCCCCGGCATCATCCACCTGAATACCGCATCGGGCCGGGTGAAGGCGCAGAACATGCAGGAGGGCGCCAAGGTCGCCCTGTCGATCGCCGATCCCGATAATCCCTATCGCTATGTCCAGATCCGCGGCCATGTCGTGAAGACGACGACGGCCGGCGCCGACGCGCAGATCGATGCGTTGGCGCATAAATACATGGGCAAGGACTACCCGTTCCGCCGCCCGGGCGAGGAGCGCATCTCGGTCGACGTCGCCATCGACAAGGCCTCAGCCTCAGGCTGATACGAAAAGGGCCCGGGCGCCGCGAAGCGCCCGGGCCCTTGCCTGAAACGGCGCGTTATTTCGCCATTTCGTCTTTCTTCATCGAATCCTTCGACATGCTGTCCTTGGCCATCGAATCCTTCTTCATCGAGTCCTTGGCCATGCTGTCCTTGGCCATCGAATCCTTCTTCATCGAGTCCTTGGCCATGCTGTCCTTGGCCATCGAATCCTTGCTCATCGAATCCTTGGACATGCTGTCCTTCGACATCGTGTCCTTCTTCATCGAATCCTGAGCGAAAGCCGGCGCGGCGGCCAGGCCCAACGACAGAGCGGCCGCGGAAACGGCAAGCCCGAGGGTCTTGAAATTCAGCATCTTGATATCCCCTGTTTTGAAACTGTCCGAGTGGCGGCATCGGCCGCAAAACGTCTTTCGTCCGGCCCGGCCGGTTGGTTACAGCCTACCATAAAAATTCACGACCCGCTGAACCAGTTATAGCCCTGGTCCTCCCAGTAGCCGCCCGGGAAGTCGTTGGTCACATAGATTTCGGCGATCAGCTTCGGGTTCTTGAAGCCGAGCTTGGTCGGCACCCTGAGCTTCAGCGGATAGCCGTATTTCGGCGGCAGCGCGGCATCGCCATAGTCGAGCGCCAGGAGGGTCTGCGGGTGCAGCGCCGTGGCCATGTCGAGCGACGTGTAATATTTGTCGGCGCATTTGAAGCCGACATATTTCGCCCGCTTGTCGGCGCCGACCCGGTCCAGGAAGACATGGAACGGCGCCCCGCCCCATTTGCCGATAGCGCTCCAGCCCTCGACGCAGATATGGCGGGTCACCTGGCTGGTCTGCGGCAGGGCGCGCAGCCGCGCCAAGGTCCAGGGGCTCTTGTCCTCGACCAGGCCTGAGACCTGCAGCTTGTAGTCGGCCCCATCGATCACCGGCGTGTCTTCCTCGCCGTAAAAGGCGTTGAAGGGAAAGGGATCGGTGATCGCGCTTTCAGGATAGGTCGGCGCCAGCCTGTTCGCGTCGAACAGGAACGCCTGCACCTTGTCGTTGAAGCGCGAGACTTTCCAAAGCAGCTTCTCGACATCGTCGTCCACGCCGATGTCGCAGCCCGTCAGCATCGACAGCGCGCCGAAGGACAGCGCCTGGCGCAGGAACATGCGGCGTTCGATCTTTGCCAGGGCAGGCTTGAATTCGGCCAGCTTCGGCCGCTTGGGCTGGAGGATGCTCATGCGGCCGCTCCATGGGGCTCGATAGTGTCGTCGTGATCGCCCGAAGCGCGCCCGGTGATCATCGGCAGGAAGGTCGAAGGCACCAGGAAGACCAGGGCCAGATGGACTGCGACGAAGCCGACGATGCCGGACATCATCGCGAAATGAACGATGCGCGCCGTGTCATAGCCGCCGAGCAGCGCGGTCAGGCCCTGGAACTGCACCGGCTTCCAGATCGCCAGCCCCGACAGCACAACGCCGACACCCAGCATCAGCACGCCGATATACAGTAGCCGCTGGACGGCATTATAGGCGCCCAGCCGATGCTTGAGCCGGAAGGTCAGCGCGGCGACGAAATCACGCCACACGGCCTTCGGGGTCAACGGCAGGAAATCGCGCCGGAAGTGACCCGAGGCGAAGCTGTAAACGACATAGACCAGCCCATTCACCACCAGCAGCCACATGGCCGCGAAATGCCAGGCCAGCGCCCCGCCCAGCCAGCCGCCCAGGGTCAGCCATTTGGCGAACATGAAATCGAAGATCGGCGAGGCGTTATAGATCTTCCACCCGCTGGTGATCATGCACAGCATGGCGAAAGCGTTGATCCAGTGCGTGATCCGCACCATCAGCGGATGAACCACTCGCCGCTTTACGCTGTCACCGCCCGATCCATCGTCCTGCATGCATGCCTCCCGATTGGCCTGTCATCGGTTTATTCGCGCCAAGAGGATGAAGGTTACGCCTATTCCAAAGACCGCGGCCGGTGCCTGAGCACCACCACCTTGGGCTCGGTATATTCCATCACCATCGAGCGGACGCCCTCGCGGCCGAAGCCTGAGGCGCCGGTGCCGCCATAGGGCATCTGGTCGACGCGCCAGGCGCTGGGACCGTTGATGATGACGCCGCCGGCGCGAACCTGATCGGCCATGGTCAGTGCCAGGTCGATGTCGTTTGTATAGATGCCGACATGGATCGCGCCGTCGACCGCATTGGTCTCGGCCACCGCCTCGGCCAGCGTATCGACCTGCGCCAGGGCAACCACCGGACCGAAGGCTTCGGTGCGCATCAGCCGCATCTCGGGCGTCACGTCGGCCAGCACCGCCGGCTGCAGCAATGCGCCCTCGCGGGTGCCGCCGCACATCAGGCGAGCCCCCTTCCCCGTCGCGTCGAGGATCAGGCCTTCCACCTTGCGCGCCGCTGCCTCGTCGACCAGCGGCCCCACCTCGGTCTTGGGATCGCGGGGATCGCCGGTGACCAGCGCCGAGACGCGCGCGGTCATCAGCGCGGTGAAACGGTCATAGGCCGCACGCTGGACATAGATCCGCTGGACCGCCAGGCAGGCCTGGCCGGAGCGGACGAAGCCGCCGGCGGTGCATTGCTCGGCCGCCATCTCCAGATCGGCATCGGCGGCGACGATCACCGCGCCGACCCCGCCCAGCTCCAGATGCACCCGCTTGCGCGGCGCCGCGTCCTTGATCTTCCAGCCCACCTCGCCGCCGCCGGTGAAAGTGACGATCGGCAGTCGCGGATCGGCGATCGCCTTCATCGTCTGATCGTTGTCGAGCGGCAGCACCGCCAGCGCCTCCTTCGGCCAGCCGGCCGCGACGACGCGCCTGGCCAGCAGGATGGCGGAGCGCGGCACGCGCGGCGACGGCTTGATGATGACCGGGTTGCCGGAAACGATAGCCGGGGCGATCTTGTGCCCGGCGATCAGCATCGGGCCGTTGAATGCGGTGATACCCAGCACCGGCCCGATCGGCTCTGCCTTGACCAGGCCGGTGGCATCGCGGCCGCGCAGCGCGGCGTCGAGATTGACCAGATCCTGGATGCCCTCGCGTGCCACTGCGGCCGACAGGCTGAACACCTCGATCGTACGCTCCAGCTCCAGCACCATGTCGCGCCGGGTCAGGCAGCCGCTCTCGTCCGTCATCGCATCGACGATCGCGTCGGCATCGGCCTTCAGCCCGGCCACGACCTTGTCCAGGATCGCGGCCCGGTCATAGGAGCTGAGCCGGCGGATTCCGGCCATCGCAGCGACCGCGCCGGCGATGGCGCGCTCGACCGCCGCCTCGTCCAGAGTGACGTCTTCCCCGCCGATGAAGGCTGAAACCTGGCTCATGACTTCTCCCGGATGTTCTTGGCGCAGCTGGCGAATGACAACCGCGCTTCAGCCTCTATAGTGATTTTCGCCGCCACTGAAATCTAGCCCGGACTGGTGCACCATGCAGCCCAAGCATCTGATCGCGATGTCGTTCGCCATCCTGGGCGCACTCTGCGCGCTGCCGGGCCGGGCCGAGACATTCACCTTCGCCGGGCATCAGATCATTCTGGAGCCGCCCAAGGGCTATTGCGCGCTCGATGCCGGCCGGCCGCGAGAGAAGGCGATAATCGATAGCCAGGCGGCGCTGCAGGCCACCTACAACGAAGTGGCGATGGTCTACGCGGATTGCGCCGACCTGGAAAAGCTGCGCAGCGGCGAGGCGACGCGGCTGGATAATATGGGCGCCTTCCAGATCGCGAAAAATGCCGGCAGCGTGATGGTGGTGAAAGGCCTCGACCGGCGCGCCTATCTCGACGAAGCCGCCAGATCGATGCCGCGCATCGATCCGAGCGAAATCGTCAGTCAGGTCAGCACGAGGAGCAAAGGCCTCGGCGGCGGAGCGGTCAATGTCGACAAATTCGGTTTGATCGGCCAGGACGAGTCCGCAATGTATGTGGGTGGTCTGGCAACCCTGATCCTGCCTGACGGGAGCAGCCTGCCGAAGGTCGCCGTCAACGCCATGACGTTGATCGACGCGCTGGGCGTCTCGATGTCGATCGGGCGCCTATCGACCGATGAGAACGACATCAAGACCCTGCTGGCGGCGCAGCATGACAACGTGGTGGCGCTGATCAAAGCCAACGCCGCGGTCGACGCCACCGCCACCGCGCCTGAGGGCGGCGGCTTCGACGGGGGACAGGTGCTTCATGCCGCCATCGTCGGCGGACTGATCGGCGGCGGTGTCGGACTGATCATGATGCTGGTGAGGAGGCTGTCGAAAAGACGGGCGGCCGGAACGCCGGAAAACTGAGCGGCCGTTCTCAGACGGCCTTGGCCGGAAACGGATCGTCGGGCAGCGCGAATACCCGGCCCCGTCCGTTCAGGGCCGACCCAAGATGCAGCAGCGCGGCGGCGATTCCGGCCGCGCCGACCATATAGCCCGTCTCGGCCGCCACTTCCGCCGGCTTGATCCGGGTATAGGCCTGGTACCAGCGATAGCCCTTGCCGTCGAAATCCGTGCCCCGGCTCAGCATCTGGTCGGCGACCGCCTTGGCGAAGGTGCGATAGTCGGCCTTGCCGGTCGCGGCCCACAGGCCAAGGAAGAAATCGACGACGCCGGCTGAGCCGCAGCACTGGCAGACGACGTTCCAGAAACCCGGCGTCAACTGGCCGGGGATGCCGCTGGCCATGATCCCGCGCGCCAGCATCTCGGTCCATTCGAGGTAATGAACGTCCTTGGTCGCCAGGTAGAGCTGATAGAACAGGCGCGCCGTGCCCGCCGGACCGTTGCAATAGCCTAGGTAAAAGAGATCGGTCGCGTCCGGCTCACGGTAATGGATCAGCGCCGCGTCGCCCTTCACCGTCGCGATGCGCTGAAGATGCAGGGCCCCTGCCTCCGCCGCCGCGACAAACCGCTTCTCCCCGGTCGCAACGCCGAGCCGCGCCAGCGCATAGGCCGTTCCTGCCGTGCCGAGCTGGAAATTCGGCCAATAGCTTCCCTCTGCCTCACCGAGGACGGCAGCCGGCATGCCCTGCCAGCGCACGCCCCCGCGCGGATCGGAAAGCGCCTGCTCCACGATACGGTCGCCGGCCAGGATCGCGGCTGAGCGCAGCGTGTTGCCGTCTGCCGCGTCGCCCAGCAGATCGGCCAGGGACAGCAGCCCCAGAACGATTCCGCCATCGCCGGTCAGGCCGGGCCAGCCGATCCAG
>Ga0105238_10004011_pt1 | contig 14607 bp, 9 predicted proteins | sample KBSC34metaG_FD_81526 | JGI IMG/M metagenome (GOLD analysis project Ga0105238, IMG submission 81526) | Corn rhizosphere microbial communities from Kellogg Biological Station, Michigan, USA - KBS C3-4 metaG | ecosystem: Host-associated > Plants > Roots > Rhizosphere > Soil | place: Michigan, USA... | reverse complement strand
CCCCACGGCAGCCAGCTTAATGGCCAGCGTTGCCGAAGACGCCCCCGCAGCGGCAGTAAGCATCTTGGTCCCGACGATCGCCTTGCCGTCGGAACTCGTCAGGCTGACCGAGACGCCATGCGGACCGGCGATCCCCGTCAAGATCGCTTTGAGATTGACGATATGACCGCCGTATGTGCTTATGGGAGCAATCGTCAAGGCCGAGAGTATGGCTGCCTTGTTGCTGACACTCGCAGTTTTAGATAATCCGTTGTATGTGGCGGTTATCGTCGCATCCGTATCAGTGTCCACCCCGCCCAGAGTAATCGGAAATGTGACGGACGTCAGGCCTTGCGGCACGATTACCGTCTTTGGAACCGTGATTGCGGTCTTGCTGCTTGCCAGGGAGATAGTCTGTCCACCGGCAGGAGCGGATCCGGTGAGAGTGATGGTGGCATTTATCTTAGCGCCGGCCGTGCCTGCGACGGAAGAAACCTGCAGCTTCGAGATTGTCGCTACAGGAAAGCCTAAGTAAGCCGGTCCGGCATCGGCGTTCGCAGCGATCTGAGCAGGCGTTAACGCTCCGTCGAAAATCCGGACTTCATTGATGCTGCCGCTGTACGTTGGATCGTTATACGGAGATCCTCCTCCGATTCCTACGACCGAAATGCCGCCGGTTCCCTTGGCAATATCGGCGAACGAATAGAGCGTCGATCCCTGCGCAACCTGCACACCATCGACGTAGATCGTTTCCATGCCGGTCGTTCCTATCCCGGCAAAGCCGGAGTAGACAAGATCTACGACATGGTTCTGGATCCCGTCGGGCAGTTGCACAGGGCTCGCAATCGCCTGATCGGGGTTCGTACCGTTAGTGCGCGAGCCTGTGCCAATTCCGCCGCCGCCGCGATCCGGAGACAGAATGATGTAATTTGCCGTGTTGCCTGCCGGCGATGCCGCTGCAAACAGGGTCTGGAACTGGCCACCGGGCGCGCCGTAGTTATAGCTCGGGATCTTAAAGTCAGTGGTAAAGATCTCCACGGTGGCATTTTGCAAACTGCTGACCGCCATGACGGGCAGCTTTATATAGCTTGGGCTTGAGTTAGTCGTGCCGCTCGTGAATGCGGCGCTGCCGTTCACATAAAGCGACGGCGATATCGTTACGCCGCCGACGATTGTCCCATGGGCCGTCCCAACAGAATCATTGGCGTTTCCATTAAAGCTGTAGCGATGTATAAGAGCCTGCGCATTCGCAACTACGGCATTTAGCGCAATCATGGCGGCAAAGACCGGCAAACAAGCTATTTTCATAATATGTGAGCTCCGGGAAGATCCACTACAACCGCGCATACAACTTCCCGAGATCCGTCAAAGTGCCGTCGTCGTTGATGAGCGATCCGTTGCCGAGTGTGCCGCCGGGGCCGTCACTGAACCATGCAAATCTCTGAACGTACCATCGGCTGTTCAGGCCGGGAACGGCGATCTTCATGAAATCCGCTGTCTGCTGCGGAGAAATCCCGTGATTGCCGGACCAATCGGCGGGACAGAACTCAGTGATCCAGACGGGTTTACCATAGAGGTTGTGGATATAGTCGACGTATCCGAGGAAGCCCCAGGGATCGTTGCCACCGTACCAGTGTATGGTCACATAATCGACGCGATAGCCGCGAGAGGCTGCTCCAGACATGAAGTCTTGCATCCACTGGTCATCGGCATGGACGCAGGCAGGGCTGCCGACCGGAATGCCCAGAGCCGCCATATACTGATAGCCTTCCAAAGCATAATCCACGCTGAGGTTCGATTGACTGGAACTGTCCGGCTCGTTAAAGGCGAGGATCGTTTTCACGCCGGGCTGGCTTTTGACCCCGTTGAGCCAGTTCACACTGTCATTATTGTTGTTGCCGTAGTAGCCCCACTCCATCGGCACGTACTCGACACCGGGTGGAGTATTTGCCGGGACCGTTGCGCCCCAATCATAAAACCAGGCCGTATGGAGTGAGATCTGCTTCTGGCTGTAGCCGCCGAGTCCCTTTTTGGGGCTCGCATACAGCTTGGCAACACCCGCCCAATCGAGCCGGAAGACCTGGTTGTCGCCTCCGGTATACTCCCAGATATCTGCGGCTGCAGCAGCCTGCGCGGCGGCGCCACCCGAAATTTCGAGAGTTTGGGCTGTGCCTTTCGCGTTCTTCGGGATAATGCGGTACCAACCAGCGCCCACATCCTGAAAGTACCATCGCTGGTTGTCGCTTCCCGTATCCTCGTAAGTCGTGACGGGATTGCCGTTAGTAGTTATGCCGCCTGCGTAATCGAGAACCTGGAGCGAGTTCTGACCTGAGTATGCCGAAATCTTATACGTGCCGTCGCTCTGTGGCTCTACAAGCCATTGCTGGTTGCTGGCCTTGGTGGAGTACCACATGAGCACCGCAGTCCCGTTCGCATTGCCGAAGCCATTCACATCCAGGGCCATCCCCTGCTGACCGCGGGGAGTTAAACGGTAAACGCCTGCAGTCGGATCGGCCTTAGCCGGCACCACGATAAACATAAGAGCAAGGCAGAGTGTTAACGCCATGTAAAACGATTTAATCATTCTAATATCCCGAATTTGATGTAACGTCAAATTACACCTAAAGATAACATGTCAAGCGGTCGGTTGTCAAGCGACACATGCAACCTTTGGATTCCCATCGACCGGCAATGATTAAAGATCTGATCCAGCGGGTATCTCTAAATCATCAAGGATGAAGGTTACCTGAAGGCCGGTTAACTCAGTAAAACGCACTCAACCAAGATTGCGATGAGAGACTTGAGCCACAGGTACAGAAAGAAAAAGGTAGCAGGATGCTTTACACAATTATTTCGATTTTGGTAGTGCTTTGGTTGGTTGGTTTCTTCTTCGCACACCTGGGCGGCTTGATTCACTTGCTGCTCGTGGCGGCAGTCGTTGTGTTCCTGTTCAATATGATTACAGGCCGGCGAACAGCTCTCTAATCAACCCCGATAACTTAAGGCCGCATTCCCGCGCTGACGACAGCGAAATGGGAATGCGGCTTTTTCTTTGCTTGGCCTCTCTCCCTGCCGGAAGGATTTCCGGTCGCTCACACACAAGTTAACGGCACCTAATTTCAGGTTCAACTGGGCGATCCAGGAAATCGATGGCGATTGGAGATATGGAATGAGATTTGGCGTTTGCGCTGGGCCGGAAAGCGCCGGCATTCTAAAGGCCGCAGGATATGATTATATTGAGCTCGCTGTAAACGGACATCTCGCGCCTCTTCGCCCAGAAGAGGAGGTTATGCCGCAGCTGCTGGCAGCTCTTGAATCCTCGAAGCTTCAGAGTGAGGCTTTCAACAGCATGCTGCCGGGAGAACTCAAGGTGGTCGGCCCCGACACCGTGATCGATCTCGCGCAGCAAAAAGCCTATCTTGCGGCGGCGTTCTCTCGGGCAGCACGGGCCGGCGGCAAGATCGTCGTATTCGGAAGCGGCGGCGCCCGGCGTGTCCCGGACGGATTCTCGCGATCCCGTGCCGAGGATCAGATCGTCGAGTTCTTGAAGCGCGCTGGAGATGAGGCCGGCAAGTATGCGATTACGATTGCGATCGAGCCGCTGAATGTCACCGAATGCAATATCCTGAACAGCGTAGCTGAAGCAATGGAAACAGTGAGCCGTGTAGGCCATCCGCATGTCCAGGTATTGAGTGACCTCTATCACGTGGCGCACGACGGCCAGTCGTACTCAGAGACCGCAACGGCAGGCGCTGCTCTCTCTCATGTTCATGTTGCCGGACCACGAGATCGTAAAGCGCCGCAGCCCGGCGACGAAGCATACCTTACCGAATACTTCCAGGCTGTGCGCGCGACGGGATATAACTTCCGGGTCTCCATCGAAGCCGGATGGAACGATATCGCCACAGATGCGGCGGCAGGTCTTGCGACGCTACGCGCGGCGTGGGAGAGCTCGGGGAAACAGGCCTAAGGCCGGGAATCACACATAACGCAAGTTAGCAGTTCATTTCGCCTTTCCAATCAAAGGCAAAATGAGCTGTTGCTGCCATGCGCACAGTCATATTCGAACTTCGCTCTCCACACCAGATATATCACGATAAGAGTGATTATGACAATAATGGTAAAGATCGCAGTTCCTATGAGACACGACAGCATAGTCGAGCGCTTCGCTTTTCTAGGCGCATCCACGTTTTGAGGAGCAGGCGGCCAAGCATTGCCTGCATCTTCAGAATGATTCCCGCGGCGTTGTCGCATTTTCCTCTCCAGGTAAACATTCTGTACGCTTCAAAGGCAAAATATCCTCTCACTAATGCGAAGTTATCGCATAAAATCTACACTATCCCGGAATTCCCCTTATCTGTCCCGGAATTGACCTATCGGTTTAGACAATAAAATCTTATTATAAATTCGTGACGCCTGGCAGAGTTCTCATGTTCGGGCGCAGGGTCCGCAAAAGCTAAAGGAATCTGCCCTCATGCCTCAAATATCGCTTACCCCCATTAATTCCGGTATCGATGATGAGCGAAAGCCTGATCCCGGTTACACCATTGCCGCGTATGTCTGGCCCGCATATCATGATGAACCACGCTGGCGACCGTTCTTTACCGGAACCGAGGGCGAGTGGGAGATTATCCGAAATGCGAGCAGGAAGGGCGATCCTGACCTCGAAATAAACAAGCCGCTCTGGGGTTACGAAAGCGATTCCGATCCCCTCGCGATGGCGAAGAGGATCGACGCAGCGGTGTCGCATGGCGTCAACACGTTCATTTTTGACTGGTACTGGTACGATAATGCGCCATTTTTGGAAGACTGCCTGAACAAGGGATTCCTGCAGGCGGAAAACTGCTCCAAGATGAACTTCTACTTGATGTGGGCCAATCACAATGCGTCCACGCTGTGGGATCTCAGGCGTTCTCACAATCCGTCCGAGGTGATCTGGCCCGGCGGCGCGGACCGAAAGACATTCGATACCGTTGTCGATCGCGTCATTGAAAAGTACATGACGCATCCGTCGTATCTCAAAATCGATGGCTGCCCGGTCTTTATGGTGTATGAACTGGGAACGCTGATCGACGGCCTGGGAGGACTTCAGGAAACAAGAGCAGCGCTGGACTCGTTCAGGGAGAAAGTGAAGGCCGCAGGATTTCCGGGACTGCACCTGCAAACGGTGATCTGGAATCTCCTTGCGAGTCCATCGGGAGTTCCCGGTGACGACCAGCCGACGGCGGCGGAAACCCTGGATTATGTCGGGATCGACAGCCTTACCAGCTACCAATGGGTCCACACGCAAGGCCCGCCCGACACCTATGAAGAGTGGGGAGAGAAAGCGGTCGCGCGGTGGAAGACCTGGACAGCAGAATTCTCCATCCCCTACTACCCGCACGTATCAATCGGCTGGAACACCAATCCCCGCTTTGCCGCGAAGCTTCCGATCATCACAGAGAGATCGCCCGAGCTCTTTGGCGAGTTTCTTAAACAGGCAAAAGACTTCACGGACAGGCACGACCTGCGGCCGCGCCTAATTACTGTGAACTCATGGAATGAGTGGTCGGAAGGCTCATGCCTGGAACCTGACGAGCGCTTCGGCATGGGTTATTTGGAGGCGGTTAGGTCGGTATTCGCAGGCTCCCTTCCCCGAACCTAACGTATTCATGATCGCAGGCTCCCCTCCCCAGCCCTCCCCAAAGGAGAGGGAGCCGAAGAAGAAATACAGCCGGGCGTCTTCATAATCCTAAAGCCTCTCTCCCTCACATAAGGGGAGCCTCCGAACACTGCATTTTCCTATGGCAAACACTTACCGCCCGAGCCTGATTACCGCCCTGTTCATAATCTCGTCTCTATCCTCACATGCGCTGCCGGTAAGGAACTTCTTCACCCAAAGTTATACGGGGACACGTACCGACTTTACCGGAAACGTCGGGTATGAGTTCATTCCGGAGACCAATCTCCTAGTTACGGCACTCGGTCGCTCCATCAGCGGTGGCCGCCTCCGGAAAGTACATCAAGTCACCATCTGGGACACGTCCACGCAGAAACCACTGGCGACGGCGACAGTATCGATGGCGTCCAAAGTGGACGCGTCGGGATTTGCTTTCCTGAGACTGAATAGGCCTGTAGCATTGCAGAAGGATCACCGTTACCGCATTACATCCAGTGAGGAAAAGGACGGCGATCCCATGGTGGACGTGATGGACATCACAAAACATTCGGGGGTCGCCACGGTGGGAACGGGTGTTTTTGATCAAGTTGGCGCTTATCCCTCGGCAAAATATGGCCACGACGAGCAAGGGTATGGCCTGCCCACGTTCTACTTCGACGAAGCCGGCCTAAAGCCGGCTTTGCTCAAGGTTGCCGGCAATACGCCCCTTCCATTCCTCCGCGATATTTCGACCGGCTACCTGTTGCAAAGTTCGTTCTTATCGCCACGCCCTTACTGCTGGCAAGGGACCGATAGCTTGCTGTCTGGTTGGGAAGTAGATCGGAGCGGCGGAAAGTACGAGTTTCATCCGACCTGCCTGTACCCAAACGGCTTCGCGTTCAACAGCGATTGGTTCAAGCTTGTGGACACCAGCGCCAACAGAGCTGTTACCCTGAAGCACCAGATCGCCCGGCAAACAGCGGGACAGATCACGCTGGAGTTCCGATTCAAATTGACGAAAAGGATGGATGGCGCGCGATGGCAGTTGCGCGATCTCCATCAATCCGCCGTTGGTCTTGTGACAATCGGTGGCAATCTCTGCTGGGAGAACGGCAAGGTGCTGCAGCCGTGCGGTGTCAACCGCGAGTACGGTGTAAAAGTCATCTCCGACATCTCAGCGCAGAAAGCGGATGTATTCGTGGACGGTGATTTAAAGGCCAGAGGGCTGCCGTTCGCGCATGCGATCAAGTCGCTCGATTACTTCCTCGTGAAGACGGGCGAGGCCGCGACCGGGGAAATGTTTCTGAACCCGGTAAACATCTACAAAGGCTACTCCGTGAACGAGACGTTCGTCACATGCGGTGTGGGAAAAGCGCCGGCAGACTGGGATGTCAAAGATGCGTCAGTGCAGGAATTCGAATGCGGCACGAAGCCGGACATTTTCAGTCTTCGAGTGCGCGGCGTCGCTCAGAAGCGGTTTAGGCCGGTGTCTCCACCGTCTGTCCAAAAAAGGGTGACAGCAAAAACCTTAATGGGACGAACTGTCTACGAATGCCGGTTTCTCTTGCCGGGCAAAGTCGATGGAGTCCGCGTAGAGCTTGGCGGGGTCAACATTATCCCGCTTGTAGCGTACCGGTCGAACCTCTGGTACATGATCAAGTTGGTTACCGATCCGGCGTCGAAAACGGCAGATGTCTTCATCAACGGCAAGCCTGCGCCAAAGCATGTCGCATTGACGAAACCGATGACTGATGTCCGCTTTGCCGGCGATCTCTGGGTGGACGATGTGCAGGTCTATCCATGGACTGACTACCCCATGGACTACGTGCCTGCGCCTGTGCCCTGCCCGGCGAAGTCTCCGTACCTGCTCGGCGTGCAAAGCTGCAACCTCTGGCGCGAGGGAACGGCGTATGCGGGATGGGATTACATTTATCCTTACCGCGACAAGCGGAAGCCCTATCTGGGCTGGTACGACGAAGGCAATTCCGAAGAGACTGACTGGGAGATCAAGTGGCAGGTCGAACACGGCATCACATTCGAGCAACACTGCTGGTATCGCCCAAACAACGCCGTCAACCATCCCATTAAGGACGGCGTGCTCGATCAGGGAATCATCAAAGGATTATTCAACGCCCGGTACAGCAATATGGCGAAGTTCACCATTATGTGCACCAATGAAGGCGCATGTGAAACCAACCCTACGGACTGGCGCGACAACATCATCCCGTACTGGATCGAGTATTTCTTCAAGGACCCGCGCTATTTTAAGATCGACGGCAAGCCGCTGGTCTCTATCTATTCTCTCAGCAACTGGCAGCGGATGTTCGGCAGCACCGAGGAATGCCGTCAGGCGATCTCGGCGCTGCGAGACGCCTGTAAACAGGCAGGTTTTCCGGGTGTGATCGTTTTGATGGAACATCGCGGAGCAGATCGCAATGTCCTGCAGACGATGAAGGCCATCGGCGTGGACTATTGCTATGCCTACACATGGGGCACGCCGGACGTGAACGCTCAGCGAAATGCCAATATCGGCCAGCGCGACGCCGCGACAGCCGTTGGATTTAACATGCTGCCGAGCATATCGATGGGATGGGACCGGGAAGCATGGGGTGTGGCCGACGGTGGTTGGGCAGCTGTGCCGGATTACCAGTCGCTTGCGCAATGGACAAAAGATTCGTTTATGCCAAGCTTGCCGCAAGATTCACTTGGACGTCGGGTCGTGATGCTCGCCAACTGGAACGAATTCGGAGAAGGTCATTTTCTGATGCCGTCGACACTGGCCGGTTTCGGCTATTTGGACGCATTGCGCGAGGTCTTTACGAATGGCGGCGCACATCGCGACGCAGTGCCGAATGCCGGGCAGCGGCGGCGATTTACGGTGTTGTATCCGAAGGATTGAGAGTCAAATGCGCCTCCAAATTAAGACCCACCCTTATTCCCTCCCTTCGGGAGGGAATAAGGGTGGGTCTGAAACGGGCAAGCGCTGCCGGTGAAGAGGCCAGGGCTCCTCACGACATCTTCTTCGGATTGAATTGTGCGCGGTATTTGCTCGGTGTCATTCCGACCACGGCGCGAAATACCTGCGACAGGTGGGCGTGGTCGCAGAGGCCGCATTCGAGAGCGAGCTGTGTTATGGGGATATCTGAATTTTGCAGGCCGGCTTTGGCATGCTCTACCCTGACGTGACGAATATAATCCCTTGGTGTGCGTCCCATAACTGCGGAAAACACTTCCGTAAAGTGATCAGGTGAGAGATAAACCATCTTTGCGATTTCGTTTACTCTCAATTCCGATGCGAAGTTCTCATCAATGAATCGTACGGCCGTTGCCACCGATTTCTCGCGAAGGGAACGGCTGCTCGGGGCCAAACCATTGCTTGTGCTGTAAGATGCATAGAGGCGTGATAGGCGGATCATTAGGCGCAGCATGAGCGCTCGAACCAGCACCTTCTGAACGGGGCCGGCCGTATTCGTTTCCTGTAGGATTTCATCGAGATCTGTGGCGACGCTGCCCAGCGTGTCCGGTCCCAAATGCAGCCAGCGCGCGCTGCGTCCCTCCGCATCGCGGCTTTCAGGGACGAAATCTTCAACAAATAAGGGCTGAAAACCGGGCGTCGCCAGAAGTGCCTCAAGCGCTTCCTGGTCGAACAGGGCCGGCGAAAAATGGATCGTCGTGGCGACCAGATCGTGACAATCCATAAAACGGTGAGTGGCGCCGATGCCAAGGAGATACACGTCTCCCCGACAGATCGCATATCTCTGATCGCCGACAATGTGCGTCCCGCGGCCCGACATTACGAAGTAGAGTGAGAGGAAATCCCGATGCCGCAGCACCTGCCAGTCCGGCAAGACAGGTTCCGCGATAATGAGAAGTGGAATATGGAAACGAGGGTCGTCTCCATATATACTCCTCATATTCTCCGCCATAAAATACTCGCGTATTTCGCTCGGGGATACATCACTGGACGCCATAAGCTCATTATGGACATATCAAGACGCAAAGAACCACTCAATCCCGGAGTTCTACACATTCCTCCCGGAACCGCTCAATCGTACGGCGGACGGCCATGATAAAATGACATGTGTTGCAGCACAGATGTAATATTTTAAGGCGCTAATCCAATCTAATCTATCCGAGGAACCATGAAGAATAAAGGCTTTACTTTAATTGAATTACTAGTTGTAATAGCTATTATAGCGATTCTTGCAGCTATATTGTTCCCTGTATTCGCCAAAGTGCGTGAGAAGGCGCGCCAGACCAGTTGCGCTTCGAATGAGAAGCAGCTTGGCTTGGCGTTCATGCAGTACAGTCAGGACAATGACGAGAGATATCCTATGGGGCTGCCCTCCAACAATGGCAACGGCTACCGGGGAGGCGGCTGGGCCGGTCAGATCTATCCTTATGTTAAGAGCACGGGGGCTTTTCGTTGTGCCGACGACACGACGTCGCCACAGGGAAATCGCGTTCCGGTTTCCTATGCCTATAACTTCCTTGTCGGCGAGGCGTCTAATTACACGTATGGTCCGTCAAATACCAGCGCGCCGGGCGGAGCAATATCCGCGATCAATGCGCCGGCCATGACCATGCTGCTTGTGGAACTGCAGAACATCGACGCCACTGTTACCAGCCCGACCGACTATATAGGAGGATTGTCGTCCATCGCGACAGACGGAACCAACCTCCTCGCCTACGACAGCAACGACAACATGGTTTGCTGCAGCAGTTCCGCCCTCGGCAACGCCAAGCTTGCAACCGGAAAGCAGCCGGGCTGGGAGGTCACCTATGATCCTAATCAGTTTACCGGACCGAAAGGGCGCCATACAGATGGAGCAAACTACCTGCTTGCCGACGGTCACGTGAAGTATTATCTGCCGAGTAACATCGCGACCTTTAACGACGGAATACACATCTACTACGGCCAGTAGCGCCGTCAGCTTCGCGGCCCGTGTCTTTCGGAAGACACGGGCCGCTTTTCTCTTTTGCGCGTCCGTTGCAATTGATCGCTTTATGTTACAATCAATGGAAGTCAACAATGATAAATAAGAAGTCTCGGATAACCAGGCGCACCTTTCTGAACCTGACGCTCGGCGCGGGAATAGCCGTTGCCGGTGGTGGATTCCTTTCGGGAAGGGGCGATGGCGTTTATGCCGAGGCTCCTTCACCACCTCAGCCGCCGAAACCGGGATGGCAGGGGCCTATGGGTGTGGAGCGCATCGCCCGTATGAAGCCCCAGGGTTACCGGGCTCCGGATGCGCCGGCAGATGACACGGTCCGCTGGGTTCAGGTCGATCTGAAGTCGGTTCGCAAGATCGATACCGTCAAGCTGTTCCCATATGGCGGCTTTGACGGCAACGGCTCGGAGGGCTTTCCGGCGCGGTTCCACATTGACGCATCCGTAGACCCGGATTTTTCCCACCCAGTCAATATCGCCGACTTTACGGGCAACGATTATCCGGAACCCATTGATGAGATCGGCGTATTTCGCGCTTCCGGCATTGACGCCCGCTATATTCGGATTACCGTGACACGCGCACGCGGCAATCACTTCGCGCTCTCGAAGCTGGAGGTGTGGTCGGGACCGATCGATGCCGCCGAGGGCTGTTCCGCATCGGACTCTTCGCAGGGAAATCTTCGCGGTTCTCAGCTCACGCGAGCGCCCAGGCCACAGGGCGAGGGCGTCGTGACGGACAATCCCGGCAATGTTATCCCAGCCGCGCGCTGGAAACCGGTCGCGGACAGGGCACACACGCCAACATCAGGAGTGCGTCTCGAAGGTGGTCTTTTCCAGGCTGCCATGGAGCAGAACATTTCCTATCTGCTCGGCTCCTTCACCGCAGACGAACTGCTGCGGCCGTTCCGCGAAAGGGCAGGCAAACCGGTCGGCGACGGACTGCGTCCTCCCATCGGCTTCTGGGATACGGACCTCCCCGGCTCGAATGCAGGCCGTTTCCTGATGGGCGCGGGCAATACGCTACGCTGGATAGATCATCCCGAATTGAAAGCGCGCATGACCGCAGTCGTCGACGGTATCGCGGAGTGCCGCCGCGCCGACGGCTACATCATGGGGTATCCGCCGGAAAGCATCTTCTACAGCGAGCGAGCCGCATACACACGTTCCTGGGTGACTCACGGGCTCATTGAGGCGGGATATGCCGGCGACCCCAAAGCCTTCAATCTGCTTCGCAGCTACTATGACTGGTTTGACCACTGCGAATATCTGCCTGAGCTTCTGCGGCGGGGGGGCCAGGGCGTTCAAGGGCAGATCGCCAATACGCGGATGTACTTCACGCCCGCCGGGAAGCCCCAGGATCTTCAAGTAGTGCAGCGATACTTCCAGGAGAACTACTGGTTGAAGCAGCTTGCCGCGCGCGATCCTGAGGCGATCTGGAAATACCCTTACGACCATCCCCATTGTTACCTCATCACATCGCTTGAGCCGATCATGGATCAGTATAGGGCGACCGGCGCGAAGGTCTATCATGATGCCGCCTATGGCGGCTGGGACATCTACCACGACAACTGGCTCCATGTCGGCGGCACGATTGCGATCTGCGAGGCTGATGTCTATCCGCCACAGTCTTACTACCTGCATCGCCACACCGGCGAGCTTTGCGGGAGCGTCTTCTGGGCGTTCTACAGCCAGCGGTTTCACCGTCTCTCTCCCGGCGAGGAGAAGTACACAGCGCAGATAGAGAAGGCGATTTACAATGTCGCGCTCGCCAACCAGGTGGGTTCGTCCGGCTTCCGCTACCACGCGCACCTCGTGGGCAAGAAAGATCCCGTTGCCGCAAACAATACATGCTGTGAAGGACAGGGGACGCGCCTCATTGGAGCACTGCCGGAGTTTATCTATTCGACGGCCAACGACGGCCTGTATGTTAATCTGTTCGCACCGTCTACGATAACATGGAAGCAGAATTCGGCTTCGCTAAGCCTCAAAATGGCTACCGATTTTCCCGATTCGGCAGGTGTCATTCTCACGATTACAAGCGAGAGCCCCGCGAAATCCGTTATCCGGATCCGCGTTCCAGGCTGGGCGCAATCCACAATGGCGATTAGGGTCAACGGCGAGACAGCGGCAACGGGCAAGCCAGGCTCATATGCCTCCCTAGCTCGAACATGGAAACAGGGCGACAGGATCTCATTCACTCTGCCCATAGGATTTAAGACGACACTTTACGAGGGAGCGGAACAGGTGGAAGGCGATGACCGCTACGCTCTTGAGTACGGTCCGATCCTGATGGCCGCAGTCGGCCCGATGGACGAAGGCCAGGGTATCCGTTTCCCATTTCCGGCAGCAGAGCTAACCCATAAGCTTCATCCTGTGCCGGGGCAGCTCCTGCATTTCGCGATCGATGGGATGCCGGAACACCGGTATATTCCGTACTGGCAGGTTCGAGAAGAAGTATTCACGTGCTATCCGACCGTCGGTGGAACGGCGGCTCCGCAGGTCGCGATCGCGCCGTCTGCGGACGATCTCGCGCTGGCATCGAACGGCGCACGCGCAACATCGGACAGCGAGTATGCCAACGAACCGGGATGTACGGGAAAAATCATCGACGGCGCTGCCGTCATGCCCGGAGACCTCGGCCACCGATGGCATTCGTCGCTGGAGACGCCCCACCCTCACTGGGTTCAGGTCGATCTTCCCAAGCCCGAGAGCGTCGGCAGATTTGTGATCCAGTTTGCCGATCCCGCCGGGCATCCCACCAGCTTCCAGGGCATCGCTAGAGTCAACGGCAAAGATCGAGTTCTCTTCGACGTCACCGGGTATAAGAACCGCCGCAACTACACGCACACACAGAGCCCCCTGGTTATCGAGAGCTTCCGGTTTGTGATCCGCGCCAGCCGAAACCCGGCCTATCCGAATGCAGCTCAGGTCAGTCAGGTCGAGCTGTACAAATCGTAGATAAAGGGCCAAATGCAATTACCCTGGCTTACAGATGCAGATTCCTTGACAGACCGGCACAGGCTACGGTATTCTTAATACCTGCGCAATTCGTGCGCTCCTCCCGAGTTCCTCAACGACGAGAACCAACCCCGGGATCTTTCGTGTCCTGTTGTTCGGCAGCAATGGCGTTTTCCGGACAGGACTATTTTGTCCTGAAAAAGCCATGGGTCTATTCGATCACTACAATCCTCAAGCCACTCAATTTTTCGATGAAGTTTTTGCGCAGGATGGAAATCCCCGGCCGCATTACAGTCTGCTCGTCGATCGTCTGAACGAGCTTTCCGTGCCGGAGTTCCAGGGCCGCCGCCACCTCGTAAACGCGTCATTCTTGAACCAGGGCATCACCTTCACGGTGTATAGCGACGCCCGGGGCATCGAGCGGATCTTCCCGTTCGACCTTGTTCCACGGGTCGTTCCGTCGCGTGAATGGGATGTCATCGATCGAGGCCTGACGCAGCGAATCACGGCGCTCAACCTGTTCCTGAAGGACATCTATCACCGGCAGCTGATCCTGCGCGACCAGATCATTCCCACGGAATTGGTACTTGGCAGCGCGCACTTCCGCCGGGAGTTCGTAGGCGTCAACCCGCCACTCGGCGTCTATATCCACATCACCGGCAGCGACATCGTCCGCGACGGCGACGGCCATTATGTCGTCCTTGAGGATAACCTGCGATGCCCCAGCGGCGTATCGTACATGCTGCAGAGCCGGCAGGCGATGAAGCGCGCGTTCCCGGGCCTGTTCGAGAGCTATCCGGTGCGTCCGGTTGAGAACTACCCTCAGGAATTGCTCAAGGTTCTGCAGCAGATCAGCCCCTCCAAAAACAATACCGAGCCTAACGTGGCGCTGCTTACTCCGGGTGTCTTCAACTCGGCCTACTTCGAGCACAGTTTCCTGGCGCGGCAGATGGGCGTGGACTTGACTGAGGGGCGCGACCTGGTTGTCAACGACAACCGTGTCTACACGAGGACGACGAAGGGTCTGAAGCGAATCGATGTCATTTACCGCCGCGTGGACGACGACTTCCTGGACCCGCTG
>Ga0105238_10004010_pt1 | contig 14609 bp, 15 predicted proteins | sample KBSC34metaG_FD_81526 | JGI IMG/M metagenome (GOLD analysis project Ga0105238, IMG submission 81526) | Corn rhizosphere microbial communities from Kellogg Biological Station, Michigan, USA - KBS C3-4 metaG | ecosystem: Host-associated > Plants > Roots > Rhizosphere > Soil | place: Michigan, USA... | reverse complement strand
TCACGGTGACACCGGCCTCACGGGCCAGCGAAGCAGTCATGCGGGCCGGATGGTCAAGCTTGCCGTCGCGTATATAAACAGCCTTGACTTCCCGGCTGGAAGCGTCTATTGTAGCTCTAACAGCCAGGTGCCCTTCAATGACGGCATCGGCCTGCCCGGCAGAATTCGAAGCGGCGGATAGGTCGTCGTCTCCGGGAGCATCGGTCAAAATATTTTCCATAGTTGGTAGGAGTGTACCGCAGTGGCTAAGCCGCCGAGATCCCCCAAGCTGCATCGGTCCTCGGCCCGCATGCGCTGGGCTATTGCCATTCTTCTTATCGCGGCCGTCATATTGGGTGTCAGCGCCTTTCGCAATGGCCTGGTAGGTGGCGTGAAACCCGAGCGCGGCGTTGGGATATCCGTGACTGGCCGGCCGAATATCTACCGGCTGCGCCTGGATCATTTACCTCCTCCATTTGCGACTCACTCCGCAGCGAATCCGCCGATAGTCGGTTCCCGGCCCGCAGATGTTCACCTGCGCGTTCCCAAGGGCTTTTCCGTGGCAGCATGGGCGATAGGGCTGGACGGTCCGCGCACAATGTCCCTGGCGCCAAACGGCGATGTCTTTGTAGCGGAGAGCGGGCCGGGCAAAATCACAGTGCTGCGTTCAGGATCAAATGGGGCAGTGAGTAAATCGGTATTTGCTCAGGGACTGAACCGGCCCTTCGGAATGGCGTTTTACCCCATGGGCTCCGATCCGAAGTGGGTGTACATCGCAAATACGAACTCGGTCATTCGATATCCGTACAAGCCGGGGGATCTGAGCGCATCAGGCAGAGCGGAGAAGGTCGTGCCGGACTTGCCTGCCGGCGGATACAACAACCACTGGACGCGCCGGCTTCTGTTCAGTCCTGATGGGAAAAAACTCTATATCAGTGTCGGATCTGCCGGTAATGTTGACGAGGAAGAACCTCATCGCGCAGCAATACTCGAATGCAATCCCGACGGCGCCGATTTGCGCGTTTACGCATCGGGATTGCGAAACCCCGTAGGATTGGCCTGGGGGCCTGTAGATCATCGCCTGTGGACTGCCGTAAACGAGCGAGACGGACTCGGAGACGATCTCGTTCCCGATTTTGCCACCTCTGTGCAGCCAGGTGGCTTTTACGGATGGCCATATTACTATATGGGCCGTAACCACGATCCGCGTATGCCGGAACGCCCTGATCTGGCGGCGAAGACCTTGGTTCCTGATGTTCCCTTCGAGGCTCACAGCGCTGCCGTATCGATTGCATTCTACAGAGGCAAGCAGTTTCCGCACAGCTACTACAATGACGCCTTCGTGGGCATGCACGGCTCGTGGAACCGCGCGCATAGAACGGGATACAAAGTCGTTCGCCTGCTCATGCGCACCGACGGAACGGCGACCGGCGAGTACGAGGACTTCGTGTGGGGATGGGCTGTGCCGGGCAGGGGAGTGTGGGGACGCCCTGTGGATGTGCTGGTGGCCCCAGACGGCGCGCTTCTTGTCAGCGATGACGGTTCCGGAACGATATGGCGCGTATCGTATGCGCGGGAACGCGGCCGCTGAGCCTCCAGGACTTTCCCGGCTTCATCCGCCGCAAGTAATTGGGCGGCATAAATTTCGAGAATTAGTGCGCTAATTGAAGCAGTTTCTCAACCTCACGATAACATTTTTCGAAAGAGGGAGCCCGTTTTGCTGCTGTCAGATCAAATACGGATGCCAATGCTGGTTGGTCCAGTGTCTCGCGATAACATCGATTTAACGGCATTCGGCGGTCAAGCCATCCCTTTGCCGCCTGTATCGATTCGGGATCGGGTGGGGAGACTATATCCATTGACAATCCTCGTTTGCCGGCTATAGATTCTGCTGCGGCTAGAAACCATGCCTCAAACTCAGCTTTTGCAATCACGACTGCCACTGGAACATCTCCAGCCACCACTGAAGCGCGTTGTTTGAGTGCTGGTCCTAATTTTGCGCGACAATCATCAGCAGCTTCTAGCAGAAGAAAAATGCCTCCCGCCCCATTGATACCTAATTTTGCCAGCTGTATGGCTCGCCTTAGTTCTTCGTCACGCTTAATTTTGGTGCGTGGGAGCCGTATCGGCCGAGGAACGTGCAAAGCGATCTCAGGACGCAATTCAACTGCAAGTCGACGTAACAGAATTGGAACCGCTTCGACTTCTCCATCGCCTTCTACGATACTGCAAATGGTGAAATTCATTACAGTTCTACGACTTCAAGTAAGTTCTGTTGACCAAGTTCTTCGTCATCTGCAATAAGCTGGTTGAGGCGCAATAGCTCTCCAGCTGTATATAATTCGTTCTTAATTGCAGCCTTAGCTACGCGTCCGATCGGGCTAAGACGTGTTTCTCCATCTCGTGAGGAGACCCCAATAATGGATTCTGGCAGTATTTTGATGTCGTCCAGTAAGTCTGGACTGTGGCTGGTAACTATTATCTGTGTATTCAAACTGCCCTCTGCGAGGACGTCCCTCAGTATGCTTGCAGCTGCTGGGTGAAGGGCAATCTCGGGTTCCTCAATGCCGGCAAGCGGTGCAGGTTTCGCTTGAGGATCGTAATTTTGAAGCAGCGCTGCAATGATCCCTAAAGCCCTCAATGTGCCATCCGACATATTTGCTGCCAGAAAGCTCCAGGGAAATTTCGAACCTCGGACCTTTTGACGAAATTCCAATGTTTCCATTGGACCGATTTCGCGTGCCTCGATGCCTTCGATGCCCGGGACAACCTTTCCCAAGTACTCTTCAATCCTGTGCTTGGTCTCAGGAGAGTGTTTCTCTATTCGAGCGAAGACTCCGGCAAGGTTGCTGCCATCCCTCTTGAGTACTTCTCCAGCATCTGGTGACTGCAAGCTTCGTATTCTATCCGGATTGAGGCTGTAAAATGCCATCCTTGAGAATGCATCATATACAGGTCGAAATTCAGGCAATCCAGATGCATTTACTAAATAGAGACGGTCTGGAGTTGCTGCCGGAGCTACTGGCATGGTTGTTTCAACGACAATGCCGTTCTCAACACGATATTTAGAATCGTTGCCAAAGACGTCCATTGAATGCAGAATGCATTCTTCGTACTGTACACTGTATGCTCCATCCCTGCCCGCAGCAATTCTGAATCGGTAAATCCCCGATTGACCACTTTGCAGAGTGAAACCAAAGCGCATTTCAAAGTGCGTAGGATGTCCCCCCGAGCGCCGTCGAACCTCCTTAATACCCCCTCTATCTCTAATCGCGTGATCCAAGGATGTCTGTAGGGCATCGGCCGTAAATCTAAAGGCGTCGAGAAAATTACTCTTGCCTGCGCCATTGGGGCCGACTAGATATGTGAGAGAACCCAGAGAAATATTGCACCGAGAGATGCTCTTGTAGTTGAATAGCTCTACATTCGTGATAAATACTGAATTTGACATGTCTTCTACCAACTTGTAAGCAAGGTTGCCTGCTCCGGTAAATATGGGGTCTAGTTTAGACAATTGTACCTTGCAGGTCTTATTTACTCTCGGTTGAATGAAGTCGTTAACTCTAGTGCAGAGTTCCAGTCTGGGAATCCCATAAATTAGGGTGTATTTAGACGAGCGTTGACATGCCGGAAGGGCGTATGCTAGACTAACTGCCATGACCCTCGATATTGATCAACAGCTCGAGCGGATTGCCCGGGGCACATCGGAGATCGTCCCGCTGGCAGAGCTGAAGACCAAACTTCAGCGCTCTATCCGTGACGGGAAGCCTCTCCAGATAAAACTTGGCCTCGATCCTACCGCGCCCAACATTCACCTTGGTCACGCCATCGTTCTTCGGAAACTACGTTTGTTCCAGGACCTTGGCCACCAGGTAACAGTCATCATCGGCGACTTTACGGCTATGATCGGCGACCCTACGGGCCGCTCGGAAGCCCGCAAGCAGCTGACGCCTGAAGAAGTGGCTGTTAATGCGAAAACATACGCCGACCAGTATTGCAAAATTCTGGACGCCGACCGTACTCGTGTTGTATTCAACAGCGACTGGCTTGGCAAGCTCAATCTTAACGACATCGTCAATCTGCTGGCCAAGACCACCGTTGCCCGCATTCTTGAGCGCGATGACTTCGAGAACCGCTTTAAGGGCGGCATTCCGATCCATACGCATGAATTGCTCTATCCGATCTGCCAGGCATACGATTCAGTTGTGCTGAAAAGCGACGTGGAGCTTGGCGGCACCGAACAGCGCTTCAATATCATGATGGGGCGCGACCTCCAGCGAGAATCGGGAATCGAGCCGCAGGTCGCCCTGTTCATGCCGCTGCTGGTCGGTCTGGACGGCGTCGACAAGATGTCCAAGTCCAAGGGCAATGATATCGGCATCGACGAGAAGCCCTCGGATATGTTTGGCAAGGTCTTGAGTATCAGTGACGAGATGATGCCAACGTTTTACGAACTCTGTACCGAGGTGCCGCTTGAGGAAGTCGCTATCCTGACCGATGGCGAAAAGACACATCCCATGCAGGCCAAGCGGCGTCTGGCGCGAGAGATCGTTACCATTTACCATGGCGCAGAAGCCGCCCAGGAAGCTGAGGACGAATTCAATCGTGTTCACACTTCTCGTAGTGGACATCTCGAAGTGCCGGCGGATACGCCTGACTTTGTGATTGCCGCCGATCTGGTGACGGAGGACGGTTCTGTTCGCGTCCTGTCCATCGTATCGGCGGTTGGCTTTGCCAAGACGAACTCGGAAGCGAAGCGACTAATACAGGAAGGCGGCGTGTCGATCGACGGAAACAAGGCCGGCGGGGTAGGCGACACGATTGTCGTTACTCCTGGTATGATCCTCAAAGTAGGAAAGAATCGGTTTGCACGTCTTTTTCCGCCGCAGTGATAGCAGGTCGGACTATGAGCCAAAACATAACAACGGGTGACGGCGAACGCTCCGGCACGGAGATCGCGCCGCCAATCCCGGAAAACATTACAGGCGGCATTGCGCTCGATAACGCAGCCGACGGCGCGACAGAGCCGCATGAGCCGGCCGATCCGGTGTTGTTCGAGTTGGAGATGAACCCGCATATCGACGCGCTTTACCGAAACGCTCTGCGTCTCACCGGAAACGCGAATGACGCGGAGGATCTTCTCCAGGACACATATCTACGCGCATATCGTTTCTTTCATCAGTATCATCCGGGAACCAACGCCAAGGCATGGCTGTTCCGGATAATGAATACAGTTTTCCTGAACGAGTACCGCCGTAAGGCCCGTCAGGGAGAACAGATTTCGTATGAAGGTCTTGAAGACTTTTATCTTTATAACCGCCTGAGCGAGGACAGCGGAGCTCTGGATCACCCTGAGCTTGAGAACCCTCAGAAGGCGGTAATGGAGAAGCTCGATCGGGAGATGATCGAGCGAGCCATCCAGGCTTTGCCGCGCGAGTTCCGTGACACGGTGGCACTGGCGACACTGGAAGAAATGTCATATCAGGAAATCGCTGACTCGCTCGACATTCCGGTAGGAACTGTCAGGTCGCGTCTATCGCGCGGACGCAAGCTGTTGCAGAAAGCGCTCTGGTCTTATCTCAATGGAGAAGAAACACGTGGATGATGACATGTTGCGCAAGGCTGAGCAGATGGGCGTAGACTTCTACGACTGCGAAGAAGCCATGAAGCGGCTGAATGAGTATCTTGACCATCAGCTGACTGAGGAAGAGCGCACTGTAGTAGTTAAGCACCTTGAGATTTGCAAGCCGTGCCTGAGCCGTTTTTCTTTTGAAGAGACGCTGCTGGTTTCGATCCGCACGAAGCTCTGCAAAATCAGCGCTCCGCAGCAGTTAAAGGATCGCCTGAAGGGGATCTTGAAGGCGCAATGCCGGGAAGAAACCGCTCCTAGCCAGGAACGGCGGGGTTGAACTGACAGAAGTTGCCTGTGCGGGCAGCCGGGCAACTTCTTAGATGTTAGCGAAGGCTTTTTGGTTGGGCGATTTTGAAGTAGAAAAGGGCTCGGGAGATTTGTCTCCCGAGCCCTTCTCTGCTATAAGTTAGCTGTCTGCAAACGGATCATCCAGGTCGTCCTCGTGTCCGTACCCACCGTCATTTGGGGGAGGAGAAGAGGGGCGTTTGGCCTGGAAGGCCGGGGCTGCGCTGCGCGCGGGCTGTGCTTCCGCGAAATCATCGCCGCCATAACGTCCGGCGGGCTGGTCTCCATAACGGGGAGCAGGTCCGCCTTCACCGTTCTCTTTCGGCCGGTCCAGCGATTTAAGCTGATCCACGACGACTTCGGTATCCCGGCGCCGCTGGCCTTCCTGAGTGACATACTCGCGAACCTGCAGCCGGCCTTCGATAGCCACGAGGCGGCCTTTGCGCAGGTAGTTCGCAGCATATTCAGCTGACTGCCGCCAGGCGACAATCGAGATGAAATCAGCCTGCTTCTCTTGTCCGTTCTGTCGCGCTTCCGACGACATCGGTCTGTTAACCGCAAGGCGAAATTGGGTAACTGCGATGCCGCTGGGGGTGTACTTGAGTTCCGGGTCGCTGGCGAGCCGGCCGATAAGTATTACGCGATTCAGGTCCATCTCTCTAAGCTCCTTTGTCTAATCACATTAAACCAGGTCAGTATCTACTGTCTGAAGCTTGGCCGATTTGCATATAAGCAATTAGGCTTCGGCGGTGACTGCGGTTCCCTCGGGGGCAGCTTCTGCGTCGGCAGGAGCCTGGGTCTCCGCTTCCGGCGCTGTTTCAGCTTCCGCTGTCACTACGGGCGCCTCGGTCTGCGCGACAGGGGCTTCTGTCACAACCGGGGCAGGGGCGGCTGCAGGAGCAGCTGCCGCAACTGGAGCGGGCGCGGCGGCTGCTGCCGCATCGTCACGCTTCACAATCATGTATCGGATCTGGTCTTCGCTGATCTGGAACTGGCGGCGCAGTTCCGTCTCGGTGCGAGCTTCGCCGCTGAATTCCATGATGATATACAGGCCTTCGGTATAACCCGCGACCTCGTATGCCAGCTTCCGGCGCTCCCAGCGGTCGCTCTTCTCGACCGTGCCGCCGGTGTTCAAAACAACCTGGCGGTACTTGTTAATTGTCGTGTCCACCTGTTCGTCGGTGGCATCGGGACGGAGGATGTAAACAGCCTCGTATTGTCGTGTAATGGCGATGGATGGCAAGTAATCTGCTTCCTCTCTGTGGACGTTAATTTCGGCCCGACCCCTTCGCCTGGGGATGTGGGCAGAGAGACACCGCCCCACAGTGGGCGGCGTTTATTCCCGCTATTATAGCACGGCAGAGCTCAATAATCAACTCACAGAGGCCGTTGCAGCGCTCAAATCGAGAAATTGGCCGGTGGTAAAACATGCCATAAGAGGCTTGTTTTACCACCGGACCTCATCTAATCCAGCTCGTAAACACTGCCGAACTTATTGCGCAGATAGGCAAGATACGGCTGAGCGTCAATACCGCGGCCAGTTGCCTGCTGCAGCAGCTCCTTGGGCGGATACTTGCGGCCATACCCGTGAATGTTGGTCCGAAGCCACTGCAGTAGCGGCCCAAATTCGCCGGCGCGAATTTGATCCGGTATATTGCCGCCGAGATCTTCATTGGCCTTCTCGTAAAGCTGAACGGATACCACATTCCCAATGGTGTACGTTGGGAAGTAACCGATCATGCCTCCCGACCAGTGGACATCCTGCAGAATACCGGCGGAGTTCGTGGGCGGCGTAAGGCCAAGGTATTCCTGCATCTTGGCATTCCATGCTTCGGGGGCGTCTTTTACGCTCAGGCGGCCTTCCAGCAGCTCGATTTCGATCTCAAACCGGAGCAGTATGTGAAGGTTATACGTAACCTCATCGGCCTCTACCCTGATAAGGGTCGGTTCGACTTTATTGATTGCGCGATAGAAATCCGGCAAGGCAACATCGTCGAGCACGCCGGGGAAGGCGCTCAGCAAATCCGGGTAGAATCGCTCCCAGAACGGCATGCTTCGCCCGACGAGATTTTCCCAGAGACGCGACTGGCTCTCATGGATGCCGAGGGAAGTTCCTCCGAACAGAATGTTGCCGTCGAACTCGGCCTTTACCCCCTGTTCATAGAGCGCATGTCCCGTTTCATGCATCGTTCCGAAGAGGGCGGGGGACAGGAAGTTTCGCTCAAAGCGGGTCGTAATGCGGACGTCGCCGTGAGATATCGTCGTACAGAATGGGTGCACCGCGCGATCCTGGCGGCCGCGCGTAAAATCGAACCCGAATTTGCGGATTACGCCCTCGCCAAATGCGAGCTGTGCGCTTTCGTCGAAATCCCGGTGAAGGGGAGAGGCGTCTACGGCTTTACCCCGTTCGGTAATTGCACGCACGAGCGACACCAATTCAGGCTTAAGGGTCTCGAATACTTTACGAACACTGTCGGCCGTAGCTCCTTGCTCGTACTGATCCACGAGGGCATCGTATCGTTCACCGCCATATCCAAGGTAATCGGCAAGTCTTCGAGCTAGATCGACGTTCTTTTCCAGCCATGGAGCGAAGTGCGCGAAATCATTGTTGGCGCGGGCTTTGACCCATTCTTCGTGAGCCAGTGCGGAGGTGGAAGCGATTTCGGATACGAGTTCCGTCGGGACCTTGGTTGCAAGTTCGAAATCTCGCCGGGCGACACGCAAGTACGCGGCATCGTCGCTATGAGGCGATAGATCCACCGATTCCCGTTCCGCGGTAGTGAGAAGACGCTCCGTCTCCGGCGCTGTAAGCCATTCGTGCTTCAGCCGGCTGAGCAGGGCCATTTGCTCAGCGCGGCCACTGGCGCCTCCGGTGGGCATATAACATTGCTGATCCCATCCGATTAAGGAATCGACTGAACCGAGTACCACGTTATCGTGAAGGCGGGATTTTAAGTCATTTAGCGACGTCAAGGCGATCTGTCCTTTCTTGATCTGCGCTGTCGAATATACTCCTACGACGGCCATATGGCGTCCTCCTGCACAAATCGCATGAAATTGTGGGATATGACAATATGGTTGTTGATTGCGTTCCGTGCTAAAATGACTTGTTGATGGTCACTGAGAGCGGAGTGAGGTACTGACGGTGCTGAAATGGTCGAGGGTGCGACTCTATCTGTCGATCCTAACTTGTGAGGGACTGTTCGCGACGATGCGTGAACGGATTCAGGTCGCCCGTGAAGGGCGGGACGCCGGTGACGAGGCGCGGCAGCGTTTGCCGTTCCCTGAGTCAGCTCCGCGCGATCCCGATTTTTACGACTACTGCGGCGCGGTGCACGTCCACTCGACGTACAGCGACGGCGCGGGCACGGTAAAGCAGGTGGCGGAAGCCGCCAACGAAGCAGGACTCGACTTCGTCATCCTAAACGACCATGCCACGCTCCAGCCCAGGACCGATGGTCAGGACGGCTGGCACGGACGCACGCTCGTGATGGTCGGCACGGAAGTCGGCACCGATGCCGGACACCTGCTCGTGCTGGATGTCCCCGATAGTTTTTTGCCGTCATCCGGCAGCGCAACCAATGACCAGCAGCGCATCCTTGAGTCCGGCGGCATCGGGTTTATCGCCTTGCCCTGCGACTTAAAGGATCACTGGCGTGATTTCAGCGCGCGTCTTCCTGGGATCGGCCTTGAAGTTTTCAACCTCAGCGCAATTGCACGCACCAAGATCAATCTGCCGGCTCTCGCGATGATCTGGCGACGTTACAACGGCAAGAAGCCGGAGCGCGCTTTCCATCTCGTTTCAGCCAGACCGACAGCCGAATTGCGCTTGTGGGATTCCATGATGCAGCCGGCGCGTTTGGGAGAACCGTATGAGCCGGTGGTGGCGATCGGTTCCCTCGATGCCCATGCCGTTATGAAGTTCGCCGGGCGTTCATACCCGTTCCCGACATACCATGAGGTATTCCGCACGCTGCGGACGCATGTGCTTCTTGATCATGCCCTGAAGGGCGTAATGGGCACGAAGGCCGGAGCCGACCATTCGGGACCGGACCAGAAGAGCGTTCACTCCGCGATTCGCTCAGGCCATTGCTATATCGCTTACGACAATTACGGCGATTCCACAGGCTTTGTATTCAAAGCCGTAGCAGGTGATGACAAGCGCTTCCTGATGGGCGATTCCCTGGAGATCACTCCCGGCGAATCTCCGATTCGTCTGATTGCCACTGCTCCGCGTTCTCGTTCGTTTGTGCGACTCTACCGGGACGGTAAGCTCATTGCAACGGCTCGTGGAGGCCGGCTCGAACACACGGTTACTCAGCCTGGCGCTTACAGGGTTGAGGTTTTCGTTTACCGCAGGCGCATCGGAAGTCTGTGCCTGGGATCGAAGCCGTGGATCTTCAGTAATCCGATCTATTTGCAGCCCTGTAACTTAAACGCTTCCCTCGCTGGGGAAGCCAAGGACACATCACGGCGCTACCATACTTCGTGATGTCCGGATGGCCGATTTGTTGCGCCGAGTAAAGGATGAATCCTGCTCGGCGCAACCATGATCAGCGCGTAAAGATCGCACTATTTTCCTCCACTCCATCTTCGCAGGAGTTGTAAGATTAAATCTCCATTGCTGAAACAGGCCGAAACGGACCGCAAATCGCAATTTGCAGGCCTTTTGCTTCCCTGGTTTGCTGCTGCCCGGCGAGATCTGCCGTGGCGGCGGCGCGATCATGACCCCTATGCAGTCTGGATCTCTGAAATCATGCTTCAGCAGACGACTGTGGCCGCTGTCATTCCGTTCTATGAACGCTGGATGGAAACCTTTCCGACTGTTGAGGCGCTTGCGTCAGCCGATATAGAGGACGTTCTGCGCAATTGGGCGGGACTTGGCTACTATGCGCGCGCCAGAAATCTCCACAAGTCGGCAAATCAGATCGTTGCGGATTACGGCGGCCAGCTTCCCGCAGACATTGAGGAGCTTCGCAAGCTGCCCGGAATCGGCCGCTATACGGCAGGCGCAATCGCATCGATCGCATTCAATTCGCGTGAGCCTCTTGTCGATGCCAATGTAGCGCGAGTCCTCTCGCGAGTCTTCGGATTCACAGAAGATCTCAAGTCGTCCCGTTCCGCCGAGGACAGACTCTGGGCCCTTGCCGGCGATCTCGTTCCGGAAGGCGATGCGTCGAATTTTAACCAGGCCATGATGGAACTGGGCGCATTGGTATGTTCTGCGGCCGCGCCCCGGTGCGGGCACTGTCCCGTTCAGGAGATATGTTTCGCATATGCCACCGGCGATCCAACGGCTTACCCCGTCAATTCCACGGCAAAGCGCTGGCTGGAAATCGATGATGTCGCCGTTGCTGTTGCCGATGCATCCGGACGGCTGTTGGTAGTCCGCCGTCCACTGGACGCTCCGTTGTGGGGCGGGCTGTGGGAGCTTCCCAGGGTGACCCGTCAGGCGGATGAAAGCATTTTGGACGCTGCGGCGCGCGCCGCAGCGATCGTTGGAGTAGAGGCCCCGTCGTTTTCGCAGTTCGGAGCGGTGAAGCATGTTGTCGCCAATCGCAAGGTTACGCTGCAGGGATTCCGGGCCGATTCCGCCTCAATAAAGCAAAATTTGCCGTCGCCAGGACATCATCCTGCAGATGGTGTTTCCGTATCAGGAAACGCCATACGAGTTGGTAAGAAGAAACCCAAATACGAATCGACATTGCCGTCAGATGCCGTAACGAAGTGGATTGATGCGGGCCAACCCGGCGAACTGCCAATGGCAACGCCACAGGTGCGTCTTCTTGCCCTCTGGAACGAAGACCTGGGGCAGGGGCGGCTGGATCTATAGTTTTATGAACCTTGATATCGCCATTGCCATCATATTTCATCCGTCGGAAAACCTCATTTTGATCGCCAAGCGGTTTCCAAAGGCGCACCAGGGAGATCGTTGGGAATTTCCAGGCGGCAAGTGTGAAAGCGGCGAGTCGCCGGAAGCTGCCGCGATTCGCGAGTGCGTCGAAGAAGTCGGTCTTGCGGTGACGGCAATCGACCGCTGGCCTGAAATCGCTCACGACTATTCGGATCGGATAGTCCGGCTGTATCCTATCGTGTGCCGAGCGCTGACTCATAACGCTCGGGCGATAGAGTGTGCCGAAGTTGCTTGGGTGGAACCTTGCCATCTCACTCGTTACGAGTTCCCGGCGGCGAATGCTGAGCTGATTTCCCGACTCACGCGGGAGTCGCGATAGAGTCAACGAAACACACATTTCACGTTGCAGAAACGCTCTGATTCACGTTTACCAACCGCAAATGTGTCGATTGCGGGTAATTTGTCTACCATTAGGCATTCCTCGTATCGAATAGGTATCTAGGAAGCCATAGCGGATGTCATAATGGGAGACAATATGGCTAAGTCACCTTACAAGATCCCTGCAGGAGCCGGATATAAAGAAGCGGCAAACTATGCGCTTCGAGTTCAGGCTGCAGAATTACTACACAACCTCTCCGGAACTGTCGACGGGGACGTCGAGGCGTTGCATGATATGCGTGTCGCCTCCAGGCGTATGCGCGCAGCGATGTCCGTATTTGCCGAAGCTTACCCTGCAAAGAAATTCCGCCCGATAGAGAAGCAAGTCGCAGAAGTCACGGACGCCCTGGGCGCAGTGCGCGATGCCGACGTCCTTCTTGAATACCTGGATGAGGCGTTGAAGACGCTTCCTGAAGCAGCCAAGGTTGGGGTAAACGCCCTGGCAGAATCGCTGCGCTCTGACCGGGAGCGGGATCGGCTTGTGCTTATACGCGATCTGGAACGGCTGCAAAAGAGCAAGTTCCAGGCGTCGACGGAGGATCTGGTAGGCGGCCCGATCGAGGCGAAGGAGGAAGAAACGAATGGCTAAGGCATTACCGCTGTTTGCGGTTAACCCGGAAGGCTCTCTCGCCGAAAATGCGCCCCTGATGCTGCATTTACGCCTGGAAGAACTGTATCACTTCGCCCCGTATATTTCCGATCCCGCAAATGTGGAAGAATTACATAACATGCGGATCGCCGCTAAGCGTTTGCGTTATACTCTGGAGGTCTTCGCCTCCTGCTTCAGCAATGGCGGCTATAATGCGATTTACGGACCTGCAAAGGAAATTCAGGAGCGGATCGGTGAAATTCACGACTGTGATGTTCGCGTGCCGCTGATCCAGGATTTTCTTGAGCGGCACGCTTCGGGAAAACCGGAGATACGCCTTGGACTCGAAGAACTCGAAGCCACGGAAAGCTCACGCAGACAGAAACTGTACGAAGATTTTCTCGTGTTTTGGAAGGAGCTCAACGGCGCTGATTACCGTAAGCGATTCTTGAGCTTCCTTGCTTCGGCTGAATAGGAGGTACCAGCAGTGACCGACGCAAACATATCAAAGCGCAACGGCCTCTCCGGCACATTAACGGATGAGGCAACCCTCAATATCCCTGCGGCTGAGCAGTCGCAACCGGAAGATCATGCGGAATCAGGCACTCCGGTAAACGAACTTGAACAAATACCCAGGCTTGGTCCGGTTCGGCGTAAAGCTCTTGCAGATGCCGGCATAAGTACGATTGCACAGCTTCGAACTCTGCCGTTCGAAGATCTGGCGGCGATTAAGTATGTCGGAGCCGGCAACGCTCGTCTGATCTGGACATGGCTGGACAGCATTAAGGAACCTGAAGCCGATGTGGCCGTTCCCGATGTGGCTGCTTCTGTAGTGGCTGAAGACCAGCCTCCCGCGCCGCCTGAGCTTCTGATTGAGCCGGAGATTGTCATACCGCCTCTGCAGCTGACCGATGATCTGTTCAGCCCGGAGACAGCCATTGCCAACCAGACTGCCTATGATGATCTGGGGCAGATCGATGAAGCGATCGCCAGCCTGAAGGACGCAATTCCGAAGAAGGCGCGCAATCCACGCCTTAAGAAGCAGCTGCAAAAAGTTTCGGCGAGTATCTCCGAGGTTCCGGAAAACCTGGACCAACTATCGAATGCAGAACGCGCCGACGCAGCGAAAACCCTCGACCGCATTGCTAAAGTGCTCATGGCAGCAACGGAAGACGGCAAGTTGAGCGAGAAGAAACAGCAGGCGGTTGGGACCAAGCTTCGCAAGCTGCGGAAGCGTCTCGATAGCGTTATAGACGGGTAATCGGCAAGGATGAAGTTCGGCGTGTTCAGTGACGTGCACGGCAACTATACTGCCCTTGCACAGGTGTGGGATGAGCTCCGTGCGCTCGATTTAACCGGCCGGCAGATACTGAATGCGGGAGATTCGGTAGGATACGGCGCCGAGCCGGAACGGTGTGTGCGGTTTCTGCAGGAACATGGCAACATTATCTCGGTCCGCGGAAACTACGATCGAAATGTGGCAAGCTTTCCGAAAAAGCAGGAAGAATACCGAAAACGTTGGGGCAGATCGCGGCCCGAGAAGTATGAGGCGATAAAGCAGGACAGCGACGTCATCAGCGATTTGTCGCGGATGTGGCTTTCCGAGCTGCCGAAAGAAGTACGATTGACGCTGCAGGGCGTTCGTATAGTGGTCTGCCACTATTCGCCGGGCAGCAAGGAAAGCCTCGGATACTGGACGCCGCAATCCGCCTTTGCCGAGATCGCGGAAACAGCTGACGCCGACGTCGTTGTCTGCGGCCATACCCATACGCCATTTATAAAGACGGTGAATAATGTGCTGTTCCTGAATCCAGGGACAGTGGGCCGCATAT
>Ga0105238_10004008_pt1 | contig 14610 bp, 9 predicted proteins | sample KBSC34metaG_FD_81526 | JGI IMG/M metagenome (GOLD analysis project Ga0105238, IMG submission 81526) | Corn rhizosphere microbial communities from Kellogg Biological Station, Michigan, USA - KBS C3-4 metaG | ecosystem: Host-associated > Plants > Roots > Rhizosphere > Soil | place: Michigan, USA... | reverse complement strand
TATACAGCTTTCACCGGATCATGGATCCCCGGACGGCCAGCAGCGGGGCCTGGATCTTCAACGACAGGATAGACCCTTCGTTGCCTTTTACGGCAGTGGATGACAGCACTTTTCAATTGAAGCTGATCGCTCCCTTCAACCCCATATTAGGCATTCTCAGCATGGAATATTGTTCCGTGGTGCCGAAAGAAGTGGTGCAATTCTATGGCAAGGATTTCCGGAGCCATCCCTGTGGTACAGGGCCATTCAAATTCAAGTCATGGGAAGAGGGGGAGTCGCTGATATTATTAAAGAATGAGCGCTATTTCGAGAAGGACAGTACAGGCCGGCAACTGCCGTATTTAGATGCCGTGCAGGTGAGCTTTTATGAGGAGAAGGCGACCGAGTTCCTTCTCTTCCGTCAGGGGCTGCTGGACTTTATGAACGAGATCGATCCCACGTTCAAAGATGAAGTGCTGAGCAAAAAGGGGCAATTGAAGCCGCAGTGGCAGGGAAAGATCATCCTTTCCACCCATCCTTATCTCAACACGGAATACCTGGGTATCCTCATCGACACGACCAATCCGCTGGTGAAGAGCTCTCCGTTGAGGTTTCGAGCCGTGCGGCAGGCGATCAACTATGGTTTTGACAGAAGGAAAATGATGTTATATCTCCGCAATTCTCTGGGAACGCCCGCGGAGAGCGGTTTTGTACCGGCCGGGATGCCTGGCTTCGACTCGTCGGTGGTGAAGGGATATCATTATGATCCTGCCCGGGCGCGACAGCTGCTGGCGGAGGCGGGCTATCCGGAGGGGAAGGGACTGCCGCCCATACATCTGCTGACCATATCGGACTATTCGGATTTTGCCAGCTGGATCGCACGTGAGCTGGAGGACGTCGGAATAAAGATACAGGTGGAGGTGGTGCAGAAAAGTTTGCTGCTGGAGCAGACGGCCCGTAGCCAGGCCTTGTTCTTCCGCGGCAGCTGGATCGCGGATTATCCCGACGCCGAAAATTATCTCAGCGTCTTTTATTCGAAGAACCCCGCGCCGCCCAACTATACGAGATTCAATGACCCGACGTTTGACCACCTGTATGAGCAGGCTTTGCTGGAAAATAACGACTCGGCCCGGTATGTACTGTACCGTAAGATGGATCAGCTGGTGATGGATGCCTCGCCTGTGGTGCCTTTATGGTATGACGAGGTCATACGGCTGGTAGACCCGCGAGTGAAGGGATTACGGCCTAATGCGCTTAATCTGCTGGAACTGCGGCGCGTGGATATTCAGTGACGGTAAAAATCATTTGCGCTGATACACCCTCACATAATCTACTTCAAATTTACTGGGGAACCTGCTGTTCGCGGGGTCGCCGCCGCTGTCGCCGCCGATGGCGAAGTTCAACAGCATATATTGCGGCTGTTTGAAGGGATTGAAGCCGGTGCCATCCTTGTTGACAAGAGATGTCATGGGGACCTGGTTCAGGAGAAGGTCGTCCACGTATAAGGCGATGCCGGTGGAATCCCAGTCCATTCGCCAGATGTGGAATTTTGATGCCCATGTAGTGTCTACGGGCTTCTTTTTAGTATACCAATATGCTTTATGAGGCGTGCTTGTGCCTACCGCGATGTTTGCCAGCAGGCTGTCCCTATAATATTCCATCATATCGATCTCTCCATTGGAAGGCCATGGTTTCGATACGCCGAGCGCCCACCACGCAGGCCAGCAGCCGGGACTGACGTCTATGCGGGCGCGCATTTCCCAACGGCCGTAGAGCCATTGCTGTTTGTCCCTGGTGACCATACAAGCCGAGGTATAGTCGATGGTCTTACGTTCCTTCCGCCAGTCGTTGCTGCCTTCGACATAGTTGGGATTGGGTTTCTGCTCGCGCCTGGCCTCGATGACCAGGATGCCGTCCTTACAGTAAGCATTTTCGGGCTGGTACCATTGCAGCTCATGATTGCGTACAAAGCCTTCTTCGAAACTCCAGCTGGCGGGATCGGGGGCGCCGTCCTTATTGAATTCGTCGGCCCATACGAGCTTGAAGTTGCCCTGGGACTGGGCCTGCGTCCGATGCACCAATGTTAAAAGGAGAATGACCAGGATACGATGCTTCATAAATATATATAAGGAGGTACCTTGAATAAAGGTACCTCCTGTTTGTATTACTGATAATTCGGATTTTGTGTCAGCCCGTTGGGGTTCTGGCTGATGATCGACAGCGGGATGGGCAGCAGGTAATTTTTGCTGGCATCGAAGGACCATTGCGGCGCGCCGGCGGGAACGGCATTGATCACCGTATAGGTATATCCGCCGCCGGCTTTCGGATCGAGCCGCATGCCGTGCATCACGTGGTTGAGGTTGACCTCGGCGATCTTCCAGCGTATGAGGTCGAAATACCTTTTGCCTTCAAAGGCCAGCTCCACTCTTCTTTCACGGCGGATGAGGTCGCGCATCTGGGCTTGTGTTGCGCCGGGATAAACATCCGTGAAGGTAGGAATGCCCGCCCTGGTCCTGACCTGGTCCAGCGCAGCGTATACGCTGGCATCGGGGCCAACGGCTTCGTTCTGAGCCTCCGCATAGTTCAGCAGGACCTCCGCATACCGGAAGTAATAGTAGGTCTCGCTGCTGGCGCCGCCCTGCCAGGGATTGACGGTGGTATCGATGGCTTTTTTCATGGCATAGCCGGTATTGGTATTGTCGGTGGCATCGGCCAGGTCGATGGCATTGTTCCCCCCTCCAACGGCGGATGAATATACGATGCCGTTGAATGTATTTCCGGTATACAATATGGATTGGGTGAAGCGGGGTTCACGGTTGGCATAAGGGTTCTGTGGATCATACCCGGATCCCGCCTCGTTGATCCCTTTGCCATTGGCCATAACGTAGTCGTCCACCAGCTCCTGCGTGGGAGTAGAACCGCCCCAGCTGAGCCATTGTGTTCCAACATAGCCGGGTCCCTGGTAGCCGGCGATATTGCTGCCTGCTTTCAATCCCAGGTATTCGCGGTAGAAAATGCCTTCGTTGTTGTTATTACCCGTACCGAGGAACAGTTCGTCGTATTTGGGGTAGAGGGTATAGCCGAGCTGCATTACCTGCTTGTTGGTAGCTGCTGCTGCCGCCCACCTGCTGACATCGTTGGTCTTATTGTTCAGGGGGCTTGCATAATAGAGCTCGACCCATCCTTTCAGTGTCAGGGCGGCTCCTTTCGTGACCCTGCCGGCGCCATTATTGCCGTTATTAGCAGGTAACAGGGCGGCTGCGTCTGTCAGCTCCGTCTCCAAAAATGAGAAGTTCTCATCGAAAGAAGCTCTTTTGTGATAGATCGAGTCTCCATCGGTGGCGCGGTTGTCGGGCTTGGTGATGATGGGGCCGCCGCCATATGCCATCCAGATGATGTGATAGAAATAGGCCCTTAAGACTTTTGCTTCGCCCAGCCGCTGGTTCTTGTAGCTGTCCGGCAGCTTGGAGGCCTCCAGGTTGCTGATAAAGACATTGCATTTGCGGATATAGTTATAGTTGTAATCCCATTTTAGCCAGGAAGTTGCTTTTTGCGTTCCTCCGCCCCAATCGTAGGAGAATGTCGTATTGGAATTGATATTGGCTTTTGTCCGCATCTGGTTACAGCTGTTGGACCAGTTGAAGCCCGTCAGGGAATTGTCGGACCAGTTATCGAATGCGTCGAATACGCTGTTGTACTCGTCCGGCAGGCTATTGTAGATGTCGTTCAGCACCAGGTCCGCGGCATTGGCGGTGGCGAACGCCGTGGATGCGTCTACGGATCCCTGGTTGGCAACATTTAAAGAGCTGTCCTTTTTACACGCGGACAGGATCAGGGCGCCGGCAATCGCCAGTTTAGCCAGGACCTTTGGTTTCATGTTATATGAAGTTTTCATCGTTTGTTTCCTTTTTGATGTTAGAATTGAATTTTAGCCCCGATGGTAACAACCTTTTGAGTCGGGAAATACCAGCCTCTGTTGTTGCTGACTTCGGGATCGAAATTCTTGATCGGAGTCCAGGTCAGAAGGTTTTGTCCTGAGACATAGATGTTGACATAGCTCATGCCAGCCTTGCTGGTGAGCGTGCGGGGGAGCGTATATCCCAGCACGCCTGTTCTCAAACGCAGGTAAGAAACACTTTTTTGCCAGAAGGATGATGTCTGGGTATTGTTGGCAGTCGGGGCAGTCGTCATCCTGGGATAAGCTGCGTGCTGATTGGTTTCGGTCCAGTAGTCGAGCACGGTGACGGGAGCGTTCTTGTTGTTGTCGAATGCCCATGCCGCCGAATTGGCTATCTGGAGGGAGCGTTCGGCAGCGCCCTGGAACAGCAGTGACAGCTCGAAACCTTTGTAGGTTACACTGGGAGCGAAGCCATAGATGATCTGGGGGCTTGTGGGCGGGCCGAGGGGAACCATATCATAAGAGTTGATGGTGCCATCGGGTTTTCCATTCGGTCCGCTGACGTCAGCATAACGGATATCGCCGGGCGCCAGGGGAGACCAGGTCTGGGTGGCGATGCCTGACTTCAGCACGCCGGGGCTTTGGAAATCATTGTCGGTGAAGTAACCGAGCGCCTGGTAACCAAACTGCGTATTCAAGGGTCGGCCTGTCCTTCTCAGGTTCCAGTAGTCGTAGGTAGCCTTGTTCTCGAAGATCTGTACCTGCTTATTCTTGGCATAGCTGAAGGTACCGGTCAGGGTGACCCGGAGATCTTTCGATACGGAGTAGTTGCCGTTGACGGCGAGCTCGATACCGTTGTTGGTCATGATACCGGCATTTTGCTGAGCGAGGCCGATGCCGTATTCAGCAGGAACGGTGATGTTTGGGTATAGGAGCATGTTGCCGCGACGTTCGTGAAAATAGTCGGCTTCGATGCTTATCATGTTGTTCAGGATCCTGGCTTCGAGTCCTACATCCGTCTTTGTCGCTTTTTCCCAGGTAATTAAGGGGTTGGGCTCTGTGTTTTCGTAAAGGCCCTGTGTCTGTGCTCCGCCCAGGATAGCAGAGTTGCCGTATAGGGTAAAGCCCGACTGATACTGGAATGGGCCGCCGGCGAGGTTTCCTGACTGGCCCCATGAACCTCTGAGCTTAAGCTCATTGATCCATTTTATATTCGACATGAAGCTTTCTTGTGAGATCCTCCAACCCACAGCAAATGCGGGGAAGAAGCCAAAGCGGTGACCGGGAGCGAAATAATAGTGCCCGTCATACCGGCCCGTGGCTTCCAGCAAATATTTGTTGTCGAAGCCATAAGTGACCCTGTATACCACAGACCTTTGTTTCGAGCCAGTAGATACACCTGTATTGGAAAGGTCGGTTGAACCTGTGCCGCCGGCGAAGAGTTCGGGTATCGACAGATTATAATTGATCCTTCCTGCATTGAACATGAGGGACTTTGTAGTCCTGATCTCACCTACTACAAGACCGGTAATGGAGCTTCTGCCGAAATTGCCCGAGTAATTGATAAAGCCCTGGTAGTTAAATGCCTGGGTCTGGTGATACTCTTCATAGAAAGAGGGTGAGGTGGTCGGCGGGAATAAGGTGTACGATTTGTTGAGGGTGTCGTACGAATAATAGCTAAAAGGAGCATACCAGGAACGTGTCAGGCTGGCGATGCCGGCATTGGTGGTGTTGTAAGGATCCACCGGGTTGTAGTCATAAGCAACCACGGCTTTTACGCTCAGACCTTTTATAGGAAGCTTTTGGTCGATGGCGAACTGGGTCAGCATGGTATTGCCGGTGATGATCTGGTAGCTGGGATTATCGTAGAAGCTGGCGTAAATATAAGGATGGTCTCCGTTGCTGTAGATCTTCGGCGTGGAGACGCTGGTGGTGTTGATGAGGTTTTCGAAGAGGCTTTGGGTATTGTATCCGGCGCCGCTGAGGTTCCTTTGTTCTACGCGACCGTTGAGGCTAAGGGAGACAGTCGTGGATTTGGTCGCCTGGATATCCATGTTGCCGGAAAGGTTGTAGCGTCTGTATTTTATACCCGGGAACATGCCTTCTTGCGAGAAGAAGCCTAGTCCCGCATTGTATCTTACTGCTTCCGTACCGCCGTTGATGGAGAGGTTCTGACCCGTCTGGATATAATTTTTTTGTCTCATATCAGCGATAGGGTCAAAGTTGGGATGACCGTCCGGGTCGGAATGGTCCTTGTATTTCTGGATATCCGCATCGGAAAAGGGCATTGTCGTGGCGCCGGCATTGGCAGCCCCTACATTCTTCAGCGTGGCGAACTGGTAGGAATTGATGAAATGCGTAACGACGGTGGGATTTTGAAACCCTACATATCCGTCATAGGTCAGGACGGGTTTGCCGAGTCTCCCTCTTTTGGTGGTGACGAGAATAACGCCATTAGCGCCGGCCATGCCATAAGGAGCGACGGCTGCGGCATCCTTTAAGATGGAAATGCTTTCCACGTCGTCGGGGTTCAGCTGGCTGTAGTTTCTTTGGACGCCGTCCACGATGAAGAGGGGAGTGGCGTTGCCGGAGGTCCCAATGCCGCGGATCATGATGGTGGCGGCGTCATTACCGGCCTGACCGCTGGGTTGCGAGAACAAGACGCCGGCTGCCCGGCCGCCCAGCGCGCTCGAGATATCGCTCACGGGCTGACGTTGGATATCGGATCCCTTGATGGCCGATACGGCTGCTGTAAGGGATGTCTTTCTCTGGGTGCCATAACCCACGACGACCACTTCGTTCAGGTTTTGGGCCGAGGCTACCAGCTGGATATTGAACTGATGCTGGCTCCCGACCTTGACTTCCTGGGGAGCATAACCGATGAGACTGAAGACAAGCGTCGAATTGGCGGGGGCGCTGATGCTGAAATTGCCCTGCTGGTCGGTTTGGGTACCCGATTTGGTGCCTTTTACCGTAACGGTGACGCCGCTCAGGGCCGTATCCCCTACGGATACTTTACCTGTTATAAGCTCCTGTGAAAAGGAGGGATAGGCAAAGCCCGCCATTAAAAGGAGAAGCAAACAGCAGTGTTTTAAGATAAAGCACTGTTTGATAAAAACATCTGGATTGTGTTTTTTTCTCATAGCAAACAATTAAATTGGTTAATGTGATCTACCGCAAATATTGGAGGGATAAAATGACCAGAAGAGGGGTAAATCGTAAATAATAGGGGACAAAATCGTAATTTTGGCCGGTATTGACGGGACGTTGGCGTAACATATTACTGGTAATTTTATTTTCATCCTGCTGGAGATTATTGCCGGCCCAGTCGTTTTCTTCCATCAGCTGTCTGGCGATCGATCAGGGGTTGTCCAATAATTCTGTCAACAGCATCTTTAAGGATCATAGCGGGCTGATGTGGTTCGGGACGTATGATGGTTTGAACAGATATGATGGCTATGATTTTAAAATATTCCGACACAACCCCGGGGATCCGGGCTCGATCGTCAATAGCTGGGTCGGCGCCATCGGCGAGGACAGTCTGTACAGGTTATGGGTCGGGACAGCGAATGGGATCAGCATCTATGATCCGGTGCACGGAAATTTTAACCCGGTGCCGTTCGAGCCGGCGGAAGGGGGAAAGCCCTTATTTGTCGACGGGAATACCAGCGACATCGTAACCAGCCCGGCAGGGGATGTTTTTATTGGTACGGCAACCCATGGCCTGCTTATCTGTCCAAAGGGGCGTTCCGTTGCCAGACAAATAAAGGTACCCGGGTGTGATGGGCCTATCGAGTGTTTCGCATCCGCCATCAGCATTTCAGCAGGTAATATATTTGTATCCATCCGGGATAAAGGAATATTTAGATATATAGGTGGTGAGCTGGTCCTGGTGAGTTCTCTGCCTAAGAACAATCTTTGTCTGCAGGGAGATGATAAAAAACGCTTATGGATTGGCGCCGATGACGGGTTGTATGTATACGATGCCCGGGATGGCAGTACGAGGCAGGTCTTTCGAAGCAATAACAGGGTCGTCCATCTTAGGCTCCAAAATAATAATTTATGGATTGCCTCCGATGGGGACGGCGTTCTTATTAAGAATGTAGATTCCGGGGAGGTGAGAACGCTTTTTAACGCGAAGGATAAACCCCAGATAACGAGCTCGGGTGTTTACAGCATTTACCACGACAATCAACAGCGGACCTGGATCGGTACCATCCGTGGAGGCATCAATATCATCGACAGCCGGAAAAGCAGGTTCCTCTCCCTGATGCATGACCCGCTGAACAGCAACAGCCTTGTCAACGATTGTGTGTTCTCGTGTATCGAGGACAGAGCGGGGAATCTCTGGATCGGCACGGATGGGGGTGGGGTATCGTATTACAACCGGCACACGGGCCAGTTTTCCAATTACAAGTGCCAGCCCCGGAAGGGAGCATTAAGCAATGACTTTGTTACGGCGCTGCTGAACGACGATGAGGATAATGTATGGCTGGGAACCTGGACGGGAGGGATCAACCGATGGAATAAAAGAACGGGCGGCTTTGATCATTATACCTGTTTGAACGCCCGGACGGGCAAGGAGGATAAGAATATATTCACGCTGTACCAGGACAGGGAGAAAGACATATGGGCAGGCACCTGTGTGGACGGGGCGCTGTACAAGTTCAATAAGACTGCCGGCAGGTTTGAGGCATTCGATACGACCCTGCGCAATATGATAACCTTATATGAAGATGCGGAGGGGCAGCTATGGGGAGGTGACTATACTTCGCTGGTCAGGATCGACCGTCAGCATAAAAAGCATGTCCGTTATCCCATTGGTTTCTCGGTGCGCAGCATTTATGAAGACGCCCGGCATAATTTCTGGGTCGGTACACAAGGGAATGGGCTGTTACTCTTCAATAGAACCACGGGTGAATACAGTTCCTACACGGAAGACAACGGGCTTGCGAACAATGTGGTATTACAGATCGTCCCCGATGACAAGGGTAACCTGTGGCTGGCCACTTTCAAGGGCATCTCCGTTTTTGCCACCGGCACGGGGACATTTAACAATATCGCCCAGTCCGATGGGCTGCTGAGCAATCAGCTTAGCTTTCATGCGGCATTGAGACTGCGTTCGGGCGAGATGGTATTTGGCGGTATCAAGGGTATGAATATCTTTTCCCCTGACAGGATCCAGCCATTGCATGAGGAACACTCCGTCCTGCTGTCCAATATTTCCATTAACAATACGCCTTCGGAAAGAAACAGCCCATTGATCATGTCGGCCGGTCATGACGGTGTCAGCTCCATGCGCCTGCCTTATGATAAGGCCGTGTTGTCCCTGACTTTTGTCAGTCCCGAATATTCCACTCCCGATAAGATCTGCTATGCCTATTATTTGGAAGGCTGGGATAAGGACTGGAACTATCCCGGAGGCAACAGGACGGCAACCTATACCAGGCTGGAGGAAGGCAGCTACGTATTTAAAGTAAAGGTTGCCGATGGTTACAAGAATTGGAGCGAAGCGACAACCCTGCTGAAAGTAACGGTATTGCCTCCCTGGTTTCGGACCTGGTGGGCATATTTACTGTATGTCATCGGGGCGGCCGGCCTCATATATATCGTCTTTCATTACAGGGCCCGGCAGATCAAGCTGCAGTATGAGGTCGCTTTTGCACAAAGCAAGATCGAAAGGGAAAAGGAGCTGAATGAGAGAAAGCTATCGTTCTTTACGGATGTGGCCCATGAGTTCCGGAGCCCGCTGACACTGATCGTGGGCCCTACCAAGGAGCTGATCGCGCGCTTCGAGCACAAGCCTGAATCGAAGGACCTCAATACTGTATATCGGAATGCGAAGCGGCTCCTGAGCCTTGTGAATCAGCTGCTGTTGTTCCGAAAGGCGGATGTGGAGGAAGATTCGCTGATCGTGCAGAAGATCAATCTTTTTGAGCTTTGTAACGAAGTATACTCTTGTTTCTGGCAACAGGCGCGGGTAAAAAATATCCAGTACGACCTGGTCTGTCATAACAAGGGACTGGAGATCTATGGGGATTATGAAAAGCTGGAGATCGTGCTGTTCAATATTATCTCCAATGCGTTGAAATTTACTCCGGATGGGGGAACGGTGTCGGTAACGGTGCGGGAGAACAGATCCGAGGCGGAGGTCGTTATCGGGGACAGCGGATGTGGGATCGACCAGGGACAGGATGTGTTCAGGAAATTTTACCGGGCCAACAGCAGGCAGGCCAGGAGCGGGTTTGGCATCGGTCTGTATCTTGCCCGAAAGTTCACGCTGGCGCACCAGGGGTTTCTCCGATATGAAAGCGTTCAGGGACAGGGGACGGTATTCACCCTGTCGCTTCAAAAAGGTTTTTCGCACTTAAAAGGGGCCTTATCGGAAGAAACCATTACGGGGCGGCCGGAATTGATCGATGAGCTGTCGGAAGATTTTACCGGTCCGGGAGAGGAAGAGATCGAGATCCCCGACGAGAAAGCCACCGTTCCCGAAGATTTTCTGTACGGACGGAGGACGATCCTGGTGGTGGATGATGACCCGGAGGTAAGGCAGTATCTGAAACAGATGCTATCGGCAAAATATTTCGTGACCGAGGCGGAAGATGGGGAAACCGCCATGGAAATGATCTTTCAGAAAGCGCCCGACCTGATCATCAGCGATGTCGTGATGAAGGAGCTGAATGGCATTGAATTGTGCCGCAGGGTGAAGGAAGATCAGGGGTTGACGCATACTCCCGTGATCCTGCTGACCTCTTCTTCCTCGGATGAGGTAAAGCTCAATGGGATCAAGTGCGGCGCGGACGACTATATATTAAAGCCCTTCGACAAATCATTTTTGCTGGCGCGGATAGACAATATATTCAGGAGCCGGAATGCGCTGCAGCAGTATTTTCTGGAAACGATCACCCTGCAAAAGATAACGCCGAAGGTGTCCGCGGAATACAGGGACTTTCTGCAGCGCTGTATCGAGATCGTGGAGGAATACATCGACAAAGACGATTTTTCGATCAAGGTCCTTGCGAGGGAGATTGGTATGAGTCATTCCGGATTGTATAAAAAGATCAAGCTGATCTCGGGTCTTTCGGCAGCCAGCTTCATCAGATTCATCCGACTGCGGCGTGCGGCGGTGCTGATGCTGACCAAGAATGTAAAGATCAACGAAGCGGCATTCCAGGTCGGGATCACGGACCCCAAGTATTTCCGGGAACAGTTTAAAAAGCTGTTTGGAATGAACCCGTCGGAGTATATCAAGCATTACAGGCATTCATTCGAGAATGACCTTAACCTGGCCGTTGAGGAGAATTAAGTACATATGGCTGATAATAACCTGTGGGTACGACAAGCCCGTGAGAAATTGGCATTCGTTGGGATAATGCTCTTTGCGGGCGGCATCTGGCTCTCCTGGCCTATGTTTACAGGTGCATCCGATTTGATCCCCATTTCGGGCAAACTGGACACGGCCTATCTGAATATTGCTACCGTGGCCAGCACAAATGTGCGGAAGGGCATAAGTTATACTTCACATAGTCAAAAAGCTACGCTGACTTTTAGGATCAAAGGGTATGAGCAGATCTATTCTATCAAAAAGAATATTGGCGACAGATCTGATGACGAAAACTATAATCAAGTCCTTCGTGGGCTGAAAGAGGCAAATCTTGTTTCGGTGTGGATCAAAAAGAAAGACAGCCTGGAAACAAATCCGGACGTTTGGCAGGTTTATTCCGATAAGACCCCTTTGATGACCCTGAAGGCGGTCAAAGAAAAAGACCTGCCGGTTGTTATATTTTTGTTCATCTTGGGCGCACTCTGCCTGGCCTTGATCTTTTGGACTAAAAAAGCCGCCCGGAGGCGGCTTTTGCAAAAAGACGGGGTATCTTAATTATTCTTTTTTAACTTCTTTGCAAACACTTTTTCAAACTTCTCGACCTTGGGTTTGATCACCAGGTAACAGTAGGGTTGCGACCCATGTGTTCTGTAATAGTTCTGGTGGTAATCCTCGGCGGGATAGAATTTTGTATAGCCTGTGATCTCGGTGACGATGGGCTTGTCATAGGCGCCGCTCTTATCCAGCTCCGCCTTGTAATGTTCGGCCTTTTGTTTCTGCTCTTCGTTATGATAGAAGATGGCGCTGCGGTATTGCGTACCTATGTCATTACCCTGTCTGTTGAGGCTGGTAGGGTCGTGTGCTTCCCAGAACACTTCCAGCAGCTCGTCATAGGTGATGACCGTGGGATCGTAAATGATCTGGAGGGCTTCCGCATGACCGGTGGTGCCGGTGCATACTTCCTCATAGGAGGGGTTGGCCACGGTGCCGCCTGTATAGCCGGAGGTGGCTTTTATCACACCCTTTAATTCCTGAAAAACGGCTTCGGTGCACCAGAAGCATCCTGTTCCAAATGTGGCTGTGTCTGTTTTTTTTCCTGCCGGAATAATATCCTCGCTCATACTTGTGTTTTTATGGATGGGTTGTTTTGTCGATGGGGCACAGGAAGCGCAAAATATTGCGAATGTCGTTAAGATACTTGGAAATGATGTGGCTTTTGGCATTGGCATGTACATGTACGCATATGACAAGCGGCAGGTTCTAAATGTTCGTTAAAACGGCCAGACCTTCCGGCCGGACGGCGATATTTAATAGTAAGCTAAACTTATAAGTTGAATTAATAAAGTAAACTTATTAACTTACCTTTGCATTATGGCAAATGTCAAGACAGTAGATAAACCGGTGAGCGCCAGAGATATAGAGATCGCGGGCAACCTTCGGGCCACTATACACCGGCTGGTGAAGGTCCTTCGTAAGCACACCCGTAACGAGGAAATGCTGTCCCTTACGGAACGGTCTACGCTGGGTCTTCTGTACCAGCATGGTCAGCTGCTGGCTACGGAGCTGGCGCAGATAGAAAAAGTGACTACGCAGTCCATGTCGCAGGTGATCTCCTATCTGGCTGAGATCGCCTATATCGTAAAGACGCCTGCGGAGAGTGACAAGCGGAAGGTTTATCTGTCATTGACGCCTGCCGGCAGGGATTATATCGAACGTCACCGCCAGGAAAAGCAGGAATGGCTGGCCCGTACCTTGCATGAAAAGACCTCGGCACGGGAAAAGGAAGTGCTCTCCGAAGCGTTGGCGATATTGAGCAAGCTAATAGATGAATAGTGAAGATGAAATTATCAACCTTTGACGCCTTACATAGTCGCAACTACCGCCTGTATTTTTATGGACAATTCGTATCGCTCATCGGTACCTGGATGCAGCGTACGGCTGTAAGCTGGATAATATATACACTTACGCATAGCACCTTCATGCTGGGGCTGACATTCTTTTGCGGTCAGTTCCCTTCTTTTGTGCTGGGTCTTTTTGGCGGCGTCGTATCGGACAGGTACGACCGATTTCGCGTGCTGCTGACCACGCAGGTTGCATCGCTGATACAGGCGTCTATTCTCGCCGTATTGATCCTGATGGGGCATTACAAAGTATGGGAGCTGCTGGCGCTGAGCGTGATGCTGGGATGTATCAATGCTTTTGACGTGCCGTCGAGACAGTCGCTGGTATACGATATGGTGGATGACAAGACGATGATCCCGAATGCCCTTGCGCTGAACTCTTCCATGGTGAACCTGGCCAGGCTGATAGGTCCTGCGATGGCGGGGGTGGTGCTGGAAAAGCTGGGACCGGGGACCTGTTTCCTTTTGAATGCCGGCAGCTTCATCGCCGTGATCATCTCGCTGCTTCGGATGCGCTTAAGCCCGTATGTGCCGCGTCCCCGGGAGAAGAAGATCTGGACGGCCGATATGCGGGAAGGGTTTGCCTATCTGCGACGGACGCCGTCCATTGCCAAGGTGATCCTGATGCTGGCCGCCATGAGCCTGCTGGTGATACCCTATGCCACCATGATGCCTGTGTATGCCAAAGTAATCTTCCATGGCGATGCCACCACTTTTGGATATATCGATAGCTTCATCGGTCTGGGGGCCGTGACAGGCGCCCTGTACCTGGCGTCCCTGCCTCCTTCGGCCAACCGGAAGAGGATACTTTGGATGAATACCATCTTATTTGGCCTGGGACTGATGCTCTTCTCGCATACTACGTGGTTTCCGCTGGCGATGGTCTTTGCCATGCTGGCCGGCTTTGGCATGATGGCGCAGACGACCGTGTCCAATACCATTATACAAACTACCGTGGCGCCTGACATGCGGGGCCGGGTGATCAGCTATTTCGCTATGGCGTACTTTGGGCTGCAACCCCTGGGCAGCCTCCTGATCGGGGCCGTATCGCAATATATCGGCGCGCCTGCCACGTTACTGGCGGAAGGACTGGCCGCGTTGGTGGTAGTGGGTGTCTTTTGGAAGTATCTGCGCGAGAAGGAGCCGGAGGTGGAAGACACCGGCGTCATCATCGAGGAGAGCCCTCTGCCTTCGGAAGAAGAGCTGCCTACTATATCTTCACCTGCTGCCCCTTCACCTGCCGCATCGGCCCTGAACGAACCAACGGTTCGTTGTCCGAAGGACAGACATAAGATATTTCCGGCAAACAGGTTAAATTAACCAGAGACCAGTTTGTCAAACATTTATAAAACAAACGACATGGACAACAGGCAAAATGTAAACACGGCATTGCTGGTGATGGATGCGCATATCCTACACAGACTGGACGACGAAAAAGGGCGGGATGCGTCTACCGGCCACTTGCAAAAAGCTATTGCGACTGCCCGGCGGGCGGGCTTACCCGT
>Ga0105238_10004003_pt1 | contig 14619 bp, 11 predicted proteins | sample KBSC34metaG_FD_81526 | JGI IMG/M metagenome (GOLD analysis project Ga0105238, IMG submission 81526) | Corn rhizosphere microbial communities from Kellogg Biological Station, Michigan, USA - KBS C3-4 metaG | ecosystem: Host-associated > Plants > Roots > Rhizosphere > Soil | place: Michigan, USA... | reverse complement strand
CGCTTCTGGGCCTCGGCCACCGCGTGCAGGGCCAGGGTGGTCTTGCCGGAAGACTCAGGTCCGTAGACCTCGACGATGCGCCCGCGCGGCAGGCCGCCCACGCCCAGGGCGATGTCCAGCCCCAGCGAGCCGGTGGGGACCACCTGCACCTCGGGCGCCGTCGCGTCCTCGCCCAGGCGCATGATGCTCCCCTTGCCGAACTGCTTCTCGGTGGTCGCCACGTCCTGAAAAAAAAACTTGTCCCGCTGCATGTCGCGCGGGCGCGGCGCGGCCGGCGCCGAGGCTGCCGCCGCGGCGGGCGCGGCCGGCACGGCCGCCAGCTTCACGTCGCTCTTGCTCTCGGGCTTGCTGTCGGCCTTGGTGTCCCGGGTCTCGCCTTTGTCCGTCGTCGCCATGGTTGGTCTCCTTGTCCTGTTCAGTCGTTGAAAAGCTTCACGGCGTCGCGGAACCGCCTCGCCCCGCGGCGAGAGGCGCGCGCCCGCGCAACACGTAAGTCGATCCCCCGCCCCCCAGCCGGCTCTCGTAGAGATGCAGCGCCGTCACCGCCACCGCTCCGAAGTGATGGGTGAGCCAACCGCCTGCACCTCCGGCGGCAGCGGCACGGCGACGAAGCTCCGTATCCGCTCGACACCATCGCTTGTCGTCATCGGCTTTTGCGGTTCTCGAAGTAGCGCCGCGCCAGATCCAGGCCGAAGTACGCCGCCGCCCGCCGCACCTGCTCGCGGTTGCCCGCGAACAGCTTCGTCACCATGCGCGGCGTGCCGGGACCGACCACCGCGAAGCAGACCGTCCCCACCGGCTTCTCCGGCGTGCCGCCGCCCGGCCCCGCGATGCCGGTGATGCCCACCGCCAGCGTCGAGGCGCACATCTTCTGCGCCCCTTCGGCCATCTCGCGCGCCACCGGCTCGCTGACCGCGCCGAACGTCGCCATCGTCTCGGGCTTGACGTTCAGCACCTGCTGCTTGACCTCGTTCGAATAGGCCATCACGCCGCCGCGGAAGTAGGCGCTCGCCCCCGGCACCGACGTCAGCAACTCGCCCGCCATCCCCCCCGTGCACGACTCGGCCAGCGCCAGCGTCGACGGGTGAGCGGCCAGCGAGCGGCCCACCGCCGCCGGGAAGGTGTCGTCGTCGATGCCGTAGATGCCGGTGCCGATCCGCTTGCGCAGATCCCCATCGATCTTCTCCAGGATCTCCTTCGCGCGCGCCGGATCCGGGTTGCGCACGATCACCTTCACGTGGTTCTCGGGCGCCGCCGTGCGGAAGTGCAAGGTCGCGTCCGGCACGTTGTCCAGCAGCCCAGCCAGGCGGTGGTCGATGTGCGACTCGCCCATGCCGTAGACGTGCCAGGTGCGTACGGCGCGCGGCCCCACCGACGACTCGGCCAGCCGGCGCGCCAGCCGCGGCGTCACCTCGTCGGCGAAGATCTTGTGCATCTCGCGCGGCACGCCCGGCATGAAGTAGCCGTCGGCGCCGCCCAGGCTGATGCGAAAGCCGGGCGCGATGCCGGCGCCGTTCGGCAGCGCCTCGGCCCCTTCCGGCACGCGCACCTGGCGCAGGTTGTTCGGCGTCAGCTCGAAGCCGTGGGTGGAGAAGCGCTGCTTCATCGCCTCCAGCGAGGGCCCGTGCGCCTGGCTCTGCACGCCCAGCAGGTCGCACACCACGTCCACGGTGCGATCGTCCTCGGTCGGCCCGAGGCCCCCCGTCGCCACGATGACGTCACACATCGGCCGCATGCGCAGCAGCGCCCCGCGGATGGCCAGCGGGTCGTCCGACACCACGGCCTGCTCGACGACCTCGACCCCCAGCTCGAACAGCTTCTCGGAGAGGAAGGCGGCGTTGCCGTTCATCACCTCGCCGCGCAGGACCTCGTCACCAATCGCCAGCAGACACGCCCGAAGTCGCTCTTGCGCGGGACTAGACATTTGCGCAGTACCCTACCGATCCCGTTCGTTGCTGTCAAGAACAGACGCCGCTCGCGCTAGCCGGCGCGGTCCAGAACCTGGCGCACCCGGCGCGCCAGCTCGTCGGGCACGTAGGGCTTCTCGAGGAAGTTCACCCCCGCGTCGACGACTCCGTGGTGGACGATGGTGTTCTCGGTGTAGCCGGAAGTGTACAGCACCTTCAGTGTGGGCTGTAGCGCGGACCGGCGCGCGCGAAGCTGATTCGCCAGCTCCTTGCCGCTCATCCCCGCCATCACCACGTCGGTCACCAGCAGGTCGATCCCGCCGCCCAGCCGCTCGAACATCGCCAGCGCCTCCACCGGATCCCCCGTGTCGTGCACCACGTAGCCCTGCTCGCGCAGGATGCGCACCGCCAGGCGGCGGACCATGTCGTCGTCCTCGACCACCAGCAAGGTTTCGCTTCCGAACGGCGCCGCCTGCAACACCGGCGGTGGCGCCGCCACGACCTCTTCCGTGTAGAGCGGGAAGTACACCTTGAACGTGGTCCCCTTCCCCGCCTCGCTGTAGACCCAGATCGAGCCGCCGCTCTGCTTGACGATGCCGTAGCAGGTGGCCAGGCCCAGGCCGGTGCCCTTGCCGGCCGACTTGGTGGTGAAGAACGGCTCGAAGATGTGCGCCATGGTGACGGCGTCCATGCCGGCGCCGGTGTCGCTCACGCTCAGCATCACGTAGCGGCCGGGGCGCACCTCGGGGTGATTCGCGGCGTAGTCCTCGCCCAGCTCGACGTTCGCCGTCTCGATGGTCAGCTTGCCGCCGCTCTCCATGGCGTCGCGGGCGTTGACGGCCAGGTTCATCAGCACCTGCTCGACCTTGCCCGGGTCGGCCCGGATGCGGCCGATGCGCGGGTCGGGGATGGTGGTCAGCTGGACGTCCTCGCCGATCAACCGGCGCAGCATCTTGTCGATGCGGGTGACCAGCTCGTTCAGGTCCAGCGACTGCGGCTCGACGATCTGACGGCGCGCGAACGCCAGCAGCTGCTGTGTCAGCTCGGCCGCCCGCCCGGCCGCCGTCTCGATCTGCTCCAGATCGTCGCGGTCGGCCGCGCTGCGCGGCACCCGCGCCAGCAGGCGCACCAGCGACATGATGACGGTCAGCAGGTTGTTGAAGTCGTGCGCCACGCCGCCCGCCAGGCGGCCGATGCTCTCCATGCGCTGGGCCTGGCGCACCTGCTCTTCCAGGTTCTTTCGCTCGGAGATGTCACGGATGGCCGTGACGCGCAGGGAGCGGTCGGCTAGCTCGAGCGTCTTCGCCTGAACCTCGACGGGGAACTTCGTCCCGTCGGTCCGCATGCACAGGTGCTCGTAGGCCTGGGGAGCCCCCGACTGCAGCCGCGGGACCACGCGCGATCGCGATTCGGGCGCGATGAAGTCGATGACCGAGCGCCCCACCAGCGACGACACGGGAGCGCCCAGCAGCTCGGCCATGCGCGCGTTCACGTCCAGGATGCGCCCCTGGTCGGTGATGGCCAGCCCCTCGAAGGAGGCGTCGACGAACGTGCGCAGGCGCAGCTCGCTCTCCACGCGCGCCCGCTCCGCCGCCTGGCGCTCCGTCACGTCGCAGCCCACCACGCAGTGAAAGCGGCGGCCACCCACCTCGCTGGTGACAGCCCGGGTCTCCATGTCGAACAGCGCCCCGCCCTTGCGACGAAAGGGCCGTACGCCCAGGTCGCTCTCGCTGGCGGCGCCCAGCGCCTGCGCGAGCGCAGCGGCCTTGGGGGCGAGGTCGCGCAGGACCAGCGCCGCCTCCTCCGCGGGCTGGTAGCCGAAGACGCGCCCGAAGGCGCGGTTCGCCTGGACCACCTGCAAGCTCGACGCGTCCAGCACGAACACGACGTCCGAACCCAGCGCCATGATCGCGCCGCCGACCACGCCCAGCAGCGCGGGGTCACCGACGGAATCGCTTGCACCACCGGCCTGCGGCACGCGGGTCTCGCTCACGCACTCCCCCCGGACGAATAAACGAAGGCGAAGGCGCTACGTTCCGCCCTCACGCCCGTGCCGTCAAGGGGCCCGCGCCCCCGCGCTAGAAGGCGGCGTCCAGGGAGACTTCGCCGGTGACGCCGACCTGGTAGGCGGAGACGCGCCTCTCGAAGAAGTTCGCCACCTCCTGCACATCCTGGAGATCCATGAACGGGAATGGATTACGCGCGTGGTACACGGCCGGCAGGCCCAGCGCACCCAGGCGCTGATCGGCCACGAACTGCAGGTACTGGCGCATGTCGCGCACCGACATCCCCGCCACCCCACCCGACAGCAGGTCCTCGCCGAACTGCGTCTCGCAGGCGATCGCCTCGTCCAGCATCTCGTGCACGCGGGCCACCAGCTCGTCGTCGAACAGGTCGGGCTCCTCGGCGCGCGCCGTGCGCACCACCTCGAACGCGAACGCCATGTGCGCGCTCTCGTCGCGGAACACCCAGTTGGTGCCGCCCGCCAGACCGTGCAGCAGCCCGCGCGAGCGCAGAAAGTAGACGTAGGCGAAGGCGGCGAAGAAGAACAGCCCCTCGATGCAGGCGGCGAAGCAGACCAGGTTCAGCATGAAGCGGCGGCGCTCGGCCCGCGTCTGCAGGCGATCCAGCTCGTCGATCGAGTCCATCCACTTCAGGCAGAAGGCGGCCTTGCGCTTGATCGACGGAATGTTGTCGACGGCGGCGAAGGCGCGCGCCCGCGCCTCGGGATCGGGCACGTAGGTGTCGAGCAGGGTCAGGTAGAACTGCACGTGCAGCGCCTCTTCGTAGAGCTGGCGCGACAGGTACAGCCGCGCCTCGGGCGCGTTGACGTGCTTGTACAGGTTCAGCACCAGGTTGTTGGCGACGATCGAGTCGCCGGTGGCGAAGAAGGCGATCAGCCGCTCGATCAGGTGGCGGTCGGCCGGCGACATCCGCTCCCGCAGGTCGCGCACGTCGGTGGAGAAGTCCACCTCCTCGACGGTCCAGGTGTTCTTGATGGCGTCCTTGTACATCTCGAAGAACTGCGGGTACGCCATGGGGCGCAGGGTCAGGTTAAGTCCGGGGTCCAGCAGCATGGTTTCTTCCTTTTGTGTTGCGGTGCGCTCTACTGGCAGGCTTCGCAGGAGCCGGGGTTTTCCAGCGAGCAGGCCACCGCCTCGGCGTCCGGTCGTGCCACCGGCGCCGTGGTGGTCTTCGCGATCTCGGTCGCCGGGCGCGAGCGCAGGTAGTACGTCGTCTTCAGGCCGCGCTTCCAGGCGTGGAAGTACATCGACGACAGCGTGCCGATGCTGGGGCTCTCGATGAACAGGTTCAACGACTGCCCCTGATCGATGAAGGCGCCGCGCTCGGCCGCCATGTCGATCAGCGCCCGCATGGGCAGCTCCCAGGCGGTGCGGTACAGGCGCCGCGCCTCGTCCGACAGCCCCGGCAGCCGCGCCACCGAGCCGTTCGCCTGCTTCAGCGCCGCGCGCGTGTCGTCGTTCCACAGTCCCAGCGCCTTCAGGTCGTCGACCAGGAAGCGATTCACCTGCAGGAAGTCGCCCGACAGCGTCTCACGCTTCCACAGGTTCGACACCTGAGGCTCGATGCACTCGTAGCAGCCGGCGATGGAGGCGATGGTGGCGGTGGGGGCGATGGCGACCAGCAGCGAGTTGCGCAGCCCCGTCTCGGCGATGCGCGCCTTCAGCGCCGCATAACGCTCGCTCTGGGTGGGCGTCGCCCCGGCCAGGTCCGGCTGCAGCACCCCCTGGGCGGCCCGCGTCTCCCCGAACCCGGCGTGGGCGCCGTGGCGCGCCGCCAGCTCGGCCGACATCTCCAGCGCCGACAGGTACACCTCCTCCTGGATGCGCGCCGACAGGGCGCGCGCCTCCTCCGAGTCGAAGGGCAGCCGCGCCGCGAAGAACACGTCCTGCAACCCCATCAGCCCCAGGCCCACGGGACGCCAGCGCATGTTCGCCGCGCGCGCCGAGGGGATCGGGTAGTAGTTCAGGTCGATCACGCGATCGAGCTGCCGCACCGCCACCCGCACGTTCGACCGCAGCTGCGCAAAGTCGACATTGCCTTCCACGAGGTGGCGGGCCAGGTTCAGCGAGCCCAGATTGCACACCGCCGTCTCGCCCTCCGACGTGACCTCCAGGATCTCCGTGCACAGGTTCGACAGGTGCACCACGTTGCCGGCGGCGGCGGTCTGGTTGCAGCGCGCGTTCGACGTGTCCTTGAACGTCATCCAGCCGTTCCCGGTCTCGGCCAGCGTCCGCATCATGCGACCGTAGAGGTCGCGCGCCCGAACCTGCTTCGAGGCGAGCCCGGCGGCCTCCGCCGCCTGGTAGGCGGCGTCGAAGGCCGGTCCCCACAGGTCGGGCAGCGCGGGCACCGCCTTGGGATCGAACAGCGACCACTGCTCGTCGCGCTCCACCCGGCGCATGAACAGATCCGGGATCCAGTTGGCCAGGTTCAGGTTGTGGGTCCGGCTCTGCCCGTCGCCGGTGTTGTCGCGCAGCTCCAGGAACTCGTCCACGTCGGCGTGCCACGGCTCGAGGTAGACGCAGCAGGCGCCCTTGCGCTTGCCCCCCTGGTTCACGGCCGCCACCGACGAGTCGAGCGTCTTCAACCAGGGCACGATGCCGTTCGAGTGCCCGTTGGTGGCCTGGATCAGCGAGCCGCGCGAGCGCACCCGGTGATAGGCGATGCCGATGCCGCCCGAGAACTTCGACAGCATGGCCACGTCCGAGTAGCGCTTGTAGATCGACTCCAGGTGATCCTCGGGTGAATCGAGCAGGAAGCAGGACGACAGCTGCTCGTGCACGGTGCCGGCGTTGAACAGCGTGGGCGAGCTGGGCAGATATTCCAGCGACGACATCAGGCCGTAGAGCTCGATGGCGGCGCCCACCGATTCCGTCAAGGCGCAGGCCACCCGCATGAAGAACTGCTGCGGCGTCTCCAGCACCTCGCGGCTCTGCGGGTTCTTCAGCAGATAGCGATCGTAGAGCGTGCGCAGCCCGAAGTACTCGAAGCGGTCGGTGCGCGCCGGATCGATGGCGTCGTTCAGCTTGCGGGCGTGGTCGGTCACGAAGCGCCCCAGACGCTCGTTGACCAGGCCCAGGCGCTGTCCGGTGGCGATCGACTGCGAGAACGAGTGGATCTCGCGGTTGCGCACCTCCTTGTCGATGAAGGTCGCCAGCAGGCGCGCCGCCAGCCGCGAGTAGTGCGGCTCCTCGATGATCAGCGCCGCTGCCGTGCGGATCGACAGCTGGTCCAGCTCGCGCGTGGTGGCGCCATCGTAAAGGCCGCTGATGGTCTTCAGCGCGACGCGCATCGAGTCGACGCCGCCCAGGCCCCCGCAGCAGCGTCCGACGGCGCGGACGATCTTGTTGACGTCGACGGGCTCGAACGCGCCGCTGCGCTTGCGCACCCGCATCGACGTCGCCGTGGCGCCGTCATCGCCTGCCGGACGCGGCGCCGCTTGCCGCTGCGCGGATTTGACCTCGGACCTTGCCTCGAGCTGCTGCGTCTCCATGTTCGTCCTCCATCGTTCCCGCGGATGGCGTGCGACGCGGGAGAGCGGACGGGCACGGATGAGCGCGCACGAGCGCGCGGCCGGCCCTCTCCCCCGAGAGGCACGTGGCTGGATCACGCGGAATCCGCGTGAGTTCCTGGCAGGTCTTCGGACTCGCAGGCGCTACGCGCGGCGCTGCTGGGGCGAACCCCCTCGGCACCAACGCGTTCTTCTAGTCATCGTCGCTTCCCAGAGCCGCCGGCGGTCAGCCGGCAACCCCAGTGCGTGTGACGATTTTCGTTCCTGCTCACCGCTGCGGGGCAGTCCCGGATTTTCACCGGGTTCCCTTTTCAGCACCGGCCGGAACTGCGCCAGCGCACCAGCAACGTCACGCAATGTATCGTCACGTCCTGAGGTCGTCAACTACTAATTGTGTGTTCGTCCAAGGCGACCACCCGTATACGGTGGTATCCGACATGGTTTTCAGGAAATGGCCGCCCCGTTTCGCCGCGCCCCCTCATCCGCTTTGGGGCAGACGCTTCCCCGGCGGGCGCCTCGCGCGCATGATGCGGTTCATCATGTCTTCCGAGATCCTCATCCGGCTGGCCACCTCAGACGACCTTCCCGCGCTGGGACGCCTGGGGTCGATGCTGGTCCGCCTGCACCATGGCTTCGACCCCGCGCGCTTCATGTCTCCCGCCCGGGACTCCGCCGAAGGGTACACCTGGTTCCTGGGCACGCAGCTCGATCAGGCCGACGCGGTGGTGCTGGTGGCCGAGCACGACGGCAAGGTCATCGGCTACGCGTACGCGGGCCTGGAACCGATGTCCTGGAAAGAGCTGCGTGGCCCCGCGGGCTTCATCCACGACGTGGTGGTCGAAGAGAGCGCCCAGGACCAGGGCATCGGCACGGGCCTGCTGCAGGCCGCTGCCGAGTGGCTGGAGGAGCACGGCGCCCCCCGCGTGATGTTGTGGAGCGCCGAGGCCAACCCGAACGCCCAGCGCCTGTTCGAGCGGCTGGGATTCCGGCGCACGATGATCGAGATGACACGGGAGCCGACCGCCAAAACCCCACGCAACTGATCCCACGCAACCAGTCGCCGATCTCGATCGATATTTCACCGACATTTCGAAAATCCGCCCTTTGGGGTTAACCTCGGGCCAACACGCCGCCTGCAATGCGAATTCGTTACGCCGCCAAGACCGACGTCGGCATGAAGCGCACGCACAACGAGGACTACTTCTCGTTGATCGAGCAGGACCAGTTGTTCCTGGTCGCCGACGGCATGGGCGGGCACGCCTCGGGCGAGGTGGCGTCCAAGATGGCCACCGAGACCATCCAGGAGTTCTTCACGCGCAGCCAGGACGACGACGTCACCTGGCCGTACAAGCTGGACCGCGCCCTGTCCTTCGTCGAGAACCGCCTGGTGGTGGGCGTGAAGATGGCCAATCAGCGCATCTACGAGACCGCCCTCAAGGATCTGCGCCTGAAGGGGATGGGGACGACGATCGTGGGCGGCCAGATCGTCGGCGACAAGCTGTACATCGCCCACGTGGGCGACTCCCGCTGCTACCGGATCCGCGCCGCCAAGATCCAGCAGATGACGCGCGATCACTCCCTGCTCGAGGACTACAAGGACGCCAAGCCGGGCATGTCCGACGAGGAGCAGAAGAAGTTCCCCCACAAGAACGTCATCACGCGCGCCCTGGGCATGCGCGACACCGTCCAGGTGGACGTGCACGCCGAGGAAATCCAGGGGGGCGACGTGTTCGTGTTCTGCTCCGACGGGCTGTCGGGCATGGTGGAAGACGACGCCATCCTCAAGATCGTGACCGACAGCCCCGATCTCGAGCAGGCGGTCTCCGGTCTGGTCGACGCCGCCAATCAGGCGGGCGGCACCGACAACGTCACCGTGCTGGCGTTGCAGTGTCTCGCCTGAGCGGCACCACCTTCGCCTCCTCGGCCGGACAGCGCCCGCGCGGGTTGCCCTGTGCCTTCTCGCACAGGCCGAACAGCTCGTGGCGGTGGTGGAGCACGTTGAAGCCCATGCGGCGCGCGGCGCTCTCCTGCAGGCGCTCGATCTCGTCGTTCTCGAACTCGACGATGTAGCCGCAGCTCTGGCAGATCAGGTGATCGTGGTGGGCGCGCCCCTGCGCCACCTCGTACAGCGTGTGCCCGGAGTCGAAGTGCCGGGTGGCAGCCAGCCCCGCCTCCTCCAGCAGCTTGACCGTGCGGTACACGGTGGCCAGCCCCACCCCCGGGTGCGACTGCCGGGCCGTGGCCAGCAGGTCGTCCAGCCCCACGTGCCCCTCGGAGCGCAGGAAGGCGTCCACGATGGCCTCGCGCTGCTGGGTGGTCTTCAGCCCCTTCTTGCGCAGGTAGTCGCGCCAGGGCGTCTTCGCTTCGTCCTTGTTCTCGGCCCCAGGGCTTGCTGTCGACGGCATGGTCTCTCGCTCTCCGCGCCTGGGCGAAACGCCTCGGCGCATGCTGACGCGGGTATTTTAGTCGAGTCGGCCCCGCCTGGACCATGCGAAAGTCCGAATCTGTCGTGGTAGAAAGCGGCGCATGAACGGGTCGGAAAAATCGCCCCCCAAAGCGGCCGGGAGCGCCGCGGCGCCGACGGCAGAGAATCCCATCGTCACCGAGCGGTTCGATGAGATCCTGCTGCGCCTGCGGGGGGTCGTCGACAAGCTCGAAACCGGCAACCTTCCGCTCGAGGACAGCCTGAAGTTCTTCGAGGAAGGAATCGATCTCTGCCGGAAGGGCGCGTCCATCCTGGACTCGGCCGAGCGCAAGGTCGAGGTGCTGCTGTCCGGTCCCAGCGAGGCGCCGCGCACGGCGCCCTTCGACACGCCCTCGAACGATGGCGACTGACGCAGCGACCTCGCTCGGCGACGACGAGCACCGGCAGCGCGAGTCCTGGCAGGCCTGGGCGGCCGCCCGCCGCGCCGAGATCGAAGACGTGCTGGGCTCGCGATTGCCCGCCTTGTCACCGGACGACGACCCGGGCCGGTTGGTCGAGGCGATGCGCTACTCGCTGCTGGCGCCCGGGAAGCGCCTGCGGCCGGTGCTGGCGCTGGCCGCGGCCGAGGCGGCCGGCGACTACCGGGATACCGGGGTGCTGGTGGCGGCGGCCACGGTCGAGCTCGTTCACTGCTACTCGCTGATCCATGACGATCTGCCGGCCATGGACGACGACGACTTCCGGCGTGGCAAGCCGAGCAACCACAAGGTCTTCGGCGAGGCGATGGCCATCCTGGCCGGCGACGGCCTGCTGACCCTGGCCTTCGAGTGGATGGCCGACGCGGGCCAGCGCGCGGGACGACCCGCGGCGTTCGGCCGTGCGGCGCTGGCGCTCGCCCGAGGGGCCGGCACGCGCGGCATGGTGCGCGGACAGGCCCGCGATCTGGGCGCGCCCCCGCCCGCGAACTTCGAACAGCTGGAGCGCCTGCACGCCGAGAAGACGGGCGCGCTCTTCCGCGCCGCCGTCGAGATCGGCGGTCACGCCTCGGGCGCGTCGGCCGAGGACGTGGCGGCCCTGGCCCGATTCGGCGACAGCTTCGGCATCGCCTTCCAGCACGCGGACGACCTCGACGACGCCGACCACCCCGAGCACGCCGCCCGGGCCCGCCAGCAGATGACGACCCTGATCGCGAACGCCACCAGCGCCCTCGATTCTCTGCGCGACCCCACCCGCGCCGGCGCCCTCCGCGCCCTGGCCAAGGGCCTGCTAGCAAAGACCGGCTAACCCGCGCTCCCGTCCTCGTCCCCGTCCTCGTCCCCGTCCTCGTCCTCGTCCCCGTCCTCGTCCTCGTCTCCCCCACCCTCCCTCATCCCCCCACACGCCTCGACATCCCCGCCTCGTCAATGACCAAGGAATTGCGATCGCCGTAACCCGCTGTGTTACGATCTCTCTCGGTCCATGCCCGACGAGAAAACGCGCATGTTCGAACCGCCCGCGAGCGTCTCCGCCGGGGAGAAGCGCGACCGGGCTTACCTGATCGTTCTGGCCGGATCCGCGGTCGGCGAGATGTACAAGATCGGCCAGGAGCGGACCATCATCGGCCGTGGCGGCAAGGCCCAGATCCGCTTGATCGACGACGGCATCTCGCGCGAGCACGCCGAGATCGTCATCGACGGCGGCGAGGTCCTGCTGCGCGACCTCGGCTCGACGAACGGCACGTTCTGCAACGGCGTGAAGGTCGACACCCGGCCGCTCGCGGACGGCGACAAGATCCTGGTCGGCTCGACCACCATCCTGAAGTTCACGTACCACGACAATCTGGACGAGGTCTTCCAGCGCCAGATGTACGAGTCGTCGCTGCGCGACGGCCTGACCCGCGCCTTCAACAAGAAATACTTCACCGACCGCCTGGAGAGCGAGTTCACGTTCGCCATGCGCCACACCTCGCCGCTGGCCCTGGTGATGTTCGACATCGATCACTTCAAGAAGGTGAACGATACCTACGGGCATCCGGCCGGCGACGCCATCCTCACCGACCTGTCCGCCCTGATGATGATCTCGCTGCGCACCGAAGACATCTTCGCCCGCTACGGCGGCGAGGAGTTCGCGGTGATCTGCCGTGGCTCCGATCTGGCCCAGGCCCAGGTGATCGGCGAAAGGCTGCGCCGCGCCGCCGAGGGTCGCCAGTTCTCCTTCCAGGACAAGATCATTCCCGTGACCATCAGCGTGGGTGTGGCGGCGCTGCCGGATCCGGCGATCAAGGATGCCTCCGCGTTCGTGATGGCGGCCGACGGCGCCCTCTACCGCTCGAAGCAGGGCGGCCGAAACCGCGTCTCGCTGCACATGGCCGTGTAAGCTCACGCCGTTCGAAGGTCGGTAAAAGCACTATCCCGTCCTCGTCCTCGTCCTCGTCTTCGTACTCGTACTCGTTCCCCGAGACGCCGGCATGAGTCAGGCTGCCCGAACCAAGGCCGCCCGCGAAGAGCGAGGTTCGAAGACGAGGACGAAGACGAGGACGAGGACGAGGACGAGGACGGGATAGTGGGATCCGGATCCTTCCTCGACGGAGAAGTTGCTTGGTTGATGATCGCTCTCTAGGCTCGGTTGGTGCGGACCGGCCCCCTTCGCCTCGTTTGTTGTCTCGTCCTCTTCTCGTTCGCGCCCGGTGCCCTGGCCCGCGCTTCGGGGGGTGACAGCGACGACGACGAGCCTGTCGCGCCGGCGAAGGTGGTGAGACAGAGCCGAGGAAAGGCGGTGGCGTTCGACGGGCGCTGGCTGCAGCCGTTCTTCAGGGGACCGCTGGCCGCGAAAGGGGCCGCGGATTTTCGCCAGGAGAAATGGGCGGCGGCGGAGACGGAGCTGTTGAAGGCCGCTGCCAGGATGCCGGCCGGCTCGGACGAGCGGAACGCCGCCCGCTATCTGGCGGCGCTGGCGAAGGCGAATCAATCGAAGTGGGCCGACGCCGCCCTGCTGTTCCAGAGCCTGTTCCGCGACTACCCGCGGCTCGCCCCCTACCACGCCTACAACGCCGCCCGCTGCCTGCTGCGCGCCGGCCAGACCGACGCCGCGCTGACCTGGGCCGGCCGGGTGGATGCGGGGACGGTTCCGGAGGCCGAGGCGGCCCTGATTCGCCTCGACGGGCTCCGCAACCTGGGCCGCTGGCGCGACGTGGCCGAGGCGGCCCGCGCTTATCTGTCCGACTTCCCCGGCGGCCCGCGCCGCCTGGAGGCGACGTTCAAGCGCGCCGAGGCGCTGGAGAAGGTGCTCGGCGACCGCCCCCTCGACAACGACGTCGATCTGGCCGACATCACGGCGCTGTACCGGCGGGTGTGGGCCGAGGCGCCGCTCGATCCCTGGAGCGATCGAGCCGCCGAACGGCTGGAGGCGATCGCCGCCGCCCTGCCCCCGGACGAGGGCAAGCTGGTGCGGGCTCACATCTCGACGGAGTGGGTGGCGCGCGGCATGGTGCTGTTCGATCGCAACCGCAACCCGGAGGCCGAGGCGGCGTTCGGCAGCGCGCTGACGGCGCCCGGAGCGACCGCCGACCTGGAGTGCAAGGCCCGCTACCACCTGGCGCAGTCGGCCTGGAAGCAGCGGCAGCGCCCCCGGGCCGCGCCCCTGTTCGACGCGGCCGAGGCCGCTTGCAAGAAGGCCGGCAACGCCGATCTGCACGCGAAGGCGCTGTATCAGGGGGCGCGCTCGTGGGCCGCGGCCGGCGATCGGGCCGCCGCCGAGCAGCGATTTCAGCGCGTCGAGAGCGAGCACGCCGACCACAGCTACGCGGACGACGCCCGCCTGCGGATGGCCGAGCTGGCCCAGGACGCCGGTGACGAGGAAGCCGCCGCGCGCATCCTGACCGAGATCCCCATGCGCTATCCGAAGGGCGATCTGCTGGGCGAGGCGCTGTGGCGGCTGGCCTTCGCGTCCTGGCGGGCCGGCCGCTATGACGGCATGGCCCACTGGCTGGACGAGAACCTGCAGCGCATCCCGCACGAGGACATCTGGTACGCCGAGGGCCGCGCCCTCTACTGGAAGGCCCGGCTGCTGGAGAAGCAGGGCGAGCGCCCGGGGGCGCGCGCCTTCTACGAGCGCGCCATTCGCGAGTATCCCCTGTCGGTCTATGCGCTGCTCGCCTTCGCGCGCCTGGACGAGTCGGCGCCGAAGGTGAAGGCGCACCTGCTGCACGTCCTGCACGACGTCGCCAAGCCGGTGCCGTTCCACTTCGAGGCGCGTCCGCTGTTCGGCGACGCGGGCTTCCGTCGCGCCGTCGACCTTTGCCGCATGGGCCAGGGCGGCGACGCGCGCCGCGAGCTGGCCCGCCTGGGCCTGCCCACCGCCGGCGAGAAGCACGGCGCGGCCGGGGCGCGGCGAGATGGCGAGGATCTGCTGTGGATCGCCGCCGTGCTGCTGGACCGCGGCGGCGTCTGGAGCGCCTCGCACTCGATCCCGCGCTACACGCTGACCGACTACAAGGCCGAGTACCCGGCGGCCCTGAACGCCACCAAGTGGCGGCTGTCGTACCCGCGCGCCTTCCCCGAGCTGGTGGCCCCCAACGCGCGGGCCAATCAGCTCCCCGAGGCCCTGCAGCTCGCCATCATGCGCGAGGAGAGCGCGTTCTCGCCGCGCATCGAGTCCTTCGCGAACGCCATCGGCCTGACGCAGATGCTGATCAAGACCGCCCGCCGCTTCTCGAACGGCCAGAACGTCACCCGCGAGGCGCTGATGGATCCGGTGAAGAACCTGGAGTACGG
>Ga0105238_10004002_pt1 | contig 14621 bp, 10 predicted proteins | sample KBSC34metaG_FD_81526 | JGI IMG/M metagenome (GOLD analysis project Ga0105238, IMG submission 81526) | Corn rhizosphere microbial communities from Kellogg Biological Station, Michigan, USA - KBS C3-4 metaG | ecosystem: Host-associated > Plants > Roots > Rhizosphere > Soil | place: Michigan, USA... | reverse complement strand
TTGATCACGCACCCCAGCCGGCTCCGCCGGCAGCTGGTGCTTCCGTTATATGTGCTGGACGTTCTTAAGGCAATGCTCGCGCCTCGGGGACGAATCCGGACGAATCCTTAGCACCTTGCAGAGTTCCCTTGCGGGCGGGTAATGGAGGGCGGACGCTTTTCGGCGCGACCAGGGTCGCGCGCCCGATCCGGTACCCGCCCCACAACCTTGTCAATCCGCGGTAGTAGTCGCGACGGAGCCGAGAACCAGTGACGAGTTTCACCAAAGACAAATCGCGCCAGCGAATTGTGAGCGCCAGGAAGCGGCCGGGAGCCGCGCCGACGGTTCGCATCGGCACTTTTGCCGATTATGGCGGAGTTGCGGCCCTCCTCGGACGCAATGGCCTCCCGATCAGACCCCGCGAGGACTGGATCACCTATTGGAAGGGCAATCCCGCGTTCGAACAACGCCATGGCGATTGGCCGATCGGTTGGGTGCTAGAGGATCAAGATGGCGAGATCGTAGGGTCGATCAGCAACGTTCCCCTGGCGATGCAGTTCAGCGGCCGGCCCGTCCGCGTCGCCGCTGCCTGCTCCTGGGCAGTGGATCCCATTTACCGCGGCTACGCCCTGCAGATTTTTAACGAATGGATGCGGCAGAAGCACGTGGATCTGGGGATGAGCACGACAGTCAGCGCGGCCTCCCACACTGCGTATGAGGCTTTTCGCTGGGCCCGCGTGCCGGCCGGCGACTGGAGCAAGGCGGAGTTCTGGATCACGAATCATCGCAGCCTGATCCGCTCCTTGCTGACGGCAAAAGCGGTGCCCCTGGCAGGCGCTTGGAGTTGGCTGGCCTGCGCCGGCTTGGCTGGCGTGGACCGGTGCCGAAGCTACAGCTTAGGCCGGATCGCCTCCACCGCGGAAATAGGATGGAGCACCGATTTCGGCGATCGCTTTGATGAATTCTGGTCGGAGCTGCAACACCAGGGGTGCCAGGTGCTCCTGGCCGACCGTTCTCGAGAGACACTCGCTTGGCACTTTCGGATCGGTCTCGCGCGCCGGAGCGTATGGATCCTGACGGCGATTCGCCGCTCGCGGCTGGTTGCATATGGAGTTCTTGACCGGCTGGATCATCAGAAGCTCGGGTTCACGCGGATTCGTTTCGTGGATTTCCAAGCCTTGCGGGGCGAGGAAGAGCTGCTGCGCGTCTTCCTGGCGTCGGCATTAGAACGATGCCGGAAAGAACGCATCGACATGCTCGAAATCACCGGCGGCTGGTTGCGCCGGGAGAGCTTACCGGCCATCGCGCCGCCGCACGGCCGCGCGCTTGGGTCATGGACCTATTACTACAAGCCGAGTGAAGAGTTCCGAGCAGCATTGACCGGTCCGGCTGCCTGGGCTCCTACCTCGTACGACGGGGACGCCAGCCTTTAGCGGAAGGCAGCGCGGGTGACTCCATGTATTGGTGGTTGTTGTTGCTGGGTTCAGTTTCTTTCATTACTGCGTTGATCGCCACGCCGCTGCTGCGCCATCTCTCGCTGCGTTTCGGCCTGGTCGATCACCCCGACGGGAAACGGCATTGCCACCTCAAGGCGGTTCCGCGCACGGGGGGCGTGGCCCTGGCGATCTCTTACCTGGCTCCCTTTGCGTTACTACTGGCCCTGCCCTCCGCGCACCCGGTCGTCACGCTGGCGAACCTTCCGTTTGATTGGAAACTCCCTGTGGCCGCGTTGGTCGTGCTCGGCGTAGGCTTGCTGGACGATATCCGCGGCTTGAAACCCTGGCAGAAACTGCTCGGGTCGCTGATCGCGGCCGCGCTAGCTTGCTGGGGAGGAGTTCTGATCATTGGATTTCATGGCTATTTGTTCAGTCCTCTGGTGGGGATACCCATTACGCTTCTGTGGCTGCTGGCATGCACCAACGGCTTCAACCTGATTGACGGGATCGACGGACTTGCCACCGGCGTAGGCATCCTCACCGCGCTGGCGATTCTGCTCTCGGCGATATTCCAGCAGAATCTCGCTCTGGTCATCGCCACCGTACCATTGGCCGCGAGTCTCTTGGGATTCCTGCGGTACAACTTCAACCCGGCGTCGATCTTTCTGGGTGACGGAGGCAGCCTGCTAGTGGGATTTTTGCTGGGCTGTTACGCGGTCTTGTGGGGTCAGAAGTCGACCACCATCCTGGGTATGACCGCTCCGATGATCGCGCTGGCATTGCCCTTGCTGGACACCTCCGTGGCCATCGCCCGGCGCTTATTGCGAGGCCAGCCCATCTTCACCGGCGACCGCGGACACTTCCATCACCGGCTGTTGGACCGCGGTCTCACCCCGCGCCGGGTCGTGCTGCTGTTGTATGCCTGCTGCGGCATCGCCGGCGCGCTGTCACTGCTGCAATCGACCAACGAAGAGTTCGCGGGATTGATTATCGTTCTGTTCTGCGCCAGCGCCGGTATCGGCATCCACTGGCTGGGTTATGTCGAATTCGGCGCGTTCGGGCGCATCTTCGCCGACGGCACGTTGAGCTGTGCGCTCCGCGCGGACATTCAGCTGAGCGAGCTCCGCGCCGCGTTCGCGGCCTGCTCCAGCGCGGATGAGTGCTGGCATATCTTGCGACAGAGCAGCGTTAAGTTCGGATTCACTCGCGCGGCGCTCAAACTCGGCTCGAAATGTTACTTTGACGCGGTCCCCAACCCTGCCCACGCGGAGAATTCCTGGGTCGTGCGCATCTCCCTCTCCAAACGTGACTATGTGGAACTAACGTACGGAGGCAAGGACAAGATGCAGCCCACCGCAGCCGGAGTGTTCGCGGAGACTGTGAGTGCGGCTCTCAAAGCCAAACGAGCGCTGTTCCAGGCGCCCGCTCCCCTGGTGGCGCACCCGCCGGCAAAGTTCCCGGCAGTGAGGGAACTCGCCACTGCCGCCGGGGCCCTCGATCCACAGACCCGCAACCGAAGAGCCCGGTCCATGAGAGCCGGCTCCCATTAACAGAAAGCGAGGTAATCATGACGGACGTCCGTACCCAGGCGGTGGACTTCTATACGACCTGTCCTCCCTTCCGTCCCTCCGAACCCGCGGAGTACATCCGGCGCGTTTCCCAGGTCTCGCGGTGGAGCGATGAGGCGGGGTGCAAGGGAATTCTGGTGTATACGGATAACGGCCTGCTGGACCCTTGGATCGTGGCCCAGATCGTCCTTCAGAACTCGGAACAACTGACGCCCCTGGTGGCCGTGCAGCCAATCTATATGCATGCCTACACGGTGGCCAAAATGGTCGCCACGCTCAGCTATCTGTACCAGAGACGCATCTGCCTCAACATGGTCGCCGGAGGGTTCAAGAACGATTTAATAGCGCTGCACGACCTGACTCCACATGATCAGAGATATGAGCGGCTGGTCGAGTATACGACGATTATCCAGAGACTTCTCGCGGGCGGCTCGCCTGTAACCTTCCACGGAAAGTTCTACAGCGTCGAGCGGCTGGCCCTGACGCCGGCCGTGCCGCAGGAGTTCTTTCCGCGGTTCATGCTCTCCGGTTCGTCGGAAGCCGGTTTGGCGGCGGCGCGCGCTCTAGACGCGCTCCCGATGCAATACCCGGAGCCTCCTGATAAGTGCGGGGCCTCCGCCGGCGGCGCTGGCGCGGGGATTCGCGTCGGCATCATCGCCCGAGAAGACGAAGAGCAGGCCTGGCACATCGCGGAAGAACGTTTCCCGCCCGATCGCGCCGGTCAGGTCACGCACGCGCTGGCCATGAAAACATCCGATTCGGCCTGGCATCAGAACCTGGCGACGGTGGGTCATGAACTGAACGGGAGACGCAGCACCTATTGGCTGGTTCCGTTTGAAAACTACAAAACCTTCTGCCCCTACCTGGTCGGCAGCCATGCACAGGTCGCGGAGGAAGTACGGCGGTATTTGGCGGCTGGCTATCAGACGTTTCTCGTGGATGTGCCCGAGACGGAAGAGGATCTCGAGCACATCGGCATCACATTCGAGCACGCTCTGCGTGGACTTCCCGCTGCGAATGTTGCCGGAGCAAGCCTATGATCTTACTTCAGGAAACCGTCGCCAGAAGCGCCGAGCGGCGGCCCCACGCGACTGCGATGGTGTGGTGCGGCGAGCGAATCACTTACGGCCGGCTGGACGAAACCAGCAACCGTCTGGCGCGCCTTCTCATTGAGGCGGGTTGCCGGAAGGGCGACCGTATCGGCGTACTGGCGCCGAAGTCCATCGCCGCCATCGCGGGCTTCCTGGGAGCGCTGAAAGCTGGCTGTATCTATGTGCCCATGGACACGGAAAGCCCCGCGGCCCGGCTCTCGAAGATTGTGGCTGCCTGCGAACCCCGCTGCATCCTGGCCGCCCCGTCCACCGAGAGTCTGCTGCAGGAGTTGGTGACGGAGTCCGCTGTATCCGATGCAGCCGCGGTGGGGTGGCTCGCGCCGGGAAAACCCTCCGATTCAGGCATTCGTCCTGCATTCTGCTGGGACGACCTTTCCAACGTGCCGCCTCATGCGTTGCCCTGCCGTTCCGATCCTGGAGATCCCGCGCACATTCTCTTCACTTCGGGCTCGACCGGAGTACCCAAAGGGGTCATCATCACGCACGCGAATGTAATGCATTTCCTGGAGTGGGCGCGCCGGTACTTTCAGCCCCACGCCACCGATCGCATCTCCTGTCATCCCCCGCTCCACTTCGACCTTTCTACTTTCGACATTTACGGGACATTTCTAGCGGGAGCCGAGCTGCATCTGGTTCCTCCGGCGATCAGCCTGCTGCCCCACAAACTGGCGGACTTCATCCGGAGCGCCGAGCTGACACAGTGGCACTCGGTTCCCGCGGCTCTCAAGTACATGGCGCAGTTTGACGTGGTGCGCCCCGGGGATTTTCCTTCACTCCAACGGCTGCTGTGGTGTGGAGAAGCTTTGCCGACGCCGACTCTGAGGTATTTCATGAAGCGATTGCCCCACGTGAGCTTCACGAATCTGTACGGCCCGACCGAAGCGACCATCGCGAGCAGCTACTACACGCTCCCGTGCTGCCCCGAGGACGAGACGGCCGGAATCCCGATCGGGCAGCCGTGCGACGGAGAAGACCTCTTGGTCCTGGATGAATCCCTGCGCCCTGCGAATGCCGGCGAAATTGGCGAGCTCTACATCCGCGGCGTGGGATTAAGCCCTGGGTATTGGTACGACCCGCAAAAGACCGCATCTGTGTTTCTTTCCGATCGCCACCACGGCCGCATCTACAAGACGGGCGATCTAGCGAGAGTCGGGCCGGACGGGTTGGTCTATCTGCTGGGCCGAGCCGATTCCCAGATCAAGAGCCGTGGCTACCGGATTGAGCTCGGCGAAATCGAGACCGCGTTGCATGCGCTAGGCATTCTGCGGGAATGCGCGGTGGTGGCGATCAGCACTACCGGATTTGAAGGAAAGATGATCTGCTGTGCTTACGTACCGGCACGCGACTGGCTCGGTACTTCAGCCGATCTTCGTGAGCGGCTGACGAAAATGCTGCCGTTGTATATGATGCCCTCACGGTGGCTGAAGCTGGATGCGCTGCCCCTGAACGCGAACGGTAAAATCGACCGGCGCAGACTCCTGGAGCAGTTCGCGGCCGCCGCAGCGGGAGCCTAGAGCCAGGAGGTGCTGCTTGACGCCTTATGTAGATTCACTCCGCAGCCAGATTCTACGGAGAGATATCACCGCGCAAATGGCGGCTCTGCTGAAAGAGAGCCTGGCCATCCAGGTGGGTTCGCCGGACACCGATCTGATTGAGACTGGAGCCCTGGATTCCATGGCTCTGGTTCAATTGACTCATGCCATCGAAGAACGCTTCGGTTTGAAGTTGCCCCCGATGAGCGAACTCGACGTCGATGCTTTTCGTTCCGTAGCAGCGATGACCGACTTGATTCTGGATCACCGGCCGGAATCGGTGGACAGTGTGGGAAACCCGCCCCCGGTCAATGGTAAACCTGCCGCAGCGCCGGATGCCGCCCGTTTGGCTGTGGCCGGCGAGATACAGTCGCTGCTGGTGACCGAGTTCTCCGTTCGCGTCGATTCGCCGGATGAGGATTTGTTTCACGGCGGCGCATTGGATTCCATGACACTGGTCCAATTCATTCTCGCGTTGGAGAACCACTTCGGAATCCAGATCCCGCTCGACGACCTGGAACTCGAAAGGGTCACCTCGGTCACCCGCGCGGCGGACTTAGTCGTCACTCGCAAGCTGGCCGGCACGGCGGTTGTTTCGGAGACGCTGGCGGCGTTTCGGTGAGCGTCTGATGCGCTCCTCAGATGCATCGTTCGACCTCTCGTAATCGTGATCACGTGACTCGAAATTCCAGGCTCAATCTACTACTGATCGGCGAGGAATCCGCGGGGATTCAAGCCCTGAGGGCTCTCGCCCCCCGTGCGGACCGCATTGTGGCGGTCATGGCTTCACGATCCAGGCGTTTCGCTACGGGGGCCAGTTTGTGGACCGTCGCACGATGCCTGGGTTACCAGACCTGGCCGGCGGAACTGGTGAAGGACCCGTCTTTTGCAGATCGGATTGCGGCCGAAAACATCGATGTGATTTTGAACGTGCACTCCCTCCACCTCATCGACCTCAAGGTTCTCACTGCCCCGCGCATCGGGAGTTTCAATATGCATCCGGGTCCTCTTCCGGGGTACGCGGGCTTGAATACGGTGAGCTGGGCCATATACCGCGGTGAGACTTCCTATGGCGTGACGATTCACGAAATGACGGGGGAGATTGATGGCGGCCGTATCGCCTTTCAAGCCCGGTTTCCGCTTGAGGACCAAGACACACCAATGTCACTGACCACGAAGTGTATCCGCGCCGGCATTCCAGATCTATGGCGACTGTTGGATACCGCCGCTACCCACCGGAAGGCGATTCCTCTGGTCCGTCAGGATCTGACCAAGCGCCGGTACTTTGGGCGTCAGGTCCCCCATGATGGTGCAATCTTCTGGGATCGTCCGGCGCAAGAGATCGCGAATTTTGTGCGTGCTTGTGACTATCATCCGTTTACGTCGCCGTGGGGGCACCCGAGGGCGCGTGCCGGAGGCCGGGAAATCCTGGTGACGAAGGTATCCCGAACGGGAGAGAAGTGTCCCGCTCCGCCGGGATCGGTGGTCTTGCGGGGTAACGACGTCCGCGTGGCGTGTGCCGACGAATGGATCGTGATCCATAGGATTCGGACCGGCCAGCGACCGATAGACCCGACACTTCTGCTCCGAGCGGGTGACCGTCTGGAGGATGGCTTTCCTCCTGGCGGCTTTGCTCCTATACCCGCGTGATACGACGGGCGGCACGAGCCATGCATACATCCATACCCGAGGGCAACATTCGGAAGTTCACCGAAGAGGACATTCCGCAGGTGGCGGATCTCCACAGAAGGGTTTTTTGCGTTGCTGACCAGCCATCCCCGGAGCTGCTGCAAGCGTACCGGGAATACCTGTCTGAGGTGTACCTCGCGAATCCCGCGTCGGGCGCGGGGTGCGAGTCGCTGGTCTACGACGACGGAGGTTCGATCGGCGGATTCCTGGGAGTCGTGCCGTTCGCGATGTGCCTGGACGGCCGGTCACTGCACGCGCGGATGAGCTCTCAATTCATCGTCGATCCAGGACGGCGGGGTTTAGTGGGCGTCAGCCTGTTGCGCTGTTTTCTGAAAGGGCCGCAGGACCTGTCGCTTGCGGATGAGGCCAACTCCGACGCCCGGTCCATTTGTCAGAGCCTGGGTGGAAGATTCTCGTCCTTGTTCAGCATGCGATGGATCTACCCGCTCCGCCCGTTCCGCTTGGGCGCGCGCCTGCTGCTGAGGAAACAGCGGCGATTGGAAGCGGCCGTGATTCCCGCCATCACGCCGCTGACAGCCCCGTTGGACAAATTGGCTTCCCGTTTTTTTGTCAACATCTCGCGCAACCCAACGCGCTTTGTCGAGGAGGACTTGACCGCCGACGGACTCGCCGCCTGCCTGCAAGACTTGCCTAAATCCGTTCTGCGGCCCGCGCGCGACTCGCGCTCCATCGCGTGGCTGTTCGAGCGGGCGGCACGGCTGCAGACGCACGGGTCCATCCGAAAGGTCCTCTTGAGAACCGAAACGGGCGCCGTCGCGGGATGGTATGTCTACTATCTCAATCCCGGCAGGCTCAGCGAAGTCATTCAGCTCTACACCCGTACGCGATTCGGGGACGCCGTTCTGGACCATTTGTTCGAGAACGCCTGGCGCGGCGGCGCCGCTGGACTTCACGGCCGTCTGGAGCCCTGCATGATGGATGCCCTGTCCAAGAAGCGGTGTCTTTTCCACTGCGGCCCACAGTGGGTATTGATCCACGCCCGCGACCCTGAGTTGATCCGGAGATTCGATCGCGGTGAGACATTCTATTCCCGGATGGACGGCGAGTGGTGCCTACGCTTTCGTTGATGTCCTCCAGCGCTCGCCGGCAAGCAGTATGGGGAGTTACATCCATGTTGTTGTTTTTTCTTTTGGCCATGCTTCTCCTCCAAGACCCACACCAGGTCCAGATGGCGGGATCGGCTTCCAATCCCAATGCCAAGCTCCTGTTCAAGTCCGGTTTTGAGAACTCCGTTCGCTTGGCACCGGCAGCAGGAGCCTACAGCCAGTATCAGTACATCCAGGGCGCCGACAACTCGACGGGTTATGTCTGGCCGGCCACGCCCTGGAGCCCCACCCCGTGGTTGACGGGACTATTGGGGGTTATCACCTCGAGCTATTTCAGTCCGGCGCCCGAGGATTTCAACAGCTACATACAGAACGCCATCGAGACAGTCACGGGTCCCAACGGAAATCCGACCTATGCCCTGCGCCAAAAGATCGCCAAGCCCTCTCCCAACACGTGCTGCACACAGGACAGCTTGCAGCTGGCGGGCCTCAGCACTCCCCTGATCGATTCTTATGTACGTTACTGGATCAAGTTAAACCCCGAATTCCGCAGCCAGGTGCAAACTCACAAAAACAATTTTTGGCGCGTTCTGTGGGAGATGAAGACCTTTACGGATTACCGGATCGCCACCTTCATCTATGGAAATGCCAGTGGACAGCCTTTTTTCTTCGTGCACGCCGACAACAGTCCGGCGGGCGCCAATCCATATCAGGAATACTGGGCGGTTTCGAATACCTCGGTTCCCGTTCCGCTGGATGAATGGTTCTCTGTCGAGTTCTATCTCCACCGCAGCACGGGTAGCGACGGGCGATTCTACTGGGCCGTGAACGGCCAGACCATTGCGGATCACTATGGCCCCAACTACGGCGTCCGCAACGAGAACGTCGACGTTCTCATGTTGTCCAATCTCTATGGCAACTCCGTCCACCTGAACCCGGCCTACCAATGGATCGACGATCTCGAAGTCTGGGATCTGCCGCCCTGTGCCGCGCTTCCCTGCGGAGCCCCTGGCGGTGGGACATCGGCCAGCCTGGGTTCGTGCCCGGCTCCGGCCCCGAATGTGTGGACCGGATGCTATTACGCCGACCAGAACTTCTCTAAGCTCGGGATGGTCCGCACTGAACCTTACATACACTTCGACTGGGGGATCCAATCGCCTGATGCCGCCATCCCCGCCGATCACTTCTCGGTTCGCTGGAGCGGCAACTTCACTTTCGACCCGGGATCCTATACCTTCACGCTGATCGTGGATGACGGATTCCGTCTCTACATCGATGACGTCAAGGTTATGGATCTCTGGGCGGAACAGGCGGTCGCAACCTACACTCTTACGCAGTTCATCACCGGTGGAGCACACACCGTCACCTTGGAGTATTTCGAGAACACGGGTAACGCCGTGGCCGTCTTGCATTGGTATGCGGCCGCCAACTGAGCGGAAGCGCCTTCTCACCCCCCACAGGAGATTCCCATGAAGTGCGTCGTTGTCGCCGGTGCGCGTCCGAATTTCATGAAGGTCGCCCCGATCCTCGAAGCGTTCCGCGAACGCCAATCGGAGCACAGCCTGGTTCTGGTGCACACCGGGCAGCACTACGACGCGGCCATGTCCGGAGACTTCTTTCGCGATCTCGGACTTCCGCAGCCGGACGTCGACTTAGGCGTCGGCTCCGGGTCTCACGCCGAACAGACGGCCCGAATCATGATCGCGTTCGAACGCTTTTGTGTGGAACACAAGCCGCACTGGGTGCTGGTCGTCGGCGACGTCAACTCCACGTTTGCGTGCGCCGTAACGGCCAAGAAGCTGGGAATTTCAGTGGCTCACGTCGAGGCCGGCCTCCGCTCGCGGGATATGTCGATGCCGGAGGAGATTAACCGGCTGTGTACCGATGCGGTCTCGGATCTGCTGTTCACTACGGAGGAAAGCGCCAATGCGAATCTGGCCCGGGAGGGTTTTTCACCCGAGCGCATTCATTTCGCCGGCAACACGATGATCGATACGCTGCTCTGCCATATCGACGCCGCACGCGCTCTTCCGTTGCCGCCACCATTCCAGGCCGGCTCGTATGCAGTCTTGACGCTGCACCGCCCATCCAACGTCGACTGTACGGACCAGTTCCAAGGCGTGCTCGACGCACTCGAGCCGGTCACGAGCCGAATGCCCGTCGCGTTTCCGGTGCATCCCCGAACGGCGCACGCACTGGAGCAGGTGCGGGTTCCCGCTAATCTCGTCTGTCTTGCGCCCATGAGTTACATTCGTTTCCTGGGCCTGGTGGCCAATGCGCGCATGGTCCTAACGGACAGCGGCGGAATCCAGGAAGAAACCACCGTCCTGGGGATACCTTGCGTCACGCTCAGGAACAATACCGAGCGTCCTGTCACTTGCGAACTCGGCACGAACATCCTGGCAGGCACCGACCCGGAATACATTCGCCAGGCCATTTGCTCCGTATTAACCAACCCGAAGCGCTCCGGTCGCGTGCCGCCCCGATGGGATGGAAAGGCGGGCCTACGCATCGCGGACGTTCTTCTGGGGCACGCATCGGCCGCAACGGGCTGCTAACTCCCCTCGAGTCGGCAACCCGCATACGGCTCCCCCCCAACGCCCCTCAACTCATCAGACCGTGTAGGCACTACACCAGCGCCAGAATGCCCGGGCTGGCTGCAGCGATGCACGATCCGCTACTGCACCCTAAATCGCACGCTTGAACTGGTTACCGTGTTCCCCGCCGCGCCGGTCGCGACGGCGCTCAGGGAATGCCAGGCGTTTTGCTTGACGCTTGCCGTGTTCAAAACGTACCCCCAGGGCGCAGCGGTCGCGGTCCCAATCGCAATTCCATCCACGCGATAAGTGACCGTGACCGGCTGGCCTGTGACCGAAACAGCCAGGTTCACGCTGGAGTTTGCCGGAAGCGAGGAGCCGCTGGCCGGCGAAACAATGCCGATCGTAAGCGGAGCTACCGGGGGTGGCGCTGTCGTCGTCGCGGAAGCCGGGGCACTCTCGGCCGAGGTGTCGCCCAGGGAATCATAAGCGGACACTTGATAAGTGTAAAGAGTGCCGGCCTGCAAACCACTGTCTTGATAATTGACGCCGGTGGCCGTGGCAATCGGAGTTGCTCCCCCATTGCGATAGATCCTGTAGCCGGCGATGCCAATGCTATCGGTGCTGGCAGTCCAGGATAAGTTGATCTGACTGGAGGACATCGCCGCGGCGGCGAGATTTGTGGGCGTCGTCGGGACAGGCGTAGTGGTAGTGGCGAGCTGCCACTGCAAGTTCGCGACTGCGGATCCGGTGTCGTCGTAATACTCGAGCGTAATGGTATGGGCACCGGCGGTAGCGGCCACGGTTTGGGTGTAGGTGGTGGCTGACTCGTCCACCCAATGATCCATAATTTTGGCGCCATCAAGGTAGAGCCGGAATCCATCGTCCGCCGTAACCGTGAATGTATAGGACGCGGTGCTGAAATTGAAGATGCCCTTCCAGCGGGCTGAGAAGTGATCCGCGGGGATGGCAGGATCCGGCGAGCCCGCGCCCCAATCGAAGAGGATGGTGGGGTCGGTGCGGACCACACCCAGCGTAGTCAGGTTCTGATCGCTGTAATAGCATGCGGTCCACGCGAACGTGGCTGCGGTGGCGGGGCAGGAACCACCAGCGGGAGTGGAGCTCGCGGTGGTTGCGGACGCCGTCACACTTCGGGCCGAGGTGTTACCTGCCGCGTCATAAGCAGCGACAGTATAGCTGTAGGAAGTCGAGGCAGTCAGGCCTGAGTCCTGGAAAGTAGTCCCGGCGGTGCTGCCAACCGGTGTGGTGCCACTGTCGCGGTAGATCCTGTAGCCGGCGACCCCGACGTTGTCGGTGCTCGCATTCCACGACAGATTGATCTGACCTGAGGAGGTCGCCGACGCTGCCAGATTCGCCGGTATTGTCGGGGCTTGGGTATCGGCGGCAGTGCCGCTGCCCGCGCCGCAGGGAAGCGTGGCGCAAGGCGGAACGTCCCAGACCTCGACATCGTCGATCCATTGATAGGCAGGACTCATGTTGTTGCCATCGCCATACAGATTCAGCAGTGCGAGGAAGTTGATGTTTTCCTGGTTTGCGCCGTACGTCGGGCCGTAGTGGTCCACCAGCGTTTGTCCGTTCACGGCCCAGAAGAACCGCCCGCTGCTGCCCGTACTGCGATGCAGATAATATTCCATGAGGAACCATTGGTTCGCCGGAATCCCTACAGAAGTGTTGTCCGCACTCCAGCAAGCGCCCGCGGGACAGGGCGGTAGAGTGCCATTAGGATTGTTATCGACAATGACCCGCCAGGAAGGTATCCCGCTGCTGTTGCCCACAATAAAAGTCGCGATCCGGTAATCGGTGGTGGTCTTAAGCTCCTGGAGTGTGCGCCAGAAATTACCGCCATTGGCCTGAACCTGGGTCAGCAATTCCGGATTCAACTTCACCCAGAAACGGGTGTAATAGTCCGTGACCGGTTGAGTCATTCCGGCCACTTGAAACGTGGATTGAATGCAGCAGAACCCGGGAGCTGGACCGGTGATATTCATTCTCAGAGCGCGGGTGGAGGAACCAGTATGTCCCGTGACTGTTTCGATGTAGTTATTGATATAGCTGGAGACAAGATTCGATCCGCCCACAATCGGATGCATTCCGGTGGAAACGGCATAGTCGTTCCAGAAGCTCATCGGCCAGGTGTAACCAGTGGTGGAGTCGGAACCGGAAAAGTGCTGGTAGTCGTCGCTAGTCGCGCTGGATGGAATGGCCTCCAGCGTGGTGTTTCCTTCAAATCCGGAACTGAATAAACGCGTCTGGGCAGATGCTCCCAGCGCCAGCGCCATCAGCGCCAGAACCGTGCGAGCCGTGCGGCTCTGGTACTTCTTCCGAGCGGTAGTCGACCTCTCGGGTTGAAACGACTCATCCGAGTCTGGACAACAATCCCACTTCTTCCGTCGAAGTGTTGTTTCTTTCATTGAGCAGTTACTCCTATTTCTTAAAAATTGGCGGCGGGACGATATACGTCACACGTCTGCGGTCCAAGCAGGATTCTTTCGGGATGGTCCTGAGGAGAGAATGTCGATTTGTGTTTGGCTTCTCGATTCGAACCGATAAACACACTTCTCCTGAGTCACATCCGCACCGTTCATCATTTCGGCCAGTCCCGGACACACTTCGACCGGGACATAGTCGGGTAAGGGTTCCGTCGGCTGCCGGGTACAGGGGAGGGGGCAGCCCGTTATGCGTTTGAGCCTGGGAGCCCGAAGGGGCCCGTGGGTCGCAGCGTCGTCATGCGACAACTGCGGCAGAGTGGCCAAGGCTCCGTACTGCTATGTACTACTCACATCACCTCCAAGGGAAGTTCCCTCTTCGGACCAAACCTCTGGAGCAAAGTGGCCGGAACGATAGAGCCACATTCTCCCCAGAACTGACAGTCTATAGTTGTTGGCTTGACGATTGCCATCAGGAAAATGCCTGAATCTGAAAAACAACAATGCTGCAATGGCTTAGGCTCTTTGATTCGAGGAAAAGCCAAAGTTTTCCACAGGTTATTAGCAGATTATAATTAATCTTACTTAATACAAATGTCGCGAAAGGCAAGGTTTTCCACAGAGACTTAACCAAGCCTAATGAGCATTGCTTAATACCAATGCAGGCGAGGCACTTAGGCCACCGCCGTTGGCCTAGCCGCCTGAATGTGCCGAGTCGGAACCCAGCATGAGGTGCTAAAACAGAAGCTTCAACGCAAACTGAATCTGGCGGGACGCGGTGGTGGTTGCCGTAATCTTGCCAAACGTCGGGTTGGGGGCGCCGCCGCCGTTCGCAGTCTGCACAAACGCGGACGCGTTGGGCAGCGCGAAGTTGGCGTGGTTGAGCAGGTTGAAAAACTCGGCGCGGAACTGAAGGCGGACCTGTTCTTTGATGGGCGTCTCCTTCATCACCGCGTAGTCCAGGTTCACGGTGCCCGGACCAGCCAAAAAGTCTCGTTGCAGATTACCCAGCGTGCCCGGCGCCGGCAGCCCGAAACCGGCCGGGTTAGCCCACTGGTTAATGTTGCCGGTCATGATTTGATTCGCCGGCATCACCAGGTTGGGCCGCTCGCTTCCGGCCACCACAGTTCCGGCCTGGTCGAATCCAACGGTCACGTTCCACGGCGAGCCACTCTGCACCTGCAGTCCGCCGCTCATCTGCCATCCTTTGGTCAAAATATTCTGGTTGAACGGCAGCGCGTAAACTCCACTGAG
>Ga0105238_10004001_pt1 | contig 14628 bp, 13 predicted proteins | sample KBSC34metaG_FD_81526 | JGI IMG/M metagenome (GOLD analysis project Ga0105238, IMG submission 81526) | Corn rhizosphere microbial communities from Kellogg Biological Station, Michigan, USA - KBS C3-4 metaG | ecosystem: Host-associated > Plants > Roots > Rhizosphere > Soil | place: Michigan, USA... | reverse complement strand
TAAAGCGCAACCGCCATGCCACGGCGCCGGTACGACGCCGCGGAACGAGTGCAAGTCGCTGTGGGGACAACGATTGAGCGCCGCGTTCGCGGATCCCCGGCGCATCCTGCTCACGGCCGCGGCGCCGATCCCAACCCGCACATTCGTAACCGGGGGATCGCTTTTTCGTGACCGCGGGGGTGTGTCGAAGCCGAGCACGGGTTGTGCCCGGGGAGCGCGCGGCATCGAGCCGCCACGCGCAGGCGTAGCGAGCAGATGTCACATTCGTAAGCGCACCATCGAATTTGTCGGTGGCAATCGCGCCGCGGCGGTTCGCCGCGAGCGAGGCCGCGCAGCCGCGTGCTGGTTGTGCGCCTCCGCGTAAGGAACGCGACTTGCGAAGAGCACTGGTACCTACGCCAGGTACAGGCGTGCGATGCAGATACGAAGAGTGATTGGAGAAGCGTTGATCTCGATGGCCGCGCTCGTCATCCTGCTGGCAGTGCTGGCGGCGATCGACCCGCGTGTGCGGGATCACGTCAAGAGCGTGGCGCTGCGGAAGGACACGATTTCTGCCGATGTGGCTCGTATGAATGCCGACGCGCACGACGCCGTGAAGACCGTGCGGTGGTCGGCCCGCGAACACGGGCTCGATCACGCCGCCCTGGGCGTGTTCGTCGTGGTCGCCACCGGGCTCGTCGTCGCCATGCTGCGCCTCTGACCATGGCGCTCATCCTTGCCATCGAGCCGGACAAGCGCCAGAGCGGTCAGCTGGCGAGCCTCGTCAAGGGGCAGCTTCGCGCGGAGCTCGTCCACGGCGCCACCGTCGCCGAGGGCCTGGCGTCTCTGCACGGCCGCGTCCCCGACCTGGTGCTGACGTCATCGCTCATCTCGCCGCGGGACGAAACCGCCCTGGCCACACATTTGCGCGACCTGGGCGCTGCCGCGGCCCACGTACAGGCGGTGACCATTCCGATGCTGGGGACCGCCGAGCCCGCCCGCGCGAAGGGCGGCCTGCTGGCGGCGCTCCGCCGCGAGAAACCGCAGCCGATGACGGACGGATGCGCACCCGAGGCGTTTGCCGAACAGATTCGCCAATACCTGGCGACCGCCGAGGAACAGAAGATCGCCGCGGCCACGCGGCTCGCATCCGAACCCGCCGCTCTCGCGGAACCCGTGGCAGTCCCAGAGCCGATCGAAGTCGAGTTCGCTCCGCTCGAAGCGGAGACGTTCGTCGGGCCCGTCGCCGTCGAAGAACCGGTGGTCGCCGAAGAACCGATCGCCGAAGGCGACGAGTGGGCCACCGACGAACCCGCCGGCCTGCCGCTGTCCCAGCTCCTGCAACTCGTGACCGAAACCGCCGTCGTCGAAGAGCCGATTCTCGACGCGCCGGCACCGACGGCCGAAGTGGAAGCCATCGCAGAGGTCGAGCCGTTCGAGACGGTCGAAGAGTTCGCGGAGGTCGAAGCGGTCGCAGAGCTCGAGGCGGTCTCTGAGGTCGCACCGCCTGAAGAAATAGTGTCCGTCGTGGAATCGGAACCCGTGGCGGAGCCGGCCGGCGATTTCGGCGAGCTGTACATGGACCCGGTGGCCGCGCAGGCGCTCGACGATCTGTCGCGCCAGGCGGCGCCGCCATCACTCGCGGACGGAATTCCGGCGGAAGCGCCGGTGCCCGTCGTCGAGATGCACTCGTTCCAAAGCCTGGACAGCATTGCCAGCGAGCTGGCGGCCGGCCCCTCGCAGCGTTACGAAAGGCTCGACGATCTCGCGAGTCTCTTTGCCGCCGCGCCTGCGCCGCCGGCCATGGCCGCACCTTACGCCGCGCCCGCGCGAGTGGAACCGTCGCACGACTTCACCGCGCCGCCGCGCGACGACACGAGCCCGTTCGCATCGCTCTTCGCCACACCAGCGCCGCAGCCCACGCATCACGTGGCCGCGATCCAACCGGACGTCGATCCGAGCCTGTTCGCGTCGGCACCGTCGACGCCAGCGATCGTGGAGGCCCCGGCCGTTCCCGCATTCGCGGAGCTCGCGTTGGAGCTCGACACCTTCGAGCCGGTACCGGTGCTCGAGGCCGAGCCCGCGCCGGAGCCGGAGCCGATCTTCGCTGAGCCAGTCATCGAGCAGTTGGCCGCGCCGGTCTTCGAGGTCGAACCGGAACCCGAACCCGCGTTCGAATCTGCAGTCGAACCCGAGCCCGAACCGCTGCCCGTCGTGGCCGCTGCGCCAGAGCCGGAGCAGGAGCCGGAGTTCGAGCCCGAGGCGCTTGCCGCCGCCCCAGCGCTCGACGAGGAGATCTCGCTCGATGTCGACGCGTTCATCGTGCCGCCCGTCGAGCCCTCGACGCCGGCGGAGCCGACGCCGTTCGCGTTCACGCTGGTCGACGGATTCGGCGATGCGTGGAGCGACTTCGAGGTCCCGAGCGTCGAGGCAGTCGCCGCCGATCTCGGCCTGGGCGAGCACACCCCGATGGACCCCTACGCGATGTTGCCGACAGCCGGCACGGCCAGCGCGCAGATCGAGGTCGTCGAGGACGAAACGCCCGCACTCGACGCCGAAGCGCTGTCGCTGATCGGCGACGCCGCCCGAAAGGTGAGCCTCGATGCGTTCGTCATCGAGGAGTTCGAACGCGGGCTGTCGTCGCCCCGTCCGAAAAAGGCCTCCAAGAAGAAGCACGCCGGAGCCACGCAGGTGCCGCCGCCCGCCGAGCGTCCCGCCAAGCCCGCCAAGCGTCCCGTGCAGGACGAATGGGGCATGTTCGATCCCGAACAGTGCGGGTTCGCCGCGCTCGAGGACGAGGAAGGCGCCGAGGCTCGTCCCAGGACCGGCACGCGCGTCAGAGTGATCTCCTACTGACGCTGGAGACCTCTGGCCTCTAGCCTTTGGCCTTTAGCCTCACTCCGCGCGCAGGACACGCACAGGATCGACGCTCGCACCGCGCGCTGCCGGCACAGCGCTCGCCAGAAGCGCCATGAGCGCCAGCAGCGCGGCGGTTCCGGCGAAGGTGGCGAGATCCAGCGGGCCGACGCCGAACAGCCACGTCTGCAAGGCACGTGTGATGGCAACGGCCACGGCCAGGCCGAGCGCGATCCCGACAGCGGCCAGCATCATTCCGCCGCGTACCGTGTCGAGCACCACGGTGCCGCGCGCGGCCCCGAGTGCGACCCGGACGCCGATCTCGGGCAGCCGCTGCGCCACCGAATACGCAAGGACGCCATAGAGCCCAACCGAGGCGATGACGAACGCCAGCAGCGCAAACGCGCCCAGGAGCGTCACCTGCGTGTTGCGATTGAGCAGTTCCGCGTCGAACAGATCGTCCATCGTCCGGACGTTGGAGACTGTCTGCTCCGGATCCACGCTCCACACCGCCTTGCGAACCGCGTTCGTGACCGCGACCGGATCGCCGGCCGTTCGCACGACCAGATACTGCGGCCACAGAAACGGCGGCACGACGCTGCCCTGATTCGCCGGCACGTAGACCTCCGGTTCGACGCGTGAATCCAGCGCCATCTGATGCACGTCGCCGACGACGCCGACCACGGTCGACCAGATGCCTGGGACGGTGGCCGGGCCGAACTTGATCCGCTGCCCGAGCGGATCGCGCCCCGGCCAGCGCCGCTCCGCCAAGGTGCGGTTGACGATCACGACTGGTACCGACGACTGCGCGTCGCGTGCGTCGAAATCGCGGCCGTTGACCACCGGCATGCCGAGCGTGCGGAAATATCCCGGGCTCGCGGCACGATCGATCGCCATGTAGCGCGTGACTTGCTGGGGGTCGGGCGGCGGGTCGCCCTCGACGGCGACGAACGCACGGCCGCCCTTGAACGCGAGCGGCGGGAAGTTCACGAAGGAGGCCGCCGCGACACCGGGAATCGCCGATACGCGCTCGCTCACGGCGCTGTAGAAGGCGGCGCGCCGGGCCGTGTCGGCGTATTTCGTCGGCGACAGCGACGTCTCGGCCAGCAGTAGGTTGCGCGGATTGAAACCGGGATCCACCGCGAGCACGTTGACGTAGCTGCGCAACAGGAGTCCCGCGGCCACGAGTAGCACCACGGTCAGCGTCAGCTCCGCCACCACCAACGCATGGCGCAGCCGGCCGCGGCCGGTGGCGCCGCGATTGTTCCCCGTTCGGATGGCGGACTCGAGATTTATGCGCGCCGTTACGAACGCGGGCGCTGTGCCGAATCCCAGTACGACGAGCAGCGTCATGCCGATCGTGAAGAGCAGCACGCGCAGATCCAGAGACGGGGCCGTGGCGTCGGGCAGCCCCGACGGCGTCAGCCGCGCCAGATACCGCAAGGCGGGCACCGCCAGCGCGACGCCAAGCGCCGCCCCGATCGCGGCGAGCACCGCGTTCTCCGTGAAGAGTTGCCGCGCGACCCGCGCGTGAGTGGCGCCGAGCGCCTGGCGAACGGCCACTTCCCTGCTGCGGCCGGCGCCGCGCGTCAGCAGAAGGTTGGCGAGGTTGGCGCCTGCGATCAGCAGCACCAGCGCCACCGCTCCGAAGAGCAGCGTCACGGCGGGGCGCACGTCGCGCGTCAGGTGCTCGTGCAGCGCCGCAACCGTGATCCCGGTGCGTCCGTTGGATCGCGGGAACTCGCGAGCCATCTGCTGTGCGAGCCCGGTCATGTCGGCGCTCGCCTGCGCCATGCTCACAGCCGGCCTCAGGCGGGCGACGACGTACATGAAGTAGCTGCCGCGCAGCTCGAGTTCGGAAGGCGTGAATTTCGCGGGCACCCACAGCGAGGCCGTCTTGTCGGGAAAGCGAAAATCGGCCGGCACGACGCCCACCACGGTGTGCGGCAGGTCGTTGAGACGAACGGTGCGCCCGACGACGCCTGGATCGGCCGCGAACCGCGATCGCCACGCGCGCTCGTCGATCACGACCACCGGCTCGGCGCCAGGCTCGTCGTCAGACGCGGTCAACGTGCGGCCAAGGAGCGGCTGCGTCCCGAGCACGGCGAAGACGTTGCCTGTGACCCGGAAGCCCCTGAACTTCTCCGGCTCGCCCGATCCGGTGAGGTTGTAGTTCTCCATGATGTAGCCGGCGACACCGGCGAACGACTGGTTGCGGGCGCGCCACGCCGCGAAATCGCCCGGCGACACCTCGACGCGCGCCGGTCCGCCGACGCCACTCAGGTTTTCCCAGAGCAGCACGACACGGTGCGGCTCTGGAAACGGCAGCGGCCGGAGCAGCACGGCGCTCACCACGCTGAAGATCGCGGTGTTGGCGCCAATGCCGAGCGCCAGCATCGCCACCGCCACCACTGAAAAGCCGGGCGACGATCGCCACGCGCGGAACGCGTAACGCACGTCACGGGACGCGGTTTCGAAAATCATGGCCATTGGACGCGGGCGTGCGGACGCCGGTTGGCGCTCGCAACGGCAGGGCGAGAATTGTCCCAATCGCGGGACTGCATTCCCGCGAACGAACAGCTAATTCTTCTTCGGGGCGGGGCGCTTCGCCGCGGGGCGCTTGGCGGCGGGACGCGGCGGCTTGTACTCGACCATCACGTTGCTGATGATCGCGATCGGACGGCCCGCGGCGCTGAAGGTGTCTGGCGACGGACTGTCGGGACGAATCACCGACAGTTTCTCGCCGAGGATGCTGACCTGCATGGCCTCCTCGGGAATCACGATCGAGACCGCTTCGGTGCCGGTGGGCGCCACGGCCTTCAGACCGCCAGACCCACTGCCCCCGGAAATCCGGTCCACCAGATCCGCCGCCGTGCGGAACTCGTTCTGCACGATCGCGCGCGAGATGAGCGTGTTGTCGAGCGTCAGCACACCGATGGTCGCGGTGTAGCGGCTGTAGGCCTTGTTGGCCTTGACGAGCTCTTCCGAGTAGGTGTGCCGGTTGTGGAGGTCGAACGTCAGTGTCGGATTGCCGGAATGCGGCGGCAGGGTGATCAGGATGCCGCCGGCGGGATCGCGCCCGATGAGTACGTCGCAGAACTGCCGCTTGGTGCGGACGCCTTCGCCGAGCACCTGCGGGCACATCATCGTGGCCGGCTCGGTCTTGGTGGCAGCGGCCGGAGGCGTTGCGGGAGCGGCGGGTTTCTTCGCGGCGGGCGTCGTGCGGCGCGCCTGAGCTTCGATCGGCCCCCCCGCACCAAGGATCGTCAGCGCCACGGCACCCGCCGCGGTCGCGCACCCCCGCAGCCTATTCGTCGAGCGACGCGTGGTCGAGGTGGGGATCGTGGCCAATCGGGCTGCCCTGCCGTTTGAGGAGCGCGAGGAACTCCATGCGGGTGCGCGCGCAGGTCTGAAACGACCCCAGCATGGCGCTCGTCACCGCCGTGGAGTTCTGTTTCTCGACGCCGCGCATCGACATGCACAGATGGGTGCCCTCGCACACCACCGCCACGCCGAGCGGCGCGATCTTCTCCTCGATCGTTTCGGCAATCTGCGCCGTCAGCCGCTCTTGCAGCTGCAGCCGGCGCGCGAACACGTTGACGAGCCGAGGGATCTTGCTGAGCCCGATGACTCGGCCATTAGGGATGTACGCAACGTGACACTTGCCGAAGAACGGCAGCAGGTGGTGCTCGCACAGACTGTAGTAGTCGATGTCGCGCACGATTACCATTTCACTGTAGTCGACAGTGAACAGGGCGCCGTTGAGGATGTGATCGATGTCAGCCGCGTACCCGCTCGTGAGAAACGTCAACGCCTTGGACACGCGCTGCGGCGGTTTGACGAGCCCTTCGCGATCGGCGTCCTCGCCGAGACTCACGAGGAGCTGCCGGATGAGAGCCTCCATCACCGTATTCTATATCGCTGTCCTTGCCGCCTCGGCCGCGCCGGCACAGGCGCAGACCGACCCCGACGCGCTCTATCGCGAGCGGGCCACGCTGAGCAAGGCACGCGAGGCCGCGGCCATCTGGACGGAGCGCCTTGCCAAGAACCCGAAAGACTTCGACTCGGCGTGGAAGCTGGCGCGCGCCACCTACTGGCTGGGCGGACACGAGGACCAGGCGGCACGGCGGCCCGCGCTCGAACGCGGCGTCGAGGCCGGCCGCCAGGCGAGCGAGCTCGAGCCCGCGCGCCCCGAAGGCTATTTCTGGATGGCAGCGGCCATGGGGTCGCTGGCCGAGTCGTTCGGGATGCGCCAGGGGCTGAAGTACCGCACGCCGATCCGCGAAGCGCTCGAGAAGGTGCTGCAGATCGATCCCGCCTATCAGAACGGCTCCGCGGATCGCGCGCTGGGGCGCTGGTACTACAAGGTGCCGGGGCTGTTCGGCGGCAACAAGAAGAAGTCGGAGGAGCACCTGCGCAAGTCGCTCACCTACGATCCGCAGAGCAACGCGTCGCGCTTCTTCCTCGCCGAGACGCTGTTCGAGCTCGATCGCAAAGCCGATGGGATCGCGGAGCTGCAGAAGGTCATCGACGGTCCGGTCAACCCGGAGTGGGAGCCTGAAGATCGCGAGTTCAAGCAGCAGGCGGCAGAGCGGATGAAAAAGGAACGCCGTTAGCCTTTGGCCTCTTGCCTCTAACCGAGAGAAGTAGTGCCAGAGGCGAAAGGCCAGAGGCTACTTGCTCAACCGGATGATCTGCGCCTGCAGCTGCTGGAACACCGGGCCCATGTCGGCGGCCGTCTGGGCGAAATAGTATTTTCCCTCGAGCTGGTTCGAGTTGTAGTCCGGAGAGTGCTTGTCGTTCGCGAGGCGCATCAGCACGCTCTCGGACGACTCGGGGAGGGTGCCGAGTTTCATCTTCACCAGATCTCCCATGCCGATGGTGAAGATGCGGATCTTGTGGTCGCCCGAGACGTCGCTGCGCGCCGCGTCAGCGATCGCCTCGGTGATGTTCGTCGAGGCGTTGCGGATGTTGAAGACTTCGGCGGGATACTTGCCCACCACGTTGTTGTAGTTGCGCAGGCCGCGCTTGCTGTCCTGCGCGGAGCCGTTCACCGTGAGCGTGCTGGACTGCAGCGCAAACGACGTGGGAATGCCGTTGCTCCGGTGGTGCACATGCGCGCTGCTGTTCGGCAGGAACGGCAGGGCGGCCGCGGTGGCGGTGCTGTTCCAGCCGGGCGGCGTGAACAGCCAGTTCGGACCCTGCGCACCACTTTGCGTGTCGAAGGCGCCCTGAATCGAGGGCGTGTTCGTGGTGGCGTTGGTCGGGTCGGGATTCGCCTTCGGGAAGTCGCCGCTGAACACGCCCTTCGCCGAGCCGCTGCCGTCGAGGAATCCGGGGAACACGTTGCCCGAGCCGTCGGTGAAGAGCACGATGACGCGCAGCCCCGCCTGCTGACCGTTGGCCACCGAGCGCAGTTCGTCCCAGCCGCGGTAAAGCCCCTCGGCCATCGACGTCGTGCCGCCCGGCAGCCCGTTCGGGACGTCGGCCTTCAACTTGTCCTTGTCGAAGCCGAAGGCGGCCGGCATTGGGTCGATCACAGTCGCGCCGTAGCTGTAGGTGACGAGCGCCATGCGGTCGCCGTTCTTGTCGAACGAATCGATGAAGGCGCGGGCGGCGTCGCGGACACTGGGCCACGCGGCGCCGATCGAGCCAGACACGTCGAGGACCAGCGACAGGTCGACCAGACGGCGGGTCGCCTCACTGGTGCTCGACACCGTCAGCTCGTTGAAGTTCCCGAGGCGCATGAACGTGGTGGGCACCGTGGCCGTGGCCTTGATGGTGACCACGTGCAGCCCGCTCTCCTCCACCGTGTGCATCTCGTAGAAGTCGGGCGCCGTGGTCGGATTGGTCACGAACGTCGCGTCCATGAAATCGGGCGGGAAGTTCGCGTTGAAGATCTTGGCGGCTTCGCCTCGAGGGTTGCCGCCGTTCAGGTTCCGGGCGGCGCTCAACGCGGCACCGTCGACGGCCTTCGAGAGCTGCGCCTTCACCAGATAGGCGCGCCCGCTGTCCACGGCCAGGCCGGTGAACAGCAGGAGCATGGGCAGATAGATGGCCATGTGAATCAGGGCCACGCCCTCTTCGCTGCGGTATGTGCGTCCGTGTCTGGTCATCGCTGGCCTTCCTCGAGTTCGAGCCTCGCTGCGCTCACGCGTCAGAAAAATGCGATCGATTGCAGCGTCGGGGGAATCGTGACGCCGAATTTGTCGAGGGGGGTCAGCGGCGGGTGCGTCGTGAACACTTCGGCCACGTACAGCAGGCCGCCGCGGGTGATGTCGATGCTCGCCGGCAGGTTGACGATCCGCAGATTGGCGTCGGTATCCGAGTTGGCCACTCTGAAGTCGGGCGCCGGTCCGAACACGGCAGGGCCGGCAGTGGACAGTGTGCTGCCGTTGCCGAGCGTCCCGATCGTATAGCGCTGATAGAGAACGATCTTGTCGAAGTTCGTGCTGCCGACCACGGCGCCCTTCTTCAGGACCGAGAGCACGAGCTCCGAGCCGTCCGCGAAGTTGACCGGCCGCGCCGTCATGTTCTTGATGGCGTTGGAGGCGTCGAGCAGCGTGACGTCACGCGAGATCAGGTTGGCGCCCTCGCGGGTGATACGGCTGATCACGTGCTGGTGCAGCAGGGCGTACGACACCTCGACGATCGCCAGCGACACCATGAGCAGCATCGGCAGCACGATCGCCATCTCGACGAGCGTCTGGCCACTGGCGTCCGCGGCGTGCCGGCGGCCTCGTCGCGCCGAAGCGAAGCGAAGGCGGAGCATCAGTCGAACCTCGGCTCGTTGAGCATCGACGACTCCACCGTGATCGTCACCATGTTGCTGGCGAAGAACTCCCGGATGAACGGTGTCATCAGCTTCCAGCCGTGCGTGACCTGGACCTTGCTGACGTCGCCCGGGTTGCCGGAACCGGCCTGCCACACCGCGCCGCCCGGCGTGAGATGCGAAAAGGTGAAGGCGCCGTCGTCGATGGTCAGCGTGGGCGTCGCCTCGCGCATCGCATCGCGAATCGACTGTTCGCGCGACTCGCCCGCAAGGGCGTTGCCGGTGACACCGTAGCGCGCCGCCTGGCTGACGCCGTTCTCGAGCGCGAGATACGCGTAGAACAGCGAGCCGAAATCCACGATCGAGAACGTCAACAGGAACAGGAGCGGCATCACGATCGCCATCTCCACGATGTTGGCGCCGCGGGCTTCCTTCAACCGCCGTACGAGCCGGGATGTGCAATACCGCTTCATCGAAGTCGTCTACGCTCCGGACAGAGGTGCAGCCCGTGTGCCACGCGATGCAGGCGATCACCCTGGTACCAGTTCGGGACGCGCACACCTGACCGTGACCGGTTTCGGCACGCGGCGCGCGCCGGCCATCACGCTGCCAGATGACCGGAAGCGACGCGATGCGGCGTGCGATCAGCGACTTAGGCGAGTCAGCGCGGCCATACTGCGCCGGACGCGCAACCAGCCCTCAGTGACGGGCGGCGGCTGGCACCCGGGGCCGGGCCACCTCGCGGGGCTGTAACCGCGATTGCACTTTCGACGCCCGTGCACGCGCACCTTCAGGTGCGCTTGCAGGCGGACCTACAGGTCCGCCTCGACGTACCGCCACAGCCCGAGGGCCTGCTGCGCGGGGCGATCGGAAAAACAGAAGAGCACCGCATCGCCGCGGGCGGCTTCGTGGCGCACGGACATCCACGACGGCGCCACGAAGACGTCGCGCGGCCCCCAGTCGAACCTGCGATCCCCGACGTGCGTACGGCCGCCCCCTTCGACGCCCACGTACACGGCGGCGTCGGTCTGCTGATGCGGGCGCCCCGAGAATCCCGCCGGCAGCAGCTGCAGCCATGCCGCAATGGTCGGCATCGGCGAAGCGCCGGTGGACGGGTCGAGGTACTGCAATCGCACGCCATGCGCCGGGTGCACCGCTTCGTGGCGGCGCGCGGCGAGCGCCGCGCGGGCGCGATCGTAGGGATAGCTGAAAACGGTCGGCTGCTCGGCGGCGACCTCTGGCGCACGTTCCTGCGCGTGGTGCTCGGCGAAGCTGGCATCGAAGAGATTCACTATCGGGACGTCGAGACCGTCGAGCCAGATCGTCGTCTCGCTGCCAGGATTGCCGTGATCGTGATAGCGCCACGACGGGGTGACGATGAAGTCCCCCGGGTGCATCGTGACGCGCTCGCCGTCGACCGACGTGTAAGCACCGGTGCCTTCGAGCACGAAACGCAGCGCGGACGACACGTGCCGGTGCGTCCGCGCCATCTCGCCCGGCTGAATCAGTTGCAGGCCGGCGTACAAGCTGCCGGTGGCCTGCGATCGGCCGGGCATGCCCGGGTTCTCCAAAATGAGCACCCGGCGTTCGGCTTCCTTCTCGGTGAGCAGCTGGCCGGCCTCGAGCAGCAGCGGACGCATCTCGTCGTACGTCCACAAGACCGGCTGCGCCTGCGGCGCGGGCTGCGGTGGAATGATGGCGCCCATCACTTCCCACAGCGGCGCGGCGCCAAAGGCGCGCAGGCGTTCGTAGAACGCCCGGCGCGCGGGCGTGAGTTCGGGACGCTGGCCGTAGGCGGCGGTCGCCACGGGTTCGTCAGGCGCGGGCGGTCGCGGCCTCGCCGGCGGCAGCCACCGAGGCCCCGGCTGCGCGTACGCGCACCGCCATCGAGCCGATGCCTTGGATGGTGGCGACGATCTCGTCGCCCGGCTCGATCGGGCTCACCCCTTCCGGAGTGCCGGTGAAGACGACGTCGCCGGGATGCAGCGTATAGAAGGCCGACGCCATCTCGATCAACGCCGCCACACCCAGCGTCATATGGCGCGTGTTCGAGTGCTGCCGGCGCTCGCCGTTCACATGGAGCTCGAGATCGAGTGCGCTTGGATCGGGAATCTCGTCGGCGGTGACGAGCCACGGTCCGAGCACGCTGTAGGTGTCGGCAGACTTGCGGAAGCTGCGGTCCTCGGTGCCGCGAATCGAGATGTCGAGACCAATGGTGTAGCCGGCGACGTACCGCAGCGCCTCGGCGCGGGGTACGCGGCTGGCCGTGCGGCCGATGACGAACGCCAGCTCCACTTCGTGGTCCGTGCGGCGATCGGGCACGCGCAGCACCACGCCATCACCGGCGCCCGCCAGCGAGCTCGTGGCTTTCAGGAACACGCCCGCCTTCTGGATCGTGATCGTGTGGCCTGCCGTGTTCTGGTGCAGCGACTCGTCGCTCTTCACTTCCGCCAGATGCTTCTCGTAGTTCACCGGCGCAGCCACGAGCTTGCCCGGGTTGGCGACCGGGCTGAGCAATCTCACGCCGTCGAGCGCGAGCACCGGCGCCGAGGGGGCCAGCGTCTTCGCGCGCGCCACCACCTCGTCGAGGTGCGCGATGAAGACGTCGTACGTGGGAAACGGATACCGGGCCGCCGGAAGCACGTCGAGCGCCGCCGTCACGTCGCGCACGCTCGCGCCTTCGACAAGGCCGAGCCGATTGTCATTGAACCTGCAGATCCTCAAGCGTTCTCCCTCCCCGCCTTCCCTGCCTTCCCCGCCCTCCCTGCCTCGAGCGTCTAGACGCAGGGCACCGGGTTCCATCCAGCGGTGCCGCTCTCCCGCTTGAACTGCACCGTGCGGATGTACGGTGCGCTCATGTACTGGCTGTCTTCGAGAATCTTCGTGACCAGCAGATAGACGTTGCCGTCTGGTTCCGTGAGCGTCGTGAACCACTCGGTCATCGTAGCGTTCGGACCATAGGGCACACCGTTGCGGCGGTAGTAGCCGAGGCGCATGTTCGTGGTGGTGACACGCATCGACGAGCCGGGGCGCTCGCCGCCGACGGCGCCGCCGCGGGCACCGCGCCCGCGGCCCCCCGCGCCAGGCACTTCCCAGGCCGCGCGCGAGAACCCCTGCCAGCTCGGCGCACCGGGCGCCGCGGCCGCCGGGTTGAACTGGAAGAGACGCGTCTGCTGTCCCGTGTCGGTCTCGAGCTTCAGCGCGTCGTCGCCGTCCCACGAAATGCGCAGACGGCCGGGCAGGTGCATGATGCCGCCGGCGCCATACGCGCGGCAGGCTTCGCCAGCGGCGGCGTCGCGCGCCGCGTCCCAGTCGGCGGCCATCTTCTTGCCAGCGTCGTTCACCGGCAGATAGAGCGTGTCGCCCTTTGGCGGCACCACCATGCGCCAGCGCCAATCGTCGGTGACGAGCGACACCCACTGGCCGGTGAGATCGATTGGAGCCGACGCACGCGCGGTCACCCGCGCCGGCTGCTGCCCCGCGAGCACCACGCCGAACAGCATGCCCGCCAGAACCAGAGAAAGCAGGGCTCTCATCGCTTCCCCCCGGGCGTCGCGCGGCGTGCGGGCGCCGCCTGCGGCTTGCCGCCGCCGAGACTTTTGTAGACCGCCTCGACGAACGCGCGCGTCGTCCACGGTCCGCTCGTCGAGCCGTACTGGGTGTCGTAGTCGGCCGTCGGCCGCGCCGCCACCACTTCGTCGAGCGTCATCTCCTTCTTGATCAGATCCTGCACGCGGTCGCGGATGATCGTGAGCATGTCGCGGTAGTAGGCGACGTCGCCCGAATCCACGATGCGGCCGCTTGCCGGAACCATCATCGTGCCGCCTTCGAGGCGGAACTCAGGGATGGCCAGTTCGAGCACCTTGTTCAAGCCGTCGATGACGCCGTTGATCGAACCGCCATGCGCCACGTCGATCCGCGGATATTCGCGCGTGGCCATCAGGCCGCCCAGCGCGATCACGTCGGACCCGCGGAAGTGGACGATCGAGTCGCCGTCGCTGTGGGCGCTCTTGACGTGAATGAGCTGCACGCCCTCGCCGTTGAAGAAGTGACTGAGCTTGTAATACGGCGCGTAGTAGGTGTCCGTAGGCAGCGCGTCGCCCGTGACCGCGGGGCGGCCGTCCTCGCTCTTCGTCAACCGGATCTGGACGTTCTCCTGGGCCAGAATCGCGGCGCCCTCGCCGGAATCGCGAATGTCGTTGGCCACGTTGCCGCCAGTGTAGGTGCGGCCGGCGTTGCGCAGCTTCTCGTTGCCGCCGACGGCGTCGGGATCCGCGCTCGTGTTGACGATGTAGCGAATCGGCTTCGGCGGCGCGGTGATGTGCCGGTCGGCCACCGACGAACGGCCCTCGGCGCCGAAAGCGCTCGGCCGCGGCTCGTTACGGATGGTCCACTCGCGTTGCACGCGGCGGATGGTCTCGAGCAGCGCGTCGGTCATCGAGGCGCGCCCGGCGTCCACGATGAAAACGCCGTCGCCCCCCACCGAGATCACGACGTTGTTGCCGGCGCCCACCAGCGCGTAGATGTTGCCGCGGATCGGCAGCACCTCGATCTGGCCCGCCGGGGGCGGCTGGATCATCGGCGCCTTTACGAGCGTGGACGGCTTGATGTCCTGTGCCGCAGCCGCGCTCGCCAGGATCACGACGTAGAGGGCGGTCTTCAGACCGCCCTTGAGGCGAACCTGAAGGTTCGCCGCTACGAAAGAAGGCCCCAGCCACGAGTACATGGGATCACTCTCCCGCGGGGTTGGCCGGGCGCGGGCGCGCGGGCGCCGGGGTAGCCGGTGGACGTGCCGCCGGGGCGGGCGGCGGCTCCGGCGCAAAACCGCCCAGCGACTTGGGGATCTGCGAGCGGATCTCCGGATACATGCTCGACGCGCCGGCGTTGATCACGCTCATCGGAATCTTGTAACGGCGCGAGAACCAGCCGACGTCATCGTTGGTACCCGGCAGATGATGCGGCACGATGCCGGGCGCGCGATCCACTTCGGTCACGACCGTGCACGGATACGGCGGCAGCTG
>Ga0105238_10003999_pt1 | contig 14633 bp, 14 predicted proteins | sample KBSC34metaG_FD_81526 | JGI IMG/M metagenome (GOLD analysis project Ga0105238, IMG submission 81526) | Corn rhizosphere microbial communities from Kellogg Biological Station, Michigan, USA - KBS C3-4 metaG | ecosystem: Host-associated > Plants > Roots > Rhizosphere > Soil | place: Michigan, USA... | reverse complement strand
CCCTGTTTATCTTCAGTATTTACGCCGCCTTCATCGTGGGCTATTCGGCCTCAGGGCCGGCCATTGAGCTGTTTGGTAATCACGGCCCCTACGTCCTAGTCGCCGCCATGATGGTGCTGGCCGGGATCCTCACCGCTGGTATCCCGCGGCAGCCTCCTGGCGACACCACCACCAGGCCCATCAGATTCGATCTCGTCCGTCACTTACGGGCAAATTGGCAGCTAGTAACTGCTCATCGGCAGCGATTCTTTTCAATTCTGCAGCTTACTATCACTCAAGCAGTGGTCTCAATTTTGGTTACCCTGGCGCCAGCCCTCAGCCTGGCGCTGCTGCACATTCCGCTGCAGCAGGCTAGCCACGTCCTCATCATTCCCGTTGGTATCGGCATGGTGCTGGGTGTGCTGTTGGTTAACGTTGTGGCGCGCAAGCGCGACAAAACCATCGTTATCCAGGTGTGTCTGATAATTGCCGCCGTCACCTTGACGCTGCTCGGCCTCAGCGGCCACCTCTACAGTCTCTACCATGGCAATACCATCGTGCCGGTGGCCAGTATTGCCGTCATCGTCAGTATGTTGATGCTCATCCTGGGACTCATCAACGCCATGATTAGCGCCGTCGCCCAAACCCTCCTTCAAGAGAGCACTAGTGACGATAACCGCGGCAAGGTGTTTGCATCACTCAATATGATGGTTAACCTTGCCGCAACCGCTCCCATTCTGCTGGCTGGTCTGCTGGCCTCGATCTTTAGCGTTACCAAGGTATTGACCCTGCTGGGGACTCTCTTGACCATATATGCCCTGTATCTGGCTTGGGCCTACCGCCCCGACTCCAGCGCCCCGGCTTCTACAACCTAAAAAAGAGCCCCAACGGGCTCTTTTTTAAGTGCGGGCCATGCGGATTATTCCGGCTCATCCTCGAGTTGCTCCTCGGCTGCAGCGGTGAACTCATCGCTACTCATCTGGGCGCCGTCGTCCATTGGCAGTTGCTCGCGAAAGCTCATGCTGTCGTCGGCTGCCAGTGACTCATCGGGCATCGAGATTACTGACGGGTCCTCCTCGGCACTCATTTGGTCGCTGGCCATATCGCCGCTGACTGTGTCGTGCTGTTTGCCGATCTTTTCCTGAAAGCTCTCGCTAGCCTCAACCTTGTCCCAACTGCCGTTATCTTGATCTGCCATTTCCACACCCTCCTTATTACTAGGCTACATTGTAGGATTCCGCTTGTCTTGCGCCTACCGCCACAGCTCCAAAACCGGCCTCAAATGCTACGAATTCTCCGTTATTACGCGGACGCTTATGCTTTATTTTTCAGATGTAATCAGGTATAATCTAGAACTCATGGGGCTGTCTAGCTTCGACGAAAGATCCTTCACAACCTACTCGGCACGTCGCAGGTATGCGTTAAATCCAAACCAAACAATTCTCAACAGCTTTGTTTCACGGGTGAAAGGCGCCTTCCAGGCACCTCAACTCGTACCCGCTTACGCTTAACACGTAAGCCATCGGCTCCTGATGCCAGATAGGGGTTCGCCGGTGTCATATTTCTGGCTGCTCGCGTAGTGACGCCAGACGCTGCGCGCTAAGACAGTTGGCTGCGGTATGTGGTTATTTCGTCCGTTTCGAGATCACTGCCAAAGGGATAAAGCGGTCTAAACGTGTAGAAGGGTAGGTGGTGAACTTTCGGACCGGGGTGCAACTCCCCGCAGCTCCACCAAAAGGGAATCTGATATTAAGTCAGGTTCTTTTTTGATTCAAATTACTTGATAATATCTTCAACTATCCTCACAATACCTCCAGGTCTTCTACTAGAGGAGTGGATGAGAATGACAGTACCTTATAGCGTTGTCGTGGGCTCGACGAACCCCGCAAAGCTTGAAAGCGTGCGACAGGCCTTTCAAGGCATTTGGACACACAGGCGCTGGGACATCAAAGGCTTGCGTACGTCCTCCGGTGTTGCAGAGCAACCGCTCGATGAGACCGAAACACTGACTGGTGCTCGCAATCGGGCACAAGCTGCCATTGAACAGGATGGAGCGCAGTTCGGTGTCGGGCTGGAGGGTGGCTTGATCCGGGTAGCCGGTCGGTGGATGGAGTGTGGCTGGATCGTGATTCTCAACCAGGACGGTCTCGAGGGCGTCGCCTCGACTGCAAGAATCTCAATTCCGGATCATTTTTACCAACAAATGCAGGCGGGTCAAACCTTGGGCGATATCTGCGATGATGAGTTCGAAACGAACAATGTGGGCCAAAATGCAGGCTACTTTGGGCTCATGACGAACAATGTCGTTACCAGGACCAGCGCTTACCGTGAGGCAGTGGCATTCGCCTTGGCGGTGTTCGTGCATCCAGAGCTTTTTGCAAGAATAGCTAAGGCGGCCGGGGAGTAATCCCGGCCGCCTTATTATTTATGCATCGATTGCTATACTTTATCCATGGCAAAAATTTATGTCGCCGGTAATGAGCTCGAACGAGCCCGCAAGGTCGTAAAGTTACTCCAGGACTCCGGCCATACCATCACCTATGATTGGTTCAGCGCTTATAGCGAAGACGATCAAAAGCAAAAGGCCCATGATGAGCGCGAAGGTGTCCGCAATGCCGACATCCTGGTGTACTTATGGGAAGCCAAGCAGGAAAGTGCCCGCTATGAAGCCGGCATGGCCATGGGACTGGGTAAACCGATTATCGCGGTTGGCCACGACGCCTTCTTTTTCCTGCTCCCCGAAGTTACATCCGTCGCAACCGATGCAGATATTACCAAGGCCCTCAACTCAATTACAAACTCGCTTTAAAGAATGCCGTCGTTCGTTCAATCAACAGCTGATGGTTACTCGGGTTTGAGAACTGATGGTCGTCGCCCGGGTATTGATAAAAAGTGACATTCTTGTGGGCCGCCACCAAGGCATCGTTCAAATGTTGTGAAAATGAGAACGGCACGGTGGAATCGCCAACATCGTGGTCGACCTGCACCGGCCCGTTAATCGTACCCACGTAATTAATCGCCGAAGCCTGGTTGTAGAAGTCGGGGTTGCTTTTGGGTGTCCCGTGATCGGCCAGTAACTTCTGCAACTCTGCCGTCACCGTGGCCGTGGGCTGGTCATTGGGTGCAGGACTGTGGGGCCAGTTATAAAAGAAGTCATACATCGACCCGACCACGCCATTCGTAATTACCGTCGCCTTCACATCCGGACTGATGTCGGCGACATTCAAGGCGATGTGGCCGCCCAGGCTGTGGCCAAAGCTGCCGATGCGACCGGAGTTTACTAGGCCGTAGTGCTTCAGCGAGGCGATCAAATTCATGATGTCGTAGGTGTCATCGGGGGCGTAGTGGCCGCTGGTGGCGGTGCCTTGAGATTGGCCGACGCCGCGGTAATCCGGCTTAATTACCACGAACCCGGCCCTAGCCCAAGCCGCAATAAAATCGTGATAATCGTTGCTGGTGGTTTGATACTGGGTTGGTGGAATGTAGCCGTGCATCAAAATAATAACGGGGTAGCCAACGGCGGGCGGGGGAGTCGTGGGCGTACTCTGCAGGGCGTACTCGGTGAGGCCGTCGGAAACAAACGAGACCACCGCATTAGTATAGCCGCCCTGGTTGCCGAGTGACTGTGTGGTAGTGATCGGGCTGGCTTTGTAGCCGCGGGTACGCATGGCCTCGATCGTTAGGGGGTCGAGCGCCGCCGGCTTGGGCTTCGGCTTTGGTGTCGTGGTGTGGCTGGTGGTTTGTGGCGGGACAGAATGATGGTGGGTGTCGTACCAAACGCCTCCGGCAGCTGCCACTACCACGACCGCTACAATCCCCATAGCTATCTTGCGCTTCATACCGCCATGGTAGCATGCGGTTGACCCAGCCAAGCAATTGGATTATAACTGCTACATTGGTTCTTTACATCCGAATACCGGGAGATGGCTATGGGGCACAGTAGGGGCGCGCGGACCAGCCAACGCGGCACCAAGGGAGATGAATTGACCGGTGCAGCGGCAACCAGTAACGCCAATTCATCAGGCAGAGCCAAGAACAAACGTCGCCGACGCGCTGCAATCGATGTCAAAGAAAGGCGGCAAGGAGAACGCAAGTTTTCCGCCATGACCAAACGTCAGCAGCGCAAAATGGAGAAGAAAGCCCAGGGAGACGGGCGTCGGACCCCGCAGCCGAGCTTCTAGCTCGGATCCGCTTCAACTCCTCCAATCTTTTATCCCGCCGGACGCCACGATTACCTTACGGTAGTCATCGGCGTCCGGCGGGCACCACGCTATTATAGATTCATTAACGCTTCAGCGGTTTCGAGGCCGCCCAAACCGTCTCGTATAGTGCTGTCATCAGTTCACGATGCTCGGCTGAGCTCACCAGCAGTGCGTAACCGCTGGCGAGCGACGAGATATAGAGCACACTGTCGTCGTACATGAAGATGGTGGTTCGGAAGCCGTCACCAAGTTTTTTGGGCATCATACGGATCTCCGAAATATCGTAGTAGCGCCGGACGATTGCAGGCTCAATTGCCGTGCCCCACACCGCCCGGGTCTTTACGCCCATCTTGTGGCGCATCTCCACGTAGCGAGTCACGAAGTCGGGACCTAACTGGGCAAAGAAGTTGTGCGACGGCACCAGGCTGTCGATGTGGCGACTGTGGCAGTACATGGTCTCCATAATCACGCTGCGCACGCCGGCCACCCCTTCGTAAAACGAAACCTGAGGCTTTTGATCACCGGAGCGCTCTTGCTGGAATTGGCGCACGAATTGGTTAATCTCCCCGACAGTCTGCTTCTCGGTAGCTTGGCGCTCGCGTACGATGGTTTTTAGCCGATCCAGTGGCTCGATCCGAAAGCGTTGGTCTTCTTCGAGCCCGGTTTTGCTCAGCAGGCCTCGCTGTTCCAGGGAATTGAGCGCATAATAGACGGTAGGTCGACTCCGATTGGTAACGTGGACGATGTCGCGGGCGGCGCGAGCACCATGCAGCATTGCCAAATACACATCAATCTCGGCTTCCGAAAGTTCAAGTCGTGATAAAACCATCCGTGGATCAATCATTCTCATTCCCAATTCATTATGTCTAATCATTATTATACGCCCTTAACAATAGCGAGAACCAGGCTTATGATCAAGCTGTCGCATACGAAGTTCACCGACAATTCAACCAAGGGAGCATCATGAGCGCGAGTACGCCTCTTCTTATGGCCCGCTGGTTTGCACTATTTCCCGACGCCAGCGAAGATGCCTTGCTCCACAGCTTTAACGAGCTACGGGAGCTGTATCAGCAGCGCGGTCGCTTCTACCACAACTTCGACCACCTGGGTTTCATGCTGACGGCCCGCCAGCGTTTTTTCCCCGATGCAACCGCTGATGTCGATAAGGCCATTTATGGCCACGATGTTGTCTACGAGGCCCATCGCCACGACAACGAGGAGCGCAGTGCCGGAGCCATGGGCGAAATCCAACGCTCACTGGGCGACACCGAGGAGTCAATTACCGAGGTAAAGCGCCTCATCCCGCTCACTCAGAACCACCGAGTATCGGTTGGCGACCTTTCCGGCCAACAGCTCTGCGATCTCGACCTGTTGTCGCTCGGGCTGCCGGCAGAGGAGTACCAGGCCAATACTGCTCGTATTCGCAAGGAGTATGCTTTCGCTTCCGACGCCGAGTGGGCCAAGGGGAGAAAGTGGTTCATCGATGGTTTTCTGGCGCGGGAGGCTATTTACACCACCGCAGACATTCGGGCTGAGTTCGAGGCTGCAGCTCGCCGCAACCTCGCCCACGAGCGTTCATTGCTGAGCTAAAACCTCGCAGTCACGCACATCTAATCTGATCGGCCCCGCTGGCAGTTTACGCGCTAGCGGGGCGGGCCTCACTCTACGGACTAATTGTGAGTGTCAGCGGCGTCAGGCTGGTAGTCTGGCCAAACATAGTCTGGGTCGCCGTAATCGTCCACTGGCCGGGTGTTAGGCCGAGGGTGGCTGCATTCCAGCTATACAGAGCGCCGCCATACTGGGCGTCCAGCGTGCGCTGCCCCAAATCCACGGTTTGCCCGAGAGGGCCGACCAGTACCATGTCGCAGGTAGCTCCAGGAACGCCAACGCAGGTAGTTTCCATTTGGGGACTGGTGGTCGGATTACTCGAGGATAGGCTAATTGATTGCTTGTTCAGGACTTCACCTGTCGGCACTTGAATCGACACTTGGGCGATTGCCCGGGCCACATCAATCCGTCCGTAGCCATAGGTCAGGCTAGTATATTGGCCGCCCATGCCGGCGACCTTGTCGGCACTTTGGGTGATTACTCCTATCAAGGCAGACGGCGAAATACCGGGTTCCTGCTGCATCAACATGGCTGCCAGGCTGGCGGCTAGCGGCGTGGCAAAGGACGTACCCGAATAACCGCAAGTGTAGGCGTTGGTAGCATTGTTGGCGGTATAAAAGGAGGAGCAGACGTCTCCAGCAGTACCGGGGGCCATAACGTCCAGGTTCGACCCGTAGCTGGAGAAGCTGGCACGGTTGTCATTCGCGTCCATGGCGCCCACCGATAGCACTTCCGGATAGGCCGCGGGGTAGGACAGGCAATTACAACCGCTATTGCCCGCCGCTGCGACCACCAGCGCGCCCTTCGAAATGGCATAATCGATTTGTTGGTGCAGATACGAATCGTCGGAGGAAGAACCCAAGCTCAGGCTGATGACCTTGGCACCATTATCGGCCGCATAAGTTACGGCCGCGGCAATTTGATCGGTATAGCCAACACCGTCATCATTTAAGGCCTGCAGCGGCATAATCTGTGAATTGGCATCGAGTAATCCGGCCAGCCCCGCAGTCATGGTGCCGTGAAACACGGCGGCTCCGCTGGAGTTATCGGTCCCCGCCATCGGGCTGCTGTCGTTATGGACGAAATCCCACTGACTACTGGTCCACCGCGAGCGCAAATCCTCGTGATTCAGCGCAAAGCCGGTGTCAATGACGGCAATCGGCGGGGCCGCATTAGAAGAAGCGGCGGCGGCCCAGCCACCGGGTGCTGCTATCCGGCCCAGGAACGGCTCCATCGAGTACAGCGGCCCCGTAGGGGTACCAGAAAGGGCCTCATACTTATACTGCGGATGAGGATAGTCGGGGAGTCGAACACCGGATCCGGAAGGGGCTGCCGCTGGCGGTGAGTTATCGGCTTCGGCGGCCAGCGCCGTGGGTGCCGGTACGGCATGGGCGGTCGCTAACGGCTTGGGGGTTTGGGTAATCTGCGACCCGGTTGGACCAACGCCGACCGGCTCGCTGACTGGACCCCCAACAGGGAACACTGCCGTGGCGATAAGAACTGCCAGACTAATAAGCACCGATTGTTTTGATGGGAGTTTTGTTTTTGTCATGGTGAATACCATGGAATACATCACTAATATATCATACCGCTTATGATTATGTATAGCCCGCAATCCGCCTACGCTTCCGAGAACCGGCCAATTGCTATAATTAATGTTGAAGTTTTTTGACAACTTTTGTATACTCAAAAGTATGCAAATTCCCGAACTGGCTGCCAAACTCGAACCGCTGGGCCTTTCCGACAAAGAAGCCCGGGTGTATGTGGCTGCCCTGTTTCTGGGGCCGTCGGCTGTCCAAAAGATCGCCAGCCAAGCGGAAATTAACCGGGCAACTGCCTACGTTATTCTGGATCAGCTGGCCGAACTCGGTCTGGTCAGTCAGTCCCAAGAGGGGAAGAAGACGGTTTTTATTGCCGAGCCACCCGAAGCCTTGGAACGGTTGTTTGATCAACAACAGGCACTTATAACCGAGAGAAAAGAGCGGCTGAAAGCGATTCTGCCCGAGCTGGACCTGAGTCAACGCGGCCAGGCGCCGACCGCTCCGACAGTCCGGTTTTATCGCGGCATGGAAGGTATCAATGCCAGTAGTAAGGACTTACGGCGAAAAGCCAGGGCCGGTAGCAAGATATACGCCATGACCAATTACGACGAAGTTCTGCGGATAGTTCCGAACATCCTCCAGGTCAATCCGGTGGCCCGGTTGCGCAAACGGCTCGGTAGCCAGGTTATCTACTCCTATTCCGGCGGTGAAGTAACGTCTGATACCAAAGTATTGCGCTCTACCCGCAAGACCGAAAACCCCATAAAAGCTGACGTGGCTCTGTATGAGGATCAGGGCGCTTTATGGACGTATACCGACGACCCCAAAGAAGCTACCGGCATCATTATTGAGAATCCGGAAATCGTAGCGGTTTTGCGCCAGCTTTTCGAGTTGGCGTGGCAGGGGATGTCGAAAAAATAGTCACAACTTTGTGACAAAACATTGACCATAAGACATTTTTGGACTATAATTGCAAGCACTGTCTCCTTGAGTTCGCTTAAGTGGTAAGTGTCGCTCAAACGGCCTACGTATCGTTGCTCCCGAGTACTGCTCGGAAGTAGGGTAGCGTACGATTTAAGGGAGGAGGAGAATCAGAGCGAGACAGCTCTCTCTGATAGCGCTACAAGCGCGCAGTGGACAATCCGCGATTGGCAAAAGGACGGTTTCTATAATGAAACGAAGTTCCCAGGCCACACCACACACCAGCTGCACCATGTCGACACAGACGACAAGCACGCTCGCCCCCGGCGGGGGCGACGCCATCGGCGACCAGGCCGAACCGAGTGACCTCGGACCGACCGCGCACGCGCGCATCGGCGAGGGCTCCTAGGCTGACGACACGAGCCTCAGGGGCTAAACGAGCCCCAGGGAGCAAAGACCGCCGCCGATACATCGAAGCGTTCGCCGCGGTCGCAGCAAAACTGATCAGTTGATCAGCGCCTCACCGAGGCGCCCCGCATTGCGCGGGGCGCCTCCTTTTCTTTAAAGCATTAATTTTGACAGTATACGCAAACGTTAATACCAGTAAGTCTACAGATTAATATTACTTAAAATCTCGAAATACGTCACAAAACATTGACAGAAAATAGATTATTTGCTAGACTTCAAGTCAGATCGTGAGGCGAAACGGTCAGCACCAAAACAAAACAACGGTAAGGAGGTGGTACCGGACAAAACCCAACGGCAGTTGACTGCTGCCTGCTAGCCCGCACACAGCGCTACATTAATACCAATAGGAATAATAGCGGAGTGTGATGTGGGTCTGCAGGTCTCAGTCAATTGCGAGGGGACCGGGAGCTTCGGAGTCACGGGTCTACGGCTGAACAAGTCAGGCCTGGGGCATCAGGTTCGAATCCTGAAAGCTCCCCTCAACGTCGATAGGTAGAAACCAGTAAGCGGAGGCTCGCACAAACCGGAAAATCCCGGGTGAGTCGCCGGCAGTAGCTGGTGAAGCCAGAGTGTTGACGGAGGGGTAGCGGCGACTGCGGAGCGAGTCGCAACCTTCTTTCTAGGGGTAAACATCGGCGCAGCGCGCGCTCGCATCCCGCGTACAACCTCCCCGGAGCGGCCTTTGTTCAGCGGGCTGTCATCAACCAGGTTGGCGCGAGTTTTACCGGTTCAGCTACCGGAATATAAATCAGCGGCCGGAGGCCTGTGTGATTCGAAACCCGGATCACCAGCGCCTCCGGCGCAACCACTTGCAATCATTATGTAAAGCTTATACTAGCCAAGCTTAAGTTTTAATGTTATAATGAAATTATCATAAGTTACGGATGAATGCCGCATGTATCTACGGATCTGGTTGTTCATCAGCTAGATTACATAGAAAGGTATTCATGAGAAAAAGTTCATTTTCGCTACCCGCTAGCCAGCGCGGTGGTAAAGTATTTCGCGGTAACCGTTACGGCAATCAAGGCCGCCAGCGGGGAAATCGCCACGGCCAGTATATTGACCCGCGTCGATTTGTTAATACGGCGGTAACCGTTGCCGAGGAGGCGCCGTTTGCGCCCCAGCATCGATTCACCGACTTCGGTTTTACGCCGGAGCTGGAGCGCACGATTGCGGCTCGCGGCTATACCACGCCGACGCCGATTCAAGATGGGGCGATCAAACCGGCTATGGAGGGACGCGACGTCATCGGCCTCGCCAATACCGGTACCGGTAAGACGGCGGCTTTCGTATTGCCGATTATTCATCGTTTAAAGACGGTAGCCCGCGACCAGAAAGTGTTGATAATCGCACCCACCCGCGAGCTCGCGGTCCAGATTGACGAAGAGTTTAAGGCGTTTGCCCGCGGCCAGCAGCTGTATTCCGCTCTCTGCGTCGGTGGTGTCAATATTCGCGCCCAAATGTCGCAACTGGCTCGTCGTCCCCAAGTGGTGATTGGTACTCCCGGCCGCCTCAAAGATTTGTTTAACCAGCGCGCCTTGCGCCTGGACCAAACTGGCATTGTGGTTCTCGATGAGGCCGACCGCATGCTGGATATGGGCTTCATTCGCGATATCCGCTTCTTGCTCGAAAAGCTGCCGACCCCGCGCCAGTCATTGTGTTTTAGCGCCACCATTACTCCAGAAATCAGCCGTTTGCTCGATGGCATGCTAGTGGATCCGGTTACGATCTCGGTGCGCAAGAGTGAAACCAGCGACCATGTTGAACAGGATGTCATCAAGGCCGGCTCCAAAGAAGAGAAGTTGCAAATCCTCCAGGATCTCCTCAAGCAACCCGGTTTTGAGAAGGTTTTGGTATTTGGCCAGACCAAATGGAGCGTCCAGCGCTTGGCAGACAGCCTTAGCAAGCAGGGGATCGCCGCCGAAGCCATTCACGGCAACAAATCCCAGCCGCAGCGCCAACGGGCCCTCAAGGCCTTTAAAGATGGCCGGGTGGCGGTGTTAGTAGCGACCGATGTAGCCGCGCGCGGCCTGGACATTCCCAGCGTCAGCCACGTTATCAACTTCGACCAGCCGGCAACCTACGACGACTACATCCACCGGATTGGCCGAACCGGTCGCGCCGGCGAGCGCGGCAAAGCCCTGACGTTTGTGGCCCACTAAGCCCTGCTAGACCGAGTTACGCCTCGGTCAGCGTCATAATCTCATCAATGGTTGTCAGACCGTCGAGCGCCTTATGCAGCCCGTCTTCCAGGAGTGTCGCCATACCGTTCTTTACCGCCAGTTCCTGAATTTCCTGGGTGGTGGCTTTGGTGGTAGCGGTCATGAGCTTTTCCAGGTCGGGTGTAATCGGCATCATTTCAATAATGGCGATCCGGCCCTTATAACCAAGGCCATGGCAGGCTGCGCAGCCCAGGCCGTGCTTCAGCTTATAACCCTTGGCCAGTTTCGGCCGCCGCTCCTCCGGCAAATCGGCAAGGGCTTGCTTGATGTAGGCGGCCTCCTCCTTGGTTGGTGCGGCCATGGTGGCGCAATGTGTGCAGATACGCCGCGCCAGCCGTTGGGCTACTATCATCCGGATGGCCGAAGCGAACAGCGGATTCTGGCCGACCATATCGAGCATCCGGGTAATGGCCGCCGCCGCGTTAGTAGCGTGGAACGTAGACAGTACCAGGTGGCCGGTAAGGGCCGCCTGCATTGACGTCTTAGCCGTGTCGACGTCGCGAATCTCACCAATCATGATGATGTTGGGATCCTCACGCATTACCGCCCGTAATTTCTCCGCAAATAACTCGGTTTCCTCGGTGTGAACCGGAATTTGACTGATACCGGGCAGATCATACTCCACCGGATCTTCCAACGTAATGACTTTGTTCTCGGGGCTACTGAGGTGGTTGATGATGGCATACAGAGTCGAGGTTTTACCGGAGCCAGTCGGTCCTACCGTCATGACCATGCCGTTGGGGTGCGAGGTAACTGCCTTCATGCGTTCAATCTGGACCGGGCTAAAGCCCATGGTTTCCAACGTCAGGTTCTGGGTGGCAGCATTAAAGATCCGCACAACGATCTCCTCACCGCGAAACGTCGGGATAGTCTCGATTCGCATATTCACCGGTTCAATCGTGGCTTGATTTGTCATCAAATTAAAGCTGATGCGGCCACTTTGGGGCTTATCCGAGCCCCATTTAATCTCTGCTCGCGTTTGCAAGTCACTCAAAAAGATCTTGTAGCTCTCCAGTCCAACCGTCGTAATCGGGTGGAGGGTGCCGTCTAGCCGGAAGCGGATACGGGCCTTGTCGGCCTGGGGCTCAATGTGAACATCCGAGGCGCCGAGCCAAAACGCCAACTGAGCAATAAATTGGAAGGCCTCTTTTGGCGCCGATTTCGCTAACTTGGTGCCAAACGAACTGAAATCGCCATCGCGCTCATGCTGAAACATCAGGTAATAGGAGCGGTTAAGGATGAAGTTGTAGCCGGTATGCGAAATCGTTTTAAAGGTTAACTGCACGTCTGGCATGCTCTTCTGTAAAGCCGGGAGCTTGGTGCGGTCGGTTTGATCAGTCAGCCCGAGCTCAATGCTGTGGGGGCTGTAGCCGTGCAGTGGCGCCACGCGGTACTCGCGCAGGGTAGGCAGGGGGATTTGTTCGCTTATATCAGGGATCTCGTCCATATCGCGGGTATCGAAGTAGGGGATGCCGGTTTTAGCCGCACTCGCTCCGGCCAATTGCTCCTCTTTGGCGCGATCGTCGGGTGTGGTCGCCGGCGTTGGGTCCAGCTCGCTGCCGTGAAGGGTGGGGGCAGGCAGGGGAGGCATTTGGATGCTGGTGTCGCGGGGATTCATATCTGGATATTACCATAAGCGGTATCGAGAGGATAGACCCTGCTCCTACGCGAAACTAAAGTTTAGTATGGAGCTTATGGTTACAATTTTGGTACAATACCTAGGCGCTGGAAGCGCATTTTTATGAACGACGAAATCATTATCAATCAGGAAGACCTCGATGAGCGGCCGAAGCCGAAACGTTCTCGGCTGCCGGGTCGTCACCACTGGAAACGCGCCTTTAAATGGCTGTTCATTACGCTACTCCTGGTGATCGTGGCAGCTGGGGTCTTCCTCTATTTGAATGTCTCGAAGATCTCGGTGAATCCCTTTGGCTTCGGTAAGCTTAAAGGGGAAGATCAGGGGCGGGTCAACATCATGATGCTAGGGGTGGGTGATCCCGGTCATGAAGGTGAGCAGCTGAGCGATACCGACATTCTTTTGAGTGTGAATACCCGAACCCATCAGATAGCGGTCATTAGTATCCCGCGAGATACCCGCGTAAAAATCCCCGGTTATGGTTCCGGAAAGATCAACAACGCCAACGAAGACGGGGGAGTTTCATTAGCGAAACAAGTCTTTGAAAATACCCTTGGGGTGCCCGTGGATTACTATGTAAAAGCCGATTTTACCGGGCTTCAACAGGTTGTAGATGCCGTCGGTGGAGTTGATGTTAATAATACAACGTTGTTATATGATCCCGAATATCCCTGTGCTAATAACCAGTACAAAGTCTGTGGTTACCGTTTAGCGCCCGGACACTACCACCTTACAGGCGCCCAAGCCTTACAGTATGTCCGTTGTCGCAAAGGTACTTGCGGCGATGACTTTGGGCGGGCGGCGCGACAGCAAGAAGTGATGCAGCAGATTCGCCAGCGCGCAACTTCGGCCGGAACTCTAACCAACCCGGTACGGTTAGCTAAGCTGATTTCGGCAGCCGGCAATAATCTCCAGACCGACCTGAGCGTCAACAATTTATTGCGCCTCAACCAGCTCACCAAGGACACCGCTAAAAATAATATCTTCAGTATCGTCTTCAACTTAAAATCCGATGGCTATCTGGAGGCCGACCGCAGCTCGAGTGACCTCTTGCCGGTAGGTGGCGATTTTGAGGCTATTCAGGAGTTCGTCCGCAACATCTTTACCTTGGGACCGATCTGGACCGAGCATCCGACGGCTATTATCGAGAACGGCACAACTACGGCGGGGGTTGCAGCCGGGCTCAACCAGAAGATTCAGGACGCCAATTACGATATCAGCGTGACCGCCGTGACCAATGCGCTGACCCGCAACTATACCACCAGTCAGATCATCGACTACACCGGTGGCGCCAAACCCCACACGGCCGCCTACTTGCAAGGCCTGCTCAAAGTTAAGCCGATACCACCCCCGACGCCGACAACTGCGTCACCGGCTGATTTCGTGATCATCGTAGGTAGCGATTACGCTACTGCCAACCCGGCTAGCGGAAGTGGTGCGGGCGCCTCCGGTGCTACCGGTACGACCGGCACTTCTACCCAATAGCCACGAGCGGTTTCAAACCCGAGGTTCCCTGGACCGCTCTCGCGTTTTAAGGACCAAGTGATAGAATAAGCTTATGTTTATGATGGAATTTGTACGGTGGTGGTACGGTCCGGGGTGGGTTCATCTGATACGATCTTCGGTCCAGCGAGTGCGAGGCTTGGCCTTGGCGTTCTCGCTGCCGATTCTAATCCGGACCTTATTTGCTCCCTGGCGGCGGATCATCAGTTACGGCAGTAAGTCATTCCAGGATAGTATGCGGGCCGCCCTCGATAACTTCATCTCCCGGTTTGTGGGTTTTGGCGTTCGCGTCGTTGTAATCCTGACGGCAATCGTCTTAATTATCCTAACCAGCCTCCTGAGCGTGCTGGTAGTAATCTGCTGGCCACTGCTGCCGATAGTCGGAATCGGACTGATTATTCGAGGGTTCTTGCCGTGGTAACGGTTAATTTTAATTACGGCGCGGCGCGGGCACGTAAGGCTCGGGCTGCCCAGAAACTTGGCACCGGCTCCCAAGCCGTTGAAGGGGGATTGCTGGTTATCCTGACAATCGCCGCCATATACCTGGTGGCTT
>Ga0105238_10003997_pt1 | contig 14635 bp, 18 predicted proteins | sample KBSC34metaG_FD_81526 | JGI IMG/M metagenome (GOLD analysis project Ga0105238, IMG submission 81526) | Corn rhizosphere microbial communities from Kellogg Biological Station, Michigan, USA - KBS C3-4 metaG | ecosystem: Host-associated > Plants > Roots > Rhizosphere > Soil | place: Michigan, USA... | reverse complement strand
GGTGTATTGGGTGTGATCACGAACTTGGCAGGTGGTTCTTCAAAGACGACGTTGAGAACGCCACCCTGTTCCTCGACTTCGAAGCCGGCTTCGTCTTCTTCTTCGCGGGAGATGAGGTGCTTCTTAAGGGTGTCGAGTGCGCTTTCGGCGGCGCGGCGGAATTCGAGTTCGTCCTGCATGAGACAAGTTTAGCAATTGCGGATGGAGTGATGTCCTAATCCCATGTCTCCAACTACGGGAGACCCTTCGACAGGCTCAGGGCAAGCTATGGGGCACCCACGTTTGTTTTGGACTTTGCTGGGCCAGAGGCTGGGTTGGTCGTATCCCATGCCTCCATCTACGGGAGACATGGGGCACCCTGTGATTGCTTGTTAAGCCGTCTTGGAGTAGGGCCAGGTGCTGCGGGCGTGGGCGAGGCTGACGGCCCACCAGTGTAGGCGGCGGAGCATGGTGTTCATGGAGCGCTCGAAGCGTTCTGGATTGCGGAGTGCACCGTTGGAGTCGAACTGCTCCCAGGCGCCTGCGAAGGAGACGCTGTCGCGCACGGTGACGGCGTGGAGTTCGGCGAAGACAAGGCGGAGTTGCTCGACTGCACGGAGGCCACCGGAGATTCCACCGTAGGAGATAAAGGCTACGGGCTTGGCATGCCACTCTTCGCCGTAGGAATCGATGAGGGCTTTGAGGGGCGCGGGGTAGCCGTGGTTGTACTCGGGTGTGATGACGATGTAGGCGTCGCAGGCGGCGAGGCGCTGGCTGAGGGTTGAGCCATTGTCGGATGGATCGGGTTGCGCGGGGTCGATGTGTTCGGCGGCAAATCCTGCATGCGCAGCGATGCGGGCGGCGGCCCAGCGCGCGACGGTGTCGCAGAAGCGGCCGGGGCGGGTTGATCCGTAGACAAGGCCGACTTTAACGGGGAGTTCCATGGGATTTCTTTCTCCTCAATGAGGGACTGCAAATCATCAGTACTGCATTCAGGATAAAACCTCAAGTACACTTGAGGTCAAGAGGGTGAATGGATGGCAGGCAAGGTTGGCGGTGAGACGGAGAAAAAGCTGGCGGAGTTTCGACGGCCACTGACGGTGGGAGAGGTGGCGGAGCGGGCAGGAGTGGCGGTTTCGACACTGCACTTCTACGAGGCCGAGGGGTTGATTTCGAGTTGGAGAAACAGCGGGAACCAGCGGCGGTATGCCAGGGAGGTGCTGCGACGCGTGGCGGTAATCAAGGTAGCGCAGAGGACGGGAATCCCGCTCAAAGAGATTCGGGAGGCGATGGCGACATTGCCGGAGAAGAGAACGCCGACGACAGCGGACTGGAAGAAGCTGTCGGGGCGATGGCGTTCGCAACTGAGTGAGCGAATCGAGCGGCTGACGCGATTGCGGGATCAGCTGGATGGGTGCATCGGGTGCGGATGCCTGTCAGTGGATTCGTGTCCGCTGCGAAATCCGGGTGATCGTTTAAGTAAAGAGGGGCCGGGGGCGCGGTTGCTCGAAGTGCAGAAGAAATAGGAATCAGAAATTGGGGATTGGGAAAGAGATCTCGGCAGCCATGAAGTTTTCTTGATTTCCGCCGATGGTGTCGAAGAGGGCGGATTGGCGGTGCGCGATGAACGTGGGGCTGGTGGAGGGAATTCGGATGGTGGGGCCAGCGGAAGCACGGCGAGCTGTGACCGATGTGATGCCGGCGGTTGGTGTGGAAGGTGCGGGGCGGATGGAGGAGGACTCTTACGGCGGTAGTGAGAAGGGACAGGAACGCGGGCTTGAGGAGGATTCTGACGAGGTGAATGAAGAAGCGCAGGAGGGAGAAGGGCCTGAAGTGTTGCAGGAGAGCGCAAAGAAGCTGAACTTTTTCGCTTAGTTTTTCGGGAGCGGTTGGTCAGGCGACGATGGCGGTCAAGTGGAAGACGTGTTCGGCGAGGGTGCGGTCGCCGCGGATGTTCGATTGAGCGATGGCGTCGTGACGGGGTATGCCTCGGGTGAAGACGCGCCACGCGATTGGCTGGGGAATGCTGACGTGCGCGGCTGGCGAGGACGTCGGCGTTGCGGCAAAGGACCAGGCGGAGGAGGATCGGGCGAGGAGCCAGCTTCCTCCGCAGTCTCCATCGATGTCGATTTGAAGAGAAGTGCCGGACGGCGCATCGACGGCGCGGAAGGAGTGAGGCAGGCCGCGCAGGAAGCAGTCGAGAACCGGGTGGTAAAGATCGGGTGTCATGACGCCAGGGCGTTGAGTGGCTTCGCGGATTTGCTGCTGATGATGCCAGCGCTCGGTGAGTTCGCGCGCGGTGTCGAACCAGTTGAGCGAGGTAGATTCGCCGGCCCAGCTTACGTTGAAGAGCGCGGGAGCGAACGGGTCGAGAGACTCGTGGAATTCAGCGCTCTGACGGCAGGTGGATTCCATCAGATCGATGAGCACGGGCGGGCTGAGCCGACGATAGACAGCGACGCCTTCGCGATTGAGGCGGTTGACGAGATCAACGACGTCTTGCTGAGAGCTGATGGTTGGCTGTTCGACGAACCAGCGGTCGCGGACCATGGAAAGCTTGCGGAGAGCGGTGTCGAGAAGGTGCGCGGCTACGTCACGAACTTTCCATGCCGGCGCCAGGGTCTGCAGGTCCCACTCATCGGGTCGCAGAGCGCGAAGAAGCTCGACGAGCTTTGAGTCGACGCGACGGAGCAGGGGAGCGCAGAGGATGGGTTCGGTGCCGGAGATGCGGTCGGGCATGAGAGATGGAGATATGTTAAATCTCTCGACCGAGTTGATTCCGCGAACGGCAGGGAGATGAAGCGGGACAGTGTCAGTGGGTGCCGCCTGGGGCTTTGAAGCCTTCGCGATGATCGCGAAGGAAGAAGGCGAGAGGAAGCACGACAGCCGCGAAGGCGGCAATCACTGTGAACGCATCGAGGTAGGCGAGCAGTCGGGACTGCTGGGCAAGGAGGGCGCCGAGCCATGCCTGGGCGTGTTGCTGAGCTGCGGCACCGAGGCCGCGGTCCCTGAAACTGGCTGTCAAGTGAGTGAGCCATTGCTGCAGATTTCTGTCAGGGGAGGCGAGTTGAGAGCCGATGATGTTCTGGTGAAATTGTTCGCGACGGGCAATGACGGTGGTCATGACGGAGATGCCGATGCTTCCACCAAGATTGCGCGCGAGATTGTACAGGGCTGAAGCCTGGTTTACTTTGTCTCGGGAGAGGAAGGAATAGGCTGCAGTGCTGATGGGGACGAACATGAGTCCGAAACCGAATGCCTGGAAGACGCGCATCCATGCAGCCCAGGCATAGGTCATATTCAGATCGAAGGTGTGCGCCATTGTCCAATTGGCTGCGACTGCGATGGTCCAACCTATGATGATCAGGGTGCGGGCGCTGATGCGCTTGAGAAGACGCGCGGAGAAGATGGTGAGGATGGCGACGGTGGCTCCGCCGGGAGAGATGACCAGACCCGCGTCGGTGGCTGAGTAGCCGAGCAGTTCCTGCAGATATTGCGGGACCAGGACCGTGCTTGCGAAGAGGACGAATCCGAGTCCGAAGACGAGCAGGGAACTGAGGCCGAAGTTGCGGTTGGCAAGAAGGCGTAAATCTAGAACAGGCTGCTTGTGGTGGAGTTCGTAGATAACGGCGGAAACCAGGCAGACGATTGCGATAGCGATGCAAGCAGTGATGAGTTGCGAACCGAACCAGTCGTCCTCCTGTCCCTTGTCGAGAACGATCTGGAGAGCACTGAGTCCCACCGCGATCAGGCCGATGCCGATGTAGTCGATGTGGAGATTTTGAAGCAGCTTCCAGCGCTGGGCGACCAGGGACGGCGGATCGTGTACGAGGCGCGCGCTGAGGAGCAAAGAAACGATGCCGACGGGCAGATTGATGAAGAAAATCCAGCGCCAGTCGTAGTTGTCGGTAATCCAGCCGCCGAGAGTGGGGCCAATGGTGGGTGCGAGCACGACGGCGAGTCCGTAGATGGAGAAGACCTGGGCCCGTTTGTGCGGCGGAAATGCGTCAGTGAGGATTGCCTGCTCGCTTGGTGCGAGACCGCCGCCGCCGAGACCCTGAAGAACGCGGAAAACAATCAGCAAAGGGAGGGTGGGAGCTAGGCCGCAGAGTACAGAGCTGGCTGTGAAGATGGCGACGCATGCCATGTAGAAGCGCTTACGGCCGATGAGCGTGGACAGCCAGCCGCTGAGGGGAAGGATGATGCCATTGGCGACGAGGTAGGAGGTCAATACCCAGGTGGCTTCGTCCTGCGATGCCCCGAGGGAACCGGCGATGTGGGGAAGGGAAACGTTGGCAATGCTGGTATCGAGCAACTCCATGAAGGTTGCGATGGAGACTGCGACGGCGAGCCACATGGGGCTTTCGGGGTCGCGACGATGCTGGACGGGGGGTGCCGGCTTAAGGGGTTCGAGGACTACTGGATTGGCCGCCAAACGAATCCTCCGGGGAAGGGAGAGCAGAAAAGAGACCGCTCAGTCTCATTAGAGAACTATGCGACCGTGTGGTCGCAAAAAGTGATTAGAATAGAGAGAGCGAGGCGAATGATGAGGAAAGGCGAGCGTACTCGGCAGCACGTGATCGAGACTGCCGCGAGAGTTTTGAATCGGCACGGCTACGCCGGTTCAGGCATGTCGGAGCTGATGGAGGAGACCGGGCTGGCGAAGGGCGGAATCTACCGGCACTTTGAGAGCAAGCAGTCCCTGGCTGTGGAAGCGTTCGACTTTGCCTTTGCGACTGTTCTCAAACAGCGTTTTGGTGGTCTGGAGCTAATTCCGAACGCGGTGCACAAGCTGGTGAAGTATGTCGATGGATATGCCACGATCGAGTCTCCGATACCGGGAGGATGTCCGATCCTCAACACCGGGATTGAAAACGATGATGGCAATCCGGCGCTGCTGAAGTGCGCGCAGGATGCTTTCAACACGGTGGTGAGAAGGCTCACAAAGATTATTCGTGAGGGGCAGGAACGGAATGAGATTCGGCCGGAGATCGATCCAGGGGAGCTGGCGTTATTCCTCTATTCATCGCTTGAGGGTGGAATCTTTGCGAGCCGGCTGCAGGGAACGAGACAGAGGCTGAAGACGGTGGCCCGGTTCCTGATCGCCTATCTTGAGGCTGAGGTGCGTGCTTAAAGCAATCGATCCATAAGGCGCTGCCTGGCATGTCAGGTCGATGCTCGGAGAGCGGCTATCTTCGCTAAGTGGTTGATTCAAGAATAAATACAAGAAAGACTTGCCTTCCCAGCTATTCCCGCGTTATTTTACTAACCAGTTAGTTAAACTGTTTGGTCAAAATGGAATTTGAGGCACCAATCGGGACGTCGGGCGGTAGTGACAGGTCAGCGGAGACGCGGGCGAAGATCCTGGAAGCAGCTTTGCGGGAGTTCAGCACGCTGGGGTTTGCGGGAGCTCGCATGGACCAAATTGCGTCGGCAGCGGGCGTGAACAAGGCGCTACTGTACTACCACTTTGAAAGCAAGGAGAACCTGTACTCGGCGGCGGTGGAGATGATTTCGGCGAAGATCCGCGACCGGTCGATGGCGGTTTTTCTTTCTGGAGCCTCTGCAGGAGAGCGGGTGCTGCGAGCGGCGCTGGATCATTTTGACCGAATCCTGACGCAAGGGGAGTTTCAGAGCTTGATGCAGCAGGAGATGATGCGCATGCACCAGGGAGATCCGGGTGCGATGGCGATCCTGATCAAGCGGGTGTTCGCGCCCATACGAACCATGTACGAGTCGATGGTGCGTGAGGGAATCGCGTCCGGCGAGCTGATCGATGTGGACTGGCTGCAGCTGCATCTCTCAGCCCTGGGAGCGAATGTTTTCTATTTTCTGGTTGCGCCGGTGTGGAGGATGCTGCTGCCGTTTGAGCCGTTCGCACCGGAAGTGCTTGCGGAGCGGCGAAAGGCGATCGTGAGATTTCTGGGACAGGCAGTGTTCGCGGACCGAGCGCACGGGGCAGCGGTGGCAGAAAAGGTGATTACCGACTCGCCAATGCCGGAGATGAGCAGTGAACGAAGGGTTTTCTGGGAGAAGCGATGAACGCAAGAAATAGAGTGTTTGTGATTCTTGGGCTACTGACGCTGGGGTCGCTGGTGTGGTACCTGGTGACGGCGCGGACGTCAGGGGATCTGAAGTTGATCGGGACCGTGGATGCGAACGAGGTTCTGGTAAGCGCAAAGATTCCGGGGCGGATTCAGACCTTGAAAGTCGAAGAGGGCCAGGAGGTGAAGGCCGGAGATCTGATCGCAGTTGTGGAGAGCGAAGATCTGACTGCGGCGGAGAAGGCGGCTCTGGCGAATGTGCAAAGCAATGAGTCGAAGCTGGCGGAGACGGTAGAGACGCAGCGGCAAAATGCGGGCGAAGTTTCAAGCGCCACGGTGAACGCGCAGGCGCAGGTGAAGGCGACGCAGGCGGCGCTGGCGCAGGCGGAGGCAAATTTCGCGCATCAGCAGGCGGACACGACACGGACCGTAGCGCTGGCGAAGCAGGGAATTGCGAGCGCACAGGCCCGGGATGAGGCGGAGACGGCACTGAATGCAGCGGAGGCTGCGGTGCAATCGGCTCGCGCCAATGTTGCCGCGGCGCAAGCGGCGGTGCAGCAGGCGAAGGCGCATGAGCTGCTGGCGCAGGTTTCATTGAAGACGGTGGCATCGACGCGCGGCGTGGTGCAGAATGCGAAGGCTCTGGCGGATCAGGCGAGCGTGCAGCTGGGTTACGCGAAGGTGTATGCGCCGGTTGCCGGTCCAGTGAATGTGCTGGCGGCAAGGCAGGGCGAGGTGCTGCAGTCGGGTGGAACGATTGCGACGATTATGGATTTGTCGCAGACGTGGGTGTATGCGCCGTTGCCGGAGACGCAGGCGGATGCGGTGAAGCTGGGCGATGAACTCAAGGTGGTGATGCCGAGCGGCGGAAGCGTGCAGGGAAAGGTGATTGCGAAGTCGGCTGAGGCGGATTTTGCAACGCAGCGCGACATCAACGGCGGCCGCAAGAGGGACATCAAGACGATTCGGTTGAAGCTGCTGATTCCGAATGCAGACGAGAAGTTTGTACCGGGAATGACGGCCGAGGTGTACATACCGAAAGACAAGCTGGTGAAGCAATGACGTCGCACGCGCGGACGGTTACGCCAACGCACGATCCGCTGCCGACGCTGGCGGGACCAGCGATTCGCGTGGACAACATCGTGAAGAAGTACGGCGACTTCGAAGCGGTGAAGGGCGTGAACTTCGAAGTGGCCGAGGGGGAGATCTTCGGACTCCTGGGGCCGAATGGAGCGGGGAAGAGCACGCTGATCCGGATGATGACGACGCTGATTCCGGTGACGAGCGGGAAGGCGCTGGTGGGCGGACATGATGTGACAAAGGAGCCGAACGCGGTGCGGCGAATGATCGGGGTGATTACGCAGGCACTGACGAGCGATCAGGATTTGACGGTCGAAGAGAACCTGATCATCTACGCGAAGCTTTACAGCGTGCCGCGCGGCGAGAGGGAGAAGAACATTGCCGAGGTGCTTGAGGCCGTGGATCTGACGAAGTGGCGCGGTGCGCAGACGAAGACGCTGTCGGGCGGCATGCGGAGAAGGCTGGAGATCGCGCGCGGGCTGGTGCATAATCCGCGAATCTTTTTTCTGGATGAGCCGACGACGGGGCTGGATCCGGTGAGCCGCATCGCGGTTTGGGAGATGCTGAACAACCTTAAGAAGACGCGCAACCTGACGATGCTGCTGACGACGCATTACATGGAAGAGGCGGACCGGTTGTGCGATCGGATTGCGATTGTGGATCACGGAAAGCTGGTTGCGCTGGGGACTCCGGTGGAGTTGAAACAGAGCGTGCCGGGATCGAATGTGGTTGAAGTGCAGTTCAGCCGGGAGGATGAGGACTGGAAGACACGGCTGAAGCAACTGCCGGGTGTGACGGAGGTGGAGTCGCAATCGGCGGGCGTTTATCGAGTGCTGACCTCCAATGGATCGCAGACCACGGCTCATCTTGTAGAGATGACGAATGCCATGGGCGAGCAGTTGCGGTCGCTCTCTGTACAGAACACGACTTTGGATGACGTTTTCGTTCATTACACAGGCAGGCAGTTGCGCGACGAGACAGTGAAGGCCGTATTCCAGATGCCGCCACGGCCGGGAGCACACTGATGAATAGATTCATGGCGATTGTGGAACGCGAGATGCGGAAGTTTTTCCGCTCGCCGGTGCTGATGATCATGTCGATGATGCTGCCGATTGTGCAGCTGGTGATCCTGGGACATGCGTATGGCGGGCACATCCAGGGCGCCAAGGTGGCCGTGGTGGATCACGATGGCGGTCCGCAGGCGGTGAAGGTGCGTGAGGCGTTCGACTCGGTTGCCGCGAATATAGCGACGTTCAAGACAGTGAATTACGAAGACGAGACGCAGGCCAAGGAGGATGTGCGCACTGGCAAAGTGGATGCGGCGGTGATCATTCCGGCGCAATATTCACGGCGGGTGTATGCGGAGGACGCGCCGCGGCTGGGGCTGGTGGTGGACAACTCGGACCAGGTGATGAGCGGAAGCATCGAGGGCGAGATGCAGTCGCTGGTGAATGCGCTGAATCAGCCGGTGATTGAAGATCGCGTGGTGAAGAAGATCGCTCTCGACATTGTGGAGCTGTATCCGTATGTCGAGTACATGAAATATCTGCTGTCGGGGTCGGTGGCGCTGGCGATGTATATCTCGGTGATGATCGGCGGCGGGATGCTGTACATCGACGACAAGGCGCGCGGGGTGCATGAAGGATATCTGGTGACGCCGATCAGCAAGCTGGAACTGGTGATGGGATTGAACACCGCCGGTGCGATCAAGGCGGTGCTGGCGGGGATCTCGATCACGGTGATTGGATCGCTGATGGCGGGGCTGGGGGTGATCTTCAAGCCGGGCGCGGATTTCAATCTACTGTTGCTGATCATCGGGACGTCACTGGCATTCAACGGGATGATGTTCCTGATGATGGTGAGGGTAGATGATCCGCTGGTGCCGAGGGCGATGTTTGGTGTGCTGAACACCCTGCTGTTCTTCCCATCGGGAGCGATTTCGCCGGTGGCGGCGTTTCCGAAGTGGCTGCGGGGGATTGCGATTGTGGATCCGTTTACGTATGCGATTCACGGGTTCAAGGCGATTCTGCTGAAGGATGGCGGATTTGTGGCGATTCGCGGGGATTTGATTTTCCTGTTTGCGTTTGGGATCGGGACGCTGCTGGTGGCCACGCCGCTGTTTAAGAGAACGTTGTGAGGCAGGGGACAAGGGGACAAGGGGACAAAAAAAGACGGGGACGAGGGGACGAAGGGACGAGGGGACGATATAGGATTTCCGGCGGGAAGAAGTTTTGTCCGGAATGCGGTGAGGCGGTCCACTCCTTGTGGGAGGGTGGGCCGCCTTGCTGTTTGCAATGCATGGTCGGCATTGCGCTTTGAGGTTGCAGAGGGTTCATCGCGCCCCTACACTGCGGGCGGGCTTCTTCCGGTGTGAGGAGGGCAATTGCGATGCAGTGGACGGAGTTTCTGACGGATGAGGCTGAGAAGACGTACGCCATTACGGCGCGGTTGCTGGACATGGTGGAGCCAGATCGCCTGAACTGGAAGCCTGAAACCGGATTGAACTGGATGACGATGGGGCAGCTGCTCAAGCATCTTTCGAATGCCTGCGGGCAGCCGTGCAAGGGACTGGTGACGGGCGACTGGGGATTGCCGGAGGGAACGAGGCTGGAAGATCTGACGCCGGAAGAGATGTCGCTATCTGCGGAGAGCTTGCCGAGCGTGTCAAGCGTGACGGAGGCGAGGGAGCTGCTGATCGAGGATGAATTTCTTACGCTGCGGATGATTCGCGAGGCGGGTGAGAGCGCGCTGGAACATCGCCAGTTCAGCTTTCCGTGGGAGCCGGGGAAGACGGCTTCACTTGGAATGCATATTTACAGGATGGTGCAACACCTGGATCGGCATAAGAGCCAGCTGTTTTATTACCTGAAGCTGCAGGGCGTTCCGATGGGGACGGCGGATTTGTGGGGCAGCTGAAACTGGTGCTGGACTGTCAGTCTATGGTGTCGATTCAACTGTGATGGAGACCGTAAAGCCCAGGCGCTCCCAGAAATCTCGAACAAGGATTACTGTTGGCTCCGCAACTTGCGGAGGCGTTTGAAGGCGTATCTCGCTCAGCGAAGCGTCGGCAAGTTCTTTTGCGTCGGCGAGGACCGCTATGCACTTTTCCGGGCGATAGGTGCAGGAAGCAAGGTCGGCAATCGAGGTGTTCTTCATGGGCGAGACGAGCACGGTTTTGGGAGGGGCCATGCGGTCGAGGAGCGAGAAGATTTCGAGCTTCGACTCCAGTTCATCGGGCACGCAGTCGATGGCCAGGTCGGCCTCGCGTACTGCTTCTTCAATGGTCGATACGAAGCGCACGCTCGGCAGCGCAGCCGGTCCTAGTTCCTGGCGGAGGTATTCCTGCGCGTGATGCAGGTTGGAAGGCATGACGTCTTCGAGCAGCACGACGAAGCCAGCCCGCGCCGCGGCAAGCGCGAGCCGCCGGCCCAGAGGACCAGCTCCGATGATTGCGACTTGCATGTTGTGGGCTATTTTCCGGCGAGAGCCTTGGCCACGTCGCCGGCATTGGGGCTTGATTGCTCAAGATGGCTGGCGATGCGCGACCGCTCTTCCGCGGTCAATGTGGGCACAAGGGCAAGGATGCGGCGCAGAGTCACCGCGACATCATCGATATAGTTCATGAGTCGGATTGCTTCACCAGAGAGCGGCATTGAGAGGTCCTCGTAGATAAGTTCAGACCTCATTGTAGGGGTTCACCCAGCGGAGTTAAAAGGCGGGGTCCGCGGGGAGCTGCACACCCGATCGGGTTGATCGGCTGTCACCCTCATCTGTACGCACCATCACAGTAGCGCAGGTGGCGTTGTGCAACATTCGCTGGAACGGTCGCCATGCTTGACGCTATCTGCTCAGTTTCAATGCCCGCATCCATCCTCAGAGGATCTGCGAGAGCGCTGTTCGCGAGAGCTATGAGACTTCTGCTGTGCCCGGTCGTCGCAGGAGTCGTGAGTGTTTGCTCCGTCGATGCTCAGACAGTCTCGAGCGAACGGAGTTCCGCGGATCCGAAGTGGTGGGTCTCTGCTTCCCTCGGTGAGGGGCAACTTAAGCTTGAGTCTGATCAGCAGAGGTGGGAACGGGTTCCGACCTTCTCCATAGGATTCGGCCTGGGACGGCAAATCGGTCCCTGGGCGCGGGCCGGAATGGAGGTAGACGGCTGGTTACTGCAGGCCTTTGACCTGAACAACCCGGGCGTGGGCGAGAGCGTTGGCCACGTGATGGCGATTGGCGATGCTCTGCCTTTGCGCAGGCACGGGCTGTTTGTTCGCGGGGGATTCGGGTGGAGTTCTTATACGAATGTTCGACCGGCCGGCAGCAATGGCGGCGGACTTGCCTGGATGGCCGGTGGAGGATACGAGGTTCCTGTGTCGGGGTCCATTCGCCTGGTGCCTTCAATGGGATACTCGGCGGGCCATCTCGAGAATGGAGGAACTCCGACCCCACAGACTCACTTTGGATACTCTGTGATCGAGTTCAAAGTTGGCGTTCTCTATCGATTTGGGAGTTGAGCGGTTCTAGCTTGTGGGACTGACTCGTCCCATGGGTTATTGATGCTGTGCAGCTTGTTGGCCGTACGCCGATGCTGGGTGATTCTACTGCTGGAAGCGCAGCAGCACGGAGATCATGGCCTTCGAGAGATCGTCAGTCTGCTCGGTGGTCAGGGTCGTTGACGAAAACCACGCGGTGGTATCCACGTCATCGCGCGTGACGACGATCAGTTCGTACTCACGCGAGAAGCCCAGCGGTTTGCCGCTGAAGGTGACCTTCTTCTTCTCCGGATCGAACTTCAGGAAGAAGCCCTCGTTGTCTTCACGGCGAACCTCAAACTGGTTCGTTTCCGGTTCAGCCGGCCGCAAGACCACTCGACCAGCTCTTTTGTTGATGCTTTCGCAGCGGATCGCGATCACTTCCTGCAGCGCTCTCCACTGGTGGGGAAGCTGGCGCAGGAGCAATGCCGCCCGCGCATCCGCCTTCCGCTTTTCTTCGACGGCCACATCTCTCTTGGGCTGATAGAAGGCAAGCTCCTCTTCTTCCCATGTGAGAGGAATCTTCTTCTCCGGCTTTTCTGCGGCAGGTTCAGGCTTGGTCACCTCGGCGATGCGCCGGGCAATCAGATCCGCGGACGAGGTTGGAGCTGTGGCAGTGTGTGCGCTCATTGAAGGTCGTCTCTGCGTGCGATCTTAACCCACAAGGAACCTGTTCCCGATTCCCACAAGAGTGGAGGGTAACGGTACTTTTCGGGCATTCGGTCTGCGGCGCAGGGGAGTTGGCTCCTATTTCATGGTGCGGAGAAGTGGGCGGTTCATCTGCGACCGGGAGAGGATACATTTGCGGAGTGGAATGAGGGACTTGGACGAGAATGAATGAGGAGATCAGTGGACTTCGGGAATCTGCGCGCAGCTGAGTTGCTTCGAACCTGGAGATCGGACCCAGGGAGTGGCATGAGGAGCAGACTCGAGTGCGCTCACCGTGCATCCAAGAATTGATCTTATGGCTGCGCTGGAGGCGCTGGCGGCGTTTGCAAGGGCAACTTTGTGAGAGCTTGAATTGGAAGAGAAGCGGGAGCGACTGAGGGAGAAGTATGCGCGTGACTGTATCGCATAACCGTCGGAAAGAGGAGATTGTGCGGGCTTTCGATCGCTCGTTTGATGATTTGTTCAAAGGCTTCGAGGCTGTTCCGATACAGATATCGAACGAACGGAGGAACTGGACGGGAAGCCGAATGGATTTCTCTTTCGACGCGAAGATGGGGTTTGTGAGCACCCCAATCAAGGGGTTCATCGATGTAACCGACAGGGACGTAACGGTGGATGCGGACCTCGGGTGGCTGGAGAGACTCTTCCCCGCAAAACAGGCGCAGGCGGCGATTGAGGGGCGGGTGAAGGGGTTGCTGAGTTAGCGGCGGCATTTTGCGGTGAGTGGACTGTTCGCTTGTTGGAATCATCGAATGGCTTGGTGATGTCGGGGGCTGGAAGAATCCCATGTCTCCAAAAAAGGGAGAAGTGGGTCGGATGCCCCTACAATTCGTAGGGGACTGGGGGCTTAGGATGGCAGGCAAAACGATAGTGGAGAAGGCAGCGGAGAAGGTGGGATATGGGCTCGCGATGGCAGAAGATGTGGCGGGCTCCGTGAAATCGGCGGTGGGTGCGGCTATGGCGGCAGTGACAAAGTCGGCGAAGACGCCTGCCGAGCCGGCGACGAAGTTGGCGAAGAAAGCGGCGGCACGGCGACCCGGGAAAAAATCGTCCGCGAAAAAGACCGCGACATTGCCCAAGAAGTCGCCAGCCAAGAAAACCGCCAAGAAAAAATCCTTGAAGAAATCTGTGAAGGCGCCGGCAAAGAAGGCTGGTGCGCGGCGATGAGCTGAGATCGCTGGGCCGCGGCAACAAGGCACGGCGGGGAACACTGATAAGAAAATGGGCTCAACATTTGGAGGGCTGGTGATTGGCCTGCTATCCCTTGCACGGATAAGAAGCCCCATTGTTCACGGTCATCACTTTGAAGATGCCCTTCGTCCAGCAGTCCGGCGCATTCGGGTCATCATTGGTTCCGGGTGGCGAGAAGTTATCGAACCACAATGCCCCATCCTTAACCGTGAAACCGTGAGAGTTTCCCCAGATGTCAGCATCAGATGCGGCGAAGATTTCGCACCGGACACCGCTATCGAAAATCTGGTCATAGTTGGCAAGGAATTCAGCGCGCGATCGAATTCGCGTCTTTTTACCGCGAAGCTGCACGAGCAGGGGGTATTCGATTAGGCGCGACATCCCCTCACGGTCGTCCTTCTCCAGTGTGCTTCGCAGGCGATGAAAGAACTGAACGGCGCGTGAATGATCTGGCCTCTGAGTATCATTCGGCTGTGCGAAAATCGTCAGGCTCGCGAGAGTGAAAAGGGCTGCAGCAAGAGCTTTCATTGGCGTCCATGCTACATGAGTTCGCAGCAAGCATCTGGTGGCATCAGTCCCGATCGTTGGTCGCGGGAGAGTAATGGCCAGTCATCCTTCCGACCGATATTCGCCCCGAGGATCTGCTGTATCCCATGTCTCCAAAAGAGGGAGACATGGGGCACCTAGTCTGATCAGGAATTGAATGATCTTGCCCGTCGCGAGGAACGGCTGATCTGGCGATGTCGGGGCTGGAGTTATCTCACGTCTCCAAAAGAAGGAGGCATGGAACACCCGCGACTATTTCCCTGCTGAGCTACTGCGGGGGGATGCTGTGGCCTTCGACAACTCGTCAACAAGCCTTTCGACGTGAGCTTTGAGAGCTTGCTGTGTTGCGGCATAACTGAGAGTGGCAGGAGGGATATCGTTCCATTCCTCGACGCTGGTTTGCGCGAGTTGCCGCGAATCTGGTGTAAGTTCAACTCCGATTGCAATGACGCGAGCCGAGGTAGAAAGGTCAGAGTTGCTCAACATGGAAGGATGAAACGAACTCACATCTACGCCTTCGGCGCGCAAGGTGTCGACAACGCCCGGAGGTACGGTTGTTGAGTTCGGATGTGTCCCTCGGGCCACAGCATGGAAGGGCAGGCC
>Ga0105238_10003993_pt1 | contig 14639 bp, 15 predicted proteins | sample KBSC34metaG_FD_81526 | JGI IMG/M metagenome (GOLD analysis project Ga0105238, IMG submission 81526) | Corn rhizosphere microbial communities from Kellogg Biological Station, Michigan, USA - KBS C3-4 metaG | ecosystem: Host-associated > Plants > Roots > Rhizosphere > Soil | place: Michigan, USA... | reverse complement strand
TTGAACCTGCGCCTTCGCCAAAGCCTCGCCAAAACCCAAAAATCCTCGCTCCAAACGGCTACAGTATTTTTTAAAACGCTCTAATGGACGGCGGCTGTGTCTGAAAGACCAGCCGCAGCGCGTATAAAGTGCAGCAATAGTTTCGGGTTCAGGTTGTGCGCATGCTGCTGGAGAGGCCAAGTGCTGCGGCTGGGCTGCGCCACAGCCGCCGTCCATTGGGGGCAGCTACATACGGCGACGGAGCCCGTCGTAGGGCAGGGCGCGAGATTACTCGCGGAGGCCGCCGGTTTCGTGGAATTCGATCCGGTTGCCGAAGGGGTCGTTGGCAAAGAAACGTTTCCACGGGGCGGGGCGTCCGTCCTCGGTCTTTATGCCGGCCTTTTCGAGACGGGTGCGTAAGGCTGCCACGTCCGCACATTCGAGGCCGAAGTGGCGCCGGACGTCGATGCCGGGCCGGTTTTCCTCGACCGAGACATGCAGGTCCAGGCCGCCGGCATCGAACCACACGCCGCCACGGTCACGGAGGGATGCCGGTTTCGGGATTTCAGGCAGGCCGAGGAGCTGGCCGTAAAAATGACGCGCCTTGTCTTCGTTGCCCGGCGGCATGGTGACGGTGACGTGGGAGAGGCGCATGCGATTTCAGCGGAGGAACAAAAACAGGAGCAATAAAACGAGGAGCAGGGCGGTGACCCACCACAGCCAGGAAATGCCGTGCGGTCTGGCTTTATCAACGCCGCTGCCGCCGCCAAATTCCTGCTTCACGAATTTTTCGTAGTCGAATTTCTCGTCTTCATCCGGGATGCCGAGGCTGCTGGCATAGGCGGTTTCCGACCAGCCGGTTTTTTCATCGGCACCACACTCGGGGCAGGCTTTGGCTTTGCGCGGAACGTCCGCGCCGCAGTTGGGGCAGGTCGAGGGAGGCATTTTTAAAATGCAGAATGAAGAATTAAGAATGAAGAAAAAATTGATCTCCGCAGTCCAGCCAATTCTTCACTCTTCATTTGCTTCTCAGCCGCCGACGCCGGCGTATTCCTCGTCGGTCTTGAGGTTGAGGCCCATGAGGATGTAATCGTGGGTGATGGCCTGCATGTCTTTCACGTAATCCTCAAGGTGAACAAGTTTGCTGAAGCCGAGCATGGCGAACATCTTCATGGCGGTTTCCTGTTCGCCGATGAATTCGGCCTCGACCTTTTCCAGGCCGGCGCGGCGGGCGATGTCGGTCATGACTTCGACGAGCGTGGTGGCGAGGCCGCGGCCGCGAAAATCCGGGTGGACCAGCACGCTGACGCGGCCGATGTGGCGCTTCCAGCCGCCAAGCTGCTGGTGCAGGGTGGAGACGCCGACGATTTTTCCGCCGATGAGCGCGACGATGGGCAGGTTGCGGCCGACATCGATCTTCTTGCACCATTCGCGGATGACCTTGATGTCGGTGACGCGATGCTTGATGAACATCCGTTCCTGCTCCGGGATGCCGAGGAACAGCTTGTGAAAGTCCTTCTCGTCGGTTTTCGCCAGGGGGCGCAGCACGGCGCGTTTGTTTTCCTTGAGCCTGACGTGCTTGGGGAATCTCTGAAGTTCGAGTTCAATGCTGAATGACATGAGACGCCTTTCGTTGCCGCACTTTGCGCGGATGGCGGATTCCGTGCAACTAAAATTTTCAGTTGAAGGCAGATTCGCCGGCGATGCCGGTGGCCTGGCGGCTGGAGTTCAGCCGGACTTCCGCGGGGTCGAGGCTCCAGCGGGCGGCGAGCGCGGGGACTTTTTCGTAGTTGGTCTCGGCATCAAGGATGGTGCCGGTGATCTCGCCGTAGGCGAAAGTTTTCATGCCGATCTCGATCTCGGGAAGCGTTTCGCCGCCCTGGTTCCAGACGGTTTCACCCGTCCAGGCGTAGGCGCGGGTCACGCAGCCGTCGTCCAGCCGAGCCCAGGCGTGGTGGTGCATCAGGCGGCTGGCGTAGAAATATTGCACATGGCCGAGCTGCTTGCTCAGGGAGGTGAGGAAAAGGAACGTGGCATCGACGTCATCGCTGGGGTCGGGCAGGCCGAGGCCGGTGATGATGACCCAGCCGTGGACGCGCGGGCTGATGAAAAATTCATGGCCGCCCGCCAGTCCTTCCTCCCACGAGCAGGGCGCGGCGCGGTTCAGGCCAAGCGCCATCTTGACGGCCTCGGGTGAAACGGAGCGGACCGCGAGCCAGCAGTTCGGGCGGCTGGGGGAACTGGACTGGGGTTGAAAGGGGAAAAAATTCAGGGCCGGGGTGAAAATCTCATGTTCCAACCGCCGCCGCCGGTGCATGGCAAGCATCCAGCCGAGGATCATGAAGCAAATACCCAGCGCAACGCCAAGAAATGCGATGAGCATAATCGGGGTCATGTCGGCCTCATTCACAGATTGAATTTACGCCTGTACGGGACGAGTTCAATATAATTTCGATGCAGGAGGAGATTAATTTGGGTTATGGGGGAGAGGAAATCACGGAGAGGACACGGCGAAGAAAAGTCGTTTTTTGAAACACCGGACTGGAAAGTCCGGTGAACCGGCAGGCTGGAAAGCCTGCCCTACAAGGGTTTCTCAGCGGCAACTGGAGGCAAGCCAGGCGAGGTATTTTTGGTTGCCGGCGGACAGCGGGAGGACCAGAAATTCAGGGGTGTCGTAGGGATGGCGGGCGAGGACCAGTTTCTCCAAGGCCGCCAGCCCGGACTTTGGGGTTTTGAGGATGAGCAGGACCTCGGCGCTGGATTCGATTTTTCCCTGCCAGTGGTAATGCGATTCGAGCCGGGGAACGATGTTGGCGCAGGCGATGAGCCGGGCTTGCAGGGCGGATTTGGCAAGCGACCGCGCCGTTTTCAAATCCGGCACGGTGCAGAGGACGAGGGCGAACTTCGCGGCGGACTTCACGCGCGATCAGTTCAGGGTCGAGAAATCACCGAGCGGACGGGTAAAGGTGGCCTCGGCGGGATGGACGATGAGCGTGTCGGCGGTTTCCTTGACGCTGCCGGAGGTGGCGGCGAAGGGCAGGGCGACGACGAACACCGCCGAGCCGACCAGCGTAACGAGGAAGCAGCCGGGGCGCACAAGTACCAGGTCGCCAACAACATCCAGTGATTTATCCACGGACGCATGGACGGGGGTGATGCTGCCGAACGTCATCATCGCCGCGCACAAGACCATCAAGATTTTTGTTTTCATAGAATGATTGTACCTGCATCAACAATGCACCTTTCAGGCTTATTATCAAGCCGATTGTCGGTTGTGTTGCTTAAAACCATGTTGGTGAGTTGGTGAATTGTCCTCCCTCACCTGTGTCCTCTCCCCAAGGAGAGGATGTCACCTTGCACGGCTTCTGGCTGGTGAAGGCGCAACCACCTTGCCCAGCCGCCGGCAAAAGGTTAACACCACCACGAAATGATAAAACACCCTGCCTTTTGGAAAGTTGCGGCAGGTGTAAGGGGTGGAATCTGGTCCAAAACGTCAAAGGATTCCGAACCGTCAATCCCTATTCCTTCGCGCTTGGAATCCAGTCGCTTTTGAAACTGTACGGCAGTTGCATATATCGGGGCATCACGCCCAGGCTGATGCAGGAGAGGCCGACGATATGCCTGACCGTGCCGCGACGGGATTCCGCGTCCGGATAAACGTACATGCTCAACCGCCACGACGCTTGATTGGTGGGGACTTGAATGGTGAGGTTCGCGACGCCGTGGGCGGCGATATCGGAGTGCCAGGGCGACATGCCGTTCAGGTGGTAAGTCGCCACACCGCCGGGTTCGTTGGGAGCCGGCATTTCCACGCGCGGGAGATAGGCGTAGATGGATTTGGCATCATGGTTGACGACGGTGACCTGGGCGGTGTGCGGGCCGGCAATATTGTTGGTATTGTAACTGACAAAAGTGAGGGAGACATTCGGATGGGGAGCGGGCGGCTGGAAGGCGATCCAGGTTCCCCAGATAAGGAAGCCAGTGATGGCGAGAGCGGCACCGGTCAGCATCAAGGGGGTCAATTCCTTGTCGTAATTGGACAAGGTCACCGGTTTGGTTCCCGGCAGCTTCTTGAGCAAACCGAGAATGATAACAGCGATGGGCGTTAAAATGAGGATGGCCCGCCAGAGCGCGAATACAAGCGGTTCGGCGGATCCCGACAGGAAATGATCTTGGAAGGCCAGAAGCAACAGGGTTGGGACAGCCAGAAAGACGAGGGCTGTGATATTGAACGTCCAAAGAAAGATGACCGCTTTTCGTTGGCCCATGAGTGAAATCTAGTCCGAACGGAGGGATTGTCCAGCATTCAGTTGGGTTTGGCCCGGGTGCGTTGTTGCCGTGCTTGCGCCACGGGCCGGCGGCCGCCTGCGCGTTCAAAGATTTTCACGATCCGGGCAAGGTTCTCCGGTGAAGAAGCGTGGGAACCATGGATCCGCAGTTTTCCGTTTTCGATCTCCGCCCAGAGGCAACGTTGCATCTGCACGACCCGAAAAAGGCCCGGCCGGCCGCGTTGTTCCAAAGCCTTGACCGCCTTGCTCAAGGACTGGTAAGAATCGAGATGAAGAACGGGAATCCATTGCGCAGCGACGTGGCGGCGCGAGGTTTTCCATTGTTCGACGGTAAAGAAACCGTGGGGCATAGGTCAGATTTTTTGACTCATGTCCCGGCCGGGAAAATCTTTGGCTCTTCCAGTCCGGCAATCATCTGGCCAAAACTATATTTTCCAAACCAGCCTTTTGTATAGGGCACACACGCCTTGCTGGCGTGGCCGCTCTGATGTTCCATGGTGATCATGACGGCATCCACCTTCTTATCGCCCTGGACGATGCGGCCATCATAGCAAATGCCGGCGGCGCGTATCTTGCCTTCCCGTGCCTCGCCTTGAAACACCTTGGTCAGCGAGGCGATGACTTCCTCGGATGGCGGCAGTTCATTGCCATCGTAAGTGGCGTGGGCGGTGACCTCGCCCGCAGTGCTGACGGCCGCGCCGAACGGGAAAAACTCCCCGTGCTGCTTGAGCATCTGTTCGGCGAACGGCATCAGGGCATTGAGCAGGGCGTCGTAATCCTGGCGGGCTTCGGGCGTTGGTTGTCCGGGCATATTGATTCCTTTTGATGGAGGTGACTGATTGGCTGACGGGTAACAAATGACCAAGCGGGGGCGGGGATGTCAATCGCAGAGCGGTGTTGACGCATGGCCGCCTAGAAAACATGAGAGCAGACAAGATGTGCCACCCGGGCGGCTCTTGTCTGCTCTCATGTTTTCTAAACAAGGATTTTGGTTTTTTGATTTTGAGCCGAAAAATGGAGGTTTTAGCCAGTGTTTATGATGGTTTTATGAGGCTTGAAGTTTTTTAAAAAATCTGCGGGTTTCACCTTCTAGAGGAATTAATCGTTTGGGAGAGGTATGGCATGATGGAGTTAAAAAATGACGAAGGGACGAATGAACAACAGAACGGCAGGGAAACATTCAGCGCCCAACATCGAAGGAAATGGGAAGGCAATGCGCGCAAAATTATTTTTTGGGTTGGACAGCCAATGTCCAAGCGACCGGGGTAAAGTCGGGGCATGAATGAAGAATGCAGAATTGCAGGGTCGCGGGCTGGCGGCGGGCGACGGGGGAAAGCTCCAAGCGTCCAAGGGGCGCGCGTGCCTGGGCGGCGGGCGACCTGGCTGAAAAACATGAAATTACGAAACGAACCCATTTTAAAAATGCAGGAATCGCCTGATTTTACCGATATGAAATAGCGATTTTGACGATAAAAAACAAACCCATTTAAAGCCAAATAAAGCCATTTCAAAGCCAATTTTAACCACGGATGGACACGAATAAACACGGATGGGAAAAGACTTTGACGCGAATTGCGCGAATTTTCGCGAAAGGGTCCGGGGCTGGATGGGGTGCTTGCGGACGGCCGCCGGGCACAACTCGCGGGCGGGCCGCCCGCGCTCCGGACGGAAATGAGATCTGCAAAAAGGCCATCCGCCTACGCTAAGGCTATGGCGCGACAAGATGAAAACGCAAAAATTAAACCAAATTAAACCAAATTAAACCAGATTAAGGCACCATGAATTTAACCACGGACTGCGAGCCGCAGTGGCAAACACAGATGAACACAGATTGGGGAGGCTTTCACAGAAGGGAACGAAGAGCACAAAGGGCCAAAATGGGGACGGAGCGAATTCGTCAAAAGGCCAATGAAAATGAAAAAATTAAACCAAATTAAACCATGAAGCAGGTGACAAAAACGGCTCGCGAGGACGCTCGCCCCACCGTCCCTCGTCCCTGCCGAGAGGTCCGAGCCGAGCTGGTGCTCGGCGCTCCGAAGAAAGGCAACTTGCCGGGTCGGGAAACCGGCGCTCCGGCAGGTCCGGGAGGATTTATCCGACTGGATCCGACTGGATCCGAGTGTTCAATTTTTTCAAACCCAATCCAAGCCAGCTTATCACCTGGGGAAGATGGGTGGCCAATGGGAGGCGAGGACGAGGAGGATTCTTCAAAAAGGCCATCCGCCTACGTCAAGACTCCGGCGCGACGGGACGGCGCGACAAGATGAAAACGCAAAAATTAAACCTTCTCATTGACGATATGCGATTGACGATTTACGAGCGGGTGGGGCGGGCCATGGTCGAGGCAGGTTCGAAGGGTCCCGTGCGGGCGGTGTGGCTGTGGGGCGCCGCCTTCGCCAAAGGTTCTTGCGGACGGCCACCGGGCGCGCCAGGACAGACCGGCGCCCGGTATTGGGGGAAATCTGGCCAAATTAAAGTGAATTAAACCAAATCAAGGTGAATCAAGGTGAAATTTTTATTTATGACCGAGCTTTTGACGACGAGGATGGTTTGTGTGCGGGTGATGAGGACACCCAAAAAAGTGGCGAAAGTTTGTTGCAACGGTCACGGTTCTCTGGCGTCTTTTAACGAAATTCACCTGTCTTATTTATGAATGATTCCATCAATCGGCGGTCTTTCTTGAAAACCACGGGTACGGCCGGGCTGGGGCTGGCTTGTTTTGGAGCGCTGGCCAAGACCGGAGTTGTGGCTCCGGCCAGAACCATCGGGCCGAACGGCAAGCTGACGGCGGCGGTGATCGGCACGAACGGGCGGGGCGGGGTGCATATCGATTGCCTGACCCAAATCCCGGGAGTGGAGATCACGCATATCTGCGATGTGGATACCCGGGCGCTGGCCAAGGGCATCAAGGCGGCGGCGAAGAAGCAAGATTCCACACCGCAGGGGGTGGACGATTTCCGGAAGGTATTGGCCGATCCATCGGTGGATGTGGTGACGATCGCGACGCCGGATCATTGGCACACGCCGATGGCGATCCTGGCGCTGGCCGCGGGCAAGCATGTGTATGTGGAGAAACCGTGCGGCCATAATCCGTACGAAGGCGAGCTGCTGGTGAAGGCAGTGGAAAAATATCAGCGGGTGTTGCAGATGGGCGCGCAGCGGCGGTCGTTTCCAAATCTACAGGCGATCATCGGCGAGATCCATGACGGACTCATCGGGAAGGCATATTTTGGGAAGGCCTGGTATGCGAACAATCGCGAGGGCATCGGGCATGGCAAGCAGGTGCCGGTGCCGGACTGGCTGGACTATGAATTGTGGCAGGGACCGGCACCGCGCCGGCCTTACGTGGACAATCTGGTGCATTACAAATGGCACTGGCGCTGGCATTGGGGCACGGGCGAGGCTTTGAACAACGGCACGCATGAAGTGGATGTATGCCGCTGGGCGCTGGGGGTGAACTGGCCGACGCGGGTGTCCTCGAACGGCGGCCGTTATAATTATCAGGACGACCAGGAGACGCCGGATACGCAGACGATCGCGTGGGATTTTCCCGAGGGGAAGACGATCAGTTGGGAGGGCCGGAGCTGCAATCATTTTCCAGTCGAGAAACTGGAGCGCGGAGTGATGATCCATGGCACCGAAGGAACGGCCTTGCTGGATGGCAATGCGTACACGATTTACGACACCAAGGGCAAGGTGGTGAAGGAAGCCAACGGCAATGAAGCCGTGGACCCGACCAACACGGTGAGCGCGAGCGGCATCAAGCTGGACCTGCTGCATGTGACGAATTTTATCGATGCCGTGCGCAACGGCACGGCGCCGAACTGCCCGGCGACGGAAGGGCACAAGAGCGTGGCCCTGCTGCACCTGGGCAACATCTCGTGGCGGGTGGGCCGGGAATTGCACTGCGACACCACGAACGGTCATATCCTGGATGATCGCGCGGCGATGAAGCTGTGGCGGCGCGAGTACGCGCCGGGCTGGGAGCCGAAGGTTTGAGGCGGTTTTTTAAAATTTATGACTGATAACGAAGTCCAGTTGCCGCCGCTGATGCCGGGCACGTTGTACCTGGTGGCCACGCCGATCGGCAACCTGGAGGACATCACGTTGCGCGCGCTGCGGGTGTTGCGCGAGTGCGATGTGGTGGCGGCGGAGGACACGCGGCGTTCGGGGCAGTTGCTGAAACATTTTGGCATCAGCAAACCGTTGCTGAGCTATTTCCAGTTCAACGAGGCGAAGCGCAGCGAGGAGATCATCGAACGGCTCCGGCGCGGCGAGAAGATCGCGCTGGTGACGGACGCGGGCAGCCCGGGCATCAGCGACCCGGGCGAACGCGTGGTGCGCGCGGCGATCACGGCCGGCCTGCGCGTGGAGGCGGTGGCGGGCCCGTGCGCGCTGGTGGCGGCGCTGACGGCGAGCGGGCTGCCGACGGAGGAGTTTCATTTCGTGGGTTTCCTCCCGCACAAATCCGGTCAGCGGCGCAATCAACTGGAGGCGCTGCGGACGGTGGAGGGGACGCTGGTGTTCTACGAATCGCCGTATCGCATCGAGAAATTGCTGGGCGAACTGAATGAAGTTTATCCGGCGCGGGATGTGGTGCTGGCGCGGGAGTTATCGAAAAAGTTCGAGGAATTTTTGCGCGGAAAACCGGCGGAATTGCTGGCGGTGGCGCAGAAACGGAGCTTGAAGGGGGAGTTTGTGGTGATGGTCGGGCCGAAAGCAAAGGAACGTAAAGGAATGTTAAGGGATGAATGAGGATTCTGGTTGCAACCCATTTTTACATAGCGTCTTACGTGTTATTTGCCAGGGGGTGTGCGCGGAATGTCCTGATTTTGATTTAGCATTGGGTATGCGATAATGGTAATTTAACAGGAATCAAATTGTGAAAAACAGCCGCGTGAAATCCCGGGTTTTGATCGCTTTGCTGGTATTTGCATCCTCATGGATAACGCTTTCTGCGGCGCAAAAAAAACTTCCATCAGAACATGTTCCGGCAGGGGTTGCCCACGGGAAAATCGCGCCGCTCGGTCATCTGGCCGGCACCAACCAGTTGCGGCTGGCCATCGGGCTGCCGTTGCGCCATGCCGATGCGCTGACCAATCTGCTCCGCGAGATGTATGACCCGGCCAGCCCGCAGTATCATCATTACCTGACGCCGGCGGAATTCACGGCGCGTTTCGGACCGACCCCGGAGGAGTATGCGGCAGTCACGCGCTTTGCGAAGGAGAACGGCTTCAGCGTCGTGGGCACGCACCCCAACCGCCTGCTGGTGGATGTGACGGGAAAGGCCGCCGATGTGGAGCGGGCGTTTCACGTGCGATTGAACACGTTCAAGCATCCGAAGGAGAACAGGAATTTTTTTGCGCCGGATACCGAGCCCTCGGTGGATGCGTCATTGCCGGTGTTGCACGTCAGCGGGCTGGATAATCTTTATCTGCCACATCCGAATGTGACGGTGCAACCGGCGGTGGCCGATGGAGCTTCGCCGCGCGGCGGGTCCGGTCCCGGGGGCGGCTACATCGGTGAAGATTTCCGCAAGGCGTATGTTCCCGAAACGCAGTTGACGGGTGCGGGGCAGAACATCGGGTTGCTGCAATTTGACGGGTTTTACCGCGCGGACATGACAAATTACGCGAGCGCCATCGGGCTGGCCCGCATGCCAAAGATCATTGTCGTGCCCATAGACGGCGGGGTGGTCACGCCCGGTGCCGGGGTGGTGGAGGTATCGCTGGATATCGAGATGGCGATGGCGATGGCGCCGGGGGTTTCAAACATCTATGTCTATGAAGCGCCAAACCCCAGCCCGTGGGTGGATTTGCTGGGCCGGATGGCGGATGACAACCTGGCGCGGCAATTGAGCTGTTCGTGGGGCGGCGGCGGGCCGGACGCGGCGGCGGAACAGATTTTCCAACAGATGGCGGCGCAGGGACAGACGTTCTTCAACGCCACGGGTGATTCGGACGCTTTCACCGGCGCGATAACTTTTCCGTCCGAAAGCCCGAACATCACCCAGGTTGGCGGCACAACTTTGAGCACCGATGGCAGCGGAAATTACACGAATGAAACCGTCTGGAACCAGAGCAACGGGGTGGGGAGCAGCGGTGGCACCAGCACGACCGTGCCGATTCCAGCCTGGCAGACGAACATCGACATGACGACCAACCAGGGATCGACCACGATGCGAAATGTGCCGGACGTGGCACTGACGGCGCAGAACATCTATCTGATCTATGGCAACGGGTCGTCGGGCATGGCGAGCGGCACGAGCTGCGCGGCACCGTTGTGGGCGGGTTTCATGGCGCTGGTCAACGAGCAGGCGACCACGGCGGCCAGGCCGCCGGCGGGATTCATCAACCCGGCGGTTTATGCGCTCGGCCTGGCGACAAATTACAACGACTGTTTTCATGACACCACCAATGGCGATAATTACTGGTCGAGCAGCCCGACCAATTTTCCGGCGGCGCCGGGCTATGACCTGTGCACGGGATGGGGCACCCCGGCAGGACAGACTTTGATGACGGCCCTGGTCGGACCGCCGGAACCGTTGGGGGTGTTGCCGGACAGCTCTTTCATCGCGTCAGGTGTGGCGGGGGGGCCTTTCTCGGTCACCTTCCAGGATTTTACCCTGACCAATTTTAGCGAGGCGCCGCTGAACTGGTCCATCATCAGCACAGCGGCGTGGCTCGATATCTCCACCAACAGCGGGACGCTGGCGGTCACCGACCAGGTGCCGGTGACGGTCAGCTTGAACGCCGCCGCGAACAGCCTGGCGCCGGGAACTTATGTCGCCACGGTCGGCTTCACCAACGCGACGAGCGGAATCCGGCAAAATCATCTGTTCACCCTGCTGGTCGCTGATCCGCTGGTACTGCTGACCACCAATGATTTTGTCGCGCAAGGCCTGGTGGAAGGGCCGTTCGTTCCTGCGAGCTTCTCGCTCACCCTGACCAATCAGGGCGGAACAAACCTCGACTGGTCGTTCTGCGGCGTACCGTCCTGGTTATCCATTTCAGCCAGCAGCGGGACGCTGGCGGCGAATGATTCGACCAATATTGATCTGGAACTGGTGGGAGTGGACCGGCTCCCGGCGGGCATTTATTCAGGGGTGCTGGTGGTGTCAAATGTGACGTGGACCAGCGCGGAATCTGTGCCGGTGCGTCTGGAGATCGGCCAGTCCATCGTTCAAAACGGCGGTTTTGAGACGGGTGATTTCACCGACTGGACGCTGGTGGGGGACACGGTGATAGGCCATATGACGTACAACGTGGTCGCCACATCGAATAGTTTTCCGGACATCGTGCATTCGGGAAATTATGGCGCGTTTCTCGGGGAAGGCGGGTTCCTGGCCACGCTGACCCAGACGTTGCCGACGGTCCCGGGCCAGTTATACCAGCTTTCTTTCTGGCTGGATAATCCCCAGTCGGCCAGCCCGCAGGAATTCGCCGCCCGTTGGAACGGCACCAATCTCATCGACTTCGTCAACCCGCCGGTGTTGGCATGGACGAATTATCAATTCCTCGTTACCGCCGTGGACGCCAACACCGACCTGCAGTTCGCCGCACAAAACGATCCGAATTATTTCGGCCTCGACGATGTGGCGGTGACGCCGGTGCCGCCGGTGAAGTTCAAAAACGCAACCGTCAGCAGCAACGAATTCAGCCTGGTCTGGAATTCACTCGCCGGGGTGCATTATGAAGTGCAAGTCACGACCAACCTTTTCCCGGCGGACTGGGAGACCCTGGCCAGCATCGCCGCCGGGACCAATGTCTGTAGTTTCATGGATACGAATATCGTGAACGGTGTCTGCTCGAGATTCTATCGTCTGGTGCTGGTGCCGTGATTTCCGCGCGAGGTTGTGGGCTGCTGGAAACCGGCGGGCGAGTCAGCTGGCGAGCTTGAAATTGGCCGCTTGGCGCAGGAAGTTTTTCGGGTTCTGGAAAATGACCTTGTCGATCGCGGCGGTAAGATGGCCGCGTCGTTTCATCTCCAGCGCCGTCCTGGGCACGGCGAGCGGATCGCTGACGCCCCAGTCGCACGCGCTGTTCATCCAGATGCGTTCGTGGCCGTAGGTTTCCAGGATGTCAATCGCACGGGCTGGGGTGCATTTCGTCTCAGGATACAATGTCATGCCCGCCCACATCCCGCAGTCCAGTACCATTTCCACCGTGTGCTCCTCGACGTGGTCGATGATGACGCGCTCCGGCCGGATGCGCTGGTCGTTTTTCAAAACGTCGAGGATCAACCGCGTGCCCTTCAGCTTATCCTCGAGATGCGGTGTGTGGACGAGGATGAGCTGCTTGTGTTCGGCGGCGAGATCCACCTGCATTTCCAAAACGCGCAGTTCGTTGCGGGAATTCTTATTCAGGCCGATCTCGCCGATGCCGAGGACGTTCGGGCGGTTGATGAATTTCGGGATGAGCGCGATGACCTCCTCGGCGAGCTTCACATCCTCGGCCTCCTTGGCATTGATGCAGAGCCAGGAAAAATGTTTCAGGCCAAACTTCGCGGCGCGCCTGGGCTCGTGCTCGGTGAGTTGGCAGAAGTAATCATGAAAACCGGCGGGTGAGCTGCGGTCGAACCCCGCCCAGAATGCCGGCTCGCAGATGGCTTCGCAGCCAGCCAGCGCCATGCGCTCGTAATCATCGGTCGTCCGGCTGACCATGTGGGCGTGGGGTTCGATGTAGCGCATATAGTTCGTACAAACTTAATCACTGGGGTGTTAGCGATGTTTTCTTTGATCTACATTTCAATATCAGACCAATCAGAAATGCCGGGAGAAATATGAGCGCCGTCAAAATTCCCCCCATAGCAACACTGATATGCACTTCATCCGTGGTCATTTTTGGCAGAGAGTTTGAATTTGCCACAAATTCGGTGATCCACATTGAGAGCCCCGTGATAAAAACCGATAACAGGCGGCGTTGTCTCTCTAATACGAGAGAAGCAAAGGAGGCAGCTAATCCAAAAAAGATCCAGAAAAGAAAAAGACCAGGATAAAATTTTGTACATCCAATGCCAAATATTGCCAAACCTGCGGCGGCTCCGACTAGGCCGGAAATAAAAATTTTCATTCAAAAAATTATCTGGACGTTTTCCAAGCCCCAACCGCTCCCTTGCCTTCCGCCTTCGCCACCGGTTTCGTTGTCGGGTCACTGAAAACGAGCAGGACTTCCTTTGCCTTGTTTTTCTTTTTTCCGTCCAGTTTGGCGAGCGCGGCACGGAAGGCTTTCAGCCGGAAGTCGTCCTTGCCGCCGGCACGCTCGGCGCGGTCAAGGAACGCCGCGAGCTCGATGAGCTTGTGCCGTGCGTCCAAAAAATAAAGATCAAGGACTTGTTGCCGGGTCATACGTTGTGGGACGGAATATACGGCGGAAAAGTTGCGCGGCAAACGCAAATAAAAACGGCCCGCCGGCGCCAAACGGTGGCGACAGCGGGCCGTCAACCCAACCCATGAACCAAAATCAGTCGTATTTGGCGAGCGTCAGCAGGCCTTCGGGACTGCCGGCGCCGTTGCCCTGCAGGAACACGATGTGTTCGTAGCCGAGGCAGCGCAGGCCGATGAACCACGGCGTGCCGCGGTTGCGGAATTCATCGCCGACCTGCGGCTCGCTGTAATTTTCCAGGATCACCACGGCGGTCTGGTGCTGCTGGAGCTTGTGGGCGGTCGTAAGAACTTCGTCGTTGGCGATCGGGCCGGACGGCGCCGGCAGGATGATCCGGCTGGTGCGTGCGTTCACCGCATCGATGACGAGCGCGGTGCTGTCGGTCGAGTGATAGGCCTGCGGCGGCTGCGGCGTGGCGCAGGAACTGAGGATGACGGGGAGTGCCGCCAGTAAGAACAAGAGTGCTTTTTTCATGTCGTAAATTGTTATGTTTTATATTGTGGTGAAACACCCGGTGAAAATGTTTCGATTCACACCAGCCCCATTCGCAAGTGCGATGCCACATTTTCAATGTTGAAAATCAGACGTTTACCCTTTTAAAGGTAGGGCAAATTGTTCGCCGTCTGGAAATCTTTTCCTTTGATTACGCCCAAAATCCGGCCATGAGTTCTGTGTGGTCGCAGCGGGCGGCCGGTTTTCTAACAAAGAGGGATGATTTGCCGCCGGTGGTCGGGAACGGGCAAACGCATGTGTGCCGTAATAGAAGACACGGTGGATGTTTTCGAGACTTACACCATTTTTGGGAAAAATGCGTGCGCATTGCGGCAGGTCGCTTCGCTCAACTGTTCCAAGGAACATAGTTTTACCTGAGCGACTGTCTCTGCAATCTCCTTCACATACGCCGGTTCGCAACGTTTGCCGCGGTACGGTACCGGAGCGAGATACGGGCAGTCCGTTTCGAGCATGAACCTGTCCAGCGGCGTCGCGA
>Ga0105238_10003990_pt1 | contig 14645 bp, 8 predicted proteins | sample KBSC34metaG_FD_81526 | JGI IMG/M metagenome (GOLD analysis project Ga0105238, IMG submission 81526) | Corn rhizosphere microbial communities from Kellogg Biological Station, Michigan, USA - KBS C3-4 metaG | ecosystem: Host-associated > Plants > Roots > Rhizosphere > Soil | place: Michigan, USA... | reverse complement strand
CCCTCCGGAAATTCGATCAGGGTCTGGCTCGAATGCCATTGCCGGCCCCGCACCAGGTCGGCGGCCCACACGTCAAACTCAATCTCGACGTCGTGCTCTGTGTCACCCTTCATCACGCTAAAACTCCCCTCTAGGTATTTGTCCGGATCAAAATCCTTTGGCTTCGAAAACCGCGCATCCGTCGCCACCGGCTTTGTGAGCCGCGTCAGCGCGAAGGTTCGCACCGCCTGCCGGTTGACGTCGTTCGCGAACAGATACCAATGGCTGTCAATGCACGCCAGATGGTACGGATGCACTTGCCGCGCCTGCGAATCCTTGGTTCCCAGATTCCGGTATTCAAACTTGAGCACTCGCCGCTCCTGAAGCCCCTTGGTAAGCACCCGGAACACATTCAAGTCGGCATCCTCCGGTGCGAATGGGCGGAACGACAACGCCAGCCCCAGGTTTTCCAGCGAATATCGCTCTCGGTCATCCAACTGCCCGGTCAGTTTCTTAAACGCCATGCGCAACGGTTTTTGAAAGGGCATTCCCCGGTATTGGGCGATTGCCTTGTCGGCAATCAGCAGCGCAAACATCTCCGCTTCGCTCATCGCCGCCACCGGCAAAAAATCAAAATCCTGTCGGTAGTAATAACCATGTTTGAGTTCGTCATAGTCAATCGGCGCGCCGTGCCGGTCCCGCATATATTCAATGTCCCGCTTCACCGTCCGGTCGGTGACCTCCAGGTCTTTACCCATGCTCACCGCGTTTGGATGCTTCCCGGTCTTGATCCATTCGTGAATCCGCTGCATCCGATGCAGCGGCGGCCGGCTGTGCCTCTCCTTTAATGCGCGTTCTCCACGGCGGGAAGCGGGCTTTGAAATCGATGCTTTTTTCATAAGTCGTTCAGGGACTGGCAAATTGAGTTATCAGATGTTTACTCGGCGGGACAGCATTTGTCACTCCCCCTGTTGTATCCTCAAATCAAAAACTTTTTTACCATGAAACGAATCAATGATCATACCGGCTTTCTGGAGACCGAATCTGGACTCCTCAACAACCTCTTGGCGGCTTGGCAACCCCGTGCATTTAACCTCGATGAGAAAGATCATGAGGCCGACCTCTTCGCCGCTTTACGCCGCGGCCTGCAGGACGTCCCCATGACCACGCAGCACGGCTTGGCCAAGGGCCGGGCTGACATTGTCATCGAAGATACCCATGTCATTGAGGTGAAGCTTGGCCTTATTGACATCGGGGAATTCGACCGGTGCATCGGCCAGATGGAGCGCTACTACCAGCGCTGGGTGAAAAAAGATCGCGGCCCATTCTATTTGATCGTTGTCGGAGAGTCAGACCCCGACCTGCGCGACATGCTGCACGTCTGGTTTGAGGAGGCCAATGGCCGCTTTTTCACTTGGTCGCCATTTCATCTGGTCGAAAAACTACCGACCACCACCGCCACCTCCATTTCCACACAACGCTGAACAAATCCCTTAACACCATAAAACTATGAACTGGCAAGATAATCCCAAACCTAACGCGATTGACAAAGTGTTCGTCTCCCAGACTGAATCCTGGGAAGTACAGTACTTTGTGGATCATTACCTGACCTCAAACAATTACACGGTGGATCACAATAACCGTCAAATTGTCCGCGATGCCATCAAGGAATACCCCGGGCATGCGCCGGTGAAGCGCACGGACCTGACCGCGTTCTTAAACACTAAGTTTGCTCGCAAGTAACGTGATGCTTGCAAAGCCATAGCTCACTAATTTATCAAACGCGCTTGCCCCTTCCTGAATCCCTGACCAGAATTTGCCATGGGTGCTATTCGATTCCTTAGCAATGACTCACTTTGGTCTGAACTCCGCGCCCGGGTTAAAAAGGCCCGCTCCGTCAAGGCTGCCGTCGCCTTCTTGGGGACGGGCGGTGCCGATTTGCTGCCCCTGAAAAAGGGCGATACGCTCGTTGTCAACTTGGGAATGCCGGCGGTAAAACAGGGAAGCACCGCCCCAAGGGAAATCCGGCGTCTGCAGCGGCGTGGCGTCCATGTCTTCACCCGCACCTCGCTCCATGCCAAATTCTTCATCTGTGACCGGGCACTGTTGGTCGGCTCCGCGAACGCGTCCAAAAACTCCAAAAATTCTCTCGATGAAGCCGCCGCCCTGACAACCGATGTGGCATCCGTCCGGCGGGCAACCGCCTTTTTTGACCGGCTCTGCACAGAGCCGGTTCGGCCCGAATACTTGAATCGTTGCCTCAAAGCCTACCGGCCGCCGAAGTTCACCCCCATTGGCCATTCCACCGTGGCTGCCCGTCAGCAGCGCGTTATTGAAGCCAAGCTCTGGTTTATCGGTGGCCTGCGGTTTTATGATGTCCCCGAGGCTGAAAAGACAAAGGTCGAGCGCATCCAGCTGCGGGCTAAGGAACAGTTGAAAAAGTCCAAAGGCACCTCTGTCGATACCAATCATTACCCCAAGTGGGCTGCCCGCCTCTCGCACCTGCGCATTGGTGATTGGATTATCAACTGCATCCGGGACAGCGATGGTAATCGGCATGTCTATGCACCCCAACAGGTGCTCGGTCTGGAAAATTACCCTCGCGGTCAGGGTAAAAAGCGCTATCTGCTCCTGAGTGAAGCACCGGACGCGGGACAAGCGATGACCCTTGCGTCGTTTCGCCGGCGGGTGCGAAGCCTGATTCCCGAGCTGGACTCTGACTGCCCACGCACGCGGCCCATTGCAAACGCTGTTGATGCGGATGCCATCCTCAGGATTTGGACACCGGGTGGTCGTTTGGCAAAATAATTAACTCAATAACAGACAAGCCAGCATTGTTATTTTTCTTTTCTCTATTGGGGGCTGCACAACATTTGCCCAACCCTCCATCTCAAGAGTCGAATGACACTAAAACCTCCAAATACTGTTTTTGCTGCCCAAAACTTGCCCGCTGTTCATCGAAATGAATTCAAGCCTATTTGGGGTGCAAGATTCTGCGTGCGCTTTTTTAGCAAAAGGCGCAATATCTGCAAGTTACGTGCAAAAAATAATTCTTGACAAATGGCTGGACGTTTTCAGTTGTCAAAAAAAATCGCCTGGTGTTCTGTTGAAAATGGCTTAGGTTCTGGGAATGGCTGCAAATCTAAAATATATTGACGTTTTTGCTGGTTGTGGTGGCTTGAGCGTCGGGCTCCACCTCGCCGGTTGGAAAGGGCTGTTCGCGATTGAGCGCAACCCTGATGCATTCTCCACGCTGAAGGCAAATTTGATTGATGAAAAGAATCATTTTGAATGGCCGGATTGGCTGCCCCAAAAAGCCTGGGACATCCAAAAGCTTCTAAAGGAAAAATCGGACAATTTGATTGGACTGAGGGGCACGGTTGATTTGGTTGTAGGCGGGCCCCCTTGCCAAGGTTTTTCAATGGCAGGCCGCAGAAAGGAATCTGACAAGCGCAATTTACTTGTCCATTCATATTTGGAGTTTGTTAGCCTTGTCCAACCGCGTGCAATCTTGTTTGAAAATGTCCGTGGTTTTACGATGAAATTCAAGGCCAACGAGGCTGATGGCACGGAATATTCGGCGTTGGTGATTGAGGAGCTGCAGAAGCTGGGGTACACCGACGCACACGGCGAGATTATTGACATGGCTGACTATGGCGTTCCCCAGCGCCGCGAGCGGTTTATTGTCATTGCCACCCGGGGTAAACTGGCCAAGGATATTTTTTCCAGCCTTGAAAGTACCAAGAAAGATTTTTTTGAGGCCAAGGGAATTCCGAGCAAAAGCACGGTGAAGGCTGCCCTTTCGGATCTGGAAAAAAGACACGGCCTGGTGCCATGTCCGGATAAAAAGGGATTCAGTTCAGGCATCAGGGCGCCCGCAACGACAGGAATACAAAGGCATCTCCGCCATGGGCAGAAAGACATTTCCCCAGACAGCCATCGCTTTGTTAATCACCGGGAAGAAGCCCAAAAAGTGTTTAGGAAACTTTTGGACCATGCGCCGAAGAACAAAACTATAGCCGGGGATGATCGTATTCAATACGGCCTGAAGAAACGCAGTGTTAAGGTGCTAGATCCAGATGATGTGGCGCCTACCGTAACCACCATTCCGGATGATTTCATTCATTATTCAGAGGCACGAGTGATGACGGTTCGAGAATGTGCCCGGCTGCAGTCGTTTCCAGATTGGTTTGAATTCAAGGGTCCCTATACTACCGGGGGGAAACGAAGGGTGCTCCAGACCCCGCGGTACACCCAAGTTGGGAACGCCGTTCCTCCACTCTTCGCCGAGCTGATAGGGTGTGCGTTAAGGGAAGCGTTGTAGCAAGGCAAGCCGCGGATTTTAGCTTGAGAAAAATATGACTGATGAGACACCAGATACCGCTTCCAATCGAAAGGAATTCCCGGCTGGTCTCTTGGAATGGGCTGGGCACCGCAGTGGTGGGGTCCGAAAACCTTTTTTTGAAGCAAGCGGTCGTCCGTGCAAGGTTGTTATCGACACTCCGTTATTGGAACGCCTGCGATTATGGGTAACCGATGTCATTTCGCGGCCAGAAGCGCCACGATCAGTTCTTTTGGTGGGCGGTCCTGGCAATGGCAAAACTGAGGCCGTTGAGGATATTCTTCGCACTCTGGATTCCAACCTGCGGTTGGGCGGATTGCTTACAGGCAAGTTCACCGCCCTGTTCAGTGGCGATGGAGGCAAATCAATACCTCGGTTGGCAACTGTTTCCTTGGAAGGCATAAACCCTCTGTCAGACATATTGGAAATATGTATCGTTCAGGACGCGTCCGTAACCGACCCAAGTCGCCCCAAGCAATCTCCCGCCGAATTGCTCGTTCGTGATCTGGACGCATTGGTCGCAAAGGGATCTCCGCGTGTGTATGTGGCCTGCGTGAATCGCGGGATTCTGGATGATGCGCTCACTTTCGCTACCGATCACGGCCATCGGCAGGCCCAGGAATTGTTGGAAACCGTAATCCGATCCGTCGGATTAAATCCAACTGCTCCGGCATGTTGGCCGCTTCAGGGTTTTGACCATGTGGCGGTTTGGCCGATGGATGTCGAGACTCTAATCTGGAAACCAAGCGAGACTGTCACGATTACAAGTCCGGCGGAGCAATTGATTTTGAAGGCGACGGATGGTCTCAAGTGGCCGGTTTTTGGCAGTTGTGCGGCTGGCGACCGTTGTCCATTTTGCACCAACCGGCAATTGCTCGAGAAAGATACGCAGCGACATGCCCTCCTCCAAACACTTCGTTGGTATGAGCTGGCAACCGGAAAACGATGGAGCTTCCGCGATCTTTTTTCTCTTGTCTCGTATCTGCTTGCTGGAACGGCCCAACAGGAGGAGAGCGACAAAGCGGGCCCATGTGAATGGGCCTCGAAGCTATATGAGTTTTCAACACGCCCGCCCACGACACGCGGCGAAAGTTTGCGGCTTCGTGCACCCTTTGTTCTGGCCGGCGCGCTTTACCAACATGCGCTATTTTCAATTTGGCCGCGCCTCAATGTGAGAGGATTACGGGCGGAAATACGCGAGTTGGAGATGGATAAGGATCCCGGGCTAATGGGATTGCATTATTTTCTGTCTGCCCCGCGCGATACATCGGTCCCTTCAACCCTGAAACCGCAGCTTCTCGGGATTTCTGAGGCTCTGGACCGGCCTTGGCGGAACCCGCGTCAAAAATTAAATTGAGCACACGGGATTTGATTTTTGGAAAGGACATTGATGCCCGGTTTAGCCAGTCGATTGGCGAGGGCTTGTCGCAAGTGCGTCGGCTGCTTACGACGCTGGAGGTCGAATTGCTTGAGAAGCTTGAGCAAACCGATGACATGCTTTCATCATCCGCGGTTCGTCGGCGTAGGCCAGCCACGGCCCGGAGAATGCAAAACCTCATTCGAGACTTTGCCTGCCGTTTTGTCCGCAGGAGTCTGGGGGTTCGGCATGGCGTCACTCGCGAATGTGACATGCTTGCTGAATTCGAGAATGTCATTTCTGGGAACACCCAATTATTGCATAAGGCCGTGAAGCAAGTGGAGGCCTTGATAAATGATGACGACCATTTTGTAGTGGTCCTCAATTCCACTTTCGGTGAGCCGCTGGTCCCAGCGCCTCGGCGTGCCACGGTTCGTACGACGAAACAGCGTGTAAAGCCGGTGGATTCACCCGCAACGGGCCGACCGGCGCCAACGGTGAGGTTCCTTTCCATCGGTGGAAAAGGACACCCTCTGGCGCTTACCTACGAACTGTTCCGTTCGGTCCGCGAGCTTGAGAACGGCATGTTGCCGGCTTCTTTGCCGCGTCCTGTTGTTGCCCTCCTCGACACCACCAAGGCTAGGCTGGCGGGGGTGGTTGTCAGGGACGAGGACATCTTGGACGGCGCAGAAATACGGATTGGAACACGCGATACCGTCATCTCTCGCGAACTTGGGGAATTCGTTGTCTTGAATCACAGGGAGGCATCGGCATGAGCATGGAAGCATTCAAGGAGAATCCCTGGAAAGAGTCGCATCCTGCCTATGAAAAAAACACTTTTTTCCATATCCGGCCCGCTCCTGAATTTGCAACGGCGGAGGTGGTAGTTTCATCATTATATCGGGCCTGTGGTTATGAGGCGCTAGCAGAAAAGGATGTTCCAGCCGCCGGCCGGGAGTTTGCCAAGGATTCTCAGGCGCCTCGGATTCACGAGCGGTCAGGCACCAAGATTGACATGGAAACCTGGCGGGTTGTGCTCAATGGCGTGCTGGAAAGTCCCAAGCAGCCTAACCAGTCATCAAAACGCTTCCTCCAGTTGTGCCCGATTGTTCCGAACGTTGCGCTCTATTCAGGCTCAGCTCGTCTGGCCGGAAACTCCTGGAATCCAGGACAGCTGATCCAACGCATGATTGGTTACGGTTCTGAAAACTACCAGCAGGCCCAGACACTTTGGCAAAAATTATTCCAGGCACTTGGCATTTCAGGTGGTGACGATATTTGGGCGCGGTGGCTGCATCAGGAATTTGAGCTCCGTCGGAGGAATGGGGCTGAATGGAAGATTTCGTATTTGCCAGACTACAGCGGGCTGCCGGCTCACGAAAAATCTCGGCTCAGCTTTCCCGCACGGCAGTTTGTTCGAGATTTGGAAGGCGTCATTCAGGCCAAGCCTTTTATGACACGGCGGCAATGGGTAAGCCTGCTGGAAGCGGAGCTTCGACTTGGTTCTGTTGCCCACGTCCTTTGGCTTTGCGATGTGAACTATCAGGTATGGCAGGCAATCCGCCGGGCTCTCCACTCGGAGGACTGCCCATCAGCTGAGGAGGTCGGTAACAGGCTCGTTTCATGCACGGGTCACTACCTTACATACGGGAATCCGGCTGTCCCCATCATCCGGGACTATGCCTCACGCTACTTGGTCGCGCGCATCGGCATCAATGCCGTTCTCTGGCAACTTCAAGTAATGGGTGTGGAGATCAAGTCCATTGAATCATGTGCGGAACTTGCCGGGCTTTTGAAGAAGGTGTGCGAGAAAAGGCATCAGTTGATTGCCGCCGGTTTGGAAGCCACGGTTACTGAGCTTCAGGAAGGTGAGAAGAATGCACGTGCCATTGCTTGCAAGAAGGGGATCGGCTCCAACTTGGTCGAATTCGCCCGGCACGTACTGGGCCAGCGACAAACCGCGAACGAAATTTTGCGGGGTTACGATCAAGGTTATATCTTGCGGAAGAAGGCTGAATATTCCTCGGCCCCGTGGATTGTATCGATGGGACCTGTTTCAATTTTGGCGCTGGTGCATTGTTGTTTGCGCGATGCCGCCGGGCCCCGCTCAATTCAGAAACTTTGCCATCATCTGGCAGCCTATGGCATCCGCGTCGACCGGGACAATGTCACCACCGGCGATCTTGGAAGAAAACTGCGGATGCTTGGCTTGGTCTTGGACAGCCCGGATGCTGAAAGCGGGATGCTTTTGGTTCCCCCGTTTGATGGGACGCTTAAGACGCAATCCGCCTAAAACTGATGAATCCACTTGTTTTGCAAATAGCGAAGGCTGTTCGGGAGCGCACGGCAACCAAGGTGCGATCACTTCCCGGTGTGGCCGCCGAGCTTCGGACGGTTTTTCACGGCCCACCAATTGAATTCTTGCAACTCGTGTTTCAGGAACTTGTGAAGGATGGTGGTGTCAAGGTGGAGGCGGTCAACGGCCAAGGCGTTATCGTTCCGATTTTGTTGCATTCAGAAAGTGCCGTCGAATGTCCTCAAGTCGGTCACTCGGGCATATGTGCAGGCGTCCATTTAAATGATTTTCGCAATCAGCCTGCCTGCCCAAAGTTTGTTGCCCTCGTTGCCCCTGGCAACCATCCCAGTCTGGCGCTCACGATTGAGAGTGCCAGTGATTCATTCGGCCTCGATGTCCGCAGCAACTCCGGAAATGCCACGATCGAGGATTGGTGGAATGATGATTTCATACAGTCTCTGGTGAATGGTGCACTGGACCGTTTCGCCATATCGAAGGAAACGGAAAGGGAACAGGCCCGCCAAATGATTCAAAAGGCTGTTCATGCCGCGGACGAGGCGGAACGGCATGGTGTTTCTCGAATTGGTGCGTGGCGAGTTCTTTCACGTATTTATTGCATCCCGGGAAATGCAAAGGTATGTCCACCTTTGAGTCTGGCGTGTGGTTTTCCCACAACTGAGGATGGGGAACTGGCCATGAAGGATCAGGATGAGGTTCTTCAACGATTGGCTGGCCATCTGGAGGAAAATGGAATTACCAAGGGGCTTGAGGAACTGAAAGAGGAGGCTGAGCCTGAGGATATTGAGGCTCTCGATGCATTTTCTGCCCACTTGCATGCGATTTGCGATATTCCAACGACTTTCGCCCGGGCAGCGTCGTTTTTCTACAGCCCGTGCCGGGGAGATGATTTGGCCAGCCCGCCAAAGTGGTGGCTGCATTTGACCCTTGAGCGGTGGGTTGAATTATTGGAAGAGGAACGACGTCCGGAGGGGGCGCTGAGGATTGAATGCACCAATTTTATTTTCCCGCCGTTCAAGGGTGGGCACTCGGTTGTACGTCGGGAAGTTGAGCTGTCGGTTGCTGCGCCGGAGGATCAGGCGGAGCCAGTTCAGGCAGTCCTAACGCGTCTGGTCTCTGGCAAGGCAAACACCTGCACTTGGAATCTTTCCCTGGACAGGGAACAAGCCCAAACGGATGCCGCTCTGCCTCCGCACAAGACCCCTGCGCGCTATACCGTCGATGCGCCAAATCTTAAGAAGGCCAGCATCAAGGTAATATCCCTTGAAAATTGGGAACCCGGTTTTTTCGTTTCGTGTCGCAATGCTCGCAAGACCACCCCGCCCAAGCGGCCTACACAGCGAAAGGGAGGTGCCGACTTTGAGTGTTCGATGTCTCTCGAAGGCAGTGGCCGCCATTATATTGATATTTACACCCGCCCGTCGGTTCGGCTGGGGGAGCAGGCCGAACGGCATGAGGATTCCTCCACCGAAACCGAGGTTCGGAAGGCACAGGTGGCGAAAGTGGATGATACGACCTGGGGATTTGAGGCCGAGACAACGGGGGAGTGCCACTATGACATTACCGTCCAACGGGAGGGCGGCGAGTGGCAAATGGTTCGCATATTTCTGACCTGTGACGATGTGTCGCCAGAAGGTTGCAAGACTGAATTTGAGCGGCTGATAAAATTGAACCGGCAACAGGACAATGGCCGGGCCACGACGGACGTCCAGCTTGATCGTAATGTTCGTTGCTCCGATTTGCAGACCTGGCTTCTTTCCAAGGATAATGCGGCGCACTCGTTTTACCCGTTGGTTGTTTCTACTGATTACGCATCCGAATGGCGCCCTCCGAATTGGGCATCGCGGCCAGGCACGGTGATTTCAGCGGGTAAATTCCTCCACGATCCCAGGCCGGATATCATCGAATTTCGTCCGCCCGCCGGCTTCGTGGAGAATCGGAAATGGCTGGCAGAGCGCCTGCGTGGCTCTGACGAAAATGGCCTGATAGAGGCAGCGAGGCTCGGCGAATGGCTTACGGCCGATGAGGAATTTGGGGACAAGCTCCATGCCTACTTGCAATCATATTTGGATTGGTTGGTCGCGGATCCGAACGTGGCACCATGGGTGGATATCATGGCGTTTTGTGGCCTTGAACAGGACAAGACGACGTTGAGGCAAGAGCCAGATGCAATTATTCTAAACCCGCTCCATCCGGTCCGTTTGGCATGGCAGGCCGTCGCCCAGAAAGCCTTGTTCCTTGCCTACAAACGGAATCAGCCTTGTCCTGCTGCTGGTATCCTTGACCCGGATTCAGTCCCGGATATCCTGTCGCTTCCGCTCTATGAGGCATCTGGAGCGGTAAACCTTCAGGCATTCCTCTCGGTGGAGTGCAGTTCGGATTACTGGGGTATCCTTTGGAATGGCAAACGGATTGATACGCTCCCGAAATTGGCCGACCAGCCTCCCTTCGATGAGGAATTTGGTGTTCGAATTGGTGGCATCTCCAGCGGCTTCAGCTTGTCACAAGTCCGGAGGTCGCTCGACGACGTCGCGGAAATGCTTTCAGCCAAGCCAGTCATTAATGTGATGATTTCCAGCGCCAGCGGGCAAACCAATGCCTGTAACGAGGGAATCAACGCATGGTGCAAGGAGCGGCTGGGGGTTACTGAGAGTGAGTCATTGACCTCGCTCGGCCCGCGCCTGCTCCAGATTCTCGACCTCCGTGATGAAAAAGCGCGCCCCGAGGATGCAGAAATCTCAAATTTGGCGGAAGATACTTCCAATGCCGTGCGATGGTTCGTTGGCGATCAGGTTTCATGCTCCCCGGATTTGGGAATTATTGCCCAACTGGAAACTTCAAATGCCCGGGAGGATCGTGTCGATGTTGGCTCTCCGCTGGGTTGGGGAGCTTTGTTAAGGCATCGGGTCCGGCGTCAGTTGCCGGCAGCGGAGGGGGCCTTCCTTTCGGAATCGCGGGTCGGGGTTGCCCGGCCTCCGGGTGGTGACAGTCTGGCGGATAAATTGGTGACCACCATCGCCAAGCTTGAGAACTTGTCAGATTCCAAGCTGGGCTTCTCTTTCGCGCCCAGCGTGCATGCGATCAAGCTGGCACTGGACCGCGCGGACTTTGTGGCCGTTTCATCTTCTGCCGTTGACCCTGCTTGCTTTCTTGGCAATTGGTTGCCTGGCTACCTCTGGGACTACGATCTTCCGTCATACTCGCATCGTTCGGGTGATACCAATGGCTATTATTTGATTTCGAGGATCAAGGAGACGGATCGCGATGTTCTCAAGGGCACACTCGCTAAACTCCCGAATGGTGCAAGGATGGCTGAGGCAAATGTTGACGCCATCATTTTGGAAGTTGCTCGTCGTGGCATTCCGACGGTGCGGGGTTTGTCATCCGGCAATGCTGGCGCCGCAGGTGACCTGGGGTTGTTCGTAGCTTCAAGGCTTTTGCAAGATTCTTTCCGGCTGACAGGGGAATCGGGTGGCCTGCTGCCGATCCTCAAGGAAGAAAATGACACCAAAACTGTCGCCCTGATTATTCCTGTTGATCCATTCCGAGGTTACCTTGATGACCTGCAACGTGCCCTCAAGATGCCACAACTCCTGCGACCTGACCTGTTGGTTGCTACCATTCGCATAACTGCGTCAGAGTGTCGAATCAAGCTTACGCCGATTGAAGTCAAATATCGCACGGATATTTTTTCGCTATCCTCTTGCAAGGAGGCTTTGGATCAAGCCGCCTCGTTGTCTTCCCTGTTCGCGAAGCTTATTAAGCTGTCGAACGATCCGGACCTCGTGATGTGGCGGCTGGCATTTCATCACCTGCTCGGTTCGATGCTCAGTTTTGGTTTCCGTGTTTATAGCCAGCAACGCCTTGCCACCAATCAGTCAAAGCAGTGGACCGAACTCCACGCGGCGGTGATGGGATCTCTGTTTTCAGATGAGGCGAGGCTGCAAATCGATCCGATTGGCCGATTGGTGGTCCTTGATAGGTCAACGGCCAGCGCTCCGCGTGACGTGGATGAAGATGCATTTTTTGAGACTCTCGCGCTTTCACCATCGGATGCTGCTAGTATCTTGACCGAGGACAAGCCCGCCATCTACGATTTGATCCGGCAACGGGTAAATGATTGGCAGCTGCTGCCTGAAGAAATTACAGACAAGGTGGAAGGGCCAGCTTCCCCGCCCGAGCCAGTTGGCAAAACCATGCAACCCGTCGAACCCCAGGTCGAGATCGAAACGGTACCAACCGTCCCGGCCACAACTCAGGCCATCGCCTATCCGCCATTGAACGTAAAAAGCCCGGATACTTCGATTGAATCGCCTTTGGCCCCAACTGAAAGTCCTGCCCAACAAGCGAATGAATCAATGCTCAAGGACTCTGCTGGAAGCAAAAATGGTATCATTTTCAAGGTCGGAGAGACCATTGATGGCTTCAAGAAGGAATCCCGCGACTTTTGGCCAAGTAACACCAACCTGAACCAATTGAATATCGGCGTGGTTGGCGATCTGGGAATGGGCAAAACCCAGTTGCTGAAGGCTATGATTTGGCGTCTCACCAAATCGGCTCACGAGAATCGTGGTGTCCGCCCTAGATTCCTCATTTTTGATTACAAGAAGGACTACATCGACCATGATTTCACCTCGGCCGTTGGTGCCAAGGTGGTCAAGCCGCACCATTTGCCAGTCAATGTGTTCGACATCAGTAACAGCAAGGACTCGTTTACACCGTGGCTCGACCGCTTTAATTTTTTCTCAGACGTTCTTGATAAGATTTACTCTGGGATCGGCCCCATCCAGCGCAAGCAACTCAAGACTGCCGTCAAGCAGGCATATGACGCATGTTTGCCTGCGGGCCGCCAACCGACGATTTATGATGTAAATTCGTGCTACGCGACGATCATTGGCAACAAGGCGGACTCGCCTTCGGCGATTCTGGAGGATCTGGTGGACCGTGAAATGTTCCATCCGGAACCGGACAAGGCCGAGTCATTTGATAAGTTTCTGGATGGGGTGGTTGTAGTAGATTTGGCCTCGCTCGGACAGGACGATCGCGCCAAGAACATGCTGGTCGCCATGATGCTCAACATGTTTTATGAACACATGCTACGGATACCGAAGCGCAGCTACGAGGGACAAGACCCGCAGTTACGGGTCGTGGATTCATTCTTGTTGGTGGATGAAGCCGACAATATTATGCGCTATGAGTTTGACGTTCTGCGCAAGGTGTTACTTCAGGGACGCGAATTCGGTGTGGGTGTGATTCTGGCATCCCAATACCTGCGGCATTTCAAGGCTGGTGCTAGTGATTACCGTGAACCCTTGTTAACGTGGTTCATTCACAAGGTTCCAAATGTTACGGCAAGTGAACTTCAGGCGCTCGGGTTAACCACGGATGTTGCACAAATGGCTGAACGGATTAAGACCTTGCCAAAGCACTGCTGTCTTTATAAAACACTCGAAGTCATGGGTGATGTAATTCAAACGGCGCCATTTTACCAGTTGCTTAAATTAAAACGCGAGGAAGATTTACGCTAGTCGGGGGCTATGCCATGGAACCACAAACGCTTCATTTTGACGTAAGCACAGGTTTGAAACGTGTGCTGGGAAGCGAGCTCAACACCGACGATGAGGTGGCGGTCTTCGAACTTGTAAAAAATTCATTTGACGCTAACGCACGCAATGTCGACCTGTTTTTTTCCCAAGATCGGATTATAATCGCTGACGATGGCATTGGAATGTCGTCCAATGATATTAAAGACAGATGGCTTTTTGTCGGCTATTCCGCTAAACGGAACTCAAGCAAACTGGATGATTTTCGGAATGAAATTGCGGAACGCAATCACTATGCTGGCAGCAAGGGGGTCGGTCGCATATCTTCTGACCGTTTGGGACAAATTGTCACTCTCCAATCTCGGGCCAAAGGGGAGACATCGGGCCCAGTCCATCAAGTGGTCGTTGATTGGGGATTATTTGATAATAATCAGAAAGAGCATTTCGAAAGTGTCAATGTTCCCTATGTTGAACGCCCTGACGGATTTGACGTGCCCCCAGAGATTCCTGCACATTTACATGGCACGGTAATTTCCATCCAAAAAACCAGGCAAAATTGGTCGCGAGAAAAGATTGTTCATCTAAAATCTTCGCTTGCCAAATTAATTAATCCATTTGGCGCCTCCACGGACGGATTCGTAATTAAAATTCATGCGCCGTCAGAAACTGCCGCAGACAAAATTGCACTTGAGGCGGCAAAAAATAGCGGATTAGATCCACTGCCGAATTCGACGGTTAACGGGGACGTGGGCAATTTTATTTTTACGACCTTGCGTGAGAAAACGACGTTTATAGATGTCCAGGTGGATTCATCTGGTGAATATTTGGAGAGTTCGTTAACTGATCGTGGGGAATTAATCTATAGAGTTAGGGAAAAAAATAAATTTGCGGCCTTGGCAAGCTCCGGATTTAAGTGTCAGGTCTTTTTCCTAAACACGTCGGCTAAAAGCACATTTACCCGTAGGATGGGGGTGCCTTCAGTTCAATTTGGGTCGGTTTTTTTGTTCCGCAATGGATTTCGGGTATTTCCGATCGGCAACGAAGGTGACGACTGGTTTGGCATGGATGGACGCAAACAGCAAGGGTGGAAGCGATATCTCGGAACACGTG
>Ga0105238_10003989_pt1 | contig 14646 bp, 8 predicted proteins | sample KBSC34metaG_FD_81526 | JGI IMG/M metagenome (GOLD analysis project Ga0105238, IMG submission 81526) | Corn rhizosphere microbial communities from Kellogg Biological Station, Michigan, USA - KBS C3-4 metaG | ecosystem: Host-associated > Plants > Roots > Rhizosphere > Soil | place: Michigan, USA... | reverse complement strand
GCCCGAAAAATCGAGTCCATAGGTCCTTGTGCTTTCGGTGAATGTGCGGTCGCTGTTGTTGATGAAGAGCTCGTTGCGTCCGGTAAATCCCTGCATGTTGGCCACTGCGCAGACGTAGATGTCCAGTCGCCCGTCACCATTGACGTCGGCCATCGTCACTCCTGTACACCAGTCCGACGCGCCGGCGACTCCCGCCTTTTCCGTAACGTCTTCGAAGAGAAAATTCCCCTTATTGAGATATAGCCTGTTGCGCCCCTTTCCGTTGGCTGCAAAATAAAGATCCGGCAGGCCGTCGTTGTCGACGTCTCCTATCGCGACGCCGGCGCCATTATAATAATAGATATAGCTGAGGATGCCCAGTCCCGGCCGGTCGGGCAGCCGGTTGACAAAATCGACATGCGTCGCAGATGCAGGCAGGCTCTTCAGCAATGACGCGTCATTGGCATGGCAGGACCACAGCAGGAGGCACAGACACCATAGTCTAACGGGCATTCCTGTCGATGCTAATGGCTGTCCGGAAGATCGATTCGGGATTGTCCTCATAATCCAGCAGTTTTTTATCGGGCGAATAGAGGAATACGGCAGGCGATCTTATCGGCTGGAAGCGGCTGATGAATTCTCCCCTGGTATCCAACAGCCACCGGGCATTCAGGCGCGGGCCGAACCGGCGGGCAAAGGCTGTCAGCTTATCGGGTTCAGAGAGCGACACCATGTAGATCGCCGCCTTGTTGAACGTAGAGGAAGCCGCATTCATGCTGCTCACCATCCGCTGGCAATGGTCGCAGTCCGGGTCGACAAGGGCAAACAGCGAAAGCCTGCCCGAAGGCAGGTCCGCATTGGTAATTTTACGGCCGCCGGCCGTGGTGAAAGCGAACTGCGGCAGCGTTTGCGCCGGTGTCTGTGCAAGCAGGGTGCTGACCACCAATACCGTGATTATTTTGACAGGTCCCATATTTTCAGCTGGCGGATGGTAGCGCTTCCGCCTTCGGCAAATGCCGAGCAACCGGTCGCGTTCTTATCCGGGTAGATATAGCAGGTCAGCACCTTCTCTCCGTCGCCGACGAAGACTTCCAGCGATGATTTGTCCAGCAGTACCTTCAGGCGGAGGTTGACAACGGGGCCCGGCAGCGGGGCCGACAGCCTCTTTTGGTTTCTGTCTACGTATACAGAATGCGTGGCCTTGTCATACGCGATGATCGTCTCAGACAGTGTTTTTCCCTGCGCGTCCTTTGCCTGTGCTATCCTGAGTCCGGTGACAGAAGCCGTCCCGGGCTCCAGGTCAATGTCCAGCCAGTAAGCGTTGCCATGGCCGGCGTCGATCGTTGTCTCGCCGGAGACCTTTCGGTCCTTTATTTCGGTCAGTCTGTCGGCCGGCAACGCCTTTTCGCTGATCGCGGCCGGCTGCTGCAGGAGGCGATAACCATCGGGGGTCTTTTCGACGCTCATATCCCGTGAAATGCTCATCTGCCCCGTCCACGGCGCCGTCTTCTGCTTGCCCGGGACCATCCAGCCGATAAGGACCTTTTGATCGTTAGGCATATTGTTCCAGGGAATGGCCGCATACAGGCAATCTCCGTCGTCCACAGACAATATCTTATCGGCCGCGGCATCGTTGATAAAAGTTTTGCCGTCGAAGTCTCCGACGTAGTACTGCATGAAGACCCCACGGGGGCCGCCCGCTGCTGAGTTCATCAGGACCCATTTTGTTTTTCCCTTTTGCCCTTTTACCGGAAGCTCGATCAGCGATGGGCATTCCCAGTAGGCGGAGGTATAGCCCTGCGGCCCGAACTCGCTGAGCAGGGTCCATTGCTTCAGGTTGGGCGAGCCGTAGAAACGGACCTTGTGTTCGGCGGGCAGGGCGACGGTCATGATCCACTGCTTCGATGCAGTATGCCAGAAGACGTTCGGGTCGCGGAAGTCGTGCTTGTTCAGGTCGATGACCGGGTTGCCGGCGTAGTTGGTATACGTATGTCCCCCATCGTTGCTGTAAGCGATGTACTGCGACTCCTTTTTCAGATTGGGCTGATCGGCGGTGTAGATCGCCACCAGGCAGCCGCCGTCCTTACAGAATCCGCTGGTGTTGTCCTTGTCCCATACTGCGGAACCCGAAAATATCCAGGTCGTGTCGCCTTTCCCGCGGTCGATCTGTTCGGGAATGGCAATAGGCAGGTGGTCCCAGTACAGGAGGTCGCGGGACCTCGCGTGTCCCCAACTCATATGCCCCCATTTGTTTTCGAATGGGTTTTGCTGATTATACAACAGGTATTCGCCGTTGAGCCAGATGGGGCCATTCGGGTCGTTCGTCCAGTTCTTCTCCGGTGTAAAATGATACACCGGCCGCCATTGCGGCGTGGGAGATTCATCTGTCCGGGCCGTCTGGGCCATTGTCTGTTTCGTGATACCCGCTGCTGTCAGCAGTCCGAGGATAAAGAATATTTGCTTCATGTCAGTATCCTTTGTTTTGTGTGTACAAGCCGTTAGTAAAGACGATCTGCTCCTGCGGGATCGGAAAGTATTCGTGCTTTCCCTTTGTGAACTGTGCGTTCAACAGGAAGGGATGCCGGACTTTTTCTACTGCAAAATAACTGTTTAGCGCGACATCCGCGATACCCCAGCGGACGAGGTCGAAGAAGCGGTAGCCTTCCATGGCGAACTCCAGTCGCCGCTCCCATTGCAGCGCCTTAAAGGCGGTTGCCTGATCCCAGACGGGGATGTTGACTCCGGGTTGATAGGTGCTGATCCGATAGTTGGACGGGTTGGTGCCGTCTGTCCGCTTGACCAGCGGCGATATCTTTGCGGCTCTCGCCCTCACCTGGTTGATCAATGGCAGAGCGGCCATTGGATTGCCGAGCTGGATCTGGGCTTCCGCCTGTATCAGCAAAACGTCGTCATAGCGGATGACGTCCATGTTCACTGAACTGCCATAGAAGGGGCCCAGTTTCTTAAAGCAGGCGCAGGTAGCCAGCTGGAGTTCTTTCATCGTACCGAATCCGCCGTAGACGCCGGACAGCCTCTCCCAGCTGTGGTCGTATGGGATCGCCGCGTTGTACTTGAAGGGGTGGCCTGCAATACCCACGGTGTGATCGATCCTCGGGTCGACGCCGTTGGTCCAGAAGTCGATACTGTCTTTCATCTCTTTCCCGGGATCGTTGAAATGGTCGAATTCCGGCAGGCCGTTGGCGTCGGTCTTGAATGCGTTGACCATGTTTTGCGAGGGAATATGGAAGGCGCAGCAGCCATACTGGGGTGCGCCGGCGAAATAATTAAGGCTTGTAGACATGCTAAGCCTGCCTCCGATGGCCGTTCCGTCATTGATGGAATACTGGATCGCGAAGACCGACTCCGGGCCATTGTCGTGACCGTCGACGAAATTATAGGCAAAGTCGGTATTGAGGCTATAGAGACCCGAGTTGATGACGTCGTTGGTCAGGCTGACGACCTGGCTCATTTTGGCGGCGTCGATGCCGGTGACGCTATAGTTGGCATCCTGTTTATAGGCATGAAAGAGCAGGGCTTTTGCGAGATAGGCTTTCGCCGACAGCTGATTGGCCCTGCCGGGCTCGCCGGGCTGGGTCTGCGGCAGGTCGTTGATGGCCTCCTGGAAATCGGCTTCGATCTTTCCCCACAGCGAGTCGTTGCTCATGGTATTGCCGATCTTTACGATATCGTCGTTGCTCGCCTTTTCGTCGATCCATGGGACGTTGTGGAACAGGACTTTCAGCAGGAAATACATGTGCCCCCGCAAAAAATGCATCTCTCCGATACGCACTGTCCGTTTGGGAAACTGCGCATCCGACAGCGGCTCCAGCGACCGGAGTGCGGCATTGCAGCGCGAGATCGCGGCGTAGGCCCTGATCCATGCTCCGGGGAAGCCGAAGTCTCCAAAGCCGTTGTTCGAAGCATCCACGAGGTAGAACTGCTCGTACCTGTCCAGCTGCGCCTGGTCGCCGATATCGCCTCCGCCCTTGTATGCGTCGTCCGACCGGACGCTTCCCCATTCCCAGTTGCTCGTGATGGGGGCGTCCCACCAGTCATTGGCGATGCCGGCATAGGCCGCCGTCGCGAGTCCGTCGACTGCCGCAGTAGTGGTCAGGTCGGTCACCGACAGCGCGCCCTGCGGCTGGTAGTCGAGATATTTCTTGCATCCGAAGCAGGATAGGATGGCTATCATCAACAGGCTATAGCTCCAATTGATTTTCATATTGCTGTTTTAATGGTTAGAAATTGGCGTTGATGCCAACGGTGAATGAAGTTGGTACGGGCCAGGCGTTGTACGAGGTCCGTTCCGGATCTTTGGACGTCAGCTTACCCGACTTGACGGCAAACAGGTTCTGTCCCGACACATAGAGACGCAGGCTTTCCATGAAAGCCCGTGACGCGACGGCTTTCGGCAGGGTATAGCCGATCATCGCATTTCGCAGCTTGAAATATGCGCCGTTGACAAAATAATAATTGGACGTCCTGCCTTCATTGTTGAGGTTCAGGACTGTCAGTGCGGGAATAGCCGAGTGCGTATTCTGCGGCGTCCAGGCGGAAAAGACGCCGGGGCCTGCATTCGTATTGGGGGCGATGGTCGTATTGAAGCCTTTTGTCGGGTCGTAGTCCGTCACGGAGGCGACTCCTGATCCGAACAGCGCGAGATCGAAACTCTTGTAGTCTACCGCAAGCCGCAGTCCGAAGATGAGTTTCGGGAGGGTAGAGCCGAGCCAGGTCTGGTCGAGAACGTCTACTTTCCCGTCGCCATTCAGGTCTTCATACCTGATCCGGCCAGGGGCGGCGCCGGGCTGCGTTGCATGACCGGACACTTCCTGCTGACTCTGGAAAATGCCGTCTGCCTTATAGCCAAAGACCGCAAACTGTGAGTGCCCGATGATGGAGTGATTGGGGTCTCCGGGATAGGCTGACCGTACGTTGTCCGGCAACTGGGTGATGACGTTTGAGAAATGACTCAGGTTGCCCGTGATGACATAGTGTAGCTTACCCGCAGTCGTATTCTGGTAGCTGAGCAGCAGCTCCCACCCCTTGTTGTTGATGCTGGCGCCGTTGAGCCATTGTTGCTGGCCCTCGCCCACCGCCGCGGCGACGGGAGGCTGGATAAGAATATCACTGGTATTGCGGTCGAACCAGTCGAAGCTACCCGTGAGAGATTCATTAAAGAGACCGAAATCAACGCCGATATTCGTTTCCTTCGTTTGTTCCCACTTCAGGTTGGGGTTCCCCCGCTGGACCTGTACAAATCCCGAAGGCAGCGTCCCGGTGTTGCTCCCGCCGAGGTCGTAGGCGGTACCGGTGTTGAGCCATTGCGGATAGGCGGGATTCGAGGTGCCATAATTGGGCTGGTACAGCGTATAGGCGGAAAGGTTACCGATCGCCTGGTTGCCCACGACGCCGTATCCTCCTCTCAGCTTGAGGTTGGAGACCCAGGCAACGTTGCGGAAGAACTCTTCGTTGTTGATGCGCCAGCCTAGCGTGAATGCCGGGAAAACGCCGTAGGGATTGTTGGTTCCGAACCGGGAAGACCCGTCCCGCCGTATGGTGAAGGAGGCAAGATAGCGGTCCCCGTATCCGTAGAACAGCTTGCCGAACTGTGACAACAGGCGATAGCCAGTCGCGGCTCCGCTGGTGGTCTGTGTACCCGTCCCGGCGCCCAGTTGGAAGTAGTTGAGCTGCTGCAGCGCGAAATTGGTAACCGAGCCGCCAAAGACCGAATAGTCGTCGTGGACGGATTCGATGCCGCCGAGCAGGTTAAGGCGGTTCCTGCCCTTCTCGAGGCTATAGTTGACCGTATTGGTCCAGGTGAAGGTGAACTCTTTCGCCTGTTGCAGGGTGAGGCTGTTGAAGGATTGCACCGGCCCCTCGTTGCCGATCTGCGTGATAAATCGGCCCAGGGAATCGGCATAGTCGAATCCAAAGCTGGTTCGGACGACCAGCTTTTTGATGATTTCCAGCTCGGCAAAGATATTGCCGTAAGCCTGCAGGCGTGTATTCGTGTTCCACCGGTTCAGATACTGGATATCCACCGGGTTGTTGCGGTCTGTATAGCCGGGACCGACCGGCCCGCCATAGGTTCCGTCGGTCTTGTACAACGGGATCGTCGGGGCGAGGATCAGCGCCAGCGTTGGCGTGAGCGCACCGCCGGGATCTTTCGCCGAGCCGACCTGCGAGGTCCTCGACAGCTGAAAGTTCTCGCCGATCTTCAGTCGGCCGTTGAAGCCGCTGGTGTGGGAATTGATACGGGCGTTGTATCGCCGGAAATTGGTATACTGCAGCAGACCGCTGTTGTCGAGATAGCCAAAATCCATGAATATGCCGCTTTTCGAGTTGCCCGCGGCTATTCCGATATCGTTGGAAGTAAGAAGGGCGGTTTTATAAAGCTCGTTCTGCCAGTTGGTATTGCCTACCGGCTCCAGTGAGTCGCCGCCTACAAGGGGAGCGATATTGACCTTGTTGAGGACGGGATTCGTGTAGTCCTTGTTCCAGTCAAAAGTATATATCTGACTGACGAGGTTGTTCGGGTCGGTGCCGTCGTTGACCGCTGCCCGCCACAGCGCTTTTCCCCGGTCTTCCGAGTTCAGCACCTTTTCCTGCCAGGGTCTTTCGTTCTGCCAGGTAGCGCTGGAATTCAGCATGATCCGCAGCTTGTCGCCCGACCCGCTGCCGTCCTTTGTCGTGACGATTATAACGCCATTGGATGCACGCGATCCGTAGATGGACGAAGCCGACGCGTCCTTCAGCACCTGGACGGAAGCGATAGACCCGACATTCAGGTTGGAGAAGTCCTCGTACCTGGTGGTCGGCACACCGTCGATGATATACAGCGGGTTGGTATTGCCCAGCGTATTGACTCCCCGGACCAGGATAGTCGGCGGAGCACCATTGTTACCGGACGGCGAGCCGTCGGCGGCAATATACAGGCCCGGCACCTGCCCCTGTAGCGCCAACATCGGGCTTGTGGCAGGTATGTCCTTGATCGCGGCAAGATTTACTACCGCGACCGCGGCGGTGAGGTCGACCTTTTTTTCCGATTTGTAACCGGTTACTACGACCTGGTTGAGGTCACTGAGGCCTTCCATCATGGCGAGGTGCAGCTCTGCGGAGCCTGCGCCCACCTTTACGGTCATGCTGTTCATGCCTACAAAACTAAAAGTGAGCGTTTCGCCCGGCGCGGCGGCTATCGAGAACCGTCCGGCGGAGTCGGTAACTGCGGATCGTGTTTTTGACATCACTGCTACGCCCTGCAGGGGCTCTTTTGTGGAGCTTCTGACCACCTGTCCGCTAATGGTCTTTTGCTGAGCGTATCCGGAGAAGGTCAGCAGTAGCATAGACAGGAAAATCCATACTTTTCTCATAATTGTTGGTTATTTATGATTGCATAAATGGTTTGGCGACTGTATTCGGGGCAGGGGCCGCTGTAGCTCGCGATCAGCGCGCCAATGGCGCTTGCGAACTCGATGGCTTCGGGAGGGCCTACGCCCTGAATTAGGGAGTAGAGCAGACCGGCGAGAAATGCGTCTCCGCTGCCAACGGTGTCGGCTACCTCTACTGTAAAGCCCGGATGTTGGTAGACGACGCCGTCTATGTTTATCGTCGAGCCCTGGCTGCCTTTTGTGAGTACGATCTTAGGGATATTGAACCGGTCCTGGAGTGCCAGGATCCGGTCGGTCTCACAACGATAGCCGGAGAACCAGCCGGTAAGAAGTTCCAGCTCCGTCTCGTTGAGTTTGAGCAGGTCGGCTTCAATCAGCAATTTTTCGAGCACCGGCCTTGTATAGTGCGGAGGGCGGAGATTGATATCGAGCACCTTGTAGGGCGCTGCTTCCAGCAGCCGGTAAAGGACGCTGCGGCTGGCGCTGGCGCGGGCGGCAAGGCTGCCGAATATAAAGTAAGAAGCATTGCTTACCAGGGGAGTGAACTGTTCATCCCAGTGTATATTGTCCCAGGCTACCGGCTGGGCAAATTCATAGTGGACATCGTCGCCTTCTCCGGGTGACGCGGTGACCTTACCCGTATCCAGCTCGAAGTCCATCTGGAAGAACTCTGTCGAGACGCCCGCTTTTTCCATGAGCTGGATCAGACGTTTTCCATAGTTGTCCAGGCCGATCCTCGTGATCAGCGCGGGTTCAAGGCCAAGCTTTTTCAGGTGGTAGGCGACGTTCATCGGCGCGCCGCCGGGAACGGTAGCGCCCGGCAGGATATCCCAAAGGATCTCGCCGAAACAGATGATGGGATGTTTCTTTTCCAAAAATGGCATAGCAGTCGATATTTGTCGTTGTTCACCGCACTAGTGCGCGACGAGCGTGTACTCTATTTGTTCCAGGGATTTCCCCTTCGTCTCCGGCATCAGCCGCCACACGAACAACAGTTGCAAACACATCATGATGCAGAAGAAGAGAAAGGTATTGCCGCCGCCGGCCTTCTCTGCGAGCCAGGGAAACGAAAAGGCGATGATCGCGGCCATGATCCAGTGTGTTGCGCTGCCCAGCGTCTGCCCCTTCGCGCGTACCTGGTTGGGAAATATCTCGGATATGAAAACCCAGATGACGGCGCCCTGTGAGAAGGCGAAGAATCCGATGTAGATAAAAAGGAACAGCGGCACCGTCCATCCGTCGAAATTGGCAGAATAAAAAGACCAGGCCACCATCGCAAGCGTTACGATCAGTCCTGCAGAACCGATGAACATCAATGTCCTACGGCCGATACGGTCGATGAAGTTCATGGCGAGCAGGGTGAAGGCAAAGTTTACGGCCCCAAGCCCCGCCGTCGACAAAAGCGACGAATTCTTCCCGAGCCCGGTCATCTCAAAAATGCGCGGACTATAATAGATAATGGCGTTGATGCCCGACACCTGATTGAAGACGGCAAAGAGGACGGCCAGCATGACCGGCGTCCGGTAGCGCCGGGAGAACAATGCCTCTGCGGCGGGTTGGCGGCTGTCGGCCGCTGCCGCCGTCTGGATGTCCCGGACAACGTCGTCGGCGCTCGCCGGGTCGATTACCATAAATATCGTTCTGGCTTCTTCGATCCTGCTCCTGTGCAGGATAAGCCAGCGCGGACTTTCGGGGATCCAGCGCAACAGGACGAGGAAGACGGCCGATGGAACGGCCTGGATACCCAGCATAAAGCGCCAGGAATGTTCGCCGGTGCGACTGATAAGGTAATTGGATAGATAGGAGACGACAATCCCAAGGACGACATTGAACTGGAACAGACCTACCAGCTTTCCCCGGCGCCTGGCGGGTGAGATCTCGGAGATATAGATCGGCGCGGTGACGGAGGAGGCGCCGACCCCAAAGCCTCCCAGGAACCGGAAGACCAGGAAAGAATACCAGTTGACCGAGGCTGCCGTCCCGAGCGAAGACAACAAATAAAGAAGGGCGATCATATAGAGGGTCGCTTTTCGGCCGTACCGGTCGGTAGGTATAGCGCCAGTCAGTGCGCCGATGACCGTTCCGATAAGCGCGATCGACACGGTCAGCCCGTGCTGCAGAGCCGAGAGGCCCCAATAAGATTGAATGGATTGTTCCGCACCGGATATGACGGCCGTATCAAATCCGAACAGAAAACCTCCCAAAGCGATGACAAGCGACCACACAAAGACATTTTTCCTTTCCATATAGCATTTTTTTGGAGCCGCCGGAAGCGGCTCGGCCGAAGGCCGGACATTAGCGGTTTGCAGGAATATGGCTATTTTTATTGAAACCATATTCCCGCACATTTGGTTACGGCGACAATATAGGGTCGCTGACGGGCCAGGGACGTTCGAAATCATTTCAGTCTTTTACAAAAACAGCCGGCGGGTGGAAAAAAGTTGCAGATATATGGTATTGAACGATTTATTGTCGTAACTTGATAGAGGGGGCTAGTTCTGGTTTGTGATTTTGGAACAAGAGTTTTTAAAAATGTATCAGCGTTGTCTGTCGGGTTTTTATGGATGACGGTCATTCTAAAAAGAATGATACAGGTTTGAAATATCATTTTCCGTAAAACCCCCAATTTTATCCGCATGATTGCCTTGCTAATTGCTGGCGGGAGACTGTTTGCCGACCGGGTGCTCCTCTTTGCCTTATTGTTTATGACAGGAGCCTTCTTCTTCTCCTGCACTTCTTCCAATTCGGAAAAACACTATCGTATAGGTTTTGCCCAGTGTACCGGCACGGAGAACTGGAAAAGGGCTACGCGCGAAGCCATGGCCAGAGAGCTATCCTTCCATCCGGGGACGGAGCTGATCTACCGAAGCGCCAATGACAACAGCGACCTGCAGGTTCGTCAGATAAAAGAGCTGCTCAACCAGAATATCGATATCCTGCTCGTCTCCCCCAATGAGGCGAAGCCGCTGACCTCGGTCGTCGAAGAAGCCTATAACCGGGGCATCCCCGTCGTGGTCATCGATCGCAGGACGTCTTCAGACCTTTACACCAGCTTTATCGGGATCAACAACTACGAGCTGGGAAAAATGGCCGGAGACTATGTCGCTCATTATGTTCACGACACTGCCAATATCATCGAAGTCATCGGCCTGATGGGATCGACGCCCAGCGCCGAACGCCAGCGGGGTTTTGAGGACGGCATCCGCCAGAGCCCGCATATCCATATAAAGGCCCGCGTCTATGGCATGTGGCTGCAGGACAAGTCCACCGCCGCCTTTCTGAAGATAAAAGACCAGCTGGCTCCGGGTGACGTCGTATTTGCGCAAAACGACCCGATGGCTCAGGGCGCTTATGAGGTTTACAAAAGCCTGGGAATGGAAAAGACGGCCCGCCTATTCGGCATCGACGGACTTCCCGGGCCCGACGGCGGCATCCAGCTGGTGGCCGACGGTATTCTGAGAGCCACGTTCCTGACGCCCACCGGCGGTGAAGAGGCGATAAAAACGGCATTTGCGATCCTGGAGAAGCAACCGTATCATAAGGAGACCATTATGCCTACAGTCGTTATCGACTCCTCCAATGTCCGGATCATGAAGCAGCAGACCGACCGCATCAACGATCAGACCCACGATATCGAGAAGCAGTATTCGCTGCTGGTGGAGCAACGCCGCATTTATCACAATCAGCGAAACCTGCTGTATATTGCCGTTACGGCCCTTTTCCTTACACTTATGCTCGGGGGCATCGCCTTTTTTGCCCTGCGCAACAACCGGCGGATCAACCGGCGGCTGGCCGGTCAGAATGAAGAGATCCTGCTGCAGCGTAACCAGCTGATCGAAATGACCGCCAAAGCGAAAGAGGCGACGGAGGCCAAGTTCAATTTCTTTACCAATATCTCCCACGAATTCCGGACGCCGCTGACGCTGATCCTTGGGCCGCTGGAGGACAGCCTTTCTTCCCCAAAACTGCATTTTACCATACGGAATAACCTGGAGCTCGTCCAGAAGAACGCGCTGCGCCTCATGCGTCTCATCAATCAACTGATGGACTTCCGCAAGATCGAAGAGAATAAGATGAAGCTCGTAGTCTCGGAAAATAATATAACCGACTTCGTTACCGAGATAGCCGGCTCTTTCCGGGATATAGCCCGCCACAAATCGATCAGCTTTACGATCTCCAGCAAAGTGCGCGAGCTCCGCGTCTGGTTCGACGTCAATACCCTCGACAAGGTACTGCTCAACCTGCTGTCCAATGCATTTAAATTTACCAACGAGAATGGTGCGATCAGCGTTGCCATCGATAAGGATGTCACCGGTGAAAAAGTGCTGATCACCGTGCAGGACTCCGGCGTCGGTATGACACCGGAAGAGGTGGAACACGCATTCGATCTGTTCTACCAGGGGAACAAAAAAGCCTTTAAAGGGACGGGACTCGGGCTCTCCCTGACAAAGGAGATGATTCATCTGCACCATGGCTCGATCACCGTGCAGAGCGCAAAGTGGAAGGGGTCGACCTTTACGGTCAGCCTCCCGGTCAGCCGCGAGCAGTTGGGAGAGACGGAGGTTGCCACAGAGACTACCCTGCAGCTGCCGACGAGCGATGACATAAAGATATACACTTCGGATATCCAACCTCTGGGGCTGCACGAAGAAGGGACGGTTGCGTGTCACAGGGAACATTCCCTGCTGGTCATCGAGGACAATGACGACCTGCGCATATTCCTCCGGAAACGGCTTGGCAACAACTATGAATTGCACGAGGCGGAGGACGCTACGTCGGGGATCGCCAAGGCTTATGACGTCGTTCCCGACCTCATCATTTCCGATATCATACTGCCTGGAGACGACGGCCTTCATATCACCGAGCTGCTAAAGCAGGACCTGCGTACTTCTCATATCCCCATTATCCTGCTGACCGCCAAGGGGTCTATCGAGGACCAGATCAAGGGTATAAAACTCCGCGCCGACGCTTTTATCGTAAAGCCCTTCAACCTGGAATACCTGGAGGAGACGATAAAGAACCTGCTCAACAACCGCTCGGTGCTTCGCGAACACTATACCAGCGAGCTGCCATTAGAGGTAAGGCCCAACGCCACCAGCCGGATCACGCGGAAATTCGTCAACGAATTTATCGCCATCGTAGAGAACAATATTCCAAACGAAGACTTCTCTGTTGACGATATCTGCCGGGAGATCGGCATTTCCCGCGTGCAGCTGTACCGGAAGGTGAAGGCGCTGATGGGCTATAACGTCAACGATTATATCTCGACCGTGAGGCTGCAGAAGGCCAAATTCCTGCTGGCGGATCTGCAATATTCCATCTCGGAGGTCGCCTCGCGCGTCGGGTACTCGTCGCAGGCTTATTTCTCGACGGTCTTTAAATCCAAATTCTCGCTTACGCCTTCTGAGTACCGGGAGAAGAAGAGGGGTGGGAGAGGTATGTAAGCCCGTATGACTAGTCTATTTTCCGGGCAGCGGTTCCCTTTGTCACTGAAGTCTCATTGAATGCGTCAATGGAGAAGTAGTAGGGAAGCCCGGCGTTCAGCGATCGTATCGTAACGCCGTCGTCGTCGTACACCATATAGGTCTCGTATAACCGGTTGCTGTCTGTGCCGTAACGAATACAGTATCCCGTGGCGCCAGGTTCTTTTTTCCAGCTGAGTTTTACCGATGTCCTGTCTCCGGCGTTTCTTTCGACGGTGTATGTCGCCGGCGCCTTCGGAGGCATTCGGTTGCCCCTGCCGAAGACCCGCAACCCGGAGAGTGCAAAGTTCCCGGAAGGAACCGCGATGTTTGTCAGTCGGATATACCTTGCTTTTATGGGTTTTTGCAGCTGGATGTAATCGTGAGGCGCGTCCCTGGTGTTTTCAGACCGGTCTGCAAGCACGGTCCAGCTGTTGTTGTCGACTGAGGATTCCAGCACATATTTATAGGCCATGCCGGTCCCGCGTCCGAAGATGGTCGTGTTCTCGTCGGCGAAATTGATCTGGATGGCATGGACGGTGGAGGGGCTGCCCAGGTCCACCGTTATAAATTCTCCTTTCCTGCCGCTGGCGGCGCTCCACCAGGAGCGGATATTCTCGTCGACGGCGTCGGCGGCGGGGTGGTCCTGCAGCGCCGACGAGACGGTTGTTTTCCCGTGGAAGGACAGCAGCATCCAGCCGGGGAACAACTGCCGGGGATCGGTTATTTTCTTTTGCGGGATGATCATCGGATAGTCGCCGAAGCCCGTATAAGCGCTGAGGTTGTTGTCGCCATCGGCAATGACGGGGAAGAGGGCCAGTCTTCTTTCGAACATATGTTTGACCGATATGGTGACCGTTCCGATATGCCAGTAGTTGCCATAATTATCCTGAAAGGTACTACCGTGTCCGGCGCCGCAGGCAAAGCCTTCCGGCTTGTAGGCGAAGGGATTGTTTTTTGCCGGACTGAAAGGCCCCAGCGGATGATCGGATATATAGACGGCGTCGGTATAGCTCTTGAACTGGGTGCCGGGGCATGCGTACTGCAGATAGTACTTGCCGTTGATCTTGTTCATCCAGGAGCCTTCCATCCAGGGAGCGGCGGCCTTGTCGTTGTAGTCTCCCGCGCGTTCCCATCCATATTGCTGCGTATTGGCGCGGATGACGTCCGCCGTCTGACCGATAGGGGTGAAGGTCGTTCTGTCCAGCTGGACGGCGTGCAGGGGCTGTCTGTCCGAACAGCCGTAATAAAAATAGAGCCGGCGGTCGTCGTCGAGGAAGAGCATCGGGTCTGTCTCGGTGAAGGGGAACTGGTCGGTGACCAGCTGCCAGCTGTCCCCATGTCCCGGATCGTTGGTTTTGTAGATCGTATGGATGCCGGAGGCGGTGAAGTAGAGTTCGCCATCGATGACAAGGGCCGTGGGAGCGTAGGGCTCCAGCGGTAAGACATTGCTGGGTATCAGGTCCCAGTGCTGAAGGTCGGCAGAATGAAAATAGCCGCCGGATTTGGATGCAAAGAGATAGTATTCCCCCCTGTAGAGGACCATCGAGGGATCAGCGGCCTCGCGCCGCGAGGGGGTGTCGAGGCAATACCGGTAGCTGAGGTCGATGGGGTTACAAATGGTTTGAGGTGGCAGGGAGGTTTGATTGGTACGGGTGGGCTGGTTAGTCCTGGCGGATGGGTAGGTTGGGTTGGTCCCGGCGGTCTGTGCGGAAGACCGGACGGATAAGGCAGCGGCAAGGCAAAAAAATAGGAAGTGCTTCATGCTGATAAAAATATCGATTTTTTGCATCTTCGCAGTATGAATACCCGATCAT
>Ga0105238_10003982_pt1 | contig 14653 bp, 8 predicted proteins | sample KBSC34metaG_FD_81526 | JGI IMG/M metagenome (GOLD analysis project Ga0105238, IMG submission 81526) | Corn rhizosphere microbial communities from Kellogg Biological Station, Michigan, USA - KBS C3-4 metaG | ecosystem: Host-associated > Plants > Roots > Rhizosphere > Soil | place: Michigan, USA... | reverse complement strand
GCGGCCGGGGCAAGGACGTCAAGGGCACGCGCTACACCGGCGCGGCGACCTTCGGGGTCACGCTGTCCCCCGACGGCTCCACCCTGTACGCCGTCAACGCGGGCGCGAACTCGGTGGCGGTGATCCCGCTGCAGGGGCGCGAGCGTGGCTATCGGGTGAAGGGGCTCATCCCCACCGCTTACGAGCCCCACGACATCACGTTCAGCGCCGACGGCCGCACCATGTACATCGTCAACGGCAAGAGCGTCACCGGCGCGAACCCGAATCACCTGGCCAGCAACACGGCCGCGATCACCTCGTTCACTTACCCGGGCGGCAACGCGGCGGCGGCCGCCGCCTCCCGGGCCTCCAACCAGTATCAGTTCCAGCTCGAGCGCGCCTCGCTGGTGACGGCGCCCGTGCCGTACCCCTGGGAGCTGGAGCAACTGACGAAGATCGTCGCCAACAACAACTTCTACGGCGACGAGGCCGGCGGCAACGAGCGCCGGGTGATGGCGTTCCTGCACAGCCGCATCAAGCACGTCATCTACGTGGTGAAGGAGAACCGCACCTTCGACCAGATTCTGGGCGACATCGGGAACGGCGCCTCCGCCGATGCGAACCTGGTGCAGTTCGGCGCGGCGTTGACCCCGAACTTTCACCGTCTGGCGCGCCAGTTCGTGACCCTGGACAACTTCATGGATCCGGGCGACGGCAGCATGGACGGCTGGTCGTGGAGCCTGCAGGGCCGCGTCACCAACACCGAGACCATCACCCAGCAGATCAACTACGCGGCAGTGAACCGCGGCCTGTCCTACGAGTCCGAAGGGGCGAACCGAAGCGTGCCCGTGAACTGGTCCACGGTCGCGGAGCGCGACGCGGTGGCCGGGCCCGCCGGCACCACCAGCTACAAGACGGCGACCGCCGGCCTGCCGGGCGGCACCGCCAACGTGCTGACGGGAGACGGCAACCACGCCTCCACGGACGCACCATTCGGAATCCAGGACGGCTACATCTTCCGGGCGGTGCTGAAGGCGGGCGGGACGGTGCGCAACTACGGCTTCCTGGTGAACAACATCGGCAGCATCGGCACCCAGGCCGCCCCGATCAGCGATCCGTTCACGGCCGGTGTGGTGCAGGTAGGCCCTCTCGATCCGGCGCTGGCGCCCCTGACCGACGTCTACTTCCGCGGCTACGATCAGAACTACCCCGACCTGTGGCGCTTCAACGAGTGGAAGCGCGAGTTCGATCACTACGTCGCGCAGGGGCACCTGCCCAGCCTGTCGCTGGTGCGGGTCAGCCATGACCACATGGGCAGCTTCGGGACTGCGCTCGGGGGCGTGAACACGCCCGAGACCCAGCAGGCCGACGACGATCTGGCCGTGGGCCGCATCGTCGAGACCGTGTCGCAGAGTCGCTTCGCCTCCGACACGCTGATCATCGTGACCGAGGACGATTGCCAGGACGGACCTGATCACGTCGACTCCCACCGCGCGACCGCTTACGTGGTGGGCCCGTACGTCAAGCAGGGGGCGGTGGTCAGCACCCGCTACGGCCAGGTGAACGCCCTGCGGACCATCGAGGATGTGCTGGGGACGCCGCACATCAACCTGAACACCGCCTACCAGCGGCCCATGGCGGATGTGTTCGATGTCCGTTCGTCGGGGAGCTGGAGCTACGTGGCCGAGGCCTCGACGGTCTTGGCGGGCACCGCCGTCGCCAAAGCGCCGGGCGGTCTGGGCGTGAAGTACGCGCAGGGGCCGGTGGTGAAGCCGAAGCACGGCGCGGGCTACTGGGCCCGGGCCACCAAGGGGTTCGACTTCTCCGACGCCGATCGCGTGCCTCCCGAAAAGTTCAACCGCATCCTGTGGAAGGGCATGATGGGGGGGAAGCGCTACCCGACGGCGCCGGCGGCCAAGCGCGTCTCGATCTCGATGCGCGCGCCGGCGGCCGGAGAGCGGGAGGACCGGCCGTGACCGCCGCGGCGCGGGCCGGCGTGGCTCTGTTGTTCTCGAGCGTGACGCTGGTGACGGCGCCTGCCCTCGCTAACGAGGACATCTACCCGCTCGACGTCAGCGCGGAGGCCTCGTCCAGCGAGGCCACGCGATTCCTGCCCACGACGTCCACCGCCGTCGTCGGGACGACAGCGACGATCAGCAGCGCCTGGGGCGGTTACGACGCCGCGGCACGCACGTCGCTGTTCGGCGTGGGGACCGAGGTGCGGCTGTTGCCACGCCTGGCGCTGCTCGGCGGCGTGTCGTACGGAAACTCGGGCGCTGCCGACGCCGGGCTGCGCCCACAGGTGGGGGCGCGTTTGCAGTACCTGCACCAGTCGCAGTCCGGCGTGGACGCCACCGTCTCGTTCATCTACCGGCAGGATCGCTTCACGTCGGAGGACGGGCTGTTTCAGGGCGGCCTGGCGTTCGGACGTTCTTTCGGCGAGACGGCCGCGGTGGTGAACCTGGTCTTCGCCTCGGACGGCGAGGGCGACGACCACGAGGCCGAGGGCCGGGTGGCGGTGCTTCGCCACATCCACCGGGGGTTGTACCTGGGGGCCGAGGGCCGTTACATGCACTCCGTCGATTCCACCGATCCGCATCGGGCGGCGAACGCGACACCGTCGATGGAGGCGCTGGCTGGACCGGTCGTGGCCTACACGATCGGTAACTGGGCGCTGGTGGCCGAGGGCGGTGTATCGCGCCGGGAGACCGACCGCGCGCGGGTCGGCCTGACCACGCTCGGGGGCGTCGGCGCCACGTTCTGACCCGGCCCTCGCGCAGGCGCGCCCCAACCGGGCTCCCTCCACTTGCCTAATTTCAGGCAACCTGAGACCATCCGCTGTCGCGGGTGGTTTCGAAGTGGCCTGTTGGCTCGAGGGGGAGAACATGAAGAGCATCGGGGGTTCCGGGTCGTGGACCATGGCAGTGGTGGGGGCGCTGGTCGTGGCCTCCTGCAGCAGCAAGGAGGGAGGGCGCGCAGCTTCCGGTGGCGCCGGAGGGCTCGACGGGACAACCGGCGCGGCGGGTACGCCGGGCGGCGGCGAGGTGGCACCGACCAACGGTTGCGGTGGCAACGGTCAGGTGAGCGGGGCGGACGCAGGTGACGGCAGCATGACCGTCACCTTGCTCGGCACGGGGAGCCCCATCCCGGCGCCCGATCGATTTGGAAACAGTACGTTGGTCGAGGCCGCTGGCCTGCGCCTGGTCTTCGACGTTGGTCGCGGCGCCCCCATCCGCCTCTGGCAGAAGCAGATCTCCCTTGGCAGCATCAATGCCCATTTTCTGACCCACCTCCACTCGGATCACGTCAACGGGCTCCCCGATCTCTGGTCGAGCGGCTGGATCCAGACGCCGTTCGGTAGCCGGAAGACTCCCTTCGTCATCTTTGGCCCGGCCGGAACAGAGGCGCTGATGGCGAACCTCTGGAACGCCTTCTCGGAAGACCGGCGCATCCGTCTGGCCGACGAAATGAACCCCATCGAGGGGATCGAGTACGAAGCGCATGACGTCGACCCCGGCGTCGTCTATTGCCAGAACGGCGTCACCGTCTCGACGTTCGACGTCGATCACGGCGAGCTCGTCAAGCCTGCCCGCGGCTACAAGATCACGTACCGCGCCCACACGGTCGTGATCTCGGGGGACACGCGTTACAGCACCAACGTCGAGCAAGCCGCCCACGACGCCGACTTGCTGGTCCACGAGGTGGCGATGATTCCCCCGGCGCTGATCGACCAGTACCCCGCCTACGCGGCGATCTTGGCGCACCACACTGCTCCCGAGGACGCCGGCAGGCTGTTTGCCGCAGCCCAGCCCAAGCTCGCCGTCTACTCGCACATCGTGCTGTCCGGGCTCCCCAGCGCCGGTATTCCGTTTCCGACCCCGGCCGACGTACTGGCCGCGACCAGGACGACCTACTCCGGGCCGGTCATCGTCGGCACCGACCTGATGGCCTTCCGGATCGACGACGGGGGCGTCTCCATGGTCGGCGGCGCCGGCGGCGCCGGCGGCAGCGGGGCAGGTGGCGCCGCGGGTGCCGGCGGTCCCTAGCTGGCGGCCCTGTCAGACGAGGTGGTGGCCAGCGGGCCTGTTCAGGGGATGGTCGTCAGCCACAGGCCCGACCACGGCGAATCGAATCGCGCCGTGAACTGGTAGACGACCTGGGCGTTGGGCGGAAATGAGTCGCCGTCCTTCGGCACGGCGATGGCGGCCATCGCGTATTCGGCGGCCAGGATCGTCTGGTGACCGGTGGCGAAGTCGACGACGGTCAGGTCCCCGCGTTCGAACACATAGTGGAAGATCCCGAGCAATCGGTCGTTGCCCAGTTCGGAGAGGAAGCCGCGCAGCCCGAGGGTAGTCATGACCCCGCTGCGTGGGTCCACGATCAGGTAATCGTCGTTCCGGAAGTCATCGACGCTGGTGTACGAATCGACGAGCAGGCGGCCGTCACCCAGCGTCTGGACGAACCCCAGGGAGCTACCTTCCGGCACGGCGTGATAGCGAGGACCAGTGGGATCATCGGCGACGCCCACCATGTCCGATGACACCACCTGGTCCGGCGGCGTGCCGCGCGAGAACCAGTAGCGGCCGTCCTCGTTGAACCCCGAGGGATAGACACCGGGCACCGTCAGCGAAGGGTGGCCCGGGGCCTCAATGATCAGCGACGCTCCAGAGAGGCCTGCCTTGCTCTCGTCGTATGCGGCCAGCCAGAGCTCGTCATGGCCGGGTCGCCACACGCCGGTACCGGCGCTGGGATCCACGGTCTCGGTGGTTCCAGTGGTCAGGTCGACGATCACCAGCTGGGCGCGGAACGTCTGCTGATCGAATCGATAGGCCGTCATCCACCGGCCATCCGAGGAGAGATTGCCGGGGAGGAATTGCAGATCCGACGGAAGCGGCGTCTGCTGGAGCGTGGTCGTGTCGAGGAGCGCCTGCGGCCCGCTCGACGTGCCGATGAAGCTCAGGTCATCGCACGCCGACGCGCTCGTCTGGTGGACCAACAGCAGCGTCCCCCGGGCGGGGTAATAATCCCCGATGCCGCTGGCCACCTGCTGGGGAGCTTCGCCGGCGGCAATGCGCATGAGATTGCAGTCCGGCGACAGGTAGAACAACGTCTCGCCGATGAAAGACGCCTGGGAACCTGCAATGGCGAGCGTACTGTCGTCAGCCTCGTAGAGGGTGTACGCGCCTTGCATCGCGTGCGTGACGACGCGCTGTCCGCTGGGAGACAAGAGCGGAAACTCGCCTGGGCCGAGAGGCTGCTTGTCCCCCGTGGCGACGTCGACGCGGAACAGGGCATCGCCCTGGTTGGTCAATATGTAGATGCGGCCGCGCGCATCCACGGGAATGCCGGCGCTGCCGGCGGAGGGCCGGTAAGAGAGCTGCAGTCCGGACGAGAGTCCCGGAAACAGCAGCCGCTCCGGGGAAGGTTCGTCGTTCGGAGCCAGCGTCAAGGCCCACAGGTCGACGAGGTCGGGATCCTGCACCTGGCTGGGGCGAAAGAACAGCACCTGCCTCATCCCGTCGCTCCCCGCGGGCAACACCCCCTCCAGGGACGCGGCCGGATCGCTCAGGATCTGACGTCCCGCCGGTGGCTCGCCGCGGGGAAGGCATCCCCCGGCCACCAGCGACATCATGGCGAGAACCCCGGACAGGCGGACACGCTGGCACACCATAAAGTTCAGCTCCGGTCCAACCTGGTGTCACCTTCCGGCGGGATCCATCACAAAATCGTCGCGCCACCCAAGCGCAGCGCCCCTAAGGTCCTCCTCCGGGCGGCGCCTCGAGCGGCCGCAGCGACGCCGGGGCCTGAAACGCTGCTGTCCAGGCGGGACGTTCCGGTGGCGCCAGCCCATCACTCGTCCCGTCGAGCCGCGCTTGCCACTCGGAATCCGTCATGCGCGCGCCCATCGGCGCCGTGTGCTCGTAGTACGAGTAGGCCGGCCCCACGTACACGGCCTTATCGCCGCGGTTGTCGACGGCGACGACCAGCAACTTCGCGTCACCGACCCCGACCTCCAGCACCGATCGGGAGTTCGGATCGGTGTGCACGTCGGCGATGGTCGGCTTCCGCTTCAGGGGCTCACCGCCGTAGAACAGCTCCGTGTACCAGCCATCGTAGATCGGTGGGCCGCCGCATCCCCAGCGCCTGCGCAGGAGGCCCTTCAGGAACTTCACGTCTTCTTTCGTGAACGGCTGGGCCGACAGCTCTTTGCGCGCCAGCTGGGCGAGGGTCCGCATGTGCCCGGCGAATCTCGCGAAGAACGCCACCTGCCACGTCCGGGATTGCTCGACCGACTGCTGTCGCTTCGGAGCGGCGAATGACAGATCGACCGCCCCCAGGTGGTGCGCGGTCGCGTCCGCCAGCTCGGCCAGCCGCGTGAAGAACGCCGGGTAAGGCTCGACGTACCCGCTCGGATAGCTGCAGGCCCGGCCCGAGTAGGACTGCTTGAGATACAGGATGGTGTCGTGGCGCAGCTCGGCCCACGACGCAAGCTGCGCCTGCAGCTGCTTGCGCCGCCACCCTTCCGTCCGCATCGCCCTCGGGAACCCGACGACGTTTGCGGGCACCTGGTGCAGCGTCGCCAGAGCATCCAACCAGACGCCGTAAAGGCTCGCGTTGCGTTCCTGCTGGCTTTGTTCCGTCACGATCCGGCGCGCGGCCGCCAGGTTGGCGGCGTAGCCCCACCGCTCGATCTCGGGCTTCAGCAGCGCCACCGCTTCGTCGTTGCCCAGCGCGGCCATCACGTCCAGGCCCGCCGGCATCATGCGCTTTGGATGGTCGCCCCGGAAGGAGATCTCCTTGAACACCACCTTGGAGAGGACGAAGCTGTCGACGCCGAACCGCTGCCCGAACAACTGCACGATCAGGGGAGGCGGGCCGTCGCCGTCCTTCTCGCTGACTTGACCAAGAATGCGACCGCGGTCGACGAGACCGGCCCGGATCGCGCTCCCCAGCCGCGCCAGGCGTTCAGGGTCGCTGGCGTCAGCGGTCGTGGCAATGTCCGCGCGCTCGAGCGCCCCCACCATCTCGAGGATCGTGCCGTCATCGCTCGCGCCGACCAGGAAGTCGATCATCGAGCTCATCCCGGCGAGGCGCCGCGCCGCTTTCGCTTGCTGCAACGCCAGCGACAGCATGGCCGCCGCTCGCACCTCGCGCTCGGTGGCCGGATGGCCGGCGTCGCCCGGTCGGCCCACGACGAAGCCGACGTCTGGCCGGCCGAGCCACATCATGGCGCGGAAGTAGCGACGCAGCTCGACCGTCACCGCGTAGTGCCCGCGCGGACGAAATTGCGAGAAGTCGATGGCGCGTCTGCCGAAACCTCGCCACGGAATTTCGGCGAGCGCGAGCGCGCCCACGTGTGCCAGCAGTGCCCGCGCCTCGCCGTCCTGCCCGAACAGCGACGGCACGACCACGTAGGGCGGGGGCCCGCCTCGCTGCTTCACCGCGGCGACCTCGTCAGGATCGGCGGCCGCGCCGGCCAGCAGGTTGCGCGCCACGGTCAGGTACAGATCGACATCGCGCAAGCCCTCGCGCACGGGCGCCGCAGCACCCTCCCCCATCTCCTTCGCCATCGCAGCCAGACGGGCGTGGGTTTCGCCGAGGACGCTCGCTATCGTGTCGGTGAAGAGGTTTCCTTCCAGATTCTCGAGAACTCCATCATACGAACGATGGAGCGCGTGCAGGATCGAGTCGGTCGTCACCAGGACGGGGAGATCGCGGGCGTAGATGGCGTCGTACGCGCTGCCCATGCTGTAGTGCTCGCCGTCGTCGATGCTGACGACGCCGCCCTTCACCAGCAGCGCGCGCTCGGCCGGAGTCATGCGCAGGGCCTTGGCGACCAGGTCGAAGAACTTCGCCTTGGTCGGGTCGAAGCCAGGCCTCGGCGCGGCCGCCGCCTGCGGTCCGAGATGCTTGACCAGCCCGGCCCAGTCGAGGTCCTGCAGCTCGCGACGGTATCGGTCGAAGCGCGCCACCATACCGGCCGGCGCGGTGGCGCTTGACTCTGGCGGTGGCTCGCGCGGGACGTTGAGCAGAGGCCGCGATATGCCCGCACCATCCGGGCATCCGTCCTCGTCCTCGAAGCCGTTGTAGCTCTCCGGTTCGTTCGGACACTGGTCCTTGGCGTCGAGGATCCGGTCATGATCGTTGTCGGGGTCGGGACAGCCATCGTCGTCCTCGAACCCGTCGCGATCCTCGGGCTGGTTCGGACACCGGTCGCGCGCGTCGGGGACTCCGTCATGGTCGGAATCGAGCTCGGCGGGCGCCTGGCGCTGGACGCCGGGCGGCTGGGGAGCGGCGGCGTTCGACGACGACGGCGATGGCGGGTGCGCGCAGGCCGGCAGCAGCGAGACGGTGATCGCCCCGACCACGAGCAGGAACCGTCGGGGGCCCGCGGCCATTGCCGTCATCGTAGATCAACTCGGCGGCTCCCGAGCGGCCAGACAAAGGTCTCCCGCGCGCAAATATAATGATCTGGCTGGCGCCCCGTGGGACTCATACGTGGGATGCCCCCCGTGACCATTGTTACGCTCCGTCGGACCACGCCTGGCCGCCTTGTCGCAGACGCCCGCCCGGAGCGCGTCTCGATGCGATCCGGACGGCTGGCCTGCGCTGGCTTGCTCCTCTTCCTGGCGGCGTGCCACTCGTCGTCGCCTGGAAATACACCGGCGGCCGATGGAGCGATGGGGGCAACGCCTGGCTCGGGCGGTCAGGCAGAGACGGGTGGCCAAGTGGGAACAGGTGGCCTGGTTGGAATGGGCGGCCTGGTGGGAACGGGCGGCCTGGTGGGCAGCGGCGGTCACGTCGGAACGGGCGGTGTCGCTGCCACCGGCGGTCAGGTCGCCGCCGGCGGTAACAGCGCCGGAAGCGGGGGCGTGCCCCAGGGCAACGGCGGTTCCACGGCTGACGGGTCGGCAGGTGGTGGTGTCCCGCCGATGAGCGCGGTCGCCATGCACGGCCGCCTGAAGGTGGTCGGCACGAAGCTTCAGGACGAGCACGGCAACGTCGTCCAGCTGAAGGGCGTCAGCAGCCAGTGGCTGAACTACGAGAGCAAGACCTTCCCCGAGAGCAAGGCCGCCCTGGAGTGGACTCGCGACAACTGGAAGCTGTCGGTCATCCGCGCCGCCATGGGCGTCGACGCGAGCGGCGGCTACCTGGGCACCACCACCGCCAACGCCGATCCCACCGCCATGATGACCAAGGTGCAGACCATCGTGCAGAACGCGATCGATCTGGGCATCTACGTCATCGTCGACTGGCACACCAGCAACGCCGTCACCGCCGCCGGCGGCAGCCAGGTGACACAGGCCTCGGATTTCTTCACGATGATCGCGCAGAAGTACGGCGACACGCCCAACCTGATCTACGAGGACTACAACGAGCCGAACAAGGTGACCTGGGCGCAGATCAAGCCGTATCACGAGGCAGTCGTGGCGGCGATTCGCGCCGTCGATCCAGACAACGTCATCATCCTGGGGACACCAACCTACTCGCAGGACGTCGACATCGCGGCCGCCGATCCGGTCGCGGGCACGAACCTGATGTACACGTTGCACTTCTACGCCTGCACCCACAAGCAATCGCTGCGTGACAAGGGAACGGCGGCGCTGTCGATGGGGCTGCCGCTGTTCATCACCGAGTTCGGGGCGACCCCGGCCGACGGCGGCGTCGTCCGGTCGGGCGACCCGTACGTCTGCGAGGACGAGGCAAACAGCTGGTTCGCGTGGATGGCCCAGAACGGAATCAGTGGCGCCTCGTGGAAGCTGGACCAGTGCACCGACACCAGCTGCATCCTGACGGCGGACGCCCCCGTCGACGGGCCCTGGACCGATGATGTCCTGACCAGCGACGCAGGCGGCACGGCGGTCGCGACGGGCGGCGTGAAACCACCCACGGGCGGCGGCCACGGCCTGTTCGTGGTCAACTGGCTCCGGCAATGAGCCGCCAGCTGCGGCACAAAGCAGAGGAAGACACGTGCAAGGGGCAGCCAGCTCTCATCGCGTCGGCGTCAGGTATCGCCCCCGAAACGCCGCCCCCCAGCCACCGCCCACCGCCTCTTCGACGGCGGGAACGACCTCTTCCAGCGTCCGGCTGTCGAAGGTCGACGCCGCGCTAGGTTCCAGCGTGAGACGGTACTGCGCGATTGCATCCCGACATCGCTCGTTAATCTCCGGGTAGACGACCACGAACAGCGCCCCATCGAGGCGGTGCGCCTGAAGCGTGGCGTGGACGAGCAGGTGGTCGAACCAGAGCTGTTGCAGCTTACCGGTGCGAAGGATTGGTAGCGCCTCTGGTCGGAAAGCGCGAGACATGGCGGCCACGTCGATGTGCCGCGCGTTGACGGCGTTGTTTTTGACGCGCAGATCCTCGTGGTACTTCGTCTCGACGAAGATGAGGCCCCTGCCCCCCTGGGGGATCGTGTGGAAAAAGGCGACGTCGGCGGCGGTGCCGTTGTTCAGGTACGTGGCGTCTCCCCGGCCCGGCGACCACTCGAACTCGATCCCGGTGACGGTGTCCACGCGATCCGGCCACAGGCGGCGCGCCGCGACAGTAGCGCGGTCTAGGTCCAGCGTCAGCTCACCGAAGAGATTAAAGACGAGCGGTTGCGACGACAGCAGATCGTCGAAGAGGCGGGGTGCCTGCATCAGCTTCCTGTTCGTGACGGCCCCCTGGTTGGCGGCATATTCGCGCCTGACCAGGTCGCGGATCCCGGGCGTCACGAAGTTCCACAAGTTCGTCTCTGCGTCCGGCATCGCCAGGCGCGAGCCCAGCGGCCGGCCCTTGTGCAGCCCGATGGGATAGCCCTGCGCCTCTCGCCACGCGGACTGCCGCCGCCGAAGCTCGCGTTGCCATCGGACATCACCCGCCACGAAGGTGATGTCCTGGTCCCGCGACGCCAAGCTACCGCGGGCCATCTCCGGCCTTTCGTTCGAAACGGTCCCAGCTGTAGACCGGCAGATCCCGTCCGAGGTTGATCTCTAGGATGTTCTTCCTGCGAGCAGGCGCTTCCAGGTCGATACGTCGGCCGGAAGGGAGCGGGCGACATCGTCCACCGACCGGTGTCTGAAACACCTCCGAGCGGGACAAGCCGACATCGTCCACCGAGCGATGCCTGAAAATCAACCTCGGAGCGGATAATCCGCACGCGAACATCTGCTGGACCCCGTCAGTCCTGGCCACGACCGCCCGCGGATCTGGTGCGCTTCTCCAGCGCTTCAGTGATCGAGGCCAACCCACAGTCGTAGAACTCGAACACGGAGCCAGATCGCCCGGAGAGCCCTTTCGCCCGATCGTCCCCCGCCAGCGCGGCGTACAGCTCCTCGAGCAGGCCGAGCAGCCTCTCGTCGGTCCACGGCTCCTCCTGGAACAACGCGCGGGCAGGCGCGAACCGCTCCCACTGCTCATAGCGGACGGCCTTTCGTGCCTCGGCCAACAGGTCCGCCGGCGAGGTGCGGAAGAGGCGCTCGTTCTCCCTCTTCCTGAAACGGCGCGCGCGCCATCCGATCGATCCGGGCAATTCGAGCTTCTCCCACACCAGCGACACGCCGACGAGGGCGACCATGCAAGCAGCGAAAAGCGGAGGCCACGTCGCCACCCCGCCATGTTACCGCCGTGGCGGTGGGACAGCGGGTTAGACGCCACTCGCGTGCTCAACGACCCGCCGGGCGGACCCCCACCGAGGTTGATCTATCGGATGCTGTTCGTGCGAGTAGCCCCTTCCAGGTTGATACGTCAGCCGGAAGGGAACAGACCGGTAGGGAGCGGACGACATCGTCCACCGAGCGGTATCTGAAACTCAACCTCGGAGCGGGAGAAGGAGCAAGACGAGCCGACATCGTCCATCGGGCGGCGTCTGAAACTCAACCTCGGAGCGGATAAGTCGGCGGCGTCTGAAACTCAACCTGGCTGGCAGCTGCCAGTCAGGTGGGGGCCCAGACAGGCGATCCGAGACCGCACCGCCCCCCCATCAAAATTCAAGGGCAGCGGGCGTAACAGTAACTTCTGTGCGATCGAGAAGACTTGAACTTCCACACCCTTGCGGGTACCAGAACCTGAATCTGGCGCGTCTACCAGTTCCGCCACGATCGCTTGTTTCGGGGCCGGCGTAAGATAGAGGCGGGCGGCGGTTAGGTCAAGGAGTGGTGTGGATTTCTCGCCGGGGGCGGGAAAGGCGGGCGCGGCGGGCGGGCGCGGGGTTCGGGAACCGGGGCGCAGATCCGGTGTCCCTGCGATCGTGCGCATTTTCCTGCTCGGGACGCTGTCGGCGATCCTGCTGGGCCTGCTGGTTGGTGCCGGCTCCCTCATCACGGCTCGGCGGGGAGGCGGGGCTGGGCCCGAGACGGAGGTCGCGGACGACGACGAGCGACAGACACGGGCGGCGGTGGCGACGGTCCGGCGGCGCGTGGCGTTGCCGTCGGTCGATGCGCGGTGTGTGCCGCGGCCAGGCTGGGCGTGCTGGCGGGGGCGGCTCCGGCTGTCCGGCAACCTGGTCCGGGAATGGCGCGCGCGGCGGGCCGCCCGGCGCGCCAGGCGCATGACCACTGCCGCAGAGGCAGGCGAGGACAGCATGAACCTGACGGCCCGTGTGCGCCCACGGGCATCGCTGGATACGGACGATTCGGCCCAGGTCGTCGATCCCGTGATCGATCTCGCGGACGTGGCGCTGCCCCCGGACAGCGGGTTTCGCGCCTTCTTCGAACTTCGCGTCTATCAAAGGGACGACGCACCGGGCGCGAAGGGGAGAACCGCTGGCGGTGACGGCGTCCCCGGAGGCTCCGTGATCAAGCTGGAGGACGACGGAGCGTTCGAGGTCCACCTGCCTCCAGGACGGTACGGCCTCGCGGTGAGGAGCGGGGACGAGCTGCTCGCGGGGGGACGGGACGAGCTGCGGGCCGTGGCAGGCGACGCCGAGGACGGGGTCGACGTCGTGCTCGAGCCGACGGTATCGCTCGCGGGACGCGTCCTCGACGAAGATGGATTGTTGCTGTCGGCGGTGGTGACGATCTCGCGGGCCGGCGACGCCGAGGAGGCGACGATCACGCAGTCGAGCGGCACTTTCCAGTTCGATGATCTGCGGTCAGGGCCGGTCCGGGTGACGGCCGAGGCCGACGACGGTCAGACGACGACCGCGACGTTCGCCGCGCCGCTACAGGACGCGGTCGTGCACCTGACGCGACCACGGGCCGGGTTGCTGCTGGTGCCACGCTCGCCCAACGGCTCCTGCCCGCGCGGCCTCGTGTCGTTGAAACCGCACCCGCCGGAAGCAGCGGGCCCTGCGCGGGATGACGAGCTCTCGCGCGAGGCCCTCAGCCTCGATGCCCCGCCTCGCACCGTGCGGATCATCGACTGCCAGGCCATCGTCGCCAACGTCGCCCCGGGAAGCGCGTGGGACGTCGCGGGCTCGCTCGGGCCGACCGCGATCAAGACGCGGGTACAGTTCGACTTCGGCTCGCCGCTGGCGCCGATCTGTCTGGCGTCGGGGTGCGATCCGACGATGGCGGTGCTCGATCTGCAGACCGTCGACATCGCCGGAATGGACCTGGAGGCGACGGTCACCGTGAAGGCGAGCCTGCCGGGGGGGCCGCGCGTGGGGACGATCCTTTATCCGTGGCGCCCCGGCTTGCCGGCGAATCAGAGCTTCACGGTAGACGTCAGCGTCGGAGCGACGTCGGTGACCCGGCAGCTCTGGTTGCGGCCGGGGGTAAACCGCGAAGTGGTGCGGTTGCCGGTGCGGCGAGCGGACGTGGAAGAGCAGGAGGTCGTGACGGTGGAGTAGGACGGCCCTCTCCTGCCGAGCCTGCGGCTCGGCGACCTCTCCCGAAATCGGGAGAGCCTGCAGGCCCAGATGAGGCGACCGCGTATCTTCGCGTCGACGCGGATCAGCGGGCCAGCTCGAACGCCAGCCAGTTCAGCCGGGCTGTTCCATCTTTCCGTCGGTGTGGCGGGCGAAGCGCCCTTGCTCGCGCGGGTGAACCGGCTCGTCGCTGTTCCAGGGCCAGCCGCCGAAGCGGGTGCGCTGGTAGTCGGCGAAGGCCTGGCGGATCTCGGCCTCGGTGTTCATCACGAACGGACCGTACTGCATCACGGGCTCGCCGATGGGGCGGCCCTGCAGCAGCAGCATCTCGACCTCGTCGCGACCGGCTTCCAAGGAAAGCTCGGCGTCGCCGCGCAACTCCATCCCGTGGGAAGGCGCGATGTCCCGCCCTCCGGCGCGCAGCTTGGAACCCTGGAAGAAGTAGAGCGTGCGGTTCGTCCCCGCCTTGGCGGCGGGCAGGGTCCATGTCGCGCCGGCCGCCATCTTGATGGTCCAGATGGCAACGTCGGCCTCGGCCCGCGAGGCCCACGAGTTCGGGGGCGGCGGCGGCACCGCGGTCTTCGCCGCCGCGTAGTGCCCGGCCACCACCGTCACCTCGGTGGCGCGTCCGGCGTCGTCGTGAGTGATGGCGCGCGGGATCATGTGATTCCACAGCATCGAGAAGTAGGGATCGACCATCTTGTCGACCGCGGGCAGGTTCAACCAGATCTGGAACAGCTCCAGCGGGTTCGGCTGCGCGCGGTTCAGCAGCGGGAACATCTCGGCGTGCAGGATGCCCTTGCCGGCCGTCAGCCACTGCACGTCACCGCCGCCGTAGCGCGCCCCCGCGCCCAGCGAGTCGGAGTGATCCAGCAGCCCCCG
>Ga0105238_10003981_pt1 | contig 14656 bp, 17 predicted proteins | sample KBSC34metaG_FD_81526 | JGI IMG/M metagenome (GOLD analysis project Ga0105238, IMG submission 81526) | Corn rhizosphere microbial communities from Kellogg Biological Station, Michigan, USA - KBS C3-4 metaG | ecosystem: Host-associated > Plants > Roots > Rhizosphere > Soil | place: Michigan, USA... | reverse complement strand
GGTAATGAAGACGCTGGCCGAGCTGCGGGCCGCGGCCTCTATCGTGCGGTAAACCCGCTGCATGGGAAGGGAACGCCCGATGAAGTCGGCAAAGCCGGCGTGCTCGACCGTGCGCCGGAAAGTCTCGACCTCGCGCTTGAGTTCGACATTCGCCAGCGCATTCGTAACGGTGGTGACCAGCCGCGCACCGGCGAAGGGCTTTACCAGATAGTCGAATGCGCCCAGCCGCACCGCCTCAACCGCCACGGTCAGCGCGGCGTTGGCCGTGGTGACCACCGTCGCCGGGGCATGCGGCCACTGGCGCATTTCGCGCAATATATCCATCCCGTCCATGTCGGGCAGGTTGAGGTCCAGCAGCACGCAATCGACGGTGTTGTCGCGCAGCAGCTCCAGCGCGGTCTTGCCGGTCTCGGCCATCAGCATGCGGTGCCCCACCGCCTCCAGCTGCAGCTTGCAGGTCTGGGCCAGCGACCGGCTGTCCTCGACGATCAGGATGGTGCGCTGCTCAGCCATTGCACGACAGCTCCCCGATCCGGGCACTGACCGAAGCCCAGGCTGTCTCGACCTGCGCCACCAGCGGCGCCAGCTCCGTCGGCGTGGCGGTCGCGGCCGCCTCTTCCAGCGCCCGGGCACAACGCGACAGGTGAAGCGCGCCGACATTTGCCGCCGCGCTCTTCATGGTATGGGCGGCCCGCTCCAGAGTCTGCCGTTTGTCCTCGGCCAGGGCGGCGCGGGCATCGACGCACAGTTTCGTGCCTTCCTCGGCGAAGATGCCCAGCACGGTCCGGTAGATATCGTCGTCCGGACTGCCCCATTGATCGGCGATGTGGTTGAGATCGAAGGCGGGTGGCATGTCGTCAGGCATGGATGCTCATGGTGCTGCGTTTTTCGGGAGAAGCTGCTCGACGATCGCGGTCAGCTCCGCCGGGCGGAATGGTTTGGACAGGACCAGGTCGGCGCCGAGCTTCAGCGCCGCGCCCAGATAGCCGGTGCCGACGCTGACGCCGCCGCCGGACATGGCGATGATCTTCGCGTCGGGCGCCAGGGCACGGATTTCCAGGATGGTCTGGATGCCCTCCTTGTCCGGCATGACGATGTCGGAAATGACCAGGTCCGGGTTTTCCGCCTTGAAATTTGCGACCCCTTCATTGCCGTCCCGCGCCTCCACCACGTCATGGTGCATCCGTGTCAGGATCATGCGGATCATCCGCCGGAAACCGGGGTCGTCATCGATCACGAGCACTTTTGCCATAAGGGATCCTCACCCGGCCTCGGGTTCCATCTGCTCGTCCAGCACGGTGCGGACCAGCAGCGCCAGGTCGCCCTTGCGGTAGGGCTTGCTCAGCAGGTGGAAGGAGCCGGGTTTCATTTCGGACGAGAAGCGCGATTGCGGAAACCCGCTGGTAAGGATCACTCTGATCCCGGGCTGCTTCTGCCGCGCCAGCCCGATCAGCGTGAATCCGTCGATGCCGCCCGGCATGACGACATCGGTGAACAGCAGATCGACCTGTTCGGCTTCCAGCGTCTGGAGTGCCTCCGCCGCGCTGGTCGCCTCCAGCACGCGATAGCCCAGCCCGCGCAGCTGGCGCACGGCGATCCGGCGAAGCGGCTCGCTGTCCTCCACCGCCAGCACAGTCTCGTTCCGTCCGGCCAGCGGCCCCTCGGCGCGCAGGTCGGTCTTCATCTCCTCCGGCGCATGCGAGCAGGGCAGATAGAGGCGGAAGGTCGTTCCGACACCGAGCTCGCTGTAAACCGAGATATGGCCGCCCGACTGTTTCATGAAGCCGAACACCATGCTGAGGCCCAGGCCGGTGCCGTGCTCTTCCTTGGTCGAATAGAACGGCTCGAAGATCCGGCTCCGGACCTCCGCCGACATACCGATGCCGGTGTCGGTGACCTCGATCAGCGCATAGTCGCCCGGCGGCACTTCGGGATTGGCGGCGGTGTAGTCGCCATCGATCTTGCAGTGGGCGGTGGCGATGGTCAGCCTTCCGCCCTTGGGCATGGCGTCGCGCGCGTTGGTCGCCAGGTTGGTCAGCGCCGCCTGGAGCTGGGCCGGGTCGGCCACCACCGGGCAGATCGCGTCGGCGAGGTCGAGCTTGACCTCGATATCCTCGCCCAGAAGCCGGCTCAGCAGCTTGACCTGGCCGCCGATCAGCACGTCGAGCTCCAGCCTGACCGGCTGAAGCGGTTGCCGCCGGGCGAAGGCGAGCAGGCTGCGGGTCAGCTCGGCCCCGCGCTCGGCCGCGTCCAGCGCCTCGCCTGCCAGCTCGTCGACATCCGCATCGTCGGGGCGGGCGTCGCGCAACATGTCGATATTGCCGATGATGATGCCCAGCAGATTGTTGAAGTCGTGCGCCAGCCCGCCGGTCAGCGTGCCGATCGCCTCCATCTTCTGCGCCTGGCGCAGTTGCGCCTCGGTCTTGTTGGCCTGGGTCTGGTCCTCCATCATTCCGACGATGGCGCGGATCGTGCCGTCCTCCGCCAGGATCGGCGCGGCGGACAGGCGGATATCGAGGATCTGTCCGTCGGCGCGGACGGCGCGCGCCAGTGTGTTGACCGGCCCCTTGCGGCCGGCGTCATAGATCTTCGCTGCGTCGCCCTTGCCGTCGCTGGGCACCAGGATGCCGAAGCCCTTTGCTTTGAGGTCCGCTTCGGTGTGCCCGAACGTGACCTCTCCGGCCTTGTTCCACATCAGGACTTCGCCGTTCGCGCCGGTGATGATGATGGGGAAAGGGGCGGTATCGAATGTGGCCTGCAGCAGCTCGGCCGCTTCTCGCCGCGTGCTTTCGGCCGCTTTCCGTTCGGCGATCTCACCCGCCAGCTGCTCGGTCATCGCCGCCAGATTTGCGGTGCGCTCACGGACATGCTCGCCCAGGTCGGCGTTTGCGTCTTCCAGGGCCTTGCGAATGCGCAGCTGCTCGGTCGTGTTGTGCGTGACCTTGCCGTAGCCCAGAAGCTCGCCGTTCTCGTTGAGGATCGCGGTGATGACCACGTCCGCCCAGAACAGCGATCCGTTCTTGCGCACCCGCCAGCCCCGGTCTTCGAAACGGCCCTCGGCCTTGGCGATATCCAGCCCCTGCTGCGGCTTGCCGGCGGCGCGGTCTTCCTCGGTGTAGAAGCGGGAGAAATGCTGCCCGAGGATTTCGTCCTCCCGATAGCCTTTGATCCGTTCGGCGCCCGGGTTCCAGCTGGTCACGTTGCCGGCCGGGTCGAGCATCAGGATCGCGTAGTCCGAAACCCCTTCGACCAGCAGTTTGAAGCGCTGTTCCTCCAGCGAGCGCGCGGCGACCTGCGCCTTCAGCTCGGCATTGAGGGCATTCAGCTTGCCCCTGCTGGGAAAGCTCAGCACCCGCGGCATCAGCAGCCACATGACGATCGCGGCGATTGCCGATACCGTGGCGGTCACCGCCTTCGCTGCCAGCGAGACCCCGTAGAGCGGCAACCAGGGTGCGAACCCGCTCAACATGTGGCTGAGACCGCCAAGCACGAACAGCCCGCCGACCAGGATCCAGACCCAGGGATAGGCGGAGTCCCTCCGCTTTAGGAAGTACACGGCGAGCGCGATGGGAATTGAGAAATAGGCAGCCGCCATTACGCCGTCTGTGCCCGCTTCAAGCCAGACGAGGGATGGATTCATGGCCGGACAACTGCCCTGGGGCGACGAAATCCGTTTTCGATATCCTTGGACATCTGCTCCATGATTGTCCCCTTTCGTCAGAGACTATCTGAAAGTCTTATTGTTCCCTTGTCGCGATTCGTCTGAAGACTACAAATTTAGCAAAAAGTAATCAAAGCTTAAAGACTGCCTCCGTGATGCTTGCATCCGTGGCTATCATCCCGTTGCGGTAACTATCTGGCCGGATTGGGCGCGCAGCTTTCCTGGTCGCCCGGCGAAGTACGGCTCTGTGCGGGAAATTTACGATGTCATGCCGGGTGGCTGCCGGCTGTAATTTTTTGTCGCGAAATGTATGCGGGTCGGATTTGCCGGCGTGGCGGTTCGGCGGGATCTAATTCCGATGGCCGCCTCGGGGATGATCGTCCGATGGCACCCGGTATTGCGTCGGCCATTCCGACAGAGGCGGGAGGGCGATGCGGCGCGCCGCCAGGACGACGGCATGCCAATCGCGCCGGGCGTCGTTCGAGCGGCGGTCCTGTTCGCTGAGCAGCAGCGCCTCGGCGATCAGCGCATCGTATTTCCGCTGCAGCTGGGCGATCGAGCCGGGCGACAGCTTCATGATGTCCATCGCCCACAGCGACCTGGGGTCGGAGATGTCCGGTTTGTTGAGCGACCAGCCCAGGAACATGTTGACGTAGCTGGAATAGGGACCGTCCTTGCGCCACTGGATGTCGCGGCTGGTGCGCAGCCTGATCTCGTTGCCGGGCAGCAGCCCGATCAGCCCCAGCCTCTCCAGCCGGATCAGGGCATCGACGAACATCGGCTCGGGGACATTGATCTCACGTTGCAGCTCGGCCGAGGTCCAGCCCTTCAGCGTGTTGACGAAGATGTTGTTGAGCAGCGCGTCATCGACCAGCGCCTGCTCCTGCGCAACCGACAAGCGCGTCAGCCGTGTCTCCACCCGGCGCGCCGCCAGCTCGCACAGTTCGAAAAAGGTCATGCCGGCCAGGGCGCAAAGCCGCTCCACGATCGCCGTATCCACCGCCTTGGCGGCGAACCAGCGCAGCACGGTGCGCTCGGAAACCTCCAGCCGCCTGGCGATCTCGCGCGGGCCCAGGCCCCGGGCGCGCAGCAATTCGCGCACCACATCCAGCAGAACCTTGATCTGCGATTTCGCCGCTTCCATCGCTCCGAGACGCTCCGTTCAGCCGCCGGATGCTTCCACACTTGGCCGCTCAGCGGAAGCATGACGGCCGCGGTGACAGATTTCTGCGCGAAACATGACGCGGAATGTCACTTCGAAAACTCCGCTTCCCGCTGCTCCGGACCCGACGCAATCGTCCCTCCAAGCGAAGTCACGCGGCTCGCCCCGCGCAAGCAAGAACGGGAGGAAGGGAGATGTCGAGGAGCTTGGTCAGGTTACTGTGCGTCACCACCGCAATCGCCGGAACGCTCGGATATTTTCCGGCCGTCGCCCAGACCGGGCCCGCGCCGTCGGCCGGCCCGGCGGACGGGCTTGAGGAGGTCGTGGTGACGGCACGCCGGCGTGAGGAAGTCCTGCAGACCACGCCGGTCTCGGTCTCGGCCATCGGCGGCGCGATGCTCGACCGGCTCGACATCCATGGCGTCGACAAGATCGGCAACTACATCCCCAACGTCGCCACAACCGCCACGCCGGGCTTCATCGGCGGCAGCGCAGCGGACATACGCGGCATCGGCGATCACGAGGTCCTGATCACCGAGGACCCGCCGGTCGGTCAGTATCTGGACGGCGTCTATATCGCCGGCATCACGCCCACCAATTTCGACCTGGTCGACGTCCAGCGCATCGAGGTGCTGCGCGGGCCGCAGGGCACTTTGTTCGGCCGCAACACCACCGGCGGCGCGATCAATATCGTGACCAAGACGCCGGACGACGCATTCGGCATCGCCGAAAAGTTCACATACGGCAGCTATGACGAGTTTGCCTCGCGGACCGAGGTGAATACCGGGGAGATCGGCTCCTCCGGCATCAAGGCGATCCTCGCCTATCAGCACCGCCAGCGTGACGGCTATGTCGACAATATCAACACGCCCGACGACCGTGATCCGGGGGCGCTCACCTCCGACGCGGTCTGGGCCAAGCTGCATGGCGGCTGGGATGCGCTGACCGCCGATTACAGCTTCGATTTCGACAGTCTGCGCGGGCAGGCGCCCTATGGGCAGATTTCCTACATGCTGCCGGTCAATGCCGCCTATTTCAGCCAGTCGCCGGGGCTGGGCGGCAGCACGCTGGTGGTCAACCCGAATTATGCCGACCGCGCCTCGCTGATCCCCGAGCCCGACGACCGTGTGGGCGAACTCGGCCATGCGCTGACGCTGCAATATGATCTCAGCCCCGAAATCTCGCTGAAATCGATCACCGGCTATCGCCAGTTCTGGTCGCGCTCCTATGTCGCCTATGCGCCGCCCGGCCTGCTGGGACCGACCGTCACCGGCATCGACCAGGTGACGCCGTATGAGGGGGTGACCGTCCAGCGCCTCAACCAGGCGTCCGAGGAGCTGCAGCTGCAGGGCAAGACCGACCATTGGAACTGGGTCGGCGGGCTCTACTACTTCCACGACCGGGCGACCGAGAACGAGCAGTCGGGCCTGACCTTCGTCATCCTGCCGGTCCTGGGCGTGAACGTCACCGCGCCGCTGATCGCCACCCAATCGACGACCTCGATGGCGGCATTCGGCCAGACCAGCTATCGCCCGCCGATCCTGGACGACAAGCTCGAGATCACCACGGGCCTGCGCTACACCTATGACCGCAAGTCGGCGGTCGAGCACGGCTCGACAGAGATCGACGGCACCCAGCGCTTCTACAACCTGTCCTATGCCGTCACGCTGAATTACCAGTGGACGGCGGACCTGATGAGCTATGTCAGGATTTCGACCGGCTACAAGTCAGGCGGCTTCAACCTGCGCTCGACGCCCGGCATCTCGCCCAACTTCGCGCCGGAGAAGGCGGATGCCTATGAGGCCGGGATCAAGTCGGAATGGCTGGACCACAGGCTCAGGATCAACCTGGCGGCCTTCTATACCGACTATGACGACCTGCAGGTCTCGCAATATACCGGCTACACGCTGTCGGGGGGCAATTCGGGCGGGGTGCTGAACGCCGCGGCGGACTATAGCGGGTTCGAGCTGGAGACCCAGTTCCGGCCGGTCAGGGACCTGACCATCGACGCCAGCGCCGGCTATGTCCATGCCGAGTACCAGCAGATCTATTTTCCCGATCCGGTGACCGGCCGGTTGCGGAACTATGCCAGCACCGCGCATGTCCAGTTCGTGCCGCAATGGACCAATCATGTCGGCGTTCAGTACGAGGTTCCGAACTGGGATATCGGCAGCCTGATCCTCAGGGCGGATTATTCCTATCAGAGCCCGAAATACTTCGGCATCATCGATCTGCCGACCCAGAACCCGTTCGCCGACCGGACCCAGGCGCCGCCGCAGAACCTGATCAGTGCCCGCCTGACCCTCGCCGACGTTCCGGTCTGGGACGGCAGGGCGATGCTGGAGGCCAGCCTGTTTGGCGACAACCTGCTCGACGACCACTACGTCGTCCAGGCGATCGATTTCGGCCCCTCGCTCGGCTTTGCCACCAAGCAATACGGCGTGCCGCGCACCTTCGGCTTCGACATCAAGGTCAAATACTAAGGAGGTCACCTTGGCTCTATCTCAGAGCGACATTCAGGTCTGTGTCGACCGGATGGACATACTTCAGCTTTTCGCCAGGTATTGTCACATCGTCGACGACTGCACCTGGGTGCAGCTGCCCCAGGTGTTCGCCGAGGATGCCGTATTCGACTACGCGTCGCTGGGCGAGGCGGTCCAGGGCCGGCGCACGCGGATGGAGGGTGTCAGGGAGTTCATGGATTTCCTGACCGCGACCATGGCGGGGATGGGGCCGGGCCTCACCCATTTCATGACCAACCACCTGATCACCGTGCGCGGCGACGAGGCCGATATCGTCAGCCACAACCATGTGCTGAACATCCCGCAGGGCGGCCACTATACGTCCCATGCCAGGCGTACGCCCGACGGCTGGCGGATCGACCGCTTCACGTTCCAGAACCGCCTGTTCCAGGACATGGCGGCTAAGATGGGGTTCGGCGCCTGATCATGGGTAAACTCGACAACAAGGTGGCGATCGTCACCGGCGCCGCCGGCGGGGTAGGCGCGGCGACCGCGGAGCTGTTCGCCGCCGAGGGCGCAAAGGTGGTGCTGTGCGACGTCCAGCGTGAGGCGGGGGAGGCGGTGGCTGCTGGGATCGGCGGCGAGGCCATCTTCCGTACCCTGGACATCCGGGACGATGCCGCCTGGGCGGCCCTGGTGGCGGAGCTTAGCCAGCGTTTCGGCCACATCGACATATTGATCAACAATGCCGCCATCGTCGGCATGTGGGCGATCGAAGATACCGATGTCGCCCGGGCGCGCGCCGTCGTCGATACCAATCTGTTCGGCGCGCTGCTGGGCGCCAAGAACGTCGCGCCGATGATGCGGGCCGCCGGCAAGGGGGTGATCGTCAACCTGTCGTCCCTCACCGGCATGCTGGGCATGAACGGGCTTTCCGCTTACTCGGCCAGCAAATGGGCGGTACGGGGGCTCTCCCGCTCGCTGGCGCTGGAACTTGGCCCATCCGGTATCCGCGTGTGCACGCTCGTCCCCGGCGGGATGAATACGCGCATGAACAATGACGGCACCCAGCCGGTCGAGGAACTGAACAAGGCCTATGTCCATGTACCGCTCCAGCGCATCGGCCAGCCGATCGAGACCGCCCGCGCCGCCCTGTTCCTGGCCAGCGACGACGCCAGCTACATCACCGGCTGTGAGCTGATGGTCGATGGCGGCGATGCGGCCGGCTATTACCAGCCCGGCCTTCCCGGCTCGCCGGAAGGCTTCGTGCTGGGGCGGGTGGCATGACCGACGCCAGCGAGCTGGAGCGCATCGCGCTCACCTATGTCGACGCGCTGCTGACCGCGGACGACAGTAAGGTGCCGCTGTCGGCGGCGGTGAAGCGGGCGCACCTGATGGTCCTGCCCGGCGCACCCTATGCCTGGCAGATGGCAAAGGGGGCCGAGACGATCCGCGCCGATATCAGGCGGGAACGTCTCACCGCCTGCTGCGATTTGCGGGTGACAGTCGACACGGAACGGTCGACAGTGGTGGTCCTTTGGGAGTCCGCAATGGATCATGAGGGCGCCAGGGCGATCACGATCATGGACCGTTTCGTTATCCGCGATGGGCTGATCACGGAGCTCGAGATCATCTCGATCCCGCAGAATCAGCCGTTCGATCATATTCCCTATCCCGGCTGGCCGGAGGTCTGAGCATGTCCGCGGATCATGATCACGATCACGACGCCCATTCCCATGCCGCCCATTCTTATGCCGAGTGGCATACCACCCCGCCGCCCGACATTCAGCTGCGCATCAAGGCGATGGAGTCGCTGCTGGTCGAGATGGGGGTGATCGATCCGGCGATGCTGGATGGGATCGTCGACTTTTACGAGCGGCAGGTCGGGCCTCGTAACGGCGCCCGCATCGTCGCCCGCGCCTGGGCCGATCCGGAGTTCAAGCAGAGGCTGCTGGCCGATCCGGCGGCAGCGGTGGCCGAGCTCGGCATGCCCGGCATTTCGGGCGACCATGTGGTGATGGTCGAGAATACGCCCGAAACCCACAACATGATCGTGTGCACCCTGTGCTCCTGCTATCCATGGCAGACGATGGGCCTGCCGCCAGTCTGGTTCAAATCGGCCGCCTATCGCTCCCGCGCCGTGTCGCATCCGCGTGACGTGCTGAGGGAGTTCGGCGTCGACCTGCCTCCCGCCACGTCGGTCAAGGTATGGGACAGCACCGCCGACACGCGTTACATGATCCTGCCGATGCGCCCCGCCGGAACCGACGGCCTTTCCGAGGACCAGCTCGCCGACCTCGTGACCCGCGATTCGATGATCGGCACCGGCCTGCCGCTGGAACCGGCGCCATGAGCAGCCTGCACAATCTGGGCGGGATGCAGGGCTTCGGCCCGGTCTGGACGACAGAAGAGGGCACGGCCTTTCACACTGAGGACGAGCGCCGGGTCTTCGGCATGATGATGGGGCTGATGGCGGCGGGCTGGGGGGACACGGATGGTTTCCGTGACGCCGTCGAGACCCTGCAGCCGCGGATCTATGCCCGCGAATGCTTCCCCATGAACTATTTCCTGGGGCTGGAAAAGCAGCTCGCCGAACGCGGCCTGGTCCTGCCCGGCGACCTGGAGGCCTGGATGCAGGGCGCGAAACCCGAGGGGCGCCCGGCGGCACCGCCGGTCATCGTCCCTACGGAAAGCGAGCCGCCCGAGCCGGCCCGCTTCGCGGTCGGCGACCGGGTGAAGGTCGCGACCATCGACCGCCAAGGCCATAACCGCCTGCCGGGCTATCTGCGCGGTCAGGTCGGCACGATCACCGCCGACCGCGGCCATGTCGACTTTCCCGATGCGCTGGCAACGCGGGAGGGGCGTCGGCCGCATCCGGTCTATACGGTCGAATTCCTGGCGCGAGAGGTCTGGGGCAATCCCGCCGCCGGCGACGACCGGATCAGCGCGGAGATATTCCAGGCCTATATCGAGGGCAAGGCATCATGATCGCCGGGCTGACTCCCGGGCAGGTGCAGGAGCTTAATCTCCGTTGCGGTGAGGATGGCCCCGTCTTCGCGGCGCCGTGGGAAGCGGCTTCGTTCGGCATGGTGCTGGCGCTCTACCGCGCCGGCCGGTTCGAATGGCGTGAGTGGGTCGCGCTGCTGTCGGCCGAGATCGCGGCGGCGGAGCCCGATCCGACCGGCGCGCTGTATTACGAGCGGTGGACGGCGGCGCTGGAAAAGCTTCTCGCCCGCCTGAACCTGCTCACGCCGGGCGCCATCGCGGAACGGTCCGAGGCCTGGCGCGCGGCCTATCTCGCGACGCCGCATGGGCGCGAGGTCCTGCTGGAGAATGCCGGGTCAGGCTGAGCGGCCGACCGCCGGCGGGTCGCTGGCCGGGAAGGATTCCTCAAGCGCCTCGTCCAGCTCATCCTCCAGATGATCGTCGGCCGCGGGTTCTTCCGGTTCGGGTTTCGGCGTGTCGATCATGATCCCACCTTGGCGACCCCCATCTGCTGAAGCAGGGTCAGGTTATCCTCGATGTGCCAATTGTCGGTCACGAGGCCGTTTTCGATCTTGATCAAATCTGTCGCAATGAACGCGAGCGGTTGTCCTGTGCCCTGGACCGCGCCGAACTTGCCGGTGAAATGGCCGGTGAAGTTCATGTGGACGGTCACATAATCCCCGGCGACGATCATCTTCCGGACCTCGACCTTCAGGTCCGGAACCGCGGCGCGGAAATGCTGGGAGGCGAAGGCAGAACCTTCCGGCCCCTGGGGCCGGCCCGGCGGCAGGGTCCGGTCGGTGAAATTCGGCGCCAGGGCGGTTTTCAGCAACGCCGCATCGCCGGTGTTCCAGAACTCGTAGAAAGCGGTCGCCGCCCTCACGGTGGACGCACGCTGAGCGTCCGGCATCGGGCTGGCGACGATCAGCTCGTCGATCTTGACGCCGTCCGCCAGAGCGGCGGGCGCGCCCAGCGAGAGCCCGAGCATCGCAATCAGGACTTCGGGGCTTCTTCCCAGCATCTCAGGCTCCACCGGTCGTCGATGTATCCGAGACTATTGGTGCCGGAATCCCGCCGTCTTGCACAAAGCGAGCGCGGGCGGATCGTTTTGAACAATATGCGGACGGCCGGGCAGATGTAGCATCACCGGCCTTGTGGGCGGACGATGGAGCAGGGGAGCATGGCAGGGCCAGGTATCGTACCGGCGCTGGGGGAGGAGGCGATCTTTCACGCCGGCGACCGGATCAGGGTGCTGGATCGGGAGCCGATCGGCCATTATCGCGTGCCCACCTATCTGCGCGGCAAGCGCGGCGTGGTCGAGCAGGTGATCGAGCCTGCCTTCGTCGACAATGAGGAGGAAGGATTCGGGCGCAATGCCGGGTCCAAGCTGCACTATTACCGCGTCGCCATCCCGCTGACCGAGATCTGGCCCGATTATACGGGGGGGCCGCGTGACGGGCTCTATATCGAGGTGTTCGAAACCTGGCTGGAGAAGGCCTGATGGAATCGCAAGAGCACGACCACGACGATCACACCCACCCGCATGAAGAGGTCGGGCGCCAGGACAAGCCGGGCTATTACGACATGCTGGAGACGGCGGTTCGCGAGCTGCTGGTCGAGAAGAAGCTGATCGGCGCGGATGAGATACGCCGTCAGATCGAGGTGCTGGATTCCCGCACCCCGGCGCTGGGCGCCAAAGTGGTGGCGCGGGCCTGGACCGATCCTGAATTCAAGGCCCGTCTGCTCGCCGACGGGCGCGCGGCCTGCGAGGAGATGGGCATCACCTTCTATGACGACACGCTGCTGGCCGTGCGGGAGAATACCGAGACGGTGCATAACCTGGTCGTCTGCACGCTTTGCTCCTGCTATCCGCGCCCGGTGCTGGGCCTGCCGCCGGACTGGTATAAAGCCAAGCCCTACCGCGCCCGCGCGGTGATCGAGCCGCGCAAGGTACTGGCCGAGTTCGGCACCATCATCCCCGATGACGTCGAGGTGCGGGTCCACGATTCGACCGCCATGGTGCGGTTTCTGATATTGCCCCGGCGGCCCGACGGAACCGATGATTATACCGAGGAACAGCTGGCCGCGCTGGTCACGCGCGACACGATGATCGGCGTCGTGCCCGCCCGCGCCCCGCAAGGGAGTGCTGCGCAATGAGCCAGACCGAACATCTCGTCAAACGCCTGCCCAACGATATCGGCGGCCTGCCGGCCGACCCGGTGGTGCAGACCGATCACCCGCTGGAACCGTGGGAAAAACGCTGCCACGCGCTCGCCGACGTGCTGGACTTCCATAAGATCATCAATACCGAGGAGAAGCGCTGCGGCGTTGAGGCGCTGGGGGCGGAGATGGTCGGTAAGCTGACCTATTACGAACGCTGGATCGTCGCCTTCTCCAACATCCTGTTCCGCAAGGGCATCCTGACCCCGACCGAGCTGGCGAAGAAGATGGAAGAGGTCGCGGCGCGCTGGGACGAGCACGCGGGGGCGTGATGAGGGCTTTGGTTGTCGACGCCGCCGGCGGGCCCTTTCGCCTGGCCGAGCTGCCGCGCCCGGTTCCCGGGGCGGGAGAGGTGCTGGTGCGCATCCATGCCAGCGGGGTCAATCCGCTCGATACCAAGATCCGCGCGGGGGCCGCGCCCCATGCCCGCCATCCGTTGCCGGCGGTGCTGGGCCTGGACCTTGCCGGCTCGATCGAGGCGGTCGGGCCGGACGTTACTGCCTGGAAACCGGGTGACCAGGTCTACGGCATGACCGGCGGGGTCGGCGGCATCCAGGGAACGCTCGCCGACTATGCCGCGGCCGACGCCGCGCTGCTGGCGCGCAAGCCGGCGAATCTCACGATGCGGCAAGCGGCCGCCCTGCCGCTGATCGTCATCACGGCGTGGGAGGGGCTGGTCGACCGCGCCAGGATCGCGGCCGGGCAGGCCGTGCTGGTTCAGGCCGGCGCCGGCGGGGTCGGCCATGTCGCCGTCCAGATCGCCAAGGCCCTCGGCGCCCGCGTTTTCGCCACCGCGCGCCCGGCCTATTTCGATTATCTGCGTTCGCTCGGCGCTACTCCGATCGACATGGCGGCCGACGTTGACGCGTACGTTGCCGAACACACCGGCGGACAGGGGTTCGATCTGGTCTACGACACGCTGGGCGGGGCAACCCTCGACGCCTCGTTTCGCGCCGTGCGGCAGTTCGGGCATGTGGTGAGCTGCCTCGGCTGGGGCACCCATTCTCTGGCGCCGCTGTCGTTCAAGGAGGGAACGTATTCTGGAGTCTTCACCCTCGCCCCGCTGCTGACCGGCAAGGGCCGCCCCCGTCACGGCGCGATCCTGGCCGAAGCGGCGAAGCTGGTCGAGGCGGGCACGCTGATGCCCCGGCTCGACCCCAGACTGTTCGATCTCGCCGGCGCGGCCGGCGCGCACGATGCCCTGACCGGTAATACGGCGCAGGGAAAGCTGGTTGTCGGCATCGCGTGATTTTGCGGCCATCCCGGGAAAGGATGGCCGTGCCATGTAGCTGAATGCCCTCGACCGGACCGGCCGCCGGTCTAGAACTCTCCCAACGTTATTGGGAGGCATTCATGGAAATCACGCTCAAGGACAAAGTCGCACTGGTCACCGGCGGCGGGGCCGGCATCGGCCGCGCCATCGCCGAGACTTTTGCCGGCCTGGGCGCCAAGGTGGTGGTGGCTGAGATCGATGCCGGAAAGGTCGCCGATCTCAACGCCACCCTGTTCAAGGGCGGCGCGAACGGCACCGCCATCCAGGCCGACGTGCAGAAGACCGCCGATGTGAACACGGTGATCGCGGAGATCGAGCGGGCGCACGGCCGGCTCGACATTCTGGTCAACAATGTCGGCCATCATCTGGGCTGCATCAAAACCCTGCAGGCGATGACGGATGAGGAGATCGACGCCCTCTACAACATCAATCTGCGCCAGATGTTCATCGTCACCCGGGCGGCGACGCCGTTGATGGTGAAGGGCAAGCGCGGCGGCAGCATCATCAACCTGTCGTCAATCGAAGGCTTCCGCGGCCACCCCTATAATATCGCCTATACCGCCTTCAAACATGGCGTCACCGGTTTTACCAAGGGCCTGGCGATCGAGCTGTCGCACGAGCATATCCGCGTCAATCTGATCGCGCCGGAGACGACCGACAGCGAGCAGGTGCCGCTCGGCTACCTGATTCCGCCCGAGACGCGGGAAGCCGCCGGTCGCCCCATCCCGCTCGGCCGCTACGGCACGCCGATGGACCATGCCGGGGCCGCGGTCTATCTGGCGGTCGACGCGCTGTCCGGCTGGGTCACCGGCACGACCATGCTGGTCGACGGCGGCGGTCTGGCCGCGGGCGGCTTCCAGCGCATGCCGAACGGCGAGTGGACCATCGGGCCG
>Ga0105238_10003980_pt1 | contig 14657 bp, 11 predicted proteins | sample KBSC34metaG_FD_81526 | JGI IMG/M metagenome (GOLD analysis project Ga0105238, IMG submission 81526) | Corn rhizosphere microbial communities from Kellogg Biological Station, Michigan, USA - KBS C3-4 metaG | ecosystem: Host-associated > Plants > Roots > Rhizosphere > Soil | place: Michigan, USA... | reverse complement strand
GCGCCCGTTGCACCTGTGGCACCCGTTGCACCGGTCGCACCTGTTGCGCCCGTCGCACCCGTTGCACCGGTCGCACCCGTTGCACCTGTGGGACCCGTCGGTCCCGTTGCGCCGGTCGGCCCCATTGCTCCCGCGGGTGAATTGAGTGCGTACAGCGCTACCGGCACCGCATTGATCGGCTGCCGCGCCGACAAGCCTTGTTCGTTGGCGAGCGTCGTGCCGACCTGGATGTCGAGCCAGTACTGCTGTCCGGCGAACACCGTGCCGAAATCCAGATCGGTGGTGAACGCGCCGCCAATCACGTCGATGGTCTGCTGGATCGGCGATCCGATCACGTTGCCGGCGCTGGCCGCGTTGTACAGCGTGAAGGTGAATTGGTATGTGCCGTTGGCCAGCGTGCCGTTCGCGTTCAGCTGTCCCTGATAGGTAAACGACGTCGATTGCGTCGCCGCCAAGGCCACGCTGGAATCGAGCAGCAGCGGGGCGGACGAAAATGCGGTGGCCAACAGGGTGAACAGTCGTGTGTGTTTCATGGTCAGCATGCCTCGAAGCCAGCGAAGAAGATTTCATCGACAGACGCGGCGGCGGCAGCGTGGAAGCCGGCGTGCAGCGCGTAGGTGGACGAGTTCGAATAGCCGGGCGCAACCTCGGCGAGCGTTCCGGAAAGACGCACGCAGGTGTTGGAGAGCGGCTGCGCGCCGGCGCTGATGACGTGGTAGTCGATGGCGTACGCCGGTGGCGCCTGGCTGTGCGAGGCGCCGCAGGCGGACGCGAACAGCAGCCCCAGCGCGATCCGCAGCCGACGCCGTGTCAATGCCCGCAATGGGAGTGAGCGTGTCATGGCAAACCTCCGCCCGAATTGTCGGGCCTCGGTCAGCTGAAACGAGGAAAGCCGGCGGGAGCGGGCGGAAAACCACTTTTCCGTGGGCGCCGCGGGCGCCACGCGTGGAGGGATAAGCGGCACGACTCGCCTGAACTCCGGGCTGAGCGGCCTATCCGCCGTACAACAAGTAGGCAACCAGTATCATCAAGGCAAGTATGGCGGCCAGCGCGGCGGCAACGATCAATACGCCGAGCACGCCGCGTTGCCAGCCGGCCAGCGAATCCCAACGTTGCGCCCACTCGGAAAACGGCACGCCGGAGACGAGTTCGAGCAATCCGGTCAGGGCGATCGCGCCGGGCAGCGCCCAGCCGTAGCCGTGCAGCATCAAGCCGGATTCACGCAGCCATGTCATCGCCAAGGCGATCACGACCGCGCCCGCGCCCGCGCCAAGCAGCAGCAACAAGCCGTGACGACGGGTGGCGTTGAGCATGCGACGCGGTCAGACCGCGTTGCGAATTTCGTTGCGCGCCGGCGCCGCGAACTGCGGCCAGTGCTTGCGGATCGCCGTGATGATTCCGGCTGCGTCGATGCCGGCTTCGGCCAGCAGCTGTTCGCGGCTGGCGTGTTCGAGAAACGCGTCCGGCAGGCCCAGGTGTAAAATGGGCGTTTGTATATTTTTAGACGCGAGCAGTTCCGCCACCGCGCTGCCCGCGCCACCGGCAACGGCATTGTCCTCGACCGTGACGATCGCGGCATGCGTGCGCGCCAGTTCCAGCACCAGCGCTTCATCGAGCGGCTTGACGAAGCGCATGTTGGCGACACTGGCGCCGAACTCCGCCGCGGCTTCCAGTGCCGCGGCAAGCGGGCTGCCAAAAGCGAGGATCGCCACGCCCGAACCACGCTGGCGCAGTTCGCCTTTGCCGATCGGCAAAGACTTCAACTCCGTTTCGAGCTTCGCCCCGGGGCCGGTGCCGCGCGGATAGCGCACCGCGGCCGGCCCTGCATGCTGGAATGCGGTCGTCAGCAATTGCCGGCATTCGTTTTCATCGGCAGGTGCGGCGACCAGCATGTTCGGTACGCAGCGCAGATAGGTCAGATCGAAACTGCCGGCGTGCGTGGCGCCGTCCGGTCCGACCACGCCGCCGCGATCGATCGCAAACGTGACGTCGAGATTCTGGATCGCCACGTCGTGGATCAACTGATCGTAGCCGCGCTGCAGGAACGTCGAGTAGATCGCCACGACCGGCTTGGCGCCTTCGCAGGCCATGCCGGCGGCGAGCGTCACGGCATGCTGTTCGGCAATGCCGACGTCGAAGTATTTTTGCGGAAATTCCTTCGAGAAGCGCACCAGGCCGGAGCCTTCGCGCATTGCCGGCGTGATCGCGTACAGCTGCGTGTCCGCGGCCGCCATGTCGCACAGCCAATCGCCGAAGATGTCGGTGTAGCTTTGCTTCGCAACGCCTTTCTTGGCCAGGCCCTTGTCCGGATCGAACGGACCGACCGCGTGGTATTCGATCTGCTCGCGCTCGGCCGGTGCGTAGCCCTTGCCCTTCGTGGTGATGATGTGCAACAGGCGCGGACCCTTGAGCTCGCGCAGTGTCTTGAGCGAGTGCAGCAGCAGCGGCACATCGTGGCCGTCGATCGGTCCGAAATAGTGGAAGCCGAGTTCCTCGAACAGCGTCGACGGTACGAACATGCCCTTGGCGTGTTCTTCCCAGCGCTTCAGGAAGCGATACAGGAAACCGCCGCGCTTGAGGCGCTTCTTGGCGCCTTCGCGCAGTGCGCTGAGCGTGCGGCTGGTCATCAGCCGCGCCAGCATCTTCGGCAGCGCGCCGACGTTCTCGCTGATCGACATCTGGTTGTCGTTGAGGATCACCAGCATGTCGGGATCGACGTCGCCGCCATGGTGCAACGCTTCGTAAGCCATGCCGCCGGTGAGGCCGCCGTCACCGATGATTGCCACCACCTTGTGCGTGTCGCCTTTGCGTCGCGCGGCGAGCGCCATGCCGAGCGCGGCGGAAATCGATGTCGAGGAATGACCGACGCCAAACGTGTCGTACGCGCTTTCGTCGCGGCGCGGGAATGGTGCCAGGCCGTCTTTCTTCTTGATCGTCGAAATGCGGTCGCGGCGTCCGGTGAGGATTTTGTGCGGATAGCACTGGTGGCCGACATCCCACACCAGGCGGTCGTTCGGTGTGTCGAACAGGTAGTGCAGCGCCACGGTCAGCTCGACCACGCCCAGGCCAGCGCCGAAATGACCGCCCGTGCCTGACACCGACTCGATCAGATAGTCGCGCAGCTCGCGCGCAACTGCGGGCAGCTCGGTCTCGCCGAGCTTGCGCAGGTCGGCGGGCGAGTCGATTTGGGCGAGGCGCGGATAGCGCTGGGCGTCGATCATTACAAGTGTCACGTAGAACCAGGCGGCAATTTTCGGCCATCAAGCCAGTGGGGGCAAGTTATTCTGTAGCGGGGTGTTCGCAAGGCCACGTTGGGGCGTTTATCCTGACGGGAACGGGCTTGGGGAAACAGTATGAATACGCCTGTTCAGGCGGAAGGCACCAATTGGCTGGGTGTGATCCTGTCCGCGCTGATGCCGCTCGCGATTGCGGCGACCTTCGTCATGCTGGCGCAACAGCCCGATTGGGAGCCGTCGGAGGTCTGGATCTACGGCCTGGTGGCGCTCGCACCGCTGGATTTCGTGCGCGCCCTGATCCTCAGCCTGCTCGGCGATGCGTACAAGAAGAACAACTCGCCGCAGTCCGCGATCAAGGATTTCCTCACTTCGGTGGCCGTCATGGCGGGCCTGTTTCTGGTGCTCGCGGTTTGCAATGCCGGGCCGCGTGCGACCTTCGAGACGCTGGCCAGTCCGATGTTCTACGAGATCGCCGCCTTGCCGGTGCTGGTCATGCTGCTCGACTGCGTGTTCGGCATCCTGACCTTCCGCGGCGACCGAATGCGCCAGGCGGAACGCCTGCTGGCGGTTTCGGAGGATCTGGCGGAATGGATGATGTTCTCCACCTTCAAGATGCCGATCCTGCTGCTGGCACTGATCGGTCTGATCGCGCTCGGCAAGCAGGACGGTTGGGATTGGGTGCAAGGCTTGCCCGATGTCGACGGCCGCTTCATGCGCCAGTTCGGCTTGTTCTATCTGGCCTGGTATTTCTGCATCAAGGCGCTGTGCGCGGCCTACGTGCATACCGCGCACTTCGCGCAGGCCGGTACGGGATTGCTGCAGGCGCGCTGGGTGCAATGGATCTTCTCGATCGGCTCGAAACAGGAAGAGAAGGCGACGGCACCGAGGCGCAGCGTGGAAGTGTCGCGGCCGGCACCCAAATCCGTACTGGCCTTCGAGGAAAAAGTGATCCGCGAGGCACAGGCGCGACGCAACGAAATCGCGCCGTGAGTGGCTTGCGCGGTGCGCGTCGGCTTCTGTAAGAGTTGTCTATTGCAATTGACGCCTCGAATTGCGAATGTCGAGTCGCGCATGCCATTGCGGTGCGCGCCATGATTCTAAAAACATCATTCGCAAAGCAGGAGGGGTTCCTCATGTTCAACAAGCGCTTCATCCAGCAAGTCCTGATCGGCATGCTGTTGCTGCTGACGGCAACCGGTGCCTTCGCGCAGGCGACGCGTACCTGGGTCTCCGGTGTCGGCGACGACGCCAACCCGTGCAGCCGCACCGCGCCATGCAAGACATTCGCCGGCGCCATTTCGAAGACTGCGGCGGGCGGAACCATCGACGTGCTCGATCCGGGCGGCTTCGGTGCGGTGACGATCACCAAGGCGATCACCCTGGAGAACGTCGGCGAGATTGCCGGTGTGCTCGTCTCCGGGACCAACGGCATTATCGTCAACGCGGGCGGGTCCGACACGGTGGTCCTGCGCGGCTTGAGCATCGACGGGATCGGCACCGGGCTCAGCGGAGTCCGCTTCCTGGCCGGCGGCAAACTCGTGGTCGAACGCTGCGTGATCCAGAACTTCACCCAGAACGGCATCGACTTCGAGCCCTCGGCAAGCTCCCAGCTGGTGGTCTCGGATACCACGATCAACAACAACAACCTGTCCACTTCCAGCGGTGTCCTGGTCGCGGGAACGGGTACGCCGGTGAACACGCTCATCGAGCGCAGCCGGATCCTGCAGAACGGTATCGGCGTGCAGGTCAAGAACGGCAACGTGATGGTACGCAATTCCAGCGTCAGTCAGAACAATGTGGGAATCAAGCCGACGAGTTCCACGGTGGCGGCACGGGTAGCGCTGGACGACTCCATTGTTTCGGACAACACCGGCGCCGGCGTCGTGACCTCCGGTTCCCAGGCATCAGCCGTGATCTCGCGTTCGACAATCAGCAACAATCTGGTCGGCGTCAGCGGAACGGTTTCTTCGTTCGGCGACAACCGCATCTTCAACAACACGTCCGACGGATCGCCGTCGGGGTCGTTGCCGCTGCACTGACCGGTGCGCACCCGCTGCCGACGGCAGCGGGTGCCACGTGGGTGGGCGGCGTTGTTTTCGAAGGCGGAGCGCGGTCGCTAGGCGACGTGGCGCCGGTTTTTCGGCAGGTGATGCACCAGGAATTCCATCTGGTCGGCAAGGATGTTGCGGTTCGACAGGATCAGGTGTTCGACCCAGCTTGGCCGATACGGCACGGCGAGCAGAGGCATGCCGGCCTGCTGCGGCGTGTGACAGCCCTTGGTCACATTGCAGGCCAGGCACGCGGTGACGACATTTTCCCAGGTATCCAGTCCGCCTTTCGACAGCGGCACGACGTGATCGCGCGTCAACTCACCGCGGCTGTAATGTTCGCCGCAGTACAGGCACAGCATGCGATCGCGCGCGAACAGTGCGACATTGGTCAATGCGGGTGCGGGATCGAGCAGGGAAGGCCGGGCATGGCCGCGGCTGGCGACGATTGGATGCAGGTCGATCAGGCTTTGCGCGCCGCTCATGCGGCTGATGCCGCCATGGATCGTCAGACACGGATCGCCGAGCGTCCAGGCCACGGCGTCACGCACGTACAGGCAAACCGCGTCCTGCCACGAGATCCAGTCCAGGATACGTCCGCTGGAGTCCAGCGACAGGACGCGCGTGCTATGGATGTCGTTGCTGTTTTGCACTTGCACCAGCATTCGCTCCTCCCTCGTCAGTGGCCCCACGTAGCGGGCCGGTTGAGCATGGGCGATTCGTTGCCGACGTAACCATCCGAGGCAGTCGCCATCTGCACGGCACCGTCTGCAAGCCGCAGCATAAACCAAATTAACGGAAAATTGCGAATTGCCGATGACAGCGCACGGCGCTGGAAAGCCATCGATTCAATCACTTGCAAGCCGGTCGCACGGTTGTTGCAGCGGGCTTTACTTCACCGGCTTGGCCATGCGCAGTGTCTCGATACCGAAGCCGTGCCGCTCGTAAAGCTGCTGGGCCCGTGTGTTGGCCGGGAACACGCTCAGTGTCAGGTGCTTGCAGCGATGCTCCTTGGCCCAGCGTTCGGCGAATTCCAGCATCGCGCTGCCGATCCCCTGGCCGTCGAACTGCGGCGCCACGACCACGTCGCTGATGTGGCAATTCAGTGCGCCGGTAAAGAAATCCTTCTGCGTCTGCAGGTGCAGGAAGCCGAGGCGTTCGGCATCCTCGTTCTCGGCGACATACAGGTGCGATGCCGCCGGCAGCTCGCGCAGGTGGCGCGCGATGTCGCTGCGGATGCCGTTCAGCGTTTCGCTGCGCTTGCGCCAGGCGGGCAGGTCGAAAGCGACGAAGCGCGGCACCAGCGACAGGATGAATTCGTCGTCGTCGGCGTGGGCCAGGCGAATGTGCGGCGCGGATCGGGTTTCATCAATCTCATTCATGATGGCAATCAAGCAGACGAAACATTCTGTACTTGTAGCTTTTTATCCAAATTGCTCGGCGGGCATCATCATCAACGTATCCGCGTTCGCGCGCAAGGCCGCCGCATGCGTGAGCGTACGCGGCAGGATACGCGCGAAGTAGAAGCGCGCGGTGCCGCGCTTGGCCTGCTTGAATTCCACGCTTTGCGCCGACGCGTCGGCCGCGGCCACGCTGCGCGCCCAGAAATAAGCCAGCGCCACGTAGCCGGAATAGAACAGGTAGTCCACTGCGGCCACGCCGACTTCATCCGGATTGCCGAGCACACGCTTGCCGATCTCCTGGGTCAGGTCGGCCCAATCCTTGGCGGCGATGGCCAGCGGCGCGATGAATTCCGCCAGCGCCGGCTCTTTGGCCTGCGCATGGCAGAACGCGCTGATTTCCTCGAGGAACAACTTCAGTCCGAGCCCTTGGGTCTGCAGCGTCTTGCGGCCGAGCAGATCCAGCGCCTGGATGCCGGTAGTGCCTTCATAGATGGTGGTGATGCGCGCATCGCGCGCGAACTGCTCCATGCCCGATTCGTGGATGTAGCCATGCCCGCCGAAGATCTGCACCGCGTGATAGGTGCATTCGTTGGCATTCTCGGTGAGCAATGCCTTGGTGATCGGGATGATGAACGACAGCAGATCGTCGGCGCGCTTGCGTTCGGCCGGATCCGGCGCGCGTTCGACCAGGTCGACCAGGCTCGCCGCATAGTAGCCGAGCACGCGGCCGCCTTCGGCCAGCGCCTTCTGCGTCAGCAGCATGCGGCGGATGTCGGGATGCACGATCAGGGGATCGGCCGGTTTGTCGGGGAATTTCGCGCCGGACAGGGATCTGCCCTGCAGGCGGTCGCGCGCGTAGGCCAGCGCACCCTGATAGGCGCGTTCGGTAAGTCCCAGACCCTGGATGCCGACCGCCAGGCGCGCGGTGTTCATCATGGTGAACATGGCCATCAGGCCCTTGTTCGGCTGGCCGATCAGGAAACCTTCGGCACCGTCGAAATTCATCACGCACGTGACCGAGGCCTTGATACCCATCTTGTGCTCGATCGCGCCGCAGGTGACCGCGTTGCGTTCGCCCACTTTTCCACTTTTGTCGACTTTGTACTTCGGCACGATGAACAGCGAAATGCCCTTCACGCCCGGCGGTGCGTCCGGCAGGCGCGCCAGCACCAGGTGCACGATGTTCTCGGTCAGGTCGTGCTCGCCGGCAGTGATGAAGATCTTGGTTCCGCTGACGCGATAGCTGCCGTCCGGATTCGCCTCGACCCTGCTCTTCAGCAGGCCCAGGTCCGAACCGCAGTGCGGCTCGGTCAGGCACATCGTGCCGGTCCAGGTGCCGTCGACGATGTGCTTGAGGAACACTTCGCGCTGCCACTCCTCGCCGTGCAGGCGCAACGCCTCGCTGGCGCCGTGCGAGAGCAACGGGAAGTTGCCCCACGACAGGTTTGCCGAGTCGAGCATTTCCTTGATCGGCGCGCCGATCGATTCCGGCAGATGCTGGCCGCCGTATTTTTCCGGCGCGGTCAGGCCGCTCCAGCCGCCCTCGATGTACTTCGCATAGGCTTCCTTGAAACCCGGCGGCGTGGTCACCGTGGCGGTGGCTTTGTCGAGCACGCAGCCCTGCTCGTCGCCGATTGCGTTGAGCGGCGCCAGCACCTGTTCGGTGAAGCGCGCGGCCTCGTCGAGGATCGCGTCGACCGTGTCGCGCGTGGCGTTTTCGCCGCCCTCGATGCGCGCGTACTGTGCGTCGAGCTTGAGCACGTCGAACATCACGAAGCGCATGTCGGCCAGCGGTGCTTTGTAGTTGCTCATGACAATTCCACTTGTGGAAATTGTTGGGTAGGCATGCCCGTGACCGGCACGCGGCGCTGATCAGCGGTACTCGTTGGCGATGCCCGGCACCGGCGACAGCCGGCTCTTCTGCTCGAACTTGAAATCCTTGCCGGCGGCGGGGATGTTGATGGTGCCCTTGAGCTCGTACGGCGCGCCGCCCGGCTCCTTGATGTCCGCCGCAAACGCCTTGGCCGCGTCGGCGCTGGGCGCGAACGTGGTCTCGACGATGTCGGCGTTCTCGCCGGGAATGTCCATGTCCGGATTCAGGTCAATGTTTGCCGCGGCCACGCCGCCGACGCGCAGCTCGGCCTTGAAGGCGGCGTAGTGCACGCTCTTGTCGCTGAAGTTTGCCAGGCGGATCTGCACTTTCCAGCGCCCGTCGGGCAGCACATCGAGCTGCTGGATACTGGCGCCGGGCGGATTGATCGGATGAATCGGCGGACCGCAGCCTACCAGTGCGGCAAGGGCGATGGTCACGGCGACGATACGCAGCAAACGCAGCATGCAGCAATCCTCAAATCCAGACGGCATGGATCGGCCGAACGCTACGATAGCCAAAAGCCGCGCCGCCGGGAAGCGGCGCGGCTTTCAGGATCGCTTACTCGAAGCCGCTGGCGAAAATCTCGTCATGCGTTTGCAGCACGAAGTTGGCGACATGGGCCTGCGGGCCGCTGTAGACCAGCGTCACCGGAGTGGCATTCGTGAACGGGCATAGGCCGTAGTAGGCCGGACCGAGCGGACAGGGCACATTGGCATACACCTGATTGAGGTATCCCGTGGCATCCGTGGCGAGAAAATGCACGTCCCCTATGCTCCAGTAGACTGCATAGTACCCGCTCGCATCGGTGACGCCCGAGTTCTGATATTGGCCGCCAGTTGCGTCGAATAGATCGACCACGGCCCCCTCGATCGGCATGCCCGAACCATCAACCACCTTGCCGACGATGGCATCCGGCCGCACGACATTGAAATCGATGTGGTCGACATGGGCGCCGGCTCCGACCACGATGGGCGTACCCGAAATGGGGTCGCAGGTGCCCGGGCAGTCGATTCCCTGCCAGATCTGTTCGATCGCGATCGTTTGCGTCGTAAAGGCGTAGTAGGTGCCGGCAGGCAAATCGGTAGCAACGTAATTGCCAATGCTGTCGGTCGTCGCGCCGGCGACCGAATTGCCGTTCGCATCGACGATTGCGACAACGAGGTTGACCGGCAAGTCTGAACCCGGACCGGCGGCGATGTATGCGTGGCCGCTGATGCTAGCCGAAACGTCGAGCGTGAAATCGAACAGCGCGTCAGGGCCGCCGGGCGAGATCGTCAATATCGTTGCGCCAGTCAGATCGCAGGACGGTGGCGGCGCCAGATAGAGGTCGGCTTCACAGGCAATCGCCGGGTAGACCCGGTCGATGTGATCGGCACTGCGGGCGTATAGATAGTATTGACCGACAGGCGCGCTGAAAGCGTAGCTACCATCGTTTCCGGTTACGGTATGCGTCTGCGGAAAATCGACGCGTGGCGCGGCGCCGACTACTTCGACGGTGACGCCCGATAACGGAGCGCCGCTGGTTGCGTCGTGCACATGACCGAAGATTTTCGGCAGCTGATGGAGCGAAAAATCAGCCTGCTTCACATCGCCGGTTTGCGAGATGACGACCGGCGTCGCGCCGGGAATGCTCGCGGCACAACTGGCGGGGCAATCAAGTCCGGAATAGATCTGCGAAAAAAAACCGCTGGCATCGGCTGTTACGTAGTAGGTATCGGGATCGAGCGGACCGAGCGTGTACTTGCCCGTCGAATCCGCAATCGCCGACCTGATGACGGTGCCCAGGGCATTCACGGCACTGACGTGCACGAGGCCTTGCGGCAATGGGCCTGCCGGGGACGATGCGACGCCGGTAATCGATGCGAGGCGTGGCAATGCGAAATCGACATCGATGACGTCATGATCCGTCAGTTGAATCGGCGAGGCTGTGCTGAAATCGCAATTGGTCTGCAGAGGGCTGGCGCATGCGACATGGTCGAACATTTGTGAGCCATAACCTTGCGCGATTGCTGCAAGCTTGAAGGTGCCTTGAGCCAAATGGGAGAACCTGTAGCGGCCTACGTCATTCGCATAGACCGTAGCGTATGCAATGGAGCCGTTGAAGGCAGAGCGGAGCAGAACCTGCGCACCCGGTGGCTGTACCCGGCCGGCAATGCTCAGGCCCGCTTCAAGCGCAAAGTCAATTCCTGCGACCGTCGCGCCTGCCTGCACTGCGATGGGCGTCGCGCTGGAGACGTCGCAATCGTAGAGGTCGAAGCTTGTCTGGCCGGGAAGGCACGGCGCGTGCGGGTAAACCAGCGCCACATAGTCGAGCGGCAACACTTCAAGCAGATAGCTGCCGGGATTCGCCGGCAACGAATAGTCGCCATTCTGATCGCTGCCGGTGCTGGCGGAATACGTATTGCCTGTCGCGTCGAACAGTAGAATCTGCGCGATGACGGGTGCGCCGGTCTGCGCGTCCCTAAGGTGACCGGCGATCGAGCCGAGCGACCCCTGTACGCCGACGTGGATGGTGCCGCCTGGCCCGGAGTTGGTCACTCGAACAAACAGCGGTGTCTCGGCGCTTGCCGTTGCCCACGCAGAAGCATCCAGGCCGATCGAGTCATCGTTGGCCGAAATCGCCGCATCACTCAGGCAACTGCGGAAAATCCCGATCGCCGGATCGGCACTGGAGGAAGACGCAGTGAATCGAACCAGGCCGGCGTCGTGTGCCTGGAAGCGCAGCCATGTTTCGGCCTTGCCCTGCGCGAGGTTGAACTCGACGGGCCAATGCTCTGCAATGCCGAGGGCGCTCGCGCATGTGGCGCCATGCCCCGCGCTGACAGTCTCGATGTCTGCGTCGGTGCGCGACCCGTGCGTCGAGCGGTTCGCTGGTCCGGCCGACGATTTCAATTGCGCCAGCAGCAGCGACACAGCACGGTATTTTGCTGCCAGCGCAGGCGTGGTCGCCGTCGAATCGCGCAGGGCTTGTAGTGCTTGCCCGAGCACGGCGACTTCGTCCGCAGTCGCCGCCGGTCCCGCTTCCGCGCGATCAATCAGCGTGCGGATTTGCAGGGCTATTTCGCGCAAGGCAGGAGCCTGATCGAGCGTCGCGGGCGGTTGCGCCGAACTGTGCAACGGCGCCGCGAGCACGCTGACGAGAAATATGGATTGGACGAGCTGGAGAATCTTATTCATGGCGAAAAAGTCGCTTTCATTCGAATGCGTTGGCGAAGATGCGGTCGTTCGGCGCCAGCATGAAATCGATGATGCGCGCCTGCGTCGACGAACTGTTCAGCGTGACAGGTGTGGCGCCGTTGAGTGAGCACAAGCCGTAGTACACCGGACCGAGCGGGCAGGCGACGCCCGAATACGCTTGGTCGACATAGTGCGCGCCGGCTTCGGTGGCCACGTAGTAGCTGCCATTGGCCGCGACGGCGTAGTAACCGTCGGCGTTCGCGATGCCGAAAGCGGAAAACTGCTTGGTGTCGCCGGCGAAGAAATCCACTTCGGCGCCGCCGACCGGATTGCCGCGCTGGTCGGTGACGCGGCCCGTGACCGCGCCGCGCTGCGTCAGCAGAAAATCGATACCTGACACGCTGCCGGCGGCGGGAATGAAGATCGCGGTACCCGTGGTCGGCACGCACGAGCCGTTGCAGTCGATCTGCTGCCAGACCTGGTAGACGTAGTAGTTGGAGGAATAGGAAGTTTCCGCCGCCATGAAGTAGGTACCCGGTGCGACATCGTTCATGGCGTAGTTGCCGAGCGCGTCGGGTTGCGTGCTGCCCACCTGAGCGCCGGCCGTGTTGTACAAGTCGATCGTCACGTCGGCGCGCAAATTCGACCCTGGTCCGGCGCGAGTAATCGCCTTGCCGCTGATGCGCGAGGAGGGGTTGAGCGCGAAGTCGAACGATGACAGGGCCTGACCGGGCGCGATCGTCAGCAGCACCGCGCCGGTGACGTCGCACGAACCGCCAATGGAATTGTAGTTGTTGTAAGTCGCTTCACAGGCGAGCGCCGGGTAGATCTGGTCGACGTGGTCGTCGATGGTCGCCCACAAGTAGTAGCTGCCCGTCGGCGTGGCTTCGATGGAGTAGTCGCCGCTTGCGTCGGTGAATCCGCTGCTCGTGGTGTAAGGATTCGTCGCGGGAGGCGTGCGGATGACGGCAATGCCTGCATGTGCCAGCGGCAGTCCGCTGATCGCGTCCTGCACGTGTCCGCGTACGACCGGCACCTGGTTCAGCGCGAAGTCGGCGTGCGCCTGTTGTCCGGCAAACGTGATGCTGATGGCGGTCGCGCCCGCCAGGTTCTGGCTGCAATCGCCGGCGCAATCGACGTTGCCGAACAGTTGCGAGAAATAGCCGTAAACACTCGCATAGATGTAGTAGGTGCCATTCGCGAGCGGACCAAAGCTGTAGCCGCCATCGAAGTTGTTGCTGTAACCATACGTCACCGGGTAGCCGGAAGAATCCAGCACGTACACCTGGCCGTTGAGCGGCGCACCATGCGCGTCGCGAACGGAGCCGGAAATGGTCGAGACGACAGGCAGGTTGAAGTTCACGCCCGTCACGTCCTGCGACGTCACGCTGACCTTGTTCGCCTTGTTCAGGTCGCATTGATCGTCGCTGCTGCCCGGACACGCCACTTGCGAATACATCTGCGCGCCGTAGCCGGTGCGGGTTGCAGTCAGTTTGTAGTTGCCGTTGGCGAGGGTCGAGAAGGCAAAGTGTCCGGAGGCGTCCGTATACGCGCTCATCGAGCCCTGATGGGTATTGGTTGCCGCGCCGTCGTACAGCGATATGGTGGCCTGGTAGAGCGGCTGATTGTTGGCATCGCGCACCTGGCCGAGGATCTTCTGGCCGGGACTCATCAGGATGTTGATGTTCTGCGTCGCGGTGTTTGCCACGACGCTGACTTGCTGCGCGGCGAAGGTGTCGCACGAGCTGACGTCGAAATAGAACGGCTGCCGGCACGGCGCGTTCGGGAACAGCGTCGTGACGTGATAGGAGTTGATGGCGACCACGTAGTAGGTGCCGGGACTTGTCGCGGCAATGCTGTAGACCCCATTCTGGTCGGTGTAGTCGTAGCCGAAAGTGCCGCCGTTGCCATCGAGCAACTCGACCTGCGCGTTGCCGATCGGCTGCGTGGTCTTGGCATCGCGCACGACGCCGTTGACGGTCTGCGCCGCTGGCGTGGCGCTGATGACGACGGCTCCGGCGTCACCCGAATTGGTCAGATGAATGTAGATCACTTCGCCCTGGTGCCCGCCCAGCAGCAGCGCGGCATCCAGGCCGGACGCGTCGTCATTGCTGATCAGCGGCGCGGAGGTGTCGCAGTTGCCAAACACCGTCAACGCCGGATCCGACGTTGCGGAATCGGTCGCGATGCGCACGGCACGGGTGGCCGGCGGAACGCTCAGCCGCAACCAGGCGTCATTGCGGCGCTCGCTTGCGCCGCCCAGGATCACGCGCACCGGCACGTCGGTCGAGAGGCCGAGCGCGGTACTGCATGAAGCGCCGTGATCGGCACTGACAATCTGTGCATCCGGCCGCGCCGGCACTGCAGCCGGCCTGGCAGGCAAGTGCACGCGGTCTGCTTGCGCGAGCAGGCGCAGACGCGCAAACAGTGCCGCGGTGGTCGCCAGCTTGCGCTGCGGTGGTTCTGCGGAATTGCTGTCTGCGTGCAGCTTGCCGAGCACGCGCTCGAACGTCGACAGCGCGTCCGCGGAAGGCGGCGTGCCGTGTTCCGCCTGGTCGACCGCGCGTTTGAGCTGCACGGCCAGCTCGCGTACCGCGGCGGCCTGGGCAGCAGCTTCGGCAGCGTGCGCCGTTGCCAGCGAGGTAAAGAGCAATACGAGGCACAGGCCCGCGCAACGTTTCATGATTGAATCCCGCCAAATTGGCGGGCAGCCTATCAGAAATTTCCTACGCTACCAGTGGCGATGGCAGTCTCAACCGCGTACCGTCCATTTGTTAGCATGCACGCATGGAAACAGCTCACGAAGTGCTGCATCGCGTCTTCGGTTACTCGCAGTTTCGCGGCGAACAGCAGGCGATCATCGAACATCTCCGCGCGGGCGGCGATGCGCTGGTGCTGATGCCGACCGGCGGCGGCAAGT